>Ga0302277_1000424_pt1 | contig 33199 bp, 34 predicted proteins | sample III_Bog_N3_1_FD_198759 | JGI IMG/M metagenome (GOLD analysis project Ga0302277, IMG submission 198759) | Peat permafrost microbial communities from Stordalen Mire near Abisko, Sweden - III_Bog_N3_1 | ecosystem: Environmental > Terrestrial > Soil > Wetlands > Peat | place: Sweden: Abisko... | reverse complement strand
ACGCTTGGAAAGTCCTCGCTCCACAGGCTGGTCCGGGAAACAGCGGAGGACACGTTATTCCAGACAAGGTTCTGGGCAAGCCCGAGGTTGCTGAACCGAATTCTGTCTGCACGCAGACTTGGATCGTCGCTGGGCCTTTGAAATCCAAGAAGCAGGCGGAAATCGTTGCCCGCTACCTACAGACTTCGTTCGCCCGATTTATCGTGTCTCTGCGAAAGATAAGCCAGCACGCCATGAGGGGCGTCTATCACTGGTTGCCACAGCAGGACTGGAATCAAGACTGGACCGACGAAGCACTCTACAAAAAATACGGCATCACAAAGAGCGAAATCGCCTTTATCAACCGAATGGTTCGTCCGATGGGCGAGAACGAGAGCGATGAGTAAGACCATCGAAGAAATCCTAGCGCCGAAGCCGGAAGCGCGTCCGCGCATCTACGCCTACTCGATTGACGACCCGGCGCACGCGGGCCTGCTCAAGGTCGGCCAGACCACGCGCGACGTGAAGCAGCGCGTCGCGGAGCAACTCAAGACCGCAAACATCAAGAATTTCACCATCGTGCTAGACGAAATTGCGGAGCGGGACGACGGCACCACGTTCAGCGATCATGAAGTGCGTGCCACACTCGTCAAAAAGAAGTTCGCAAATACAGAATTGGAATGGATGCGCTGCACGCTAAAGGACGTGAAGGCCGTGCTAACAGAACTTCGCACGGGTGAAAAATTCACCGGCACACGCACGGAACGGTTTGGCTTGCGTAAAGAGCAGGCTGACGCGGTGGAAAAGACGTTCGAATATTTCAATTCCATCTGGTCGGATAAGAAAAACAAAGCCACGCCCCGCTTTCTGTGGAATGCCAAAATGCGCTTTGGCAAAACCTTCACCACGTATCAACTGGCCAAGAAACTGGCAGCCAAGAGGGTGCTGGTGATGACGTTCAAACCAGCCGTGGCGGATGCGTGGCAGACCGACCTCGAATCCCACGTGGATTTTAATGGCTGGCAATTCCTCACGCGTGATTCCGCTGATGATCCGACAAAAATCTCTACTACGACACCACTCGTGTATTTCGGTTCGTTGCAGGATTTGCTGGGCCGCGATAAAGCCACCGGCAACATCAAGCCAAAGAACCAGTGGATTCATAAAGTGAAATGGGACCTGGTCGTATTTGATGAATATCATTTCGGTGCTTGGCGTGAGTCCGCCAAGGAACTGGTCGAGGGCGAGGAAGAACGCATCGCCCGCGAGGAAGCAGAACTCGAAGCGGCGAACAAAGAGAAAAACGTTTCGGACCGGCTCAAAGCCAAGATCGCCGACCAACAAGAACCGTTGGAAAAAGAATCGGAGTTCCTGCCCATCACCACCAAGGCTTACTTGTATCTTTCCGGCACGCCGTTCAAGGCACTCGCCACGGGTGAGTTCATTGAAGAGGCGATTTTCAATTGGACCTACACCGACGAACAGCGTGCCAAGGAGGAGTGCGCACAAAAAAATCCCGGCCAGCGGAATCCCTATGGCGCATTGCCTCGGCTGCACCTGCTAACATATCAGATGCCGCCCGAGTTGATAGCGGTCGCGAGTGCCGGAGAGTTTGATGAGTTTGATCTGAACGCCTTCTTTGAAGCCACTGGCGAGGGGAAGAAAGCACGGTTTAAGCATAAGAGCGACGTTCAGAAGTGGCTAGAGATCATCCGTGGCGGGTATGCTCCCAAGACGGTGGAACAACTCAAGACTGGGTCGCGCGCTCCGTTTCCGTATTACGACGCCACCCTGTTGCCCTATCTCCAACATTCGTTCTGGTTTCTCCCAAACGTCGCAGCCTGTCACGCCATGGCTAATCTCCTGGCCGAAAAGCAAAATGTTTTTTGGCACGACTACAACGCGATTGTTTGCGCCGGTGCAAACGCGGGCATCGGTTTGGATGCGCTCCCGCCCGTGCGCGAGGCAATCGGTAGTGGCTTTGACTCCAAAACCATCACGCTCTCTTGCGGCAAACTAACCACCGGCGTCACCGTGCCACAATGGTCGTCGATCCTGATGCTGCGGAATCTAAAATCGCCGGAGACATATTTCCAAGCAGCGTTTCGGGTGCAATCGCCGTGGTCCATCAAGAATCCTAACGGAGACAACCCGAACGAGGAGGAAATCCTGAAGCCAGCTTGCTTCGTGTTCGACTTCGCGCCCACGCGGGCGTTGCGGCAACTTTCGGAATACGGCATCGGACTCTCGCCCGGTGAATCGAACCCTGAGAACGCAGTGAAAGACTTGGTGTCGTTCCTGCCGGTGCTGGCCTACGACGGTGCGAACATGACGCAGATTGATGCGGGCGGCATCCTCGACATAGCCATGGCCGGAACCTCGGCCACGTTGCTCGCACGTAAGTGGGAGAGTGCGTTGCTTGTGAACGTGGACAACGACACCTTGCGCCGCATTCTCGACAATCCCGAGGCGATGGCTGCCATGGAGCGGATCGAAGGCTGGCGAGCGCTCGGTGATAACATCATCGAAACGATCATCAACAAGAGCGATTTGGTGAAGAACCTGAAAAACAAGGCCAAGGAGAAAAAGTTGTCGAAAAAAGAACAAAAACAACTCACCGAGGAAGAAAGAGAATACAAATCCAAGCGGAAGTTGATTCAAGAAAAACTCATCAAGTTTGCCACGCGTATTCCCGCCTTCATGTATCTGACCGATTTTCGTGAAAATACGCTTAAGGATGTCATCACCAAGATTGAGCCGGACTTGTTCCAGACTGTGACGGGCCTGACGGTCAAAGATTTTCACCTTTTGGTAAGCCTCAAGGTTTTTAACACGGAGCAAATGGATCAGGCCGTGTTTGCGTTCCGTCGTTATGAAGATGCCTCGCTTCGCTACACCGGCATCGACAGTCACGAAGGGCTGACGCACTACGGACTTTACAGCACCGTGGTAGCTAGAGAGTAAGCATCAAGCAACTTCTCAGCCGTCATTCTTTTCCCCGCCGTCCAAGAGGCACCAGCAGCCGCTCGCTTTCAGCGTGGCAAGCCACCGCGCAGCTTGTGCCACTTGTCCTTGCCCATGTGTGTCTGACATTTGACCGTCCGTGTTCCGCCGTGCGCCTTTAGGCTTGCCCCATCCCCGCCAATCCGCGGCTCCCGGCTACTCCCGGCCAGCCAAAAGTCAGAGCTGGCCGGAGTTGAGCCTTTGGCAACCCTGCGGGGCTAGAGGATTTTGGTTAGTGTTTTTGACATGGCGCGTTTTTTAAGAACAGACGCCGCCGAGGTCTCTCCGTAGTGCGCTTGCTGCTACGCCATCTTTTTCAAACTTCTGATTCCCGCTATCGCGGGGCGTTTTATTTCCAGCGACGAAGGGCATGGGGACACGCCAGCGACCCGGCTATCAGGTAACGGGCCGATGGACGCAGATTCCCCGACAAATTCCAAGCAAAATTGCGTGCTTTTTTATCGGGTTTCTATTGTTTTCGTCAGCGCAAAAAATGGCGGCCGGCGGCGTATTCCAGAAAGCGTTCGAGCAGACGGCAAACCTTCGTGGGTTTGAGAACCGGGACGGAACCCATGATCAGGCCACGGTCACGTTTTGAGGGCCAAGGAATTCCGCGTCCAGGTGGGGTTCTCCATCTTCGAGCAGCATGGCGATGACTTCCCGCAGGTTGGCGTTGAGTTCATCCAGCATTTCCGCCTGTGAATGCGCTCCCTTGAAGCCCGGCACAGACCCCACCAGCAGGCCGGTGACCGGATTTCGTGCAATCTCGATACGGCGGTTATTCAGGCAAGTGTCCTTTTGATCCAAAGACGTGGCGGCGGGCAGTTCGGCCCGGGCCACGGGCATTGCTGTTGGAAATGGTGTCCCTCCGGCGGGATTTCAGACACCGGCAACAATATGCAATAGTTTGCTAATATGGCGTTTACAAAGAGCATGTATATGCGTATTGTGGGGGGCGAGATATGAATATCTATCGCGGCAAAATTGGACGTCTCACCGCCAACCTGCGGGAGCAATTAAACCAACGACTTGCGGAAGGGGCATTGAGCCATCACGGGTCCGCCCGGCTCACCGGGGAACTCAGACCGGCCCCCGTGCCCCCTCCGCCGGGCTGGCCAAACCAGGTTAAAAACCAGGTTGAAACCAGGCTAAATTCCCAGGAAACAAGGTTAAACCAGCCGATACGAGCATGTGTTTTCAGCCTCGCGTTTGGCCGTCGTGGAGGGGCGTCTGACAAGGAGTTTGGACAGGATTTACAGGATAATGAGGTGAAATGCCATCACGAACCGCCGGGGCGGGACTGGGCCAACAGTTCCTCGGCGTGGCGGCGGGTGGCTTCGGTTTGGCCGCCGAGCATCCGCGCCAGTTCGGTGACGCGTTCGCGGGGGGCCAGCCGGGCGATTTCCGAAATGGTCCGACCATCGCGCACTTGTTTGGTGACGACATAATGGGCGTCGGCCGGGGCGGCCACTTGGGGCAAATGGGTGATGCACAGCACCTGCCGTTTGACCCCGATCTGGCGCATTTTTTCGCCCACGGTGTGCGCGGTTTCACCGCCGACGTTGGCGTCCACCTCGTCGAACACGAGCACGGGGATTTCATCCTCGGCGGCCAAAACGGTTTTGAGGGCGAGCATGACCCGCGCCATTTCGCCGGAGGAGGCGATGGCGCGGAGGGGTTTGGCGGGCTCCCCGGGATTGGGGGCGAATTGAAATTCAATTTCATCCCAACCCGAGGCCAGCGGTTGGGCTGCGGGCGCGAGGGCGACCTCGAATTTGCTTTGTTTGAAACCGAGATCCTCCAGTTGCCGGCTGGCGGCCCGGGCGAGTTCGGGGATGACTTTGCGACGGCGGGCGGTCAGGTCCGCGCCGGCGCGCCCCAACTCGGCGTCGAGCCGGGCGAGGGCGAGCCGGAGGCGTTCCAACTCGGCGTCGCGGGATTCCAGGGTTTGCAGGCGGCTTTTGGCCTCCGCGCCAAAGGCCAGCACTTCGGCCAGCGTCGCGCCATATTTGCGCTTGAGGGAATGGAGGAGGTTCAGCCGTTCCTCCAGTTCGGCCAACCGGGCCGGGTCCACGTCCACTTTTTCGGCGTAATGGGAGAGTTCGGCCTGCAACTCGCGATAGGCCGCCAGGGCGGAGGCGTGCAATTCGAGGAGCGGGCCGGCGCCGGGATCCACGCGTTGCAACTCTTGCAACAACCGGCCGATGACGCCGGCCCGCGTCAGCAGGGTGTCGTCGCCCTCACTCAAACTGTCGAGCACGGACTGGCTGAGTTGCAGGAGCCGGGCGGCGTTGCTGGCGCGGTTGAATTCGGCCAGCACGCGTTCCTCCTCGTCGGGCTGCAACCGGGCGGCGTCAATTTCGCGCACTTGGAACCGGAGCAAATCGAGTTGTTGGACGTAGGTTTGCTCGTCCACGATGAGCGCGGCTTTTTCTTTTTCCAGCGCGACCCGTTGGTGGAGGAGATGACCAAAAGCATCGCGCTCAGCGGCCAGTCCGCCATAGGCGTCCAGAATGGCGAGCTGGCGGGCGGGATGCAGGAGGGATTGATGATCATGCGGCCCGTGCATGTCCACCAGCCATTTGCCGATCTCGGCCAGGGCGTTGAGGGTGGTGGGCGAGCCATTGACGAACTGGCGGTTCGTGCCGGCCAGGGTGAAGGTGCGTTTGAGCACGAGTTGGTGATCGTCGCACGGCTCCAGGCCGTTCTCCTCCAGGAAGACGGGGAGCGGGGCGCGCAGCCCAGTGATATTGAAGACGGCCTCCACGGAGCAACTGTCGCTGCCGTTGCGGATGAGGGTGCGGTCGGCGCGTTCGCCGAGCACGAGGTTGAGGGCGCCGATGATGATGGACTTGCCGGCCCCGGTCTCGCCGGTGATGACATTGCATCCCGGCTGGAGTTCCAGCGTAAGGTCCGCCACCAGGGCAAGGTTTTTAATGCGCAATGTGGTTAACATCGGTAAAATCTCGTCCCATGAATTTGACGGTTGCAACCCGATTCGGCAAAAGAAAAGTTCAAACATGTCGCTAACCCTGACGTTTCTCGGCAGCGGCACCTCGCAGGGGGTGCCCATGATCGGGGTGGATTACCCGCCCGAATTCCTGGCCAATCCCAAAAACTGGCGCACGCGGCCGGCGATCCATGTGGCGACGGACCGGGTCCGGCTCGTGGTGGATACACCGCCGGAGTTCCGGCTGCAATGCCTGCGCGAAAATATCCGCACGCTGGATGCGGTCATTTTCACCCACGCCCACGCCGACCACATCATGGGGCTGGATGATTGCCGGCGGTTTTGCGATTTGCGGGGTGAGCGGCCCCTGCCCATTTACGCCAATGAACAGACGATGAACGATTTAAGGCGGGTGTTCATCTATGCCTTTACCGACGGCCCCTGGCCCAAGGGGTATTTCATCCCCGAACCCCACGTGGTGGACGGTCCGTTCACCCTGGGGGATCTGGAAGTCACCCCGTTGACACTGCCGCACGGTCGCATTAACACGAACGGCTACTTGTTCGCCCAAGGCGGGGTCAAACGGCTGGCGTATCTGAGCGACTGCAAGGAAATCCCCGAGGCGGCCCTGGCGCAGGTCCGGGGCGTGGACATTGCCGTGGTGGACGCACTGCGTTACAAGCCGCATCCCACGCACATGTGCCTGGATGAAGCCCTGACGGCCGCCCGGCGCATTGGGGCACGGGAGACGTATTTCACGCATTTGACCCACGACTACGACCACGACCGGGCCCAGGCGGAACTGCCCGCCGGTGTGCAACTGGCCTACGACGGCCTGAAGGTGGCGAGTCTTTGAGAAAAACACCTTGAATGCCCGCGCCACATACCGTCCAATGAGCAGCCAATGAAATCAATTGGATTAAGTCTGCTCATGGGGTTGGCGATTTCATGGGGGCTGATGTTCCCCCGGTCAGCCCGGGCCGGAGGCAATGAAGTGGTGGTAGTGTATAATTCTGCGGTGGGGGAATCCAAAACCGTGGCGGAATACTACGCCAAGGCGCGGCAAGTCCCCCGGAACCAGTTGTTTGGGTTTTCCCTGCCGACGGGACAGGACATGACCCGCAACGACTTTCGCACGCAATTGCAAGCGCCGCTGGCCGACAAACTTGAGGCCAAGGGTTTGTGGACGCTGGGCGACGTGACGGAGCCCATTCCGAAGGGCGGGACGCCGCACCAAGACCGGCGCGTGGTCACCTCCAAAATTCATTACTTGGTGTTGTGCTACGGGGTGCCGGTGAGGATTCTGGAGGACCAGACGCTGCCGTTGAACGGGGCGACGAATTTGCCGGCGAACCTCCGTGCGAATACGGCGGCCGTGGATTCGGAACTGACGTGGTTGCCGGACATCAAAATGGCGGTGACATTGGGCGGGCCGATGCGCAACTGGGTCTATGGCGCGACCAATGAAGCGCTGCTGACCCCGACCAACGGCATTTTGCCGGTGACGCGCCTGGACGGTCCCAGCGCCAAGATTGCGTGCGGCCTGGTGGACAAGGCGATGACGGCCGAACGGGAGGGATTGTGGGGCCGGGCTTATTTCGACACGCGCGGACTGCCCAAATCGGACCGCCATTATTATTACGGTGACCAAGTGATTCTGGGCGCGGCGGAAATTGCCGGCGAACTGGGATACGACACCCTTATTGACACCAACGCCGCGACTTTTCCGGCCGATTATCCCCTCAGTTCCATCGCGATTTATTGCGGCTGGTATGACTTGGATGTTTCCGGCCCATTTACGCGGCCGCAGGTGGAATTCATGCCGGGCGCGTTTGCCTATCATCTGCATTCCTACAGTGCCGCGAATATCCGCAGTGCCGGCAACAACTGGGTGGGGCCGCTGCTGGCGAAGGGCGCCACCTGCACGATGGGTTGCGTGAGCGAACCCTATCTGACCTACACCCCGGACGTGGCGTTTTTTCTCCGCGCCCTGGCCCATGGCTGGACGTTCGGCGAGGCCGCCTGGGCCGGCCAGCCGGCGTTGTCCTGGCAAACCACGGTGGTGGGGGATCCGCTCTACCGTCCGTTTGCCAAACAACCGCTGGAATGGTTCCAGGAGTTGGAAAAACAGCCGGGCCCGGATTTGGATTGGTCGTTTCTGCGGCTGCTGAATGTGCAACAGCAACACGGCGTGCCCCTTGGCAAACTGGCCGAAATCCTCGATCAATGGCCGGGGACCAGCCGCAGCGCGGTGCTCACGGAAAAGTTGGCGGACTTGAGCGCGGCCCTGGGCAAGCCCGCGTCGGCGATTGATTATTACGAGCAGGCCTTGAAATTAAACCCGTCGTTGCAGCAAAGAATCCGCCTCCGGCTGACCCTCGGGGCCAGGCTGGCGGCGGAACACCGGACGGCCGAGGCGGCCGATGATTACCGGCGGCTACTCACCGAAGTTCCCGATTATCCCGGCAAATCCAAAATCGAAGCCACCCTGGCGCAATTACAACCCCAATCTGCGCCACCCCAAACCCCCTGAAGCAACCCCCTTATGAGTTCGGCCCATCCAGTCTTTTTTGACACCCACGCGCACCTCGATTATCCCGAATATGAATCGGACTTGACCGAGGTGGTGGAGCGCGCCCGGCAGTCGGGCATTGAAAAAATCATTTCCATCGGGACCAGTCTGGCCGGCAGCGAACGCGCCGTCCGGCTGGCCGAACGGTTTCCCGCAGTTTACGCTGCCATCGGCTGGCATCCGACCGAGGCCCGCCAAGCGCCGGCTGACTTGCGACCGGCCTTGCGCGCCCTGGCGCGGCATCCCAAGGTGGTGGCGATCGGTGAAACCGGGCTGGATTATTTCCGCCCCCCGAGTTCCACCGGCGGCAGCGCGGCGGATGATTTGGCGGACAAACTCCGCCAGGCGGATATTTTCCAGCAACAACTCGAGGTGGCGGCGGAATTCAATTTGAACTGCGTCATCCACCAGCGCGCCGCCTTCGAGGACACGCTGGCCCGGCTAAAACCGTTCGCCGGCCGGGTCCGCGGCGTGTTCCACTGCTTCGGGGAGAATGTGGAACGGCTCCAACAGGTGCTCGACCTGGGCTGCCTGGTGAGTTTCACCGGCATCGTGACGTTTAAAAATGCGCAAACAGTGCGGGAGACCGTGGCCGCCGCGCCGGCCGGATGGTTCATGCTGGAAACGGACTGCCCGTATCTGGCGCCCGTGCCGCACCGCGGCAAACGTTGCGAACCGGCCTTCGTAAAGGAGATATCCGAGACCGTCGCCGACATCCGCGCGTGTTCCTTGATGGAGTTAAGCGCGGACACCTGCCGCACGGCCCTGGATTTTTTCCCAAAGCTGGGGGGCGGCCGGTGAATTTTCCCTGCTTGAGCGGCGGGTTGAATGGGTTAGAGTATGGCGGATGAACCATGGATGGGGTTGTCCCGCTGAACCCGGGTGGACCGCTTCGGATGGGGCGGCCCGCCGGTGGAATTGAAGAAAATTGATTATGAAATTAAAACTGACCGCCGTTTATCAAAAATTCCCGGAAGGTTACGCCGCCTTTGTCGAGGAATTGCCCGGGGCCAATACCCAGGGGGCAACGCTGGCTGAGGCGCGCGCGAATCTGGCGGAAGCCGCCGTGATGGTGCTGGAGGCCAACCGCCAATTGGCGGAGGAAGCATTGCGCGGCGAAGAAGTAATCCGCGAGCCGCTGACGCTGGCATGAAACGGCTGGATTTAATCCGGCATTTGGAACACCACGGTTGCGAATTGTTGCGTGAAGGTGGCAATCATACGATTTATGTGAACCGCGCGGTCAAAAAAGTTTCCACCATCCCGCGCCATCGGGAAATTATTGAGTTTACCGCCCGGAAGATTTGCAAGGATCTGGATATTCCCCGCCCTCAAACAAGCCGAAGCCAGCAGCAGATTTTTCCACATACAAATGATATGACCCAGCAACAAGTGCTTGACCTGTATTTTCTGGAAGCCCGGCATCAGTTGGTGGAAATCGCCGCGTTCCTCGACCGGGTGGAACGGGCCGGACCGCCGGCGGATTTTCGCGCCCAAGCGTTTGCGGAGGCGGTGAAAATGCTCACCGGCCCCGCCGGCAACAAGGCGCGGGAGGTGTTGCTGGCGTTCAGCGATCCCACGCCTGACCCCATCGCGGCGGCCACCACCAAGGCGGCTTGCGGTGCCTGGCCGGGACCAACCCCCCACTGAATCATGCGTTACATCGAACCCCACGCCCACATGGTCAGCCGGGTCACGGATGATTACGAACGCATGGCCCTGGCTGGTTGCGAGGCGGTGTGCGAGCCCGCGTTCTGGGCCGGCTTCGACCGCAGTTCGGCGGCGGGTTTTTATGATTATTTCAGCCAACTAACGGACCATGAACCCCGGCGCGCCGCCAAATACGGCGTGAAACATTTCACCTGGCTGGGGCTCAATTCCAAGGAGGCCGAGGATGTCAAACTCGCGGAAGAAGTGATCGGCCTCATCCCCCAATTTCTGAACCGTCCGAATGTGCTGGGCATCGGGGAGATCGGGCTGAATAAGAACTCCCGGAACGAGTTGCGCGTGCTGGAAATGCAAGTGGACCTGGCCGCGCGCCATGGGCAGCTCATCCTGGTTCACACACCGCACCTGGAGGACAAGCTCAAGGGCACGCGCCTGATTCTGGACGTGTTAAAAAGTGACCGGCGCATCCAACCGGAGCGGGTCATCATTGACCATGTGGAGGAACACACCGTGGAAATGGTTCTGGCCGCGGGCCTGTGGGCGGGCATGACGCTCTACCCGGAAACCAAATGCACCCCGGCGCGGGCGGTGGACATTTTGGAAACCTACGGCCGCGAACGGTTGTGGCTGAACAGCGCCTGTGATTGGGGCCGGAGCGATCCGCTGGCCGTGCCCAAAACGGCGCTGGAAATGAAAAGGCGCGGTCACCCGGCCGCCGTCGTGGATCAGGTGGTCTATCAGAATCCCGCCCGCTTTCTGCAACAGTGCCCCAAATTTAAGGAGTCAGGATTGTGATGTCCGGCGCCACATGCTGAAAGTGTGACGGGTTGCGCGTCACGATCCTGACCGCCTTTTTGCGACGGGCAAAGGTCGCATGCAGGGAATCGTAAATTCCGCCGCCCATGACTCCCCGACTGCGCGCCTCGCGAATCGCCGCTTCGTAATCCGCCAAGTCCAATGCCTCCACAACCACCACCCCACGTAGACCCAAAGTCAACTCGGTTGCCGCGTCCGTCGGAACCTTGTAAAAACCGGTGAGGGTGGCGAAGGTTTCCGCCAGGGCATGGGCGTCTGTGAAAGGCTCAGCGGAATCTGCCAGTGCCTCGAAGCAGGCCTCGTGTTCGGGATGCGACTTCAAGACCGCCCCGACCATGATGCCCGTGTCCAGGAAGGTCATCGGGTGTAATGACGTGTTTGTTCAACGGCCTCCTCAATCGGCGTGGCCGGAACGGCACCGGTCCAGACCTTGAGTTTGCCGCGTTTAACGACGCGGCCGGAAACATTGGCCTCGATCTCCAAAACGATGCGGCCCGGAGTCGCGCAGGCCAGCAATTTTTGTCTTCGGAGAATCCCGGCCGCCCGCCGTAGTTCCCGCGAAAGAACGATTCGGTTCGAGGCATCGAGGGCAATCATCGTTTTCATGGCATCAATATGGCGCGGTCATGGCGTGTTGGCAAGTTTCCGAATACGACAACCAACCGCCGCCGCCCTTCAGGTCAATCCGCCTTCTGGTCCAAGATTCGCCGGGCGGCTTGGCGGATGGACGCGATTAATTCCGGCGGTTGCACCACCACCGCCTCGCCGCCCCAGCCGAGCACCCAGCGTTCAATCTCCACGAGGCTGGACAGCCTGAGGGTTAATTCCACCCCGCCGGCTTTCAGTTCCCGCAGCTTTTGGGAGGGGTGCCATTTTTTCTCGCGGATGTAATCCGCCACCCGCGCCCCGAACTGAAGGACCACTTGGAAATCGCCTCCGCCGGAGTGAACCCCAAAGCTGTCCTGCAGGCGTTGCTCGAGTGAGAATTTTTCCGGGCGGGGAAACGTTTTGCCCGTGGTCCGGGCGGATTGAATGCGCGTGGGGGCAAACGTCCGTATATCTTTGCGGTCATGGTCATAGGCGAACAGATACCACTCGCCGTTGATGTTGGCCAGATGATAGGGGTCCACCCGCCGCACCTCGGTTTTGGCCTGCCCCGGTTTCCGGTAAACCAGTTCCAGTTGCCCGCGCTGCGCGGCGGCCTTGGCCAGCACGTCGAAAATTTCCAGGTTGAGAATCGGTTCGGCCCGCGTGCGGAAGGAAATCGCCTGATCGAGCTTGGCCAGGTTGAGGGAAATCGTATCCGGCAGCGACTGTTCCATTTTCTGGATCGCGCTCAACAACGGCTTTTCAAAACTCGTGCCGCGATATTGCTGGAGGGCTTTTTCCGCGATCAGCAGGGCGCATAATTCGCCCTCGGTGATCTGGATGTTGGGGAAGCCGCTGACTTCCCCCGTATAATGATAACCGTTGCGCCGGCTGTCGAACTCAATCGGCAGGCCCAGCCGCTCCCGCATGAATTCAATGTCCCGGTGAATGGTCTTGGTGGCCACCTCGACCTCGCGCCCCAACTGGGTGGAGTTGGGGTATTTGTCCGAAGCCAGCGCCTGATGGATTCGCAACATGCGCTCCAACGGCGGGCGCGACTGCAGCGATTTGCCGGCCGGGGCCAATCAGGATCCTTTTTCGAGTTTGGCCAGCAACTCGTCGTTGGTCTTGTTTTTCTTGAGCGCGGCGGTGAGGGTTTCCATCGCCTCAATGGGATTGAGGTCCACCATGGTGCGGCGCAATTTGCGGATGGCCTCGAGATTTTTGGACGGAAACAGTTTTTCCTCCTTGCGCGTGCCGCTCTTGGGAATGTCAATGGCCGGGAACAACCGCCGGTCGGAGAGCTTGCGGTCGAGGATCAATTCCATGTTGCCGGTGCCCTTGAATTCCTGAAAGATCAGTTCATCCATGCGCGAACCGGTGTCCACGAGGGCCGTGGCCAGAATGGTGAGCGAACCGCCGTTTTCAATCTTGCGCGCCGAGGCGAACATCTTGCGCGGGATTTCCAGCGCCCGGGCGTCCACGCCGCCGGTCATGGTCCGGCCGCTGCCCCCGTGCACGCTGTTGTAGGCGCGCGCAATGCGGGTGAGGGAATCCATCAGCACAAACACATCCTTGCCGGTCTCCACGATGCGGCGGCAGCGCTCGATCATGAACCGCGAAAGCCGGACGTGGGTCTCCAAATCCATGTCGTTCGACGAGGCCACCACTTCGGCCTTCACCGAACGCTGGAAGTCCGTCACTTCCTCGGGGCGTTCGTCAATCAACAGCACGAGCACATGCACCTCGGGATGATTGGTGGTGATGGCGTTGCAAATTTGCTTCAGGATGGTGGTCTTGCCGGTGCGCGGGGGGGAGACAATCAGGCCGCGGGTGCCCTTGCCGATGGGCGTGACCAGGTCAATAACGCGCGTTTCAATCAGGTCGGGCGAGGTCTCAAGGCTGAATTTTTCGATCGGGTCAATCGAGGTGAGATTTTCAAACCGGACCGCCTTGGTGTATTGCTCAAAGGACATGTCGTTGACCTTGTCCACGGTCTTGAGTTGGGGGCTGGTGCCCCGGTGCGGCGGTTGCGTGCTGCCGGCCACATGACTGCCCTCGCGCAGAAAACTGCGGCGGATGCTGTCCGGCGTCACGAAGATATCGGTCGGCTTGGGATGAAAGTGGTTGGCGGCCGTGCGCAGGAAGCCGAAACCCTTTTCGGAAATTTCCAAATAGCCCGACCCGTAATTGGCGGGCTTTTCCCCGTTATTGTCTGAACTGCTCATATGTTATTTGTAAACGAAGGCCAGAATTGTGTCCCGAAAGACCAGTCTTGAATTTATGAACTTGGGAAGCCACCCGGACAAGCCGGGCTCTCAAAACCTTCGACAAACCATAAATACGTGTTGTTGCGCAAAATTGCAACAACTATTTAACAGTAAAAACAACGACGACCGCCGGAGGCCGGCGGTCGTCGTGAAATCCCAGGGCCATCCCCGGTCCCGCTCAGGCCCCGACGGCGGCCCGCGCCTCGGCGGCCAGCGGGGTGCTCAAATAGCGCTCGCCGGTGGAACACGCCACGGTCACAATCAGTTTGCCTTTGTTCTCCGGCCGCCGCGCCACCTCGATGGCGGCCACCACGTTGGCCCCGGTGGAAATGCCGACCAGGAGCCCCTCCTCCTTCGCCAGACGCCGGGCCATGGCAAAGGCCTCGTCGTTGGTTACCTGTACGCATTCGACAATTTGCGGATTCCCCTGGGAGTCCTTCAAATGCAAATTATTGGGCACGAAACCCGCCCCGGTGCCCTGGATCTTGTGCGGTCCGGGCTTGACGGGTTGACCGGCCAGCGTCTGCGAAATCACCGGTGAATCCTTGGGCTCAACGGCAATGGCTTGGAACGAGGGTTTTCGGGGTTTGATAACCTCCGTCACGCCGGTGATCGTCCCGCCGGTGCCGACGGCCGCCACAAAGATGTCCACCCGGCCGTCGGTATCCGCCCAGATTTCCTCGGCGGTCGTTTTCTTATGAATCTCGGGGTTGGCCGGATTGTTGAACTGTTGGGGAATCCACGAGTTGGGGGTTTCGCGGGCGAGTTGTTCCGCCCGGGCAATGGCCCCTTTCATCCCCTCCGCCCCGGGCGTCAACACCAGCTTGGCCCCCAGCATGGCCAGCAGGGTGCGGCGTTCCAGGGACATCGTCTCCGGCATGGTGAGAATCAATTGATAACCTTTGGCGGCCGCCACAAACGCCAGCGCAATGCCGGTGTTGCCGCTCGTGGGCTCGATGATGACCGTATCCTTGTTCAGCACGCCGCGCGCCTCCGCGTCGGCGATCATCGCCATGCCAATCCGGTCTTTCACACTCCCCAGCGGATTGAAGAATTCGCATTTCAGCAGGATGGTCGCGTCCACGCCGGCCGTGACCTTGTTGAGTTTGACCAGCGGGGTGCGCCCGACGGTCTCGACAATGTTGTTATAGATTTTGCCCATACAGTTGAGTATTAATTTTAATGTGCGGCGGCCGGTATTTTCGCCATTTCAAAACGACTGGCAAGGATATTTTTTCCCCCGGCCAAGCCGGAGCGCATCCTGGCGCTGCCCCCGATTTCCACCGGCCGGCCGCCAAGTGCCGCAGACTTCCAAGTCTGCTGTCTCGCAGGTTTCCAAACCTGCAGGCCATCGAACGCTCTGACGCTCATGAGCTTCGGAAGCTCCACCGATTTGGAAATGGGTGATACGGGGGCAGTGTCAGGATGCGCCTACCAAGCCGACGGGCCGGCCGCGGGGCCGGCCCGTTTTCCGGTTGGCAACGCCGACTCAGGCGGATTTGGCGGCGCCTTTGCCGGAGGCGGGTTTGGCGGCGGCGGCTTTTTTGGCCTGCACGACCGCTTTTTTGCGTTTGACGTAGGTCAACCGGCGTTTTTTCTTGATGACTTTGTTCAGTTGTTTTCCCATAAGTGTCTTTACTTTTTTCGCGTGATGCGATTTCGTAGTGCCACTATGAAAGTTTATGCGTTGCGATTCAACATCTATTTGGTGATGTTCGCGGTTCTGGGTCTCGGGACCGCCTGCCACACCACCCACAAAACCAAGGAAGACAAGGAGGTCAGCGCCCTCCGCGTGCATATTGAATCCAACGAAGACAACATCGGCGGCAGCCAGACCGTCTCCGTGCTGCGCACCGATCCCGTGACGGTGACCATCGTCAAGGACCCGATTCTGACGGAAGCCAATCTTCTCGCCGCCCGCGTTTTGGACGCGCCCGCCAACTCGGGCTTTGCCGTGGAACTGAAATTTGACGATGTGGGCACCCTCATGCTGGAACAATATTCCGCCGCCAACCCCGGCAAACATTTCGTGGTTTTTGGTCAATGGGGGGAAAAAGGCACGGACGGGCGGTGGCTGGGTGCTCCGCTCATCACCCACCGCATCACCAATGGATTGCTGGCGTTCACGCCGGACATGTCGCGCGATGACGCCTACCGGCTGGTGGTGGGCCTGAACAATGTCAGCCGGAATATCAACAAAGGCCTGATGAAATGATTGCCGCCCCCGTCTGCGCCGGACTGCTGGCCCTCCTCCTGACCGCCGGCCCGCTGCCGGCCCAGTCACCGTTTCAATTGCCGACCGCCAACCATGCCCTGTATGAACCGGGCGGTGAACTTAAATTCATCGCCCCGACGGCCCCGGACAAGCCCTGGACCAGCGGCTCCTTCGGCTGCGTCCGCAACGACGGCACGCGCATGCACGAGGGCTTGGACATCCGCTCCCTCCAACACGACCGCCGCGGGGAACCCACCGACCCCGTGAGTGCCACCGCCGACGGCACCGTGATGTATTGCAACCATCGGTCGGGCCTGTCCAATTATGGGAATTACGTCGTCATCCGCCATCTGATCGAGGGTCTCGAAATTTATTCCCTGTATGGCCACCTGAGCGAAATCCAGCCCGGCCTGGCCCCCGGCCAGCCGGTGAAGGCCGGGCAGGTGATCGGCACCATGGGCCGCACCTCAAGCGTGGAAACCATCACCAAAGACCGCGCACATGTGCATTTTGAACTCAATGTCTTCGTCAACGACAACTTTGCCGCCTGGTATAAGAAAAACTCGCCCACCGAACGCAATGATCATGGGATTTGGAACGGCCAGAACCTGAACGGCCTGGATGACCTCCAGATCCTCCAGGCGGAACACCGCGAGGGCAGGAATTTCAGCCTGCTCACCTTCCTGCGCAGCCAGAACGAACTCTGCCGGGTGCTGGTGCGGGCCACGGCCTTTCCCTACCTGAAGCGTTACGCCCCGCTCGTCGGGAGCAATCCCAAGGCCGAAAAGGAGGGGGTGGCCGGTTATGAAATCGCGCTGAATTATAACGGCGTTGCCTTCGCCCTCCTGCCGCGCGCCGAATCTGAAATCAAGGGCCGTGCCAAGATCCAACTCCTCTCCGTCAATGACGCCGAGGCCAAAGCCAACCCCTGCCGCCGGCTGGTCGTCAACCGGGGCGGCCACTGGATATTGGGCAAATACGGAATCGAAGAGCTGGAAATGCTGACGTATTAGCTTCGTCCGGTCAGGGTGAGCTGAGGCGGAAGAAGGTCTGCGTCCGGTTGGGAATGGGAACGATGATGGTTTGCAGGGTGCCATCGCCCGTCACGTTGGTGTAACTGACCCAATTCGCCGTCAGCAGGTTGGAATTGCCCCAGACCGTATAACTTTGGTTTAAAACCGTCGCCAACTTGAACCCGAAGTTGGTGCCGGCCTCCCGCGGTGTAAGCAGGACCGGCGGCACGGCGGCGACCGTGACCGGATTCAGCCCGGTGGCCGCCGGGGGCACCAACCCGGTGGTTTGCACGGTGAGACTGGGGGTGTAGGTGCCGACGCCCGCATAGGTGTGCGAGGGGTTCTGCGCCGTGCTGGTGGCCCCATCGCCAAAATCCCAGTTCCAATCAGTCACGACGTTGCCGGCGCTGTCCGTCTGGGCGGAAGTGAATTGAACCGTCACGGGCGCTTCGCCCTCGGTCGGGCTGTCCGTCACCGGTAGCGTGGGCACGGGCACAAAGCTCACCTCATCCACTCCGCCGGAGTCATTGGTCGGGGAATCGGAGCCAAAATCATCCACCGAGGCGATCCATTGCAGCGTATGCACGCCCGGTTGCAGGATGAAGGGTCCGTCCTCGGACCAAGACTGCCCCCCATTCAGTTCATCCGTGGGGGTGCCATCCACATAAAAATCGAGGTAATAATCGTAGTCATCGTCCTGAACCTCCCACCAGAAAAACACGGCCTGGGCCGCGCCGGTCACCGTCACCGTGGTCTGCAACGTCGAAGTCTGGCCGACGTTCAGGACCACGCTTTGCGCCGCCGCCACGCCATCCTCCGAATTGGTCACTTCCCCGAACCAACCGGCATCACCCCAGTTCGTCCAAACCAACGTGGGCGCATTCAAGGCATTCGCCAGCGTCACCGGCGCATTGGTGGTGTTGGTGCTGACCACGAACCCCGATTGGTTGAACACCGCCAGCGTCGGAGTGCTCACCCAGTTGGTGAACGGCTGCGACTGGCGGTTCACCGGGGTGGAAATGGTGAACCAAACGGCGGCGTTGGTGGTGTAGGTGACCTCAAATTCATTGGTGCCCGCCGGCAGCACGGACCCAGCCACCCACTGCGTGGCGGAACCGGGCAGATAGGCCCCGTCGAAAAAGGCGTAATTCAAACTGTGAACCGCCAGTTGCACGTTGTTCCACGCCGTGGGACCGGCCCAAAAGAACGGGGCATTCGTCGGCACGGCCGGATCCTCATCCGGGGGGGCCAGGATTTGGCTCGCACAGAAGTCGTTCGTGGTCAACCCGCTGACGGCGATCGTGAACGTATTCGTTTGCGACGAGGGATCCCCTTGGTTGATGACCAGCGTCCAGTTCCCATTGGTGACCACGCTCAGGAGCGAACCCAGGTCGGTGAAATAGGTTTCAAAACTGCCTGATTCTGTGCCGATGAAAGACTTGTCCGGGGAATCCACCTCGTCCATGGTCAATGGGGCGGTGTCGGAGTAAAGCACCACGGCCACGGTATAGTAAGCCCCACCCAGATAGTTGGGGTCCAACTCCGAGTATTGCCGGTAGGCCAGCTCAAAGCTCAAAGTGACCGTGCGGGCACCGGCCGGAGCCGCCGCCCATAAGCCGCAGACGCCCAGCAGCAACCACAGAAATCTGAAACCGAACCGGCTCCCGCGCCGGCTGACGGAATGACTCATGGCAATGAATGTAGGTTGTTCAGGCAAAATCGGAACTGAATGCTGCTTCCAATTACCTTGTAATTATGTCCGGTCGTTTATCGGCTAAATGCCGTTGAACTTTAATCCAATGCCTGCTTTTCAGACCACCCCCGTAATTCCTCAGCCCAGCCCAGCGGGCTGGGTGGGACCGGCCCCGCGTCCGGCGGCCTGAAAGGCCGCGATCACTTTCCGCTTTGGTTTGCTCCGGTTCCCTTCGGTCGCCCCGGATCATCCTTCAAAAAATTTGATCCCCAACGCCACCCCGAGCCCGGCCAGCAGCGCCACCGATAATTTGAATCGGTCATGCGAATGAAACTGCAATTCCGGTAGCAAATCGCTGCTGGCGATACAAAGAAAGGTGCCCGTGCAAAAGGCCAGCGAACAGCCCAGAAACACCCCGTTCGAATCCGCAAACTGGCTCGCCCCCAGCAGGAACAGCACGGCCCCCAGCGGACTGGCCAGCGCAAACAAGCCGTTCAGCAGATGCCGCGACGCCCGCGAACTCCCACCCGCCGTCATCAGGGTGGTGACCGCCATGGCATCAAACGGCTTGTGGAGGATCACCACCATGGCCACCCCCAGCCCCGCCAGCCGCTCTTGCCCCTGCTTGGCGGCCATCACCGAGGCTGCCAGCGCCAGGCCGTCCAGCAGCGAATGCAGCGTCATCCCCAGCGCCGTGCCGACCCACGAGAGTTGTTGGGCGGACTTGTCCGCCAGGGTGTGCGCATGATGCGAATGGGCTTCGTGGAGTTCATGCCCATGGTCATGGTCGTGATCCTGTTCGTGCCCATGCTCAAGGCCGATCGGTTCGTCATGACAGCAATCCTCCGGGTCACCCTCCGGCGTGTCATGGTGGTGGAAGTGGAAAAAACGCTGGAGAAAAAACATGGCCAGAAAACCGCCCAACATCCAATTCGCCACCCGGTCCATGGATTGCAGTTTCTCCATCGCGTCCGGCAGGAAATGCAGCAGGGCTATCCCCAGCATCAGTCCGGCGACAAAACTCGTGGCCACCTGCAACCGCGTGTGCGTGGGCCGCATGTGGATCAACAGCCAGCCCCCGCACAGCGAGGCCAGCATCACCAGGACACAGTAAATGGTCAGCAGCCAATGGGGCGAAATCATGGATTCAGTCACAGATATTCTAATCTTTGTTGCCGGTTCCGGCCGCCTTGTCAACTTGTTTCACCAAGTCATTGTATTTTTCCACAATCGCATTCCGTTCCCGGACGCTGTCATTCAGCTTCTGGATGAAGTCATCCCGCTGCCCGGCCAGCTCCGCAATCGCCGCGTTCTGCTTCTTCACCCCGTCGGACAACGCCTGCAACTTCGTTTCCAAAGTCGTCACCGCGTTCGTGTATTGCGCGATCTGGTTGGTCAGGATTTCCGTCGTCAGTTGGAGCCGGCTGATTTCGCGCTTTTGCGCCAGGCTCACCTGTTCATTTGTGGCGGCGGCCGTCTTGAGTTCCGTGATCCGCCCGTCCATTTGCGCAATCTGGTGGTTCAGCGTTGCGATGGAATTGGTATAGCCCTGGATGGCGATGGATTTCTCCCCCAGCAACTGGTTGAGCTTTTCAATGCGCCCGCGCTGGAGCGTCTGGCCGTACCATTGCCAGACACAGAGACCGCACAGGCTCAGGGCCAGCACGATCAGGAGATTTTGATGAAAATTTTTCATGGTTGTTGCCCCGGACTGTCCACCGCAATCGCCACGCGCTGCACCCCGGCCCGTTTGACAAAATCCAGCGCATAGACAATGGAACCGTGCGTAGCCTCGCGGTCCCCGTGCAAATAAACCGGCACATTCGGGTTGGCCTGACACCGGTTGGTGAGCGTGGTGAACAGCTCCGCCAGCGAAACCGGCCGGTCTTCCAGCGCGATCTGCCCGTCCCGGCTCACCGTCAAATTGATGATGTCCGGCTTGACGTTCGCGGTCGCCAGGGTGGCCGTGGGCAGGCTCGCCTTCAAGGCGCGCACCTTCTGCATCTGCAAACTCACCATCATGAACGACGCCAGCAGGAAAAACATGATGTCAATCAGCGGGATGATTTCCAGCCGCACCCGTTTGCGCGGCAGCGGAGAGCTGATTTTCACGGGGTGCCCCCCGCCGTTTGGTCGTCCACCATGAACGCCACCTTCTGCACGCCGGCGTTGCGCACCGTCTGCAACACGTCCAGCATCGCCCCGTGCTTCGTATCCTGATCGCCGCTGATAAACACCGGCAGGTTCGTGTTCAGCAGAAAACGGTTGCTGACCACCCGGCCCAGTTCCGCCAGCGTGACCGCCCGCTGCTCCAGCCACGCCGTCCCCGCCTTGTCCACCGCGATGTTCATCATGTCCGGCTTGAAATCATGCGTTGCCTCCGTCGCCGGCGGCAGATGCACCTTGATGTTCCGCGCCTGATCCAGTTGCAAACTCACCATCATGAACGACGCCAGCAGGAAAAACATGATGTCAATCAGCGGAATGATTTCAATCCGCACCCGCTTGCGCAAAATGGGCGAGGGCAGCTTCATTTCCCGGCCACCGTTTTCTTCGCCTCCACCATCACCTCCACATTCGTGGCCGCCGTTTCCAATTCAAATTGCAGCCGCGCGATCTTGCCGTTGAAATAGTTATACGGAATCAGCGCCACAATCGCGATGCCCAGGCCGCACGCCGTCGCGATCAGCGCCTCGCCAATCCCCCCCGTCACCGCCGTCACCGACAATTCCGCGCTCCCCACGCTCAGGAACGCCCGCATCAGGCCCGTCACCGTGCCCAGCAGGCCCAGCAGCGGGGCCAGCGTCACCAGCGTGTCCATCACCGTCAAATACTTCCCGGCGCGTTCCAGTTCGATGCCCGCCGCCAGTTGCAGCGCCCCCTGCAGCGACGTGTTCACATGGCTCAGCCCCCGGTAAATCATGCGGATCACCGGATCCTCCGAATCCCGCGCCAGCTTCGTCGCCGCCGGCACATCCGCGTTTTCCAACGCCGCCAAGATCTGCTCCAGCTTTTCCGGATTGCGCTTCCGGCTTTCGCGCAGCCACCAAATGCTGCGCTCGCCCAGCACCGCCACCGCCACAAACGCGCACACCAACAGCGGCCACATGACCGGCCCGCCCTTGAGGAAAAATTGAACAACAATATTGGCAAACATGGGATTCATTTAATTAACTGCGATTTGATAAATAATGGTCGTTTCAAACCAGTGCGAGCCGTTCAACGGCGGAATGATCCAGTGGCGTTTGATGAACTCCAGCGTACTCCGGTCCAGCACCGGGTAGCCCGACGATTCTTTGAGGACGATATCCGTGACCACCCCCGTTTCATCCACCGTCAGGGAAACCGCCACCGTCCCCTGCTCCGCCTCGGACAGTGCGATGGGCGGATACGGCGGCTGCGGCCGTTCCCCGCCCGCCCCCGTGCTGCTGATCTTGTGTACCCGGGGCTGGCCGACCAATTTGGCCACCGACGGCGCCTGCGCCAGGGCGTTGGGCACCACGAGATTGCCAATCGTCGGCACCGCAAAATTAATGGCCGGCGTGTCCAGCGTCACCGCCACCAACCGCGGCGCCGCAGACTGGCTCTGGTCGGTCGCCTGCACCTTTTGCACCTCGGGACTGGGCGGGGGCTTGATCGGCTCAATGATCGTGGGCACCGCCTCCTCCACCCGGGGCGCCGGTTCCGTGAAATTGGCCGCCGATCGCGCCCCCGCCAGCCCGATGATGAGAAATAAGAGGCAAATCGAATTCGTCCACGCCAGCTTGCGATTGGCGTCCCGGTCCGCCTCCGGCAGACAGAACCGCGCCAGTTCATCCTGCAACTGGTAACCGCCGGCCGTTGTTCGATTTGCACCCATGCGTAAATGCGTCAAAATACCAGACTTACCGAGCCAAACAAGCCCCTTCGCATCCCGTATTGGGCCGCATTGACCCCCACCCCGGTCCCACTGCGGAGTTCATAACTGTTGTCCGTCACATTCACAATATCCAGTCGCGCTTTCAACAGGGTTTTGACCCCGATCTTCGTGCTCTGTTCAACCCCCACGTTGATCGTCGAGTAAGCCGGAACACTGGCTCCGTTCGGGACCAGGTCGGTGGTGGCGCTATCAATGGGGCCGCCATCCTGCCTCAGCCCGCTCCCATAAAGCGCGTCCAGATAGACCCGTGTGCTTTCCCGCGCCGACTCCTTCCACGTGTAACCCGTGCCGAAGGAACCCGTGACGCGCTGATCGTGGTCCAGATAAATCCAGTGACTGTTGACATAATTCACCGTCGTCTGATCCCCCCACAGGAATTGAGCCGACGAGGCCCCCATCCCCTGCGCCACGGAATACGCCACGTTCGCATAGGTTGACCAGCCGCCATCTGTATAATTAGCTGTGAATTCCACCCCGCCAATCCGCCCCTTGGCATAATTGAACGACGAGAGAATCAGCGACTGTCCGAACAGCCCGTCATCCAATTGATTACGCGCGGTTTTGTAATAGCCATCCACGCCCGCCTGCAATCCCGGCGCGAGCTTCTGGCTCACCCCGAGATCATAATAATTCGCGCGTTCGGCTTTGACCGTGCCGTCCGCCGGATCACTGGATTCAGCCGACGTATGGTTAAACGCCGTGATGTCCGCCCCCGGCACTGTCTCCAGCGGCGGCGGCGTGAAATACCGCGAATAACCCGCATGAAATGTCGTGCTCTCCGTCGGCTGCCAGACCAGGTTGATGCGCGGGCTGACCTGGTTCTCCGTGTCAAAGGTCGAGGTATAGAGGTCAAACCGCGCCCCGTAGTTCAGCGTGAATCCCGGCCGGAATTTCCATTCATCCTGCAAATACATGCCGTAAAAAAACGCGTGCGGCGCGTTGTCCTGGGTCAGGGTTGTCGGCCCGGTGCCATTCAGGATGTTCCCATTGCCATCCAATTGAAACACGGTCGTGGTCGTGTTGGCGGAGACCGCCTCCTCCAACGCCATCAGGCCGCCGCGGATCGTATGTTGGTCCCCCAGATCATAACTCGCATCCGCCTGCAACCCGCCCGAGTAAAGGATGCGGTCCTCATCCGTGGCCACCCCGCCATTGTAATACAAACTCGCCGGAATGTTGCCCGGCACATAATGCGCGCTGCTATCCCGCCCGAACGCCGCGACTTGCAAATTCAAATCGCCCGCCGATTTTTGGTAGGCCGCCACCCCGTAATAATTCTGCTCGGTTTGATTGTCATCGAGATCGAGCGGACTATAGGTTTGGGCGGGTGTGGCCGGGTTGACCCAATTATTCCCGTTTCCCTGGGTCGAAACCGGCGGCTGCCCGGGATTAATCGGAATTTGAAAAGTGGCGTAGGACACGCTCCCCATCAGGCTGATGCGGCTCGTGTCCGACAGAATCCGCGAGGCATAGACAAACGATTTGTATTGATCCGTCTGGTCGTGCAGCGCGTCGTGACTCGCCGTGGGATTCTCGATGCCCAAGTCGCTGTGCTCGTAACTGCCATCCACATAATAATCCCATTTGCCCTGGCGCCCGCCCGCTTCAAAGCTCGGCCGCAGCGTGTCGAAACTGCCGCCATACATTGAGACCTCGCCCCCGTTGTCAAACGCGCCGCTCTTGGTTTGAATGTCCACCACCCCGGCCGTGCGGAACCCGTATTGCGCCGGCAGCGAACCCGTGATCAGCCGCATGCTCTCCACAAACCGCGGGTCCAGTTCCAGCCCGAAACCCGAAATCCCCTCGGGCAGGATCACATCATTGATCCGATATTGCAGGTTCGCGTGCTCGCCCCGCACATGCAAATCCCCGTTCGCCGCCGAATCCTGCGCCACCCCCGGCGCCCGCAGGATGATCTCATTAAACGGCGCGTTGCCCCCCTGCGCTTCCGAGGCGATCTGCTCCTTGCTGATGGCGTAAGTCGAGGCCCCCAAATCCGTCGCGATTTGATTGCGCGCCTGGTTCAACTTCCCGACCACCGTCACATGGCCCAACTCCGTGACATTGGTCGAACTGCCCGCGTTCGCCACCACGTTCGTCTGCGCCTCCGCCGTCCGTCCGCACGCCCAGGCCGCCACCGAAATAACCGCCCAATAAACACCGCGATTGCTCATCCTGACACTGCGATTCCGTAGATTTTTTTTCGTCAAAGTCATCATAAATAAAATGGTTGAATGGTTGCCAAATCCTTCACGAATCCCGGGGATTCGCCCCATGACCCAAGCCCAAAAGCCATGAGTCAACAATGGGTAAACGTTAACCAAAAAGCGACACGAACGTGCCTTTGAACCCAAACCGAATCAGGAAACGACGAAGCGAGCCGGCGGCGCCCGCCCCGGGGGAAGATCTTTGAAGACCGCACAAAAAACGGAGACCACCACCGGGGACGACCCTTCCACCCCCGCCACCGGCACCACCAACGGAACCGCCACCGGACTGGCATCCACCTGCCCATGGGCGAACATCGTCACCGAACATTCATGCCCCGGCTCATCCGCATCCGCATGGAAAAACTTGTGCAGCGATTCGCTCGCCACCATCCCCAGTTGCAAACACACCAACCCCGTCAGGCCAAGGCACAGCGCCAGCCTGACCCTGCGACCAAAATGGGATTTTGCGTATCGCAATTCGCAATAAATAATGCCCCCCCGCAACCATTCCGCAAGCACAATTTAACCTCATAATTCCCATAAGCTTGCGGGTTACCTAATACCGGGGTGGGCATGGTCCGTCCCCACTCGTAAAAAAGCAGGAGACGAGGTGACGAGGCTCTGACTAAATCGAATCCCAATCCAGCGCCCGAAGCAAGCTCACTAAGCCGGAACGATGCCTTTCAACCGCAGATGGACGCAGTCTGTGACACGATTCAGAACACCCCTAAAGCAGCATAAAACCCCAATGAATTCAAGGATAATTCGCCAAAACTCGCCAGTATTTTTCACTACTCACTGACACTTTTACTGAATGCGACATGAAGTTGCTCGAACAGTTGTTTGTTATGGATACGTCATAAACAAACCTGCGGTTCCGTCCGCAGAGTCTATCGGCACCGGCGCGACTGGCAACGGTCGGGTCGGAAGCTGCCGAGACAATGCACCTCACTCATCCGGGGGCGGAAATGGCCGCGAGGTTGTTTCCGTGACTGCCAGCGTCATGGCGGTTGGAGGGCTAGACTGGATGACACGCCCAACCCAGGTGAACTGCCGCAAGCATCGTCAATTGTAAGGAGCCAAAGACGCTGACAGGCTCCCACCAAAACGGTGCGCAGTCAGGTTGCCCGCTTTCAGTGTGCGGGCACACGGATACAACGACTGCCGGTGCAGAGGCAGGGGCTAAATCATGCAATGCGGTTCGAGCGAAACTTGGTAAACCCGACATTCCGCCTCGTTGAGGCAGGCGCACCGCAAGGGGCGTTGCGGGAATGGCGGGCAGAGGAACGCTGGAGAAAGCCAAGGCCGTCCTGCAATCGGACGGATAGGGGTTGCGATCTCAACCCCGCCGCGCAAGCGGGCTGACTTCCAGCAGGGTCAATCGTTACGAGAGCACTCGTAGAACCTCAACAAGAGGAAAAGCAAATGAACGTGGATTCAACCCTGTGTGCGTCCTCTGGCAAGGCGGCGCACTGGGAGCAGGTGAACTGGCCCCAGTGTGAACGCCAAGTCAGGAGGCTGCAAGCACGTATCGTAAAGGCGACACGGGAAGGCCGCTGGGGCAAGGTGAAAACTTTGCAACGGCTGGCTCGCTGGTAAAACTTTAAACCGTGAGCGGAACGAAGCGTTTAGCCCGGCCGCCCGCGCGGGGGGGAAAGGGGCGCGGATCAGCGGGCGGGCCAAAAAGCGGAGGGGAGCGGCGGATTTGAAGTTTTAACCAGGGAGCGTCAGCGGGGGGAGCCAAAGCGGGATTTGCAAGGCGTAGTCTGAAAGGGGAATTGAAAATCTCCCTGGCTTGGCGACAGGGGGACTTAAAATCGGTTCATAGGGCAAGGCTTTTCACCAAAGTCCGTGTAACCAATTGGAATTTAATCAATTATACAGTAGAGGCCGTGCCCGATCAGCGCGGCTACGGTGCGGTGGCGATGGCCCCGCTCCAGCCCACGCCTTCACCGTCCGGGAGAAACACCACCTGGTTCAACGGGGTGTGATTCGGCGGCCACCAGTTCCGGTCGAGATGCACGACGGTGGTTTTGCCATTTTCAATGACCACGGGCACGATCACCGAGCCGCAGCAGGAGGATTCGGCCACAATGGTGTAATGGCCGGCGGGGAGTTTCACCATGTCCGGCGACTCATCCATGTCGCTCATGTGGTTGGCCACAAACTTCAGGTGTACGCCAGAGTCCTGGCTAATGTCATAGCCGGTGTGCGGATAGAAATAGGAAGCCGGCCCGATATCGCCGATGGCGGTGGATTGTTGCGTTGCCGTAAAGACCTGCAAACGCCCGTTGGAACCGGACCCGGCGGCGCGACCCGGTTCGGGGCCGACCGATGACAGGGCCAGTGGCGTGGAGGCGCAGCCCGTCATCACGGGGAGGAGGGTGGCGCCGAGGAGTGAGAGATATTTAATTTTCATACGCCTAATCTAGCGGCCGTGGATTAAGGCGTCTTGAACGCCAGATTAAAATTCATTCAGACGGGCTCCGGCGGGCGATGGGTTGCACCCGGGAGGTGCGCATTTGATTCGGAGCGGCGTGGCGGCCTGGATCGTTCAGGGCTGCGGCAACGCCAGATAGAGGACCACCGTCAACCCAATGGCGGCCAGAAAACCCGCCACCCAAAGACTGAAGGCCGGGCTGCGGGACGGGTTGAGTTCGCCCCGATTCAGCGCCTGGACATAACGTCGGTGGCGGAAGGCGGCGATGAGGTTGAGGAGGATGCCGGCCAGAATCAGGACCACGCCCACCGGCTGGGAAAGGCCGTGGTCTGGCAGAGCCCCCGGCACGTTATGATTGAGCGCCAACTCGCGCAAAAACAAGCCGAAGCGGGCCACCACAAAACCGAAGCCCATGAAGGCGATGGCGGTTCTGATCCAAGCCAGAAACGTGCGCTCGGCGGCGAGGTAAATCCGGGGATCCACGGGAGCCGTTGGCGGCGGATTCATAATTGGGTGATCGGCATGAACTTCATTTGCGCTACATGAAGGTAAGGAGATTTTCGGGCGGGTCAAAGGGGAATTTGTCCGGCCGGCCCGCCGTCACTTCAATGCAATTCGCCAGTCTGGTAATCCAGATTGGCCTGCGACCCCAGTAAATCATAATGCGCGTTGGCTTGGGCAATCTGGGCCGAAATCAGGCTCAATTGCGCTTCGGTCAACTCCACCATGGAACTCAAGCCGGTCTGGTAGCGCGCCTCGGCCAGTTCAAAAGATTCGGTGGCATGTCGCACCAGTTCCGCCGTGGTCTGCACCCGTTGCCGGGTGTTGTTCAACTTGAGCCACGCCAGCCGCACTCCGCGAATCACGTCATCCTCGGCATTGCGCAATTGTTCCGCCACCGCCCGGGCCTGAAATTCCGCCCGGTGTTGCCGGGCCCGATACAAGCCGCCACTGAACAGGGGCAGGCTGATGTTAAGGTCGGCGGCGGCGTAATTGTCGGCCAGTCGGTCATCGTGGATGGGGGAATTGCCAACCACCCCCTCCGCCGAGATGGTGGGCCGGCGGGCGTCGCGTTCCGACCGGGCAAACCGTTGGGCGGCGTCCCCCGCGGCCCGGAGACTTAACAATTCCGGCCGCTGCCCCAGGGCGGTCTGGATCAGATCCTCCACGTCGTTGGTGGCCATCACAGGTGGGGGCGGTTCGACCAATTGGAAATTGCGGGATTCCCGGAGGCCGAGGGAATCGTTCAGGGTGGCCATGGCGGCGTCCAACCCGTTTTGCGCCCGTTCCAGGAGCAACTGGCCTTCTTCAAGGGCGACCTGGGCAAAACTGACATCCAATTCGGATTTCAATTGGTTGGTTGCCAGGGCACTGACCTGTTCCAGCAGCAGTTTCCGGCTTTGCACGGTCTCCCGGGCCACCTGCAACACCGCCTGCGCCTCCAGCACCCCGTAATAACTGGTGGCGGCCTGGAGCCACACTTGTTCGCGCACATCGGCCGCATTTTCATTTTCGGCCCGGGCCGCAAATTGCGAGCTGGCCTTCAGATTGGCGGTGTGGCCGAAGTCGGTGATGAGTTGACTGACATTCAAGCCCCCGGCCACGCGGTCATAAACACTGGGGTTGTTGATGTCGCCCGCCAGAATCCGGTCATTGGCGATGTTTGCTCCGGCGGCGGTGCCGTAAAGATTGGCGGACGGCAGTTCGGCGGACCGGGCTTCTTTCACGGCCTCGTCAGCGGCACCCGCTTGGTATTGGGCGGCGGCCACCCGCGGATGCTGCCGCAGGGCCAGTTGGCACGCCTCGGCGAGGGTGAGCATGGGAATTGCATTAGTCTCGGCGGCCGGCAACCGTGCCACGGCCGCAACCAACATCAATCCCGCCAAAATTAATCGTTTCATGCCGGCCGGCCTTCCTCCCCCGCGGCGGGTGACGACGGCGTTCGTCCTGGTTTGCGATACAGAGCGTAATAGGCGCACGGCACGATGAACACCGTCAGCACCACCGAGACCAACAGTCCGCCGATGATGGCCCGCGCCAGCGGGGCATAGGCTTCGCTGCCGGCGCCCAGCTTCAGGGCCATGGGAATGAGCCCCATCAGGGTGGCCAGCGAGGTCATTAACACCGGCCGCAACCGCACCCGGCAGGCCCGCGACACCGCTTCGCGCAGGGGCCGGCCTTCCGCCCGCAACCGCCGGGTGAATTCCACAATGAGAATGCTGTTGGACACCACGATTCCCACCATCATCACCACCCCCATCAGCGACATCACATTGAGGGTGGTCCCGCTGGTAAACAACATCAGCAGCACGCCCGTCAGGCCGGTCGGCACCGCCAGCAAGATGAGCAGCGGGTCCGCAAAGGATTTAAACTGCGCCACCAGAATCAGATAAACCAGGACGGTGGCCAGGATCAAACCGAGGCCGAAGCTCTTGAAGGATTCCTGCATGGCCTGTACCGAGCCGCGTACGTTGACGACGGTGTTCGGCGGCAACGGGGTCTGAGCCACGATTTTCTGCACGGCGCTGAACACGCGGCTCAGATCCTCGCCCGCCGGCGACACATACACATCCACCGTCCGGCGAATCTGGTAGTGGTCCACCTCGGTGGGTTTGAGGACGTGCGTGATTTTGACGACCGAGTCCAGGCGCGTCGGCTGTTTGAGGTGCGCCGAGCGCAGGGGCATGGAGCCCAGATCGGCCAGGTTTTTCAAGTAGCCCTCGGGATACTGGACCGTCAGCAGATAATTATTGCCGGTGACGGGATCAATCCAGTAACTGGGCGCGATCATGCCGTTGGACGTCAGCGCGGTGATGAGATTGTCAATGACGTCCTGGGCGCTGAGGCCGAGTTCGCTGGCGCGCTCGCGGTCAATGTCAATCTGCAACGACGGATAATCCACGTCCTGCGGGATGAGCACATCGCTGACGCCCGGCACGGCGCGAACTTGTTCGGCGATCTGCGCGGCCACCGCATGCGCCCCCGCCATTTGGGGCGCGCTAATCTGGATGTCCAGTGGCGCGGGCACGCCCTGGTTGATGATGGCGTCCACCAGCCCGCCGGTTTGAAAATAAGCGCTGAGTTGCGGCAGTTCGCGGTGCAGCCGGCGGCGGACCCGGTCCATGTATTCAAAGCTGCTGACCTGGTGCCCGGCATTCAGCCCCACCTGCACGACGGCGGTGCTGGGGCAGGAGTTCGGGTTCAGGATGGAGTTGAAGCCGGGCGTGGTGCCGATGTTGGAGACGATGATTTTCAGGTCGTTCGTGGCCACCACTTCCCGGACGAGATCCTCGACCCGGCCCACCCATTGATCGGTCATTTCGAGTCGGGTGCCCGAGGGGGCCTTGACGCTGATGACGAACTGGCCGGGATCGGTGCGGGGAAAATAGGCTTTGCCAATCAGCGGATACAGCCCGAGGCTGAGGAGAAAAATGCCGGTGATGCCCAACACGGTGGCCAGCGGGCGCACCAGGGCCAGGCTCAACCCGCCTTCGTAGCGATCCAGCAGCCGGTTGAAATGGTGGTTGAACCATTCGTTGAAACGCCGCCCCCAACGCTGGTGCGGGTCGTGATAACTGCGGACGCCACCCTCGCCGGTCGGGGTGTTGTGGGTCTCGGCCGCGAGCGCCGCAACGGCGTTTTCTGGTTCCACCGGCTCGCCATGATCCGGTTTGATCAACTTGGCGCAGAACAACGGCACCACCGTCAGGGCGACAAAATAGGAGGCGAACAGTGATAATACGACCGCCAGGGCGAGCGCCGAGAACAGACACTTACTGACGCCATAGAGAAACGTGACCGGAAAAAACACGATGGCGGTGGTGAGGGTGGCGGCCAGCACGGCGAGTTGCACCTCCGCGCCGCCCCGCTCGGCGGCCACGGCGGGCGCCTCGCCCATCTCCATGTGGCGGAAAATGTTTTCCAGCACAATGACCGAGTTGTCAATCAACCGGGAGAAGACCAGCGCCAGGCCGCCCAGAATCATGGAATTGACCGTGCCGCCCAGGAGGGCCAGGGCGATGAACGCGGCGAGCGCCGACAGGGGAACGGAGAGAAACACCGCCACGGTCGCCCGCAGGCTGCCCAGAAAAATCAGAATCATCAGGCCGGTTAAAACCAACCCGATGGCGCCTTCGTGAATCAGCGTTTCAATGGCGGTGCGCACGAACACGGACTGGTCGAACACCACCTGCGTGACCAGCGCCCGGGGCACGTCGAGCAGGTGGGCAACGACCCGCTTGACGCCATCCACCACGGCGATGGTGTTGGCATCGCCGCCCGATTTAAGCACCGGGATGTAAACCGAGGGCTGACCATTGATGCGCACTTTATTATACTGAATTTGCGAGGCGTCCTCGGCCCGGCCCACGTCGGCCACCAGCACGGACGCTTCCCCGATGGTCTTCAATGGCACCCGATCCAGATCCTTCATCGCATTGACCTGGTTGTTCACATAGACATTGTAGTCGTAGGGGCCGATTTTCACGTCACCGGCGGGCAGGATGAGGTTGGCCTGGTTCATGGTGCGGACCACATCCATGGGGCTCAACCCGTGCGCCTCGAGTTTCAGCGGGTCCACATAAACCATGATCTGGCGGTATTTGCCGCCAAAGGCCGGAGGCACGGACGCGCCGGGAATGCCGGCCATTTGGTTGCGGATGGTGAACTGGCCCAAATCGCGCAGTTGCGCCTCACTCAACCCCTCGCCTTTGAGGGTGACCAGGCACACCGGCAGACTGGAGGCGTCGAATTTCATCACGATGGGCGGCAGGGTGCCCTGGGGCAGGTAACGCAGGCTGGCCATCGCCAGATTGGCGATGCCGGTCACGTCGGAATCGGGATTCGAGCCGGGTTGAAAATAGACCTTGATGAGGCTCACCCCGTTCAGCGAACGTGATTCAATATGGTCCACGCCCGAGGCCAGGGTGAACATGCGCTCAAACTGTCCGGTAATGTCGTTTTCCACCTGTTCCGGGGGCATCCCGGAATAAAACGTGGCCACCACCACCACGGGAAGATTGATGGTCGGAAACAAATCCACCGGCATTCGCACCAGACTCGTCACGCCCACCACGCAGGTGATCAGACAAATCACAATGATGAGATGCGGCAGACGGATGGCAAAGCGGGACATGGCGGAAGAATTATTCTTGGAGGGCGACCGCCCTTTGGGGGACCACCTTTTCACCGGCCTGAAATTCGGAATGGTTGCCGATCACCACCAAGTCGCCCTCGCGCAAGCCGGAGAGGACTTCATATTTGTCCGGCGTCTCCAAACCCAGGGTGACGGCGCGTTCCTCAATCTGATCGTCCGGGTTGACGACATACACGACCGGGTTTGAGTCGCCGGTCACGGCTTGGATGGGCACCGCCAGCACCTGCGGTCGCCGCTCTGCTTGCAACGCCACGGTCGCATACATGCCGGGGACCAGTTCAAGGTTGGGATTGGCCACCTCGATCTCCGTCATCATGGTCCGGGTGTCCGCATCCACCTGGTCCGTGAAACGGGTGATGACGCCGGTAAAGGTCTTGCCGCCCAGGGAGTCCACGCGCACGGACACCGGATCTCCGGCATGGATGTCCTGGACGTAACTCACGGAGACGGGAAAATCCAGGCGGAGCCGGTAATTATCGGAGATTTGCAACAGGGATTTGGCCGCCGGGCCGGTGGTGCCCGCCTGAATGAGCGCCCCGGGATCGGCATACCGCATGGTGATGACGCCGTCAAAGGGGGCGTTGATTTGCGAATAATCCACCCAGGTTTGGTAGCGGTCAATATCCGCCCGGGCGGCGGCCACGTTCGCCGCCGCCGACAGATCCCTCGCCTGGGCTGCATCCAGATCCTGCCGGGCCACCAGATTGG
>Ga0302277_1000412_pt1 | contig 33551 bp, 33 predicted proteins | sample III_Bog_N3_1_FD_198759 | JGI IMG/M metagenome (GOLD analysis project Ga0302277, IMG submission 198759) | Peat permafrost microbial communities from Stordalen Mire near Abisko, Sweden - III_Bog_N3_1 | ecosystem: Environmental > Terrestrial > Soil > Wetlands > Peat | place: Sweden: Abisko... | reverse complement strand
GGGTTTAAGCGATTTCTCTTTAAGTTACCAGGCTTCGTCCGATCAGCCTTCGCCATTGTTTAGGCGAGTAGCACGTGGTGGTGTTCTGTGAGTGCGCTGCAACAAAAAATAGAGCAAGTTAAAGCGGTACTGTCTGAAGCTGTGCGGAATTTTTCTCCGGTAACTTTCGCTAACAGCCTCGGTGCGGAAGACATGGTGCTGACCGACCTGATCGCCAAACATCAGCCTGACATCGAAATGTTCAGCCTCGATACCGGACGCTTGCCGCAAGAGACTTACGACCTGATGCAGGAAGTACGTAATCGTTACACCGCACCACTGAAAATTTACTTTCCGGATAGCGCGATGGTCGAAGAATATGTTGCGTTGAATGGCGTGAATGGTTTCTATGACAGCGTGGAGCTGCGCAAACGTTGCTGCCATATCCGCAAGGTCGAGCCGTTAAAGCGCGCCTTGTCAGGCAAACGTGCGTGGCTCACTGGCATGCGTCGCGATCAGGCAGTGACGCGCGACAGTCTGGAGGTCTCATCTTTTGACGCGGATCATGGCCTGCAAAAATTTAACCCGCTGTTGGACTGGACGAATGCCGAAGTATGGGAATACCTCAAGCAAAATGACGTGCCTTACAATAAATTACACGACAGGTTTTACCCAAGCATTGGCTGTGCGCCGTGTACGCGTTCGGTAACGCCGGGCGAAGATATACGCTCGGGCAGATGGTGGTGGGAGAATCCAGAGAACAAAGAGTGTGGTTTGCACGTAGGCCAAATCCGTAGGGTGAGCTAGCTTTATGTGGACATCCTGCGAAGACTGATTTTGATGATTGAAGAAGTGAAAGAAAATTAAAGATGACAGTACACACCTTTACCCACTTGGACGCGCTGGAGAGCGAATCCATCCACATCATGCGCGAGGTTGCGGCGGAATGTAAAAATCCGGCGTTGCTTTTCTCCGGGGGAAAAGATTCCATCGTGATGTTGCGTTTGGCGGAGAAAGCCTTCCGCCCGGCGAAATTTCCCTTTCCGCTGGTGCATATCGACACCGAGCATAACTTTCCCGAGGTGATTGCCTGCCGCGATAAGCTGGCCGCCGATCTGGGCGAGCGCTTGATCGTGCGCTCGCTGGAAGACTCCATCAAACGCGGCAGCATCGTCATCAAAGACCTGGATAAACCGCGTAACCCCTATCAGTCGGTAACGCTGCTGGAGACGATTGCCGAATTCGGTTTCGATGCCTGCATGGGCGGTGCGCGGCGCGATGAGGAAAAGGCACGCGCCAAGGAGCGCATCTTCTCGTTCCGCGACGAGTTCGGCCAATGGGACCCGAAGAATCAGCGCCCGGAGCTGTGGGATACCTACAACACCCGCGTACACAACGGTGAAAATATTCGTGTATTCCCGATCAGCAACTGGACCGAGATGGATATCTGGGAATACATCGGTCGTGAAAATTTGCACATCCCGGAAATTTATTACGCGCATGAACGCGAAGTGATCCGGCGCGGCAATTCGGTGATTCCGGTTTCGTATCTGGTGCAACCCAAGGCCGGTGAGAAAGTGGAAGTGGTCTCGGTGCGCTTCCGCACCGTGGGCGATATGACCTGCACTGCGCCGGTGGAATCGACCGCGCGCAATGTGCAGGAGATCATCGAAGAAACCGCGACCACACGCATCACCGAACGCGGCGCCACGCGCATGGACGACCAGACTTCGGACGCTTCGATGGAGCTGCGCAAGAAGGAAGGATACTTCTGATTTATCGAAGAGCCGTTCGTGCTGAGCTTGTCGAAGCATGAACATTTACCCTTCGACAAGCTCAGGGCGAACGGGGCATCAAGTTTGAATTGAATTTTAGAAAGCTTATTATGAGCAACACGACACAACTACTCCGTTTTATTACTGCCGGCAGCGTGGACGACGGCAAGAGCACATTGATCGGTCGCCTGCTGCACGACTCGAAATCCATATTTGAGGATCAGCTTTCTGCCATTTCCAAAACCAGCGAGAAACGCGGCATGGCCGCCGTTGACCTCTCGCTGCTCACCGACGGCCTGCAAGCCGAGCGCGAGCAGGGCATCACCATCGACGTGGCCTACCGCTACTTCGCCACGCCCAAGCGCAAGTTCATCATCGGCGACACGCCGGGGCATGAGCAGTACACGCGCAACATGGTGACAGCCGCGAGCACAGCCAATCTGGTGGTCATCCTGATTGATGCGCGCAAAGGGGTGCTGACGCAGACGCGCCGCCATACTTTTCTGGCCAGTCTGGTCGGCGTACCGCACCTCGTGCTGGCCGTGAACAAGATGGATATGGTGGAATACTCCGAAGACACGTTTAACGCCATCGTGGCCGAGTACCGTGCTTTTGCCGAACAGCTCGGCATCCATGATGTGACCTGCATCCCCATGTCTGCCCTGAATGGCGACATGGTGGTGGAGCACGGCGACAACCTGAGCTGGTATAAAGGTGCGCCATTGCTGGAGTTTCTGGAAAACGTGGTAATTGATTACGACGTGAACACGGCCGACTTCCGCTACCCGGTGCAGTGGGTGTGCCGCCCCCAGGCCCAGGATTATCACGATTTCCGTGGTTACATGGGGCGGATTGATTCGGGTGAGATCGCGGTCGGCGACGAAATCACCGTGCTGCCATCGGGCCGCACCAGCACCGTAAAGGAAATCGTCACTTATGACGGCAATCTGCAACGCGCCTATGCGCCGCAATCCATCACGCTCACGCTGTCCGACGAGATCGACATTTCGCGTGGCGACATGTTCGTCAAAGCGGATGGCATGACACGGTGCGCGAATGCGGCGGGTGCGGGAATGCCATCCGACCGCCCCCTCCCGCAATCGGCTGGCTTCGCCAGTAACGTGTCGGGGGCAGGTACCGCGATGCCGCACGTCACCAAGGAATTTGAAGCCATGCTGTGCTGGCTGGCCGAAGCGCCGCTCGACCTCAATCGCAAATACATCATCAAGCACACCACGCGCATGGTGAAATGCCTGTTCTCACGCCTCGAATATCGCGTGGACGTGAACACGCTGGCGCATCACGAAACCACGCTGCTGAACATGAACGACATTGCCCGCGTGTCGATGAAAGTACAACAGCCGCTGGCGCTGGATCACTACAAAAAGAACCGCTTTACCGGGAGCTTTATCGTGATTGATGAGGCGACGAATAATACGGTGGCGGCGGGGATGATTGTTTGAAGCGTATTAATTCAAACCCAATCTAACAGGCAGTGGTTGCTTTCTTTGCTTTAAGTTACGCCACTCTACCCATTCCCGATGGATAATTTTCTCGGGAGAAGATATTGGCTAATCCAACTTTTCTAGCCGAATTTTTTTCGTTTTTGCGTGATGAAATTCCAATAAGACATTTCCTTCGTGGGCGTTACTAGTACAATTCTGGTGCACCACTCGTCAGGTGAAATACTGGCCCGTATTTGTGCGGATATCTGTCATACATCGAAAACTTATGATCGTAAGCTGTGCGATGTTGCTTTGTTCAGTGGTGTATCCCACGTTCTTTCCGAACAAAGGTATTTCTTCCAAGATTGCGGCTTTATGCCAACGCATTCATGATGTGTTTGGTCCGTGCATTGCTGCTTGACGGCGAAGAAAATAGATAATTAGTATATATAAACAATGCATTATACACATACGTATTTCTACGTATGTGTTCGTACGTATTGTTTGGGTCGCAATTTTTGTTTAGCCTCCATTACCAACAGCTAGTGTTTTTCCAAGCTTGGTGGTGCATATCAGCAAGGGGGATACTAGTTGTAGGTTCAGGGTGGTTAACTTTTTCGCAATCTTTAACGTATCAAAGGAGAAATACCATGAAATTCAAAAAATCAATACTTTCCGTTGTTCTCGGATTGTCTGCCGTAGGCGTATTTTCGGGACAGGCTTTAGCAGCTCCAGTGGTTGATATTTCAAATTTGAATAGTGGCAGTGCAATTACAACCGATTTTAGCCAAGGTATAAGCAATTCCTTTAACTTTAGTCCGAGTAATACGTTTAGTGACAATTATTTATTCAACGTTGGTAACTCATTAGTTGACTTCACGGCCACTACCGGTAAATTGTTGGGTGTTAAAAACCTTACTCTCTCTCTATGGAGAAAATACTGCAGGCTCGATAAGTACAGCTAATTTGCTGGGGTTCACGACGGGGGGGAACACTCTTGAACTTTCAGGTCCATTGATGACTGCTTACACTTACTATGATCTCGCGGTTACTGGAGGCGGTACAGGTAAAATTAGTTACGGAGGGACGGCCAGTATATCCCCAGTTCCTGAACCTACTGAAGGCGTGTTTCTGCTATCCGGCATTGGCTTGTTAGGCTTCATTGTTGCTCACCGCAGACGTGAAAGCGAAGAGGTGTGATTTGTTCGTTTATGTTGCTTGACATTTTATTATACCCAATCGAAATTCAGGCGCCTCTAAACATTAAGCCAGTTACTTGGTTGCCAAAAGACGGCAACCAAGTAACTGGTTAAACCAACCAAGGCTCAAAAAAATCAACGCCATATTTTTAGAAGTATCCATTTGGTCTATCCGGCTATCAATTTACTTTTACCATTAAATATTTCGCTTTTTAAATTGTGACCAAATAGGAGTTCTGTGATTAAAACTGTATTAGAAGAATACAGGGGCAAACTGGATTCTCAAGTAAAGTTCCATAGATGATAAACATTGAATGAGAATGCCAATTGCTAAGTTAATTTAGACCAATAAACTTAGGGGGTACATCATGTTTGTTAATAAACGATCAGCAATAAAACTCTGACAGCTCTATTTTCAGTATCTGCTTTATCATTCTCTGGCGAGGTATTGTCAGTGGGTTTGTTCGATTCTGGTATTCCGTCCGGTTGGACCAGTGTGGGAAATACCGGCACATTAGGTGCCAATGGTGTGGTCACGCTGGCACCGGGCGGTGGCAGTCAGTATGGATGGGTCTCGACTGCGGGTGGCGTAACCGGTGTAGGACTTGGTCTTGGCGGTGAAACCACTGGATCAACTCTCACCTCGTCGCTGTTCTCAGCAAATGCAGGAAGTACACTGCAATTTTCCTTTAACTATGTGACTGCTGATGGTGCGGGTTGGGCCGATTATGGGTGGGCACAACTGCTTAACTCGTCGGGCCAGCCTGTGGCTACGTTGTTCACGGCAAGAACGACACCGAGCGGCAACAGCGTTCCTGGATTTGGCATGCCTGCGATCGCAGCGACGATGACGCCCTCTACGGTGACCATAATCCCCGGGGCGCCTACTTGGGCGCCGTTGGGAACTGTATATGGGTCAGGTTATTGTTTTAGCACTGGCTGCGGCTACACGGGTTGGGTAAAGTCCGACTACACAATCGCAACAACTGGTAATTATTATTTAACTTTCGGAGCCGTGAATTGGAACGATGAAAGTGTTCAAACAGGTATGGCCTTTGATGGTATCACTGTAGGCGGGAAACCGATATCGCCGGTTCCCGAACCTGAAATCTACGGCATGATGCTTGCTGGTTTTGGGCTGATGGGTTTCATGGTGCGTCGTAAGAAGACTACTTAAGCTACGCCTTATTCTAAGTCTAAGCCACAAAGGGACTCAATGTCCTTCTGTGGCTTTCCGTTTTTACCGCCGGACAGTTACCTTTTTAAGCTTTGATGTTGGTCGCACAATTATCAAAACCGTTAGCCCCTATTCTTGAAAGTAAGGTGTCAGATCAAATCGTGACTACTACACTTAATTGTTGCGTTTGAAGGAATGTACCCATACCGAACCATCTTCATTCCATGTCATGTTCGCATGCATTTTCAAGATAATCTGCTTGTATATCTCAAGATTGGGGTACCCTTCCGCCTGTGCGTCGGCGTCTGTCATGTCCCCTATGCGTTGGCGCTCAACGGAGGTAACCACAAAAGTGATGCCTTCCAATTCGAAAGTCTCATTCGGATAAGCGTAAAGGCCATCGCGCCGTTGTTGCGTTTTTGAACCTGCGATGGTTGCTGCAACCAATTTTGGGTGAGTCACGAGGCGGGTAATTTCACAGGTTTTTGCAGGGTAATTAGTGCTCATCAGGGGAGTTTCCCGTGTTAAATGGGACGGATTGCAAGTTGCCCGGAGTATCGGGGCAGCGCCTTTGATACACCGAACCATCGGCTATTGGGCGCGCATTATGCCACGTTATCACGGTCTCCCATGCAAGCATACGACCACTTGCAAGTTAGACGCAGACGTCGGAATATACGCAACCTATCGGTCTAACTGAATAATAGTTTTCAGTCGAGGCACGTAGATAAAGGGCGCTCATTGTGCATTGTCCACATTGTAATAAACGATTGTTGATGGAGCGTGGTTGTGAATGCTTCTGACTCAGATGATTGGGCATTAGAAATAAGGCTTGCCGTTATCGGTGCTTTTGTAGGCCCTATTCTTCTGTACCTTGCGGGTTATTTTCTTCGCAATGCTGAAGAGGCTTTTAGCCTTGTTGATTACTTTTGGTCTATACCAGCCGGAGCTGTTACCGGGTATCTTTTGCCATCTGCATGGCCTACTAAAAAAGATTGACTCTTTAATTTAGGGAGAAGGGGATGGCGAATCGCCGTTCCTCTCACTTGCGACCATGCGTGCCTGTGCGATGGAGCAGCGGACACTGGCTTCTGCTATATCGAACGAGTGCAATGGAACCCAGGCTATGTAAAGCTCCGAGTAAAGCGTAAATGATCCGATTGCGCTTAACATGTGATCCTCGCGGAAAGCCTATTGATACAACGTCGGAAATTGTTTGCGCAATCTCTCCAGCTTTGGTATGTCATTAAAAATGATATAAGGCTGGTAAGGGTGCAATGCCAGATAGTTCTGGTGATGCTCTTCGGCTGGATAAAATTGTTGCAATGGTACGACCTGCGTGACGATGGGTGCGGAAAAAGTGTGCGCGGCGGTGAGCTGCTGAATGGTGCTTTGCGCAATCTTCTGTTGCTCCGCGCTGGTGTAGAAGATTGCTGAGCGGTATTGGCTGCCGGTATCCGGGCCTTGGCGGTCGAGCTGAGTGGGATCATGCGCCACGCTGAAAAATACTTGCAGCAGTTGTTGATAGGAAATTTTTTCCGGGTTGAAATGGACACGTACCGATTCGGCATGTCCGGTGTCGCCATTGCTTACCAGTTCGTAATGTGCCGTTGCGGCATTGCCACCCGCATAGCCGGACACTGCTTCAGACACGCCCTTGACGTGTTTGAACACCGCATCCACTCCCCAGAAACAGCCCCCGGCGAATACCGCTGTTTGTTCGGCTGGCGCTGCGCTGGCATTTGATAGTGCGCCCAGGCCGAGCATGAGGCAGACACTGCTGTTAAATAAATAATTACGGATACGATTGATGGTTAGCATGATGACACTCCTTAAAGTCAGCCGAAGGTGAAGGCAAACGCCTCTGCATCGGCATCTAAAAATTCAATGCGAAAGGTATGAACGGCAATCTTTCCGCGTTGCCGAACGAGTTGGTACAGGCGCTGTGCACGGATTACTCCGTTGCCTTGTGCATCAATGTCTGCGCCGTGATCCGCTCCGGGAGCGGCTCCGTCCAGAGTGACCTTGAAACGCACAGGTTTGTCGTTGGGCGCACCCAGAACCAAGTGCAGATCGCGTCCTTGAAAGCGGTAACTGATCGTCCCGCCGGATGCTTGCAAAACGGCTGACTCTGCGGATACCAGCCACTTACCGTTTAAAGCCCATTGGTTCGGTTTGAGCGTACTCGGTGTGCTGTACTGCGCTGCCAAATCCTGCTTGATTGCCTCGGGAGAGGCCAGATTATGCGCGCGCGCATAACCCACATAGGTTTCCGGCGAGCGCTCCATATTCGCAGCAGCAGCCGTTGCACCCGACCCGGCTACTTGCACCAATTCATTGCCTATTGCCAGCATGCCCTGATGCGCCTCCTTAAGCAGGGTTTTGATCATCTGTTCGGTTTCCTGATATGCGCCTTCGCCGAAGTGTTGATCGCGAATCCGTCCTTGTGCGTCTATCAGGTAATGCGCGGGCCAGTATTTATTGCTGAAGGCGTTCCAGATAGCGTACTGGTTGTCCATCGCCACCGGATAGGTAATGCCCAGATCGCGGATGGCCTGTTCGACATTATGCGGATCTTTCTCAAAGGCAAATTCCGGGGTATGGACGCCGATGATGACCAAACCCTGAGCGTGATATTTTTCATTCCAAGCTTTAAGGTAGGGCAGGGTACGCAAGCAGTTAATGCACGAATAAGTCCAGAAATCCACCAGCACCACTTTGCCGCGTAGAGACTCGCTGCTCAGTGGGGGCGAGTTTAGCCATTGCGTCGCGCCGAAAATGGGTGGCATTAAGGGTTGCATCGCGGCAGTTTCGGCGACTGCGCTGGGTTGTTGGGCCAACTGAGTAATCAGTTTTTGCTCGGTTTTGGCGGTGCTTAAAAATGTAAACTGCGACAGGAAACGGGTATCCCAACCCAGCGCGATGACCAACACGCCTGCCACTACCGCCACACCTAAGCCGCGCCGTACCCATTCCTCGGCTCCCAAGCCGCGTTTCATCAGGCTGAATACTCTCCCTCCTGCCAGCAGAGCAAGGCCTAGCGAAGTTGCCGCACCGGCGGCAAACACCAGCAGCAACAAGGCGCTATAAAGATTGGCTCCATTCAGCGCCGCACCTGCCAATACCAAGCCCAGAATCGGCCCGGCGCAAGGCGCCCATAAAAATCCGACGGCCACGCCCAGCAGCAACGAGCCTTTGAAGTTGCCTTGTTGATCTGCGTGTTGTTGCAAGCGCCCACCCAAACTGACAAACGGACGCATCAGGCGATCCGACAAGGCGGGGGAAATCAACGCCACGCCCAACAGCAATAAAAGCAACATCGCCGCGTAACGGCCATATTGATTTACCTCGACCAACCAAGCTCCACCCACCGCCGCAAAGCTGGCGAGCACGGTGAAGGTCGCCGCCATACCGAGCAAAATCGGCAGGCCAGAACGACGGAACGACTGATCCGAACGGGCAAAAATAAACGGCAATACCGGTAGCACACACGGGCTAAAAATGGTCAGCAGGCCGCCCAGATACGCCAGAAAAAATATCAGCATGATGTGTTAGCTCCGTTTTGGAGACGGGACAAAGCGCAACGCAACCGTATTCATGCAATAGCGTAAACCCGTAGGCTTCGGGCCATCGTCAAACACATGACCAAGATGTGCGTCGCATAATATGCATTGCACCTCGGTGCGTGTCATTCCGAACATGTGATCGGCAATTTCGTGTATGTTTTCGGCGGCAATTGGTTGCCAAAAACTTGGCCAACCTGTTCCCGAATCAAATTTTGTCTTCGCATCAAACAGCGCGTTGTCGCAGCACACGCACCGATACAGCCCTGGTTCATGTCTATCGTAGCCCGGCTGTGAAAACGCCCGTTCGGTGCCTTGTTCGCGGGTTACTTGATAGGCCAAAGATGACAGCAATTTTCGCCACTCTGCATCTTTATGCACCTTGGTTAGCGTCGCACGCCCCAGCGGTTTCCCATCATCGGAGAATTGCATGATGGTCACTTTGTCGTTAGTTGATACCGTGCCAGCAAAAGAACGGGTTGCCAACATCACGGCGGCACCGGATAAAGCGAATAAAAACTGTCTGCGTTGCATGTCGATCTCCTCATGCGTTTCAATATCGTTCGAGTGGCAAATTCTGCATCCGGTTCAAGCAAGCTGTCGAAAATAGTTTTATGACCTGCTCTGCCCACCCGTGTATTCGCAGAGGATCGAGAAATGGTTACATAATCTGTACGGGAAGTCGTCTGATGCGGCCGACAGAAACCGGATGCCGGTGAATGGCAAGAATATTCAGGGGTTACTGGTAATAGGCAGGCATGAGCCAAGCGTACGACCGCACGGTCAGCAAAACGGTCGCGCTTGTTCCACGATCAGGGTTTGAAACCTGACCTCGTCCATTGGTCATTTCACTCGCCCATAGTCATAACACGCTGACTATAAGATTCGTTCACCAGCACAGCACGTCGTGCGTAGACGGCGGCTTCCTGATTGCGCCCCAACTGGCTCGATGTGCGGGCCATTCCGTTCAAGTCCTCACCAATACGTGCGCTTAAATCCAGCGACCTATCCTTTTCCAATGCGGCCTGATAATGTTGCAACGCACTCGCGTAGTGCGCCAATTTCTCTTCGGCTGCAGCTACGATACGCAAGGCATTCGCTTGTTCCTCTTGGTCTGCCTTATCCTCCTTGCTTACCGCCAGTGCCAATGCCAGCGCGCCTTCCGCATCGCCTTGCAGCAGCAACAAACGCGCGCGCAAGGCCTCTATACCGAAGCGCAATATGCATTGCTTTTCGCACATGGCTTCAGATAACTGCAAGGTTGAATCTGCCTCATTCAAGCGCGCCAGATTGGTCAGAATCACAGCCTTACGGAAGGCTGCTGTCAGGCGGGATTCCGGCGGATAAATCTGCGTCTTCTCCAGTAGTATCTTATCCAGCCAAGTCAGTGCGGCCTCATCATCGTGTAATTGGTGGGTAACCGTGGCGAGATTGATCAGTGTTGTCGCAGCCCCCGCCGAATCGTCCAGCGATTCTTGCAATGCCAAAGTTTTGGCGAAATTATTTTTTGCACGCAATAACTCACCGCTCCTTAATGCCCGTCGTGCATCTTTGTCTGCGGCTTGTGCTTGTTCCAACGCTTGCGGCGGATGTGTAGCAGGCGTGCTCCCGCAAGCCGCCAAAATTCCCGTCAACAGCAATATAAATAATCTAGTCATGACTATCCATTTTGACTGGCCCGGTTTCAGGTACGGGTACAACACCCTTCAATGGCCAGTGTGTACTCAATGAATCGATCACTTCCTGCGTATCACCGATCACTCCACGTGTCATGTCCAAGGTTTCACGTGTCTCTCCCAGTATCGCCGGTAATTGTGGCGCAGAACGCTGTACCGTATTCTTAATGATCTCGCTGGTCATACGCAGATTTTCCATGCTGCCGTCCGCCTTATTCAACAATGCGGGTAACTCTTGGTTAAGTTTTGTCGACATCGTTTCAGCATTTTCCGCCGATAGCCTTAAGGAGTGCAGCAATGGCGTTACTTCATTGTTGAGGTTGGCATCGACACTGTTCAGCACGCGATCCATGCGTTCCCGTGTGTCGCGCATCTCGGCGGAAAATTCGCGCAGGTTTTGTAATGTCTGGCGCACGTCGCCATTAGGGTCATGCAATGTATGATGGACGTCGTCAAGGATAGGCAAGATGCGATCCTTTATGTCGGCCACTGTTTGTTCCAGTCCGCTGGCACGCTCGAAACGTACTTTGTTGCCGTCTGCTAATATAGGTTTATCTTCTGATCCACGACTGATTTCGAGTACCCCGTCTCCAATTACGCCTTCTTTTTTCAGGCTCATCACCGCATCCTGCCTGATCAACTTGAGGTACTTCGTTTCGATGCTGACCTCGACTTGTACGAGCCCATGCTCATCCAGAGTTAGCGTGTTCAGCTTACCGATCTTGAACCCACTGAATTTAACCGGGATGCCTATACTCAAGTCCTCTCCGCTATCGGCGACAAAATATATCGGGGACTTTGCCGTGAATGCGTCTTTTTTTTCTCCGGCCCACAAAAAAGCCAGCCCTATTCCTATCGCCGCAAGTAATGTGAATACGGCGGTTTTGCCGAACAGGTTTTTGAAGCGTTCGTCTTTGTCAGCTAGCAATGTCACATAAACCTCACTCGATTTTTTCCCAAGGCAGAGTTGTTGCCTTGTCTGCCATCACCAATACTGCGTGACCTTGAGTGGCATAAGCCTCCAGCGCCGTTACCCAACTCTGCGCAAAATGTTCGTTGACATCCTCGAACACGACCGCATCCACTACCAGCACCTTTGGCATTTGCACTAAAGCGCGCAACAGCCCTGCCAATTTGCGTTGCCAAAGTTCGCTACTATACGGCGATGCGGCCATGAATTCGGCGCAAGCATGCTGCTCCAACCCCAGTACGTCCAACCAACGCATAACGCTTTGTTCTGTTTCAATCACCTCGCGCCGGACGTGATACCACAATGGCAGGGTAACATTTTCCCAAATCTTGAGGTTGCTGATCAGGCCGCCATTTGCTGCCACCCAACCCACACTACCCGCCATGCTCGCGCTCAACGGCTGCCATATCACGGGTAGAGGTTCGTCAAGGTGCCTTCTTTCTCCCTGTTGGCCGATGCCTACTGTTCTTTTGCGTCTTCTATCACCTTGCACGATCTCAATTTGGCCTTCCGGGACATCCGTTTCCCCGATTGCCATATCAATCATGATATCTTTTTCAACTGTCGATGAAAATTGTAAAAGTCGCGTCTCGCCCGCGTGCAGGGTAAAAGAATGCGTGCGATCCGAACCTTCGCAACGTACATCATGAAATTTTAACAGCGCGGTCATATTAGAAAAACAGAACCGTGATCAAACCATCACACGCGAACACCGCCAGCAAGCTGCGCATGACCGCACGGGAAGCCGCTACCGGGATCTCGGTCATGGCGCGATTTACTGTCAGCCCATAATAACAAGACACCACCGACACCAACATTCCGAAGCAAATGCTTTTTAACAATGCTGCAAATATCTCCAGATAACTGAGCATCTCAAAAAAGTGCCCAACCTCACCTATTAGAGAGACGTCGATATTCCAGGCAGTCACAACCATGCCCGTACCGATGGCGACGACTTGGAAGTAAAAAGTCAGCGCCAAGCTGGTGATCGTCATCGCCAACATTCTCGGCATTACCAAATAGTCAACAGGTGAAATGCCCATACGCCGTAAACTTTTGATTTCGCCATTCACCTGCATCGCGGCGAGTTCGCTTGCGATCGCCGAACTGCTGCGTCCAACGATTACAATCGCCGTCAGCAAAGGTCCAAGTTCGCGCACTACTGTCCAAATCAGCACCTGCAAGGTCAACAATTCGTTACGTCCAACCAGGTTGCTGACTTGCATCACCATGATCAGGCCCGCCAGAAAACCCATGGCACTGATCGGCCCCACCGATTGAATGCCAGTAAAATAAAGCTGTTTAAGCAGAATGTTGCGCACCGGCCACTTGAGTACCTGCGGCAATGCAAAGAGCGCTTTCCATATCAGCGCCACACTGTCACGCAGGAACAGTCCCTCCATGCCCAGGAAATTTTGCAATCTCAATACTGGATTTTTCATTGTAGATATCGCCTCGTTATGCCGTCATCATCTCACATACCGTGCAACACCCACTACCAAGTAAGTTGGCAGTTTGACATAAACCCGGTTAATTCATAAGGGGGCCATAATGAATTATTTGAGTTCATTTTTCTGCGTTACAATCCGAGCACAATGTGGCTTTCAGTATATTTATTTAGGAACGAAATTTAAAGTCTGGTGACGGTTGTTTGAACAACATGAAAGAACATAGGTTCGAAAGATTTTACAGCGCAGCATAACCAAACACTGGGTTGCCGGGAGGATTACTATGTTGACCCCAAAAATTTACCTTGCCAGAAAGCTGGCGAAACTCAATGCACTTTTTGGGTGGGGTCAGGTTATGTCCATGAGTGTCATTCTGCTGATTGCGCTAGTGGCAAGCATGGCCATCCTACTGTACATGAATTCCGCTGCGCCAAACACCATCACTATCGCAAGTGGGCCAAATGGTAGCGTTTTCCAAACTAATGCCGAGAAATATAAGAAAATCCTAGCTAAAGAAGGCGTCACGCTGAAAATCCTTCCTTCGGAAGGTTCCATGGACAACTTCAAGAAGTTGTCCAATCCTAAAGTTGCTGTCGATGTTGGGTTTGTGTTGGGTGGCGAAGTTAACGGAGCCGACATTGATAATCTGGTTTCACTGGGGAGCATTTCCTACCAGCCGCTCATGATTTTCTATCGCGGTGGATCCAAAAATCTGCTTTCCGATTTCAAGGGGCTGCGCTTAGACATTGGTCAGGAAGGCAGCGGTACGCATGCACTTGCACTCACGCTCCTTAAGGCCAATGGCATTGAGCCGAATGACGGGACTATTTTTGTCGACATCGTTTCTGGCGACTCGGCGCGAGCGTTACTTGAGAATCGGATTGATGCCATTTTTGTTATGGGCGACTCCACCTCCACAGACTTGATGCACGAGTTGTTGCACACGCCAAATATCCATCTGTTTAATTTTACCCAGGCCGACGGTTACAGTCGCCGCATCAACTATTTAAATAAACTGGAGTTGCCAAAAGGCTCACTCGACTTTGGAAAAGACATCCCTGCCGAAGACATCTATCTGATTGGGCCAACGGTGGAGCTCATTGCACGGAGCAGTTTGCATCCGGCTTTATCCGATTTGCTCCTTGAGGCTGCGCGCGAAGTGCACGGCTCCCCAGGTCTATTCAAAAAACGCGGCGAGTTCCCTGCCCCACAAGAGCACGAATTTCGCATTAGCCCGGATGCTACCCGCTACTACGCTTCAGGCAAGAGCTTTCTCTACCGGACTTTTCCCTTTTGGATTGCGAGTCTTATTGCACGCGTACTCGCAGTAGTCGTGCCGGTTGCGCTATTGCTGATACCCGCACTCAAGGTGGCTCCGGCAATCTATCGCTGGCGAATCGAATCACGCATTCACCGCTGGTATCGTGCATTGTTGGAACTCGAACGCGATGCGTTCAAACCTTCGGTTGATCCGAAACGGCGCGAGGAGCTTTTGCGGCACTTAGATCACATCGAAAACACAGTAAGTAAAATAATTGTGCCGGCATCTTTCGGTGATCTTTTCTATGGTCTGCGTGGACATATTACTTTCGTTCGGGAACGGTTACTTTCGCAACACTCATTTTTTTCACCCGAATCAGATATGACGAAAAACGATCATGATGTCAAAGGGTCGGAGTAAATGGCCAGGTCGGAATTTGGGTGACAGATAAAGCCGACAATTTTGAAGTGTTGATGAAGCAGGCTTTGCATGGGGATCAGCGCGCCTATGCTGACCTGTTGCGGGCAACCTCGCACTTTCTGCGACCATTCCTTGCGAAACGTCTCAGTTTCACAAACGAAGTGGAAGATCTGTTGCAAGAAATATTGATCTCCATCCATAAAGCTCGCCACACCTACGACGGTAACCGGTCTTATAAGCCGTGGGTATATGCCATTGCAAAATTCCGTTTGCAGGATTATTTGCGGGCGCATTATTCCGACCAGTTGCACCATGCCATCGAATTGTCCGACGTGGAAGAAAGTTTGTCTGAACATGTAACCGAAACCGCAATCAACTACGAATCTATCAGTGGGGAAGTCCAAAAGCTTCCTGAAAAGCAGGCGACCATCTTGCAACTGATGCATCAGGAGGGTTACACCGCCAAGGAGGTGGCAGAAAAAATGGGCATGAATGAGTCCGCTGTAAAAGTCGCAGCGCATCGCGCCTACAAGGTATTGAGAAACAAACTGGAAAGATAATGGACAATATCGAAGAGCTGATAGCCAAGCTGGCACAGGATGAAGAGACAGTGCAACCTGCCCCACACCCCTTCATGCTAAGCCTCAAATGGATGGGATGGGCAGTGGTTTATCTGTTCCTGTCGCTGATGCTTTCCGGGCTACGCCCAGACCTGATGTTAAAACTCCATGAGCCATGGTTTGATACTGAAATCGCAGCACTTGCCTGCATTTTTGTCTCCACATCCCTAAGCGCTGCATTGTTGTCGTTTCCCGATATGCACCAAATGCGCCGACTTACATTTCTACCGATGATTGCATTTGTGCTGTTTGTACTGGTAATGTTTTTTGCATGGCAGGCGGAGAATCCGCACGCTCCGTTACCTATCCACAGCTTTGAATGCACCGTCAGCATTACATTATTTGCACTGTTGCCGGCAGGTTGGACATTCTATGCAATGCATAAATTTGCCAGCACGCATTATCACTGGGCCGGTAGCAGCGCACTGCTTTCAGCCTTTAGTGTTGGGGCATTGTGGCTAAGGTTGCATGAGATAAATGATTCGATCACGCATGTTGTTGAGTGGCATTACCTGCCCATGATTGCTTTCGGCATTGCTGGTTTGTGGCTGGGGAAGAAAATACTGAAATGGTGACAGGCACGCGGCGGATAACACTACGTTGTGTTGAAGGGTGGCGGCGACGCCGCCGGGTAGCCCCGGCCTCCCCCTTGCGGGGACATCCGCCCTGCGCAAAGCGCAAAATTGTGTGGTATCTTTCGTGTACTCGATAATGTACTTTTCCCTGAGATGCCATGAGCCTGCTTTCCCTGATTGCTGCCCTGTTGCTGGAACAACTCCATCCGCTTGCCTCGCGCAAGCAACTGCTCGTATGGCTGAACGGGTATGTCCATTTTTTTCAGCATCACTTTAATGCGGGTGAACACAAGCACGGCAAGATCGCGTGGCTGATTGCGGTGCTGCTGCCGTTGTTCGGTGCGGCGGTGTTGTACTGGCTGTTGTTTCGCGTTAGTCCGGTGCTTGCATGGGCGTTCAGCGTGCTGGTGCTTTACCTCACCATGGGTTTCCGCCAGTTCAGCCACTACTTTACTGACATCCATCAGGCGCTACGCGACGATGATCTGGAGAAGGCGCGCGGCCTGCTTTCCACGTGGCGCGGTGTGCCCTGCCATGAACTGAATGCTGAAGAAGTGGCGCGTGTCACCATCGAAGAAGGGTTGCTGGCCTCGCACTATCATGTGTTCGGCGTAATAGCGTGGTTCGTATTCACCATGTTGCTGGGGCTGGGCCCGGCGGGTGCCGTATTGTACCGTCTGGCACTGTTTCTCAATTCGCGCTGGGGTAAGCAGGACGATGTCGAGTTTGGCCAGTTCGGCGTGTTCGCGCGGCAGGCCTATTACTGGATGGAATGGCTGCCGTTGCGCCTGACCGCCATCACCTTCGCCATCGTCGGCGATTTTGAGGACACGGTGTATTGCTGGCGCACGCAAGCGAAAAGCTGGCCCGACCCGGAGGCGGGTATCGTGCTGGCAAGCGGCGCGGGCGCGCTCGGCGTACGTCTCGGATTGCCCATCCCGCAAGGCGGTCTACCGCTCAGTCGCCCGGAGCTAGGCATCGGCGATGAGGCCGATGCCGACTTCATGCAAAGCACTGTGGGGCTGGTGTGGCGTGCATTGGTTTTCTGGATGATTTTGTTATTGTTGTTGGGGATGGCGACTTTGGTGGGGGGGTAGAAAAACCTGGCGAGAGGCGCACTTTACGTTAACGCGCTGGACGCAGTAATGGTTCGGCAAGCGTACCAGACAATACCAGCGGCGCACTACCTGCACGCATTTTCAAATCGACGGACAGGCGCCCGGATAGCTGCCCGCCAGGGCTGACGTCGACAGAACCCAAGGCGCTCATTACTCCAGATGAAATCTTGAGCTGACGCAAATGCTGGCTGTTGTTTTCTATTTGTAGAGTGCCGCTCAACTCATCGAAATGGGTGCGACCACCAGACATACCTTGCTGATTGGTGGCAGTTTGCACCATGTCAATTTTATTGATGACGCCCTTCTTTACTGTGAAGGTTCCATCCAAATACGGCGCATTGGCTAGTCGAGGTAGCGTTGCACTATTTAGCTGGAAGTTGCTGTCGCCATCCATCTCACCCTCAATATTGGATTGCGGCAAGGCCTTTTGCAGCTCTATTGCCTTGATATTCAGATGGCCTTGCATCTGCCAACCTGTCTGCCAATGAAGGTGTGCGCTGCCCGTTAATTCCCCACCATAAAGTTGGCCATCGATCCCGGTGAAATCGGCCATGCCTTCACCAGCCTCACCGTTCGCGTTTAGTTCGTTGAACAGGATGCCTGGAAACCACGGCAGGCTGCTCTCCTTGATATGCAATGCGATCTGCCAGCGCGATTGCTGCGGTTGCAGTTCCACCTCAAGCTTTCCATCTTCGCTGCGTAACAAGGCCTTGCTAAAATATCCTTGCGCATTCCAATCGGCAGTGCCATTTATTGATGGCAGGTTGAGTCCCTCGCCGCTGATACGCGCACGCTCCAATACCATGCGCTCCACCGGGTAATGTGGATCCCCGCCTGCGGCCTGCAACCAGCCCAACACCTCTCCGAAAGAATCGGCATTCAGCGCAAGGTCGTTGATCTCCATGGTTTTGATCGTCCTGATATTGGCAAAGAACGCCGTCACATCGAAATTCAATACTACACTTGTGGCTTTCAATTTCTGTGTATCGCCCACGGAAACATCCTGTAATTCCAGCTTTGGCAGAGGCAGCAAGGCCACCTTTATCTGTGCTATGTGCACCGGCTGTTGCAGCTGTGCAGAAAGTTTTGTCTCCAGTTGCGCGACATAGTCCTGCATCGGCCAGACATAAGGCAGAGCAACGATCAGCGCTAGCAGTAATAGAAACAGGCTGGTGGCTATCTTGCCCAACGGCAGAGGTTTGCGGCGTGCATGGGCGATTGGAGGGCTCGTCTTTACTTGCGGTGTTTTGCCCGGCTGCTGTGTTTCATGCTCGACTTGGGTTTGCGTTACCGCCTGCGCCTTAGCGCGTTGTTCAGCCTCAGCCCAGGTTTTTGCCTGCTCATCGGCCATTTGATGTGCGTCCTTCTCCATCTTTGCCTTGGCTGCTTCCTGCGCAGCCTTGTTGCGTGCAGCTTCGGCTTCCTGCAACGCCTTTTGCTCGGCTAATGCTTGCGCCTCGGCCTCGATTTCTTGCTGCGTTTTTGGTGCAATTTTTTCTGGCGTAAATTGGTCATGCTGCACAATTTCTGCCTGCTTCTGAAGGACATCAGCTTGTTCTATCTGGTCGGGAATTTCTTCTGATGCGACGTTTGGTAGTTGGGTGGGAGCTGTGGTGGCGGTTTGCTCCAAACCATTCAGAATAAATGCTTCAAGATCGATGGAGAAGGGAGCGGATTCCTGCGGTATCCCGGTCTGATCGATACTCTCGGGCGTTTTAGCATCCTGCTTTATGCCCTCAGATGCGTCAACGGTTGCTTCGTATACCTGATGCTGGCGTCCGTGCTTATCGTTTTTTACGCCGCGATACTGGAATAGCTTGGCGTACTCGGCGCTTAGTCGCGAAATGATGTCGTAATAGGAGCGGGAAATATAGATCTGGTCAAACGAGGCAAAACTCATGATGCGTTGCGCATCGTTGATGCCATCGCCCACCATGTTGCTTTGCCCGTTCATATCCTTCACGATATTCACCGGACCGAGGTGTATGCCCATCCTGACCATTAGCTCGGGATAGTTCTGGTGCTTGTTGGCGGTCACCGCTTGGCGGAATTTCAGCGCCACTTCAATCGCATCCTCGGGGTGCTGAAGGAAACCGAGCGCCGCACCGTCACCGGTGTCCAGAATGATGCGCTGATTTTCTTCAATATCCTTGATGAATTCCGAAACCAGTTTATTGAACTGCTCCTTGAGCTCGATCTGTTTGGATACGGATTGTTTGGTATAACCAACCACATCGAAGAACAACACTGTGGCAATCATGCTGCGGGCAGCAGAAGCATCAGCTTTGGCCTTGGCGGCCAGCGTCGATTCAGAATCCGCTTGGCTCGTTTGTCTGACTTGAGCTTCTGTCTCGGCCTTTATTCTGGCGATCTCGTGTTCGGCTCCGAGCTGCGCTGTATCCACTTCTTGTCTCGCTTTCGCCTCGGCTTCGGCACGAACGCTGGCTCTTGCCTTGGCACGGGTTTGAGCCTCAGCCGCTGCTTTCGCCAAGGCCGCTTCCAGTTCCACTGTCGCCTGTGCTGCATCCTGTACGGCTTTCAAACGGGTTGCTTCCGCCTCTGCTTTGGCTTTGGCAACTTCCGCCTCGGCCTTGGCTTTGGCAATTTTTTCCTCGATCTTGCGGCGAGTCGCTTCCGCTTCTCGTTTGGCTATAGCCTCGGCTTCCATCTTGGCTGCTTCCAATTCCGCGCGCACCCGTGCTGCCTCCAAACGCGCCGCCTCCAGTTCCGTCCTCGCTTTTGCCGCATCCTGTTCGGCCTTGATGCGTACGGCTTCGGCAAGCACTTGGGCAGCCTCTTGCTCAGCCTTGAGTCGAGCCGCATCCGCTTCTTGTTTCGCTCTTGCTTGCATCTCGATATGCGCCCTGATTTCTGCTTCCACCTTGGCTTGCGCCACTTCTGCTTTCGCACGCTCCCCGATTTCATCTGTCTGCGCGCGCGCGTTGATGTTGCTGGTGAAGTCGAGATCCTCCGCTTTTTCCATATGGCCTTCTGCTACATGTTTGGTCTGGACGGACATTTTGGGTGTGGACATCCTCAGCATATTGCCAGTTCTGGCATTGGCCTTGTCCTGAACAAAACCGCCATTCTCCAGTTTCTGCAACATATCGTCCAGGCTGGCGCGTAAACTGGGCGCAACCCGCTTTGCCAAGATTTCTACGGTGGATTCGTCATCAACCAACACCAAGACGCGTTTTATATCATCGGATAACTGATGGGTGTGATTTTTTATTTCGCCTTCCCCCTTCAGGGTTAAGACAAATACTGTTTTATTATCCATGCCACATTATCTCACTGATAAAACTACTAGCCATTTTATTAGTCTACCAAAAGACGACAGCCAAGTGGCTGCTTATGCAGTGGTGCAAGGTCAATCGCCGTAATTGTCAGTGTCACCGGAAAGGTCGTGACAACCATATAATGCTTGGGGCATGTCATCATTACCGCAACTTAGTATTGACCAAAAAGCCCAGCGCCGTTAGTATAGCGGCCTTGTCAATTCCCTGATAGCTCAGCCGGTAGAGCGACGGACTGTTAATCCGCAGGTCCCTGGTTCGAGTCCAGGTCGGGGAGCCAATTACTAAAATCAAGCCCGCGATTCTGCGGGCTTTTTTCTTGCCTATAGGCTAGAATTGCCTTTAATAATCAACTGTTACGACTTCGCATACATCCGCAATAGTTCGCAAAAGTTCCCCAGCATCCGCAATTTGATGGGGGTATTGCTGGGGGTATTTAAAATCTTAGTGGGGGTATTTATGTTGAGCGCAAGGGCAATAGATGCATTAAAACCGAAAGAAAAACAGTACAAGGTCAGCGACAAGGATGGTCTTTACGTCCTCGTCACGTCTGGCGGTTCACGGCTTTGGCGGTACAAGTATCGGTTTGCAGGAAAAGAAAAGGTATATGCAATCGGGCAATATCCTGAAATCAGTCTGGCTGAGGCGCGTGAAAAGCATGAAACGATACGCAAGCAATTGCGTGAAGGTACTGATCCCACGGCTGCGAAGCAGGCGGCAAAGGTTCGCTTGAAGGAAAAGCATGAGCACACTTTCAAAAGCGTGGCCGAAGCTTGGCTAAAGAGGGAAAGCAAGCGCTGGATGCCAGATTACAAAACTAAGATTTGGCGAAATATTGAAAATGATTTGCTGCCATTGCTCGGTGATATGCCAGTTTCCGGCATTGATACCCCAATGCTATTACGTGTGGTCAAAGGTATCGAGGATCGCGGCGCAATCGATGTGGCAAGTCGTGCACAACAGCGCATTACAAGCATACTGCGATATGCTGTCCAGCATGGTTTAATCGAACACAACCCTGGCGTGAATTTGCGCGGGGTGGTGGTCAAGCCGCAAACAGAACATCGCGTGGCCGTACCTGTCGGCGAGGTCGGCGAACTGGTTAGACGGGTCAACGGATATGTGGATGACAGCGGGGGCAAGGTGCTCACGCAACTGGCTTTAAGGCTGACGCTGTACACCTTCCTGCGCTCAACTGAAATTCGCGGTGCCAGGTGGAACGAGATTGATTTTGGCAAGCAGGAATGGTTGGTACCCGGCATCCGCAACGCGGAAAAGAAAAACGGCGGAATGAAAAGCCGAAAGGATCACGTTGTACCGCTATCACGGCAGGCTGTGGAAGTGCTGGAGGCTGTTCGAGAACTGGACTTGGGGGATGATCTTGTATTCCCGATTCAAAGCGGGTCAAAGCGTGTTATGAGCGAAAACACGATGAACCACGCGCTAAACAATATGGGATACAAGGGGCGGCAAACGGTTCACGGACTGCGCACCATCGCATCCACGCTCCTGAATAAAGGCGACTCGCGACACAAATGGAATAAAGACGCGATAGAGCGGCAACTTGCACACTCGCCGAACTCTGACAACGCCGTGCGTGATGCTTACAATCGCTACGAATTTCTTGACGAGCGAACGGCAATGATGCAATGGTATGCCGATCATCTGGATGAGCTTCGAACGGGTGCAGCTGTGTTGCCGTTCAGAAAGTTGGGCTAGTTTCGCAACTGCCCTCACACGATGGAGCCACTGAGGCGGGAATGCCAGCACAGCAATGCTGGCATTAGCTTTAAGTAAATTGTACAGTCGCTCCAGCTATATTGCCTTCACGCATGCAGGCACGTCACCTCAAATCGAATCCAAATCCTCAACCGCAAAACAGCCCGCAGAAATATGGGCTGTTTTGTTTTTTTGCTGCCTTCCCAATGTTGTCTTATTGATATTGTTGCGTTTTATACATTATAGATATGCGCAACAGATTCTTAGACGTTTTTATCAGGTGCTGCAAGACCAACTCTATCTGAGGTAGTCAATTTCGGCTACTTCAGTTTGGGCGGTAGGGACACCTCCAGACAGTAATAAAACAGAGCGTGTATTAATTACGCCTATATGTTTGTAATACTATGGTTATATTGATAATAAATGCTTTTAAGGCTTGACAGGCAGCGTTCATTCTGAGAGGATGAACTATCCCTGCCGCTCATTTTCTGAGAAAGAAGAAAATGAGTGATAAACAATTGCGTTTCCTCTCCCTTGCAGCCGTCATCGATATGACTGGCGTTAGCAAAACCAGCATCTACGCTGGAATTCACGACTTTCCAAAAGCAATCAAAATTCATGGTGCGGGAGCCTCAGTGCAATCTGGCGCGCGCTGGGTTGAATGCGAGATCGTCGATTGGATGAAATCGCGTATCGAGCTGCGCGATAAGTCACCCGCATCAAAACCTGCACAAGGGACGCGCACGTCTCGACCAACCAAAGCCGAGCAGATGGCATTGAATGTTTCGAGAGGCTAATCTCGTGAGACAAAACACTTCTACAACGGCTCATGCCGCTGTTCGTGTTGACGAGCAGCTTGTGATGACGGTTCCCGAAGAAAGATTATTAGAATCCGCAATTAATATTGAAACTGCCAGCCCTTCTGGAGATGACATTCGGTACATGCACTCAATAATGTGCCAAGTGGGATTTCCGCGTTCCAAAGTGGACGGCACAGTATTCGAGCGAAAATGTGGCGGCGCGATCTTGTTGGTGCATGCAGGTCATGTTTTTGATGGAAGAAATATGGTTCAACAGCCAGTACCGTATGGTTCTACACCTCGATTAATGTTGGCATGGATGAATACCTATGCCGTGCGCAATAAGACGGCGGAAGTCCACGTGGGTGACAGCGCAAGCGAGTTTCTACGCATGATGGGAATTGAGCCAGGCGGCGGCAAAAGAGGAAGCTACACGACCTTTTGCAAGCAGGCGCAGGCACTTGCAGCCTGCGATCTGACTTTAGGGTTCAACGCAAATGGGCATGCCCACACCTTTTACGGCAAGCCCATCGAACATTTTGAGACGTGGCCACAAACCGAATGTGGCCAGCGTGCTTTGTGGCCGGGAATAATAACGTTCACTGACAGCTATTTTAAAGCGCTGGCCGACCACGCCGTCCCACTTGATATGCGTGCATTGATTGCCTTAAAGGGGTCGTCGCTTGCAATGGATATTTATGCAATGTTGTCCGATCGGTTGCACCGAATCGCAGGCCGACCAGTAATATTGCATTGGAAAAACCTGCGCGAGCAATTCGGCCAGGAATACAAAGGCAACGATCCGGACAAGGATTTTAAACGGGAGTTCTTGAAGGCCCTGGATCAAGTCCAAATGGTGTACCAGAAGGCCAAAATCCGCAAGGTCAAAGGTGGACTACTACTGATGCAGTCACCACCGCCCATCCCGTACAGCTGTGTATAAGTCTGTTGAAATTGGAAGTTATCCATGATGAATCGCCCCCCCTTTGCATGATGAATCACCCCCCCTATCCCACAAATTCCATGATGAATCGCCCCCCTTTTGCATGATGAATCGCACCCCCCCTAAACCTGTAAGGTTTGCCTTTAAGGTTTTCCTATATCTATTTCCTATAGTGAGAGGTCATTTTCTGTGGATAACTTGTCAGAAGTTCCAAATGTGCCAGCGACAGGTGCGGGCCACTCCCTTGGGGTTTCCCAACCTTCGGCGGCTCATAAAGACAAGCCGCCTGCGCGGCTTGGCCTGTTGGCAGGCAAGTCACGGTCAAGGGATGCACGCACCGCAACGCGGCAAGCCGCTAGCGTCCCGTATTAGCCTTGCTGCGCCTTCGGCTTGCAACGCTAGAACGGGTGTCGCTATCGCTCCATCCGTGAGAACAATCCAGTTACGCAAGACTTTTAAACCCGTCTACCAGAGAGAGACAAAATAATGAGTACAAAATTACACCCAGCGCTGAAAATGACGTACGAGCAAAAAATGGAGCGCAACGCTGAAAAGCGGGCGACCCTATTGAGCTTCCTTTGTAGTGGAGAGTCATGGACCACATTGTCAATTGTGAGCGAACTCCTTAGGATTTCCGAACGAACCGCCCAACTCCTGCTTAAAAAATTGGTTGAAGAAAAGCTTTTGAGAGTGGATGCGCGGGCATCCCCTTATTCCAGAATAAAATTGTACGGTGTCACCCAGCACGGAATAGCCTTGACGCAATCCGCCCATCCAGACTGCAGAGAATTTTTTGTTGGGAAAACCAATCCTGGCTATATTGACCATCATGTTACCGGCCAACGTGTCCGCATATCTCTTACTAGGATCGGGTGGCGAAATTTCATACCCGGCAAAATTCTGATGGTCAACAGCAATAGCGAACGAAAAAACAAAGCCGTGCCCGATGCCATGGTCACGCGGAGTGACGGTCGTCGGGTCGCCATCGAGATCGAGAACAATATCAAAAGCAAAACCAGAATGGCCATGACAATTGCAGCTCACCTGAGACAGATTTTAGAAAATAAATATGATTTTGTTTATTACTATACCCCCCACCCGGCAGCGCTGAAGCGTGCCTTCTCGACGATCATTTACGTCAGAATGGACGGGGAGTGGCTGAAACTAAGCGAGTCGCATCGGGCAAGATTCAAAATCATCGACACCGTGTTTCTTCGGGAATTTGATCGAACAAGTTCCGTGATTTTCGACCCGACCTTGTGAGCGTGTGTTGCGCCGCAATGTTGCGCGGGATGGTATATGTCCACCACCCCGGACAACGACACGGCATATACCACCCCGGACAACGCTCCCCTTGCTGTTCCACGAAAAATAGCTGTGCCTCTCCCTAAATTTGGAAGGCAAGGCATGGTGCCCAAAGCCGCGCCATTACGGCATTAAAGCATCCTTAGGGACGGGGCTGGGAAGCGCCCCTTTTCGCTGGCGCTCAACCCAGGCAGGTCAACTGCGCGGAAGTCCCCGAAAACCGCGCTGCGCGCTTCGGGCAACCCGTTCCAGACGTCGATTTTTCGCTGTCGCTCAAAACCAACTTGTAACGGGTTGCCCGAAGCACGCAGCGGACGATGAAACTGTCCTCCGCCGGGGACTTCCGGGGCTGATCGCCCCCACTCGATTTTTGGTTTCGGTTCGACGATGAAGCCGTCTCTCTCAACGCAAAAATTCGAGCGGCTCCCCCAAGACAATCGGGCTGGACGCCCTCACAAATTCAAAAGCAAAGTCAAACCCGCAACCCGCCGCACAGTCAAAATCCACTTCAAAACCAGAACAGGCTTGGCGCACTGGACGTGATTTATTTTGGGCGGATGCTTCCAAACTGACGCGCTTCGCTTGTCTCCGGTTTCATTTATCCGTGCTGGACGATGAAACTGTCCACCCCGTTTACTGAAATCCGGTGCGGATAATGGCTTATTTTTCGGTGCGCAGAGTATTAATTGGCAGTAATCTGTAATCGCTAATCGGTAAGTCGTGATCCATTATACAGTTCGGAAATGCCTTGTTTAATCCAGTAGCCACGTAAATCAGCTAGGCCATGGTACCTCAAGCGGTGGGTGACTATACCCGTCTGGTTATCTTTGAACCTGGTCCTAACGAAAGCAATAAAAGCTCTTATATCGAATACGCTGAAAAGATATTGGCTTTTCTGAAAGAACATCACTTACCAACCATCTATGCTTCAAGTGGTTCTTTACAGACAACTGAAGAAGCGCTAGAGACAGCAAAAAAATATGACGCCTATTACTACGGCCCGTTTAGAAAGGGAGTGCCCATTGATAATGCTCATTTCCAGTTTGATTCTAATCAGGGAGGAAAGGGACCGGGTGGTCATATGAAGGCAGAAGGTTGCGAAATTGTGGCAAAAACTATGGCACCTTTGATCGAGCAAATTCTGACTGAAAAGAATATTCACTAAAGCCTCAGTGCTTAGGGCTATGACCGAAGTGGGTTAGCTGGCGGCGAAAGACGAAATTAAAATCGGATGACCGCTTGTTGCTCGACAAGAGACCTTCGACGAGTAAAATGCCGAACTAGTACTATCGGCCACTTTGCGTCATTCGACTACGGCAGCTATGTGGAAGGCTGTTTGGCAAAATGAATTTCAACCTCTTCGCTTACTCGGACATTCACGAGTGCATTTCAATTCGGGTACAACTAAACCTCATTCCCAAAGGGGCAACGTGAAACAAATTTATTGGATTATATTTAGATGGCCTTTGGCTGCAGCTCTTTTTTTTCAGATGGGGGCGTGGGCGGCTCCAGCCGAAAACGCGTTATCACCCACCACAGATAAGAAAACTGAAGGAGTAGTCGTGTCGATCATGTCGACGTCGCAAGGAAATTTCGGCAAACTCAGTATTGGGGCAGGATATATGGGGCCCGGCTTATATCTTGATGAAAATGGGGTCAAGCGGGATGGTTTGCATGCCGCACTGTCAATTACGATCGAAGGGGAGCCTTCCCTGTTCCAGCAGCCGGATGTTCACGAAGGCCAAACTTTGGATGTGGCTGGATATCAGATTTTCATCGAAAAGATAAATCCCGGGACGAGAGGGACTATCGTCTTGCGCTTAACCCCTTAGTTTCGGTTTGCTGAAAGATAGGCATGTAATTCCCCAGCAAGCGCAAGATATTAAATCGCAGCATCTTTGACCTCGCAATACAACAGGAGGTATCGATTATGTTTAAGAAAGTTTTAGGCTGTTTGGTGTTGATCTGCTGCCCGCTTATATTTATCTCGAATAGCTGGGCACAAAATTGTCAATCCTATTGGACTGCCGAGTACAAATGCATGCAGGGTTGCGGCCCTTGCGCTGGCGGCTCCGGGAATTCTGGAAACTCCAACTACGATTATGGAGCAGCCCAACGTGCGCAGGCTGCTGCTGCCGCAGCGGCCGCCGCAGCAGAAGAGCAGAGACAACGGGACGCCGAACTCGAACAGCAGCGCATCGAAGCTGAAAATCAGCGCCGTATAGAAGAAATTGCAAAACAGAAGAAATTTGAAGAGGAACGCAATGCCGCTGCATGCACTCTTCGCGGCTCCGCAGGTTCGGCTTCTTGCGGGTCAGGCGGATCAGGTTTGCGTGGCAGCGGTGCGTCTGGAGATCAGGACGCTACCGTCTTGAGGGGGGCGGGTTCATTGGGGAGCAATGTCGTCATTCTGAAAGGCAATGGAAATGCCGACGCCACCATTCGGGATGGAAGTCACAGCGACCCCGGCAGTCAAGCGAATAGTGTCCTATACCACGGAACGTCTGCATTGGGCGAAAACAATGAAGGGGCACATAGGCAAGCGGGTAATGGGTTTGACACGATGGGTGAAAATAAGGGAACCATGGCAATTCGCCCGGATAAGCCTGACCGCAGATCGGTCGCACTGGCTGCAAAGATTCCCAAAGAAGCATGGAAAGATCCACTGGTAGGTCAGTTATACGGAAATTTCAAAAAACTGAGTGCCATTAAAGATGACACATTGAACAGCATTGCCGCACTCAAGCAGCAGCAAAAAAACGGTAAAGGAGATCCAGCAGTCAATGCTGCCCAACTCAGCATGCTCAATACCAGATTGAAGGACACTAATAAGGGTATGGCCGAGAAAGAAAAAGAGATTAAGGTTGAGGTCACCCTCAACAAGGGCCTGAAATGGGATGAGGGCGATACCGACTCTGCACCCGCTAAAAAGACTGATGCCACTCATAAGAAGACTGATACCACCGACCAGACCACCGGAGGAAACTAATGAGCGCAATACGTAAAAGCATTCTCAGATCACCTGCGGGATTGTTCGCGCTGATGGTCGCTTTGGCTGCCAGCCTCTTGACTGGTCAAGCGTTTGCTATTGATATTCCCCGCCTGAAAGAGATTAGTCCAGCCATCGCCGAGGCCAATCCTGCGCTTGTAAACCAGCGTAGCGCATTACTAATCGAGCGCAAAGAACTGCGTACTCGCACCCAGGCGCATGACAGCGAATGCGATGAAGTTCTTGAGAACGACCCTAAGTTAGGCAGATGTACTCAAGCATTGCAGGCACTGACTCAAGATGTGGAACGCCATGTCGAGGCAAGCAAGCGATTCAACGCTGCATTGGAAAATATAATTAAGTCAGCATCCAGCTATATGGTGATGCCGGTAGAGGTGCGGGGTGAAGTTTATGCCGTGACCGCTGACGGCAACAAGATTCGGATCAATGAGCATTCAGTTCTCACGATTGACACGTTGACGTCGATCACTACCAGCTCAAATGGCAAAGTGGAGTTTCTGCTACCCGATGAAACGGTCTTCACGATTGGCCCAAATGGCGAAATGACGATGGATAGTTTTGTATTCGATCCCAAGACGAGCACTTCGATTCTCACTGCCAGTATCGCCAAGGGTTCTTTTCACTGGACCTCTGCAAAGATCACCGGCAACACTGAACTCCAGAAAAAAATCGAAAAGCAAATAAAACTCGGAATGGCGACTCTTGGTATACGGGGTACCGAGTTTGAAGGCACCGTATCGGAAATCGGAACTGGGTACGTTAAGCTATTTTCAGGTGAACTTTTGATCACACCCAAAGACAGTTCCCCTGAGTTCATTCTCAGGGCTGGACAAATGGTGCGTTTCACTCACGGCAAGCTTGAACCACCTGAGCCCATCCCGGCAAGTGGATGAAGGGGGCATGCCATGCGTTTTGGACAAGAGTAATTTTTTATGACGACTTAAGAACACGAAAGGGAGATTAAATATGAAATTCACGATGAAAATACTGACTTTATTTTTTGGAATGTTGATGCTGGCAAACACGTCCAATGCCGAATCCCCTCGCGAACAACTCAAACAGTTGGTTGAGCAGTTACAGACGAACCCGGATAATAATGCACTGCGCGAGCAGATCATTAACCTTGCTCAGCAACTCAAGCCGGCACCAGCAGTGCCCGACGCGGCAGAGCGCCGCATGGCGCGTGGGACGGAAGCTTTCAAAGAGGCAAAATCTACGGCGGAATATCAGGCGGCGGTTAAGGAATTCCAGCAAGCGATTCTGGCCGCGCCATGGTCTGCCGATGCGTATTACAACCTTGGTCTGGCGCAGGACAAGGCGGAGGATTACGAAGGTTCGCTGGCAAGCTTGAAACTCGCGCAACTGGCCTCACCCGACAGCAAGGACATTAAGGACTTATATTACAAAGTCGAGTATCAAAGGGACAAAGCGAACGGCCCCGAAGCCCAATTGGAAAAGTTTATTCAAAGCTTAGACGGAGGAGTGTGGCGATGTGAGCACTCTAATTATAATGACAGTTATTTGGATACGGAAGTTGGGCATACATACATTGTTGTAAGTGGGCATACGATAAGTGAGAGTGCCAAAACCATTGTTGATAGTTCAGGTTATCGAGTAAAGGACGTTGATTATGACCCAAATATCCCACCCGAATGGAAAACAACCGTTACAGGTCACAAGTTTAAAGCGCCTCATCCCGCAGGCCAAGGAGGTTCGACCGAGACTTCATATAGTGACGAAGTCACGATTAGCGACGATGGAAGATCAATAGTAGAAGAAAGAAATTTCGTCGTGAACGGCCAAAATTTTAACGGAATATTGCATTACGTGCGTATTCAATAAAGAAGCACTCATACGATACGTATCTACTTTTTATTAACAAACAGAAATCCACGTCCTAAGAACAGGGTCATCGCCTGATCGTCTGCGCTTGTCGGAGCGACTGTGTGGCCAGTTCTTTGCCCAGTAGCAGGTAACGCAAATGCCGCAACAAAGAGATATTGGTAATGATTGCGTCAGGAAATATACTATTTTCAGAATGGGAAATTACCGATGAAATTTATTTTCAGAACTTCTCAACTTATCTTGGGGATAATATTGTCCTTGGTCTTAGGTTCAACCTTTGCCCAGAATTCAGCTAATCCCCGTTACGAATTCCATAGTGACACGGTCTACGATAAAAATACAAATTTGACATGGATGCGTTGCAGTGTCGGACAAGTTAGCGTGGGAAAGGATGAGGTTGGATGCGTGGGTGTTGTAAAGACATTTACTTTTGACGAAGCACAGCAGCAGGGTGGTAGTGGTTGGAGGGTTCCCACTCAGGAAGAAATTTCAACATTGTTTGTCGAAAAAAGTGGAAACGATTTTCAAAGTCCAAAAATTGACGAGGTCGCCTTTCCTAATATGGAACAGGGTAAGTACGCCTATTGGACTAGCACAACTGTTGATGCCTCGATTGGCATGGATGCCAGTTTTGCTGGAGGTTATGTCAGTAGCAATTTTCGTAGCAGTGTATTTGCGGTTAGACTGGTTCGGAGTGGTAAGTAACAGGTGAACAGTGCGGGACAACATCAATGTTGTGCAAGGGTTAGCCGGACACCCGTGAAATCGGTGGCCGAATGTGCCTGGACTTGGTGGCCGAATGGTCGCGGAATAAGCACCTATGCCTAATGAGCCCGGTTAACATGCGCAAATATGGAAAAATTGGCAAGTCAGGCGTAGCTAACTATTCGAGCGTTAATGCATGCGTATCCTATTTCTGATTCTTATTTGTGTGTTTGCAAGCAATGCCACTGCTGCCTGCGTTCGGTATCAACCGCCTGCAAATATTACGCCGGGTTTCGATGGGCCAGGCTCATTCGGTGAGTTGCAGGATACCGTGACTCTCGATTGTCTGAAGTATGTTGGGTCGATATTCCAGAACGGTAAGGAATTTGTCCTGATCAAAGACGAGAGAGGAGAAGTTCATAGTATGTCCATCGGGAGTTATATGGGCCAAAACAGCGGGGTGATTACAAATATCGATCATAGTGCAATATACATCAAGCAAATGATTCAGCGTAACGGGGTGTGGAAAGATGTTGTCGTAAAATTTAACAAGTCTATTGAGCCATGAAAAGCAAACCAGCACCCACCAGTTTGCGCATTCAAGTCAGATAAGCTAAATGACCGTTATGTAGAACTCGATCTGGTCGGTTTGGGTTACTAAGAGTTCGAGGATACTTCGATAAGTGCGCTTGAATTTCCTATCCTTTTTTGCGGTCAATTTAACTAAGTTAGTGAATTTCACATGTTTGAACAAGCTTTTAAGAATATCGACGACATCTTGCATAAGGATGCATGATAAAAAGGTGGTTTTGGGCGATTCTGTAGTACTATTATCCGAACCGTTCGCCACCTCGTTGAATATCTGGTTATTGGATTGCCATCCATGATTAAGAATATCAAAACCACCGCCTACGCCGGTAAAATGCCCCGCCTCTCGACGGGTGCCGCCGCTCTTTTTTGCGGCATCACGCTATGCTGCCTTGCTTGTCATGCTCGCGCGCAAACTGCGCCCCCGCAGGCCGCTCCGGCCTCTCCATCACCCCTTGCCGCTGCCCAATCGGTCAGTGAGCCGCTGACAGCCCCGGTCGGCAATTGGATCACCGACAGTAAATCTGGCTGCAAGTTGTTCACCCGGCGGCCGATTGAGGGTATGTCGGTTGACTGGTCCGGCACTTGCGATGATGCCGGGCAGGCCAGCGGGCACGGTACCGTTAGCTATTTTCGCAATGGCGCCAAGGAAGCTGTTTGCAACGGTAACTTTCGAAACGGCTTACTGGAAGGGTTGACCCATTGCACATTCAAAGAGGGCGCCAAATATGACGTGGAATACAAGGCAGGGCAATTCAACGGCAAAGGCCGTTATGTGGAGGCCAACGGTGATTACTATGAGGGCGATTTCGCGCCCGGTGGGCGTAACGGGCATATCGTCGGGCAGGAACACCATGGCGACGCTTTGTGCAAAGTCGATGGGGAATATCGCAAGAACGACCTGTATTACGGCGAGATCAATTGCGACGACGGCTCGATGGCCAAGGGTTATTTCACCAGCAATCGTTTGAGTAAAGGTCTGATCGTTCATAAGGATGGGTCGCGCCAGGAAGGTGAATTCGACGCTCAGGTCCACCTGATCAAGAGCTATCCGGTTACTGCACCGCTGACGCCGGAAGAGCTGGCGCGTTTCAATGCCACGTTAGCCAATGGCAAGCCGGCGCAGATCTATTATTTGGCGGGACAATTCGCCCGACAGGGACATACGGCAGAGTCCGAGCAGCTCTATCAAAAACTGGTCGATGATTTTCCGGACGACGTCTACACTGCCAAGGCAATCGACCGGATGGACCACGCCTATACGGTCGTCGGCGCACGCGCTGGTGGCCAGTCCGCGCGGGCACAGGAGCAGCATGATTCCTGCATAGCGTTGTGTCAGTCACAGGCGCAACAATGTAACGCGGACGCTCTCTCAGGTGCCATGCCCGGCGCCACGCAGGCGGTGACTGGCGCAATGTCTGGTTCGGGAAGTTTGACGGGGATGTTGAGTGGTCTGGGCAGCGTGCTGATGAGCAGCACCAAGGATTGCGATACCCCGCTGCGTGCCTGTGTTGCAGCCTGCCCGCCGTGAGTGCGCCAACGATGCAAATTGACTACCCCACCCGGCCAGGCACTGCATTCTGCTGCCAGTTGGCGTGCTGGCTGGTGCTGACTGCGAGCCCACTGACTGCGCGTGCCGACTCGTGGTGTACCACCGTCAGTTATAGCGCCGCGCTGAGTGCTGGTATGAATCGCAACCTCGGTGCCAATGTCAGCAGTGGGCCGCAAGGACAGCAATGCTTTCCGACTCACGACGCCTGCGAATCGGCGCGACAGTCGGCTTCGTCCGGCGTCAGCTCTACGGCTTGTGCGCTACAGGGTGGAAGCGGGGCGGCCGCATACAGTAGTCCGGCGAACAATTCCGGCAGCCCGATGTCGGCAAAAAACTATCGGCCCAATTATTCAGGCGACACATCCTCAGACAATGCCCCAACCGTCAATCTGGTTGATGCCAAACAGATTGCACTCGAACGTCCGTGGGATGCGCCGCCGACCTGTGTCATCAAGTTCCCACAGATTTCAAATGAATCCGCTGCGCTGTTACAACGCTACAACGCCGAGCGCACCAAGCTCGATGCCTACACGGTACGCTGCTCGCGGGTCGAGGCGGGATC
>Ga0302277_1000402_pt1 | contig 34019 bp, 42 predicted proteins | sample III_Bog_N3_1_FD_198759 | JGI IMG/M metagenome (GOLD analysis project Ga0302277, IMG submission 198759) | Peat permafrost microbial communities from Stordalen Mire near Abisko, Sweden - III_Bog_N3_1 | ecosystem: Environmental > Terrestrial > Soil > Wetlands > Peat | place: Sweden: Abisko... | reverse complement strand
CTCCGTTGCTTATGAGGTACATGATTTGTCGGTGAGTCTTGGCGTTTGCTCGTGTACCAAATTCGTACCAAACATCTGGTTTTTGTGCGGAATTAGAGGAATAGGCTGACTGTACTTTCCGTAACTTACAGACTCTAAAGGGGTACCTCATAAACAAGTCCCCCTCCCCGCACCACTTAAACCACTTTAGAATCAATGGTTTAGAGACACTAAAATCTGCTGTACCAATGATGTCCCAAAAGAATAGAATGAATGGCGTTGTGAATCTCTGGCCAGAGGACGACGCCAAACATGCTCAAGCTCTACCGCAGACACATCCCCAATGATGAAGATGGCAAAGGTGGCTGTAAGCACGCTGCCAAAGGCCGCAAGTACACCAAGTGCTCCTGCCCCATCTGGGTGGATGGTATGCGTGAGGGCAAGCGTAGCCGCTACAGTCTCGACTCGTTCAACTGGGAAGAAGCCAGCAAGCGACTGCTGGAGATTACAGCCGGGGAATCCAAGCAGGACTCTACGGTCAGTGATGCGGTCAAAGACTTCAATGATGATTGCACCCGCAGAGGACTCAAAGAGAGTGGAGCCAAGAAGTACAAAGAGCTTCTCAATGCTCTCCTGAAGTTCTGCGAAGGTAGAGCCATCACCAATGTTCGTGCTCTTGATGTCGTGACCATCAAGAAGTTTGTGGACACGTTCACAGAGTCAACCTTGGTTCAGTCCAAAAAGATTGAGCGTCTCCGTACATTCTTCCGTCACTGTGAGGACATGGGCTGGTGCGAGTCCAACCCAGCTACGAAAATCAAAAAGCCCAAGGTCACTAACAAGCCTGTGCAGCCATTCACCGCTGAGCAGGTGGCAGCAATCATCAAGGCTACCGATAGCTACCCTGAGAAGAATAGCTTTGGGCATGACAACAGGGCACGGATGAAAGCCTTTGTGCTGACGCTGAGATATACCGGGCTCCGCATTGGTGACACGGTGAAGCTGAGCAGAGCACAGGTGTCCAACGGTAGGGTATTGCTCCACACTCAGAAGACTGGAGCCCCTATCTATCTACCGCTGCCAAAGGTTCTGCTGGATGCACTCAAAGCTATCCAGACGGACTCAGCCTACTACTTCTGGACTGGCACAGGTGGGAAGGGAAGCCTCAACACTTGGGACAGGGGCTTCAGGAAGGTGCTCAAGCTGGCTGGGGTAGAGGGTGGTCACGCTCACATGTTCCGTCACACCCTAGCCATTGAGCTGTTGGAGAAGGGAATCACTGTAGAGCACGTAGCAGCGATTTTAGGGAACTCCCCAGCCATCGTGTACAAACACTATTCCCCATGGGTAGCCAGCCGTCAGAAGGCTCTGGATGAGGCTGTGATGTCGGTCTGGGTGTAGATACCAATGGAAGCAGATAGGCTCCTCACTTGAGGAGCCTTTTCTTGCTATGCTGTCTATGTGCTCTGCCATCAACGACAAATCAGAGAGACTATGGCTCTCATCCCAGAGCCAGACGGTGACCTCAAGCGTGAGGCTTGCTCCAATCTCGCTTACGCCTCTGTGCGTGAGATTACACGAGCCGAGGCTGAGCCCCTCCTGATGCGCTATGAGTGGCTTCAGAATTTGGGCTCCAGCCGCTATTTTGTCGGTTTATGGTTTAGGCACCCAGTCACTGGTGTTGAGTATCTTTCCGGGGTTGAGGCTTTTGGTTCCACAGGTGGTGGCAATGTCGCACAGAGTATCTGTGGCAAGAAGTACGCCAAGCAAGTCATCACGTTGGTCAGGGGCTGTTGCTCACACTACTGTCATAAGCACAGTGCTAGTTGGTTCATCCCGCGAGCGTGCAAGCTTATCAGCGAGAAATACCACAAACACATCGTCATAGCCTATGCGGATGAGTCCGCAGCCGAGATTGGTTGCTGCTACTCCGCTTGTAACTGGCTTTACGTAGGGCCGGGTGGAACAGACCAAGTACAATACCGTGCTGATGGCCGCATCATTGGCAGCAAGAGCATAGCCACCCGTGCTAAGTCTCGTGTAGGCAGACCTGACCGTAAACGGGGAGCCACCATTGCAGATGTCAATGCGTGGGCTGACCGGATGAGGGCTCAGGGTTACACTGTCAAAGGCAGGGGCTATTACCAGCATGTTGAGAAGATGACCCGTGCTGAGGCAAGGCAGCAACTGGTAGAGGAGCATGGTGAGTTTGTCCGTGCTACCCCAAAACACCGTTACATCTACTTTGTAGGTGACAGGCGTAAGGTTAAAGAGTTGAGGAAAACACTACGGTTACAAATCCAGCCGTACCCTAAAAGGAGAAGCATGACCAAGCTTGATGATGCAGTGCAGTTGCTGTTGGAAGAGAAGCAGAGAATTGATGCAGCCCTCATTGCTCTGGGTGTGTCTGTGCAAAGAGCCCCAGTGGCCAAAGCTCCAGCGAAGACCCCGCAAGCCACGGCACCCAAGAAGCGTGGGAACCTGTCTCCAGAGGGGCGTGCCAAAATAGCGGCAGCAGCCCGTGAGCGTTGGGCACGGATGAAGGCAATCAAGGAGACCAAGGCACCAGCTAAAGCTAAGAAGGCTGGCAAGAAAGCAGCCAAGAAGGCAGCGGCAAAGGAAGCAGCGCAGTGAGCGTCCAAAAGTGCCCTCACTGTAAAGCTCTCCTGTACGAATGCATGAAGTGTCATGAGCTGTTCTGCGAGAACTGTGAGAAGACTCACGGAGTGGACTCGCACAAGCCTGTACAGGCTTGCTCCAGTGGTGGTGTCTCAGACCAAGTGATAATTGACCGTGTCAGGGGTAGATTCAGAGGTAGATAGAAATTAGAAGGCTCCCCTTGCACGGGAGCCTTTTCTATTTGTTCATGCATCTTGTGTAGACCCGCTGAGCCACTGACTCAGGAATCCTGTAGGTAATCTTCTTGCGGGTGCCACGTCTAGCTGGTGGGCACAACTTCAACACTCCGGGCTCGCGACCCATCAGCCTAATGATGGTGTCACTGGATACACCCCACAGCTCACCCAGCTCCTTGGGGCTATAGTGCCGCTCGTTAATCAGACATCGTTACCTACCTTCCCGCAACCTACGGAGCACTTAAGCACCCGCGCTACTGCCTCTCAGATTTGACTCCACCCCCGTGTGAAGGTGAGGCTTTGCTACTTGGTGCGTGCTTCCTCTACAGTCTGGATACGATAGATAGCCGTGTCTGGGTGCTTCTGCTTTCCGTCTCTCACGGAAAGGTCAATATCCATGTAGCCATCTTTGTCTAGCGTGAATGGGTAATCCATCCCCACGTCTTGGGTCTTAACGCTACCCCCGTAGAATGATGGGCCGAAAAGCGTGAGGCCATAGACCTTGGAGCCTACGGTACCGCGCACCACCCCGTCGCTAGACACTGCCGTGACGTGCAGAGTAGTTGAGGCGTTGGCTGGGGTGGTGGCCTTGCACCCCACGGTGATCAGCATCAGTGCAGCAATGATTAATGTGATTGCCTTTCTCATGCCACCTCCCTCACTGTCTTCTCTAGCTCAGCACGGAGTTGGTCGGCCACACTCTTAGCATACTGACCCGAGCGATACAGACGCTTGAGCATCTCCCCCAGCCAGCATAGGTCATTACCGTGGGGGTCAATGGTAAGACTTGCCTCGTCATCGGAGAAGCTGACTGACCAGCAATGGCTGTGAGCGATTGAGTTGCGGTTGGTCTCGATGAACCGCTTGGCGAACTGTTCTTTAACTACAACGGTGATGGCCATGAATCCTCCTATATAAATCTTGGACGGATTGAGTTGCACTGTCAATAACTCAATTATTTATTCGACAATTGACCCATTATCCCCGGTCACCTAACTATTCCTAACATTTGGTATCAAATCCCCGGTCACCTAACTATTCTTGCCACTCTTCCGACGCTTGAGAATCTGTAGTAGATTGAGAATCTGTAGTAGAGCCAGAAGGAATCGTAGACGGGCTTCAGCGTGTTGGAACTCTTCTTGTGTAGTCATGTTGTGTACCCTCCTGTACATCACCTGCATAGTCCTAATACTCACTAACTGGCAATTCTCGGAATGTTGACCACAGTAATCAACATTTACCCGTAAACACAGTATTAGGTAGATGTGAGCAAGAGTTATCTACTCTACTCAACATTAAGTAAAGGTAAGGTACAGTACATGACCCACAAGCAGGAAGTATGGAAGGAAGCTTACAAACTCTGGAAAGACAAGGTAGCCGAGGTCATCTTGGCCAATCCCCGACGCAGCTACCAAGACCTCGGACTAGTGGAGTTCGGAGTTAGTCGCTCACGAATCTGCCAGATTGCCAAAGAGTACGGGATTGTCAGACCACGGGGCACCAAGAAGCAGTTACAAACTAATGAAGGAACTGAACTACCCAACCTAACAGTAGAAGAGGAGAACAACTAATGAGCGACGAAACAGAATTCTTTGCGGAACTGGGAAGCAAGATTGACCTCATGGGGTGCAGCGGTAAGCCAAACGGTAAGCGTTGTGAAAACGTGGTACGCAGTCCGAAGACTGACCGTGAGGTTGTCTACTGTGCAGCTTGTTCAGCCGACATCATGGTTAAGTTACGGAAGGTGTTCGATGAACGCCCACAGACCAATCTAAATGACCAGAATAAAGCGTTAGTTACCATGTTGCGTAAGCGGCTGGAGGAATTCGATGACAACTCAACAGTCCAGTAAGCCTAAGAAAGAAGAATAACAGAAATGCAGTTAGTTATGTTTTCTAAATACCAACGTACTTAACAGTAGTCAGCCACGCTGACACCTTAGAGCCCTGAAGGCTGAAAAGGTAGAAAGGCACCAAATGATTGACCTATCCACAGAAGCATTCGCAGAGTTCATGAACGACCAATCCCCCATCCGTACAGCAGTTAAACGTATCTTCCGCAAGGGTGACGTTATCGAAGTGCGTGCATGGGACAAAAACCACCACGTCTATACAGGCCGCTACAAGTACGGTACAGCTCTCGTTGCAGCAATTGAGCTGTTTGATAAGAATGAGTGTGATGTCTACTACGTGCTCAACCCAGTGGGAATGAACCACGGGCTCCGCACTATGCAGCAGGGTGGTCAATGCACATGGGAGCATGATGTTCCATGGCGTCGTTGGTTCCTACTCGACTTTGACCCCAAGCGTGATGAGAAGGTGGCCACTGAAGAGCAGTTTGGCCTAGCCTTCCGTCAAGCCCTTAAAGCTTACAACTGGCTGGAAGCCCAAGGAGTGGAAGGCATCGTGTTTGCATCCAGCGGTAATGGCTGTCACCTTGATGTTCCCTGCAACCTACCTAATGATGACCCCAGTAAAGAGATAGTACGCAAGATGCAACGCTGCGTCTCTGAGAAGTTCAGCACCCCTGAAGTCGAGTGTGAGTGTTTCCCTGATGCTAACCGTCTGGTGCGTGCCTATGGAACCATTAACAAAAAGGGCAATGAGAATGTACGCGCATATCGCGTTAGCGGGGTGTTGGCATAATGACTAACTTACTTGATATATTCAATACAATCTTAGCCGCTAACCCCGTTGCAGACATCGTGGTTAACAAACACCTACCGGGTACCAGCGGTAGTGGTAAAGGGCCTTTCACCCGTGACAGCCTCTATGAGCGTCTCCTAGCGTGGCAAGAAAATTGGGAAGGTGACAATGGTGAACGGTTTGAATTTTACGAAGTAGACCGTCGTGACGGCTTCGCTATCCAGTGTCCGGGCAACCTACCCGGCATGGGGTGGCCGGATGGCGAGATGCACAATGACTTCCATGATGTAAACGTAGCCAGCCTCGTGTGGGTGGAGGATGGGTGGCCGCGTTTCAAATGCTGCCACAACCACTGCGGTGAGGGCGCTGCACACGGTAAGAAGACTTGGCTATCGCTTCAAAACTTCTATGACCCTAACCGTGAGTTTCACCGCATCCTTGACGATGACTCTGATGACTTTATGAAGAAATGGGAAGTGGAGTACCTTGACGATGGCTTCATTGCCGAGGAAGCAACGATTGATGAAGTGATGGCAGCTACCTCTGTGGAACCTAGCCGTATCACAGGTAGCCCAGTATCAAACATCTATGAGGGTCTGGAGGAGGTAACGTTCACCAAAGAGTCCCCTGAAGTGCCACTCAGTAAGGATGTAGAGTTTTATAAAGAGACCATCTCAAACACGGTAACTATGTCGGATGGTAGAACGCTGGATAAGCCAAAGCAGACCGAAGCTAAAGTTGAGGCTAAGGTTGAAGCTGCTGAGCAGCATGAGGCCGTAGCTGAGCCAGTAGTTAAGCGTGCCTATGAGATGCCTGAGTCGGTCATGTATGGCTGGCTAGGGACTAAAGCCCGTGAGCTACAGACTCCGCTGGGTTTTGCTTACCCAGCAATATTGACGGTGTTTGCGGCTGGACTACAACCACTTAACAACATCCAAGTGAGACCGACCCTCTACACCTGCTTAATAGGGCCTGTTCACTGCGGTAAGTCAGTGTCGGTTGACCGTGCGATTAAGTCACTGACCTACAGCGACCCGGAGACTGTAAAGTGGACAGTACCCGGCTCTGACCGTGGTCTCATCAATATCTTTGGCGGAAAGAAGAAAAAGAAGGATGAGGATAAGAACAATGATGGGCTCCCAGAATTTGCTAAGACCCGGCTGCTGGCACAAGATGAGTTGAGAAACACCATCAGCAAAGCTAATATCAGTGGTTCCAGCCTACCTGCTACCTTGTGTAGCTTGTGGGGCCAAGACGAAGCTGGTGCTGCTGACAAGACCGGGGAGCATGTTGCATTGGTGCGCTTGAACCTGCTTGGGGCTCTCAAAGCTGAGGATGCTGAAGACTTCGCTGAGGTGTTCGGCAAAGAGTCTACGGCTGGTCTTTACGACAGATTCATTTTTGGGGTAGCACCTCGCGGATGGGAGTACACAGACGGTTGGGATGCTAACCCTGAGGTGCGTTTTGGGAAGAATGCAGCCATACCAGCCCATTGTTTTGAGATGGTGCGTCAGTGGCGTGCGGTTGACCCCCGTGTACGTGGCCGTCTAGGGGAACTGGCTCTCCGTGTTGCGTACATTACAGCGTCGGCCAACCATGACTCAAAAATTTCTGTGGAGTGTATGCAGAAGGCTCTGGAGTTTGTGGAGTGGCAGGAAGCCATCCGTTGCACCTATAAGGCTGGTATGGGTGATGCTTTAGACGCCATCTGCACCAACGCCATCTTAACTACGTTGGAGAGGAACCCAACTAAGTGGATTAAGTGGCGTGAGGTGGCCGCTAAGAAGGGGTGGTACCGCAAATATGGTGCCAGCTTACTTGGTCGTGTACGTGAGTCGTTAGCCAAGACGGGTATCACCATTGAAGAAACAGAAGATGGTGATAACGGCAGACCGAAACGTACTGGACGCATCCGTCTGAGGAGAGATACAGACATGAGTTAAGTGAAGACCCCGGCTAACTACCGGGGTTTTTCATTTGAGTTGAGTCAAGCTGCGTTGACACCTGTTGACAGTGTGTTGACGGCTGCGTTGACAAAATAAGTCCTTTAGAATGTAGCGTGGTGACAGAATGTATGTTGGATGTGTATGTAATATATAAAAATAGTAAAGAAGTCCTTTAGAAATTTACTCTCTCCGTTATAGAGAGAACTGTCACCACAGTTGATTCTAAACCACTTAAGCTGTCAACGCGACCTGTCAACGGAGCTGTAAACTGGCTTAAAAGTGTCAACGCTCACTTTTTAAGGAGTTTGGGGTTATTTTACCCGGTCACCTAACTATCGAGTATTAACCTATATGTCCGCTCTCCTCAAAGACTCTTCTTCCAGCAATGGTGAACTCCCACCCACCACTGAGTTTGACCATGCTATTAACCAACGCTCCATGTTAGTTGACCCCCTCAAAGCTGGCCACACCCTAATGTCGGCTGAGACCACCGGAGAGGGTGAGTCAGTCTTGGGTTGGTTAGTCACGGAAAATTTTGGAGCCTTCCTCAAGCTTATCCATCCGTGCTCCCCATTACTCAGAGACTGCCTTATCTCTTACTACATCATTGGACGCCCACAATCGACAATAGGAGCCCTTCTAGACCGCCCTCAGCGTTCTGTGGCAACTTACCTTGACTTGGGACTTAAACACGCCCTGCACCCCGATTACAGCCCACCGTTGGTGCAAGGTAAGCCGAGAGTTCCATATAAGCCGCGAATTACCAAGCAAGTTAGCCGGGTAATTTACAAGACAGACCCTGACTGTGTGAGTTTCGAGTCAAGTTAACCAAGGAGACTAATCTAGCCGCTCTATGGCCAAGTTCATCTAAAGTCAGGGGTGGGTCATCCTCCGACTATGGAACTCAGGATGCGTTCAGGGAAGGTAGCCGTCTAATGGAGGATGAGTAACCGCTAAAGCAAGCCAAGGTGTGCTAATTAGCCAGTTAGTTTCGAAAAATAACTTCCCAACTGACTTACATGAGCACAAATACAGTATTACCTCATGTGAGTCACACTATTCTAACAGGGGATGTCCTAACCATTCTCCCCACATTACCGTCTAACTCCCACCATGGCTGTCTAACAGACCCACCCTACGAGCTTGGCTTCATGGGCAAGAGTTGGGATAAGTCAGGCATAGCTTTCAACCCAACACTCTGGGCTGAGGTTCTCCGCATCTTATCCCCCGGCTCCTACTTGTTAACCTTTGGTGGAACCCGCACATATCACCGGATGACGTGTGCGATTGAAGACGCTGGCTTCGAGATTCGAGACTGCCTGATGTGGCTTTATGGTACCGGGTTTCCGAAGTCTAAAGCCTGTCTCAAGCCCAGCTATGAGCCCATCGTGTTGGCACGCAAGCCCAGCCCCAAGGTTTTACCCCTCAACATTGACGGATGCCGCATCGGTACCGACCAGACCTCAGGGCTAATAGGAACCCCTACATTTTCAGGCGGGTGGAAAGGTTCTCCCAGCAATGGGTATAGCGGTGGGCTCGATTCCGCCGGAGTCCCACGCCCAGTTGCTGGGCGGTGGCCAGCTAACACCATCCTTGACGAGTCTGTAGCCGCTGAACTGGGTGACAAGTCACGCTACTTCTATTGTGCCAAGGCCAGCCGGAAGGAACGCGATGCTGGTTGTTCTGAGATTGCACCTAAAGCCGGGGGCTCCACCGCCAAAGGTTTTACACAGGATGTGGCTAATGGTACAGACCGCAATAAGGAAGTACACAATAACCACCCCACAGTTAAGCCTCTCGCCCTCTGTGAGCACCTAGCTAAGCTCATCCTGCCCAATCCCCCGCCTGACACCCAGCAGAGGCTCTTAGTGCCGTTCTCTGGCTCAGGCAGCGAGATGATTGGGGCTATGCAAGCCGGGTGGCCTGACATAACCGGGATTGAGTTGTCCAGCGAGTACATAGCTATAGCTGAGGCTAGGTTGAAGTATTGGGGGAATGAATAACTCAATATTCCAGTTTTCCCCAATCTCAGTATTAGTCTAAGTCGTCCATTTACTCCTTCCTTCGACCCACCCACTTCTCCGTGGGTGGGTTTGTTCGTTTGTTACCTAAGTATCTCGACTACCTGAGTAATAGGTAGACAGGTACTTACGATGACATTCATCCAACCAAAGAACTTCAACGACTTCCTAGACCGCTACCCTGACTCCATCCAGATTATGGCTAAGTCCCTCCTGTGGAAGTTCCACGCTTTCACAGATGGTGCTTTCTCCGACCTATGCCAGCAGATAGCTGTCTTTCTCCTGCACTCCAAAGCCATAGACAAGTTTGACCAATCACAGTATGACCGCGAGGTCACAGAGGGGCTTTTCTTCAAGTACCTCTACCACGTTGTAAGCCGTCACTACTACACCCTGCACACCAGCAGCCAGCTAGACAGCCACGTGACCAACTCTGTGGCTGAATCCCTCTCGGCTCCCGTCTACAGCAACCGTCTCGGTCAATCAACCACTTTGGAAGACCTGCTCCATGACAACGGACACGCACAGCAACGCATAGAAGCCCGTAGAAGCGTTGATGAGCTACGGCTGGCACTATCCACCCACCGTAGGGCTGCACAAGTCCTAGCGGTCTATGAGTTGGTGTTACAGGGATACACGCAGTCAGAGATAGCCAAACGGTTGGGCATGAAGCGAAAGGCTGTCCTGTGGATTTACTCAGTAATCATCAGCATCGCGGAAAACCTGAATTCTGAACCCTTAAGCAGAGGCAAGTAATATGACAGACCATACCAGCTACATCGCACGAGTAGTCCGCACTTTTAGCTACAAGTATCACCTGACCAAGCAAGACGCAGAGGACATGACCCAAGAGTTGGCCATGCACCTGTTTGAGTTGGCCGACGACCCCCGAATGGATGATGACAGGTTTCTCAAGTCCGTCATCGCCAACTCAGCCCGTGACTTTCTACGGGCCTACTGTGTCAAGAGCAACCGCGAGGAGCCACTGTCAGATGAAGAGGTATCCACCAATACAGACGATACTGACTTGCTACTTGAGCAGCTCTTGTCTCAGTTGACCCCAGCACAGCGGATGGTCACTGAGATTTTTTATGGGCTCAAGAGCAAGAAGTCAGTCAGGGTACGCACTATCTCTGAGATCACAGGCTACAGTCGCGGTGAAGTCACCCAGTTGCTTAGGTCAGGGCTGGAGAAACTCAGAAATAGTGGGTCAAAACGTAGTCGGTAGAACGTTCTTATAAGTGTAAGCAGCCCCGCAAGTGCGTGAGACTTGTATTCATTCCCCCTTCATAAGCACGCCACCGGGCAGACCTGCAAGGTTGGGGCTGCTTTTACGAGTTCATAGTGATAAGAGCGTTCAAACCGTGCAGCCATAGTGGTTGCCATGTAGCGACCACTGACCGATTCTGCCCAGCCCACGTAGATGACGCCAAAGCTTGGCAGCACTCATTCAAGCAGTCAGCCGCTGAACGTGGATATGGCTGGTTGTGGGTCAAGATTCGCAGACGAATTCTCAAACGTGACCCAGTCTGCAAGATATGTGGAATCAGACCCTCAACTGACTGTGACCACATAGTACCTAAGTCGAGAGGTGGCAAGGATTCTGACAACAACCTACAGGGCCTATGCAAGGGCTGTCACAAAGAAAAGACCACAAGAGAGAAGCAAGCATGACGAGTGACTGGCAACACACAAGATTAGTAGTTCACGGAGTCGTAGCCGCATTTGTATCTGCGGCTATCACCACGTTGGCTGGGATTGTGGCAACACCCGACCTCGGCTATCACCAGCTTCTACATGTAGCCATAACAGGTGGCATCGTCGGTTGCGCTGGTTACTTCGTTAAAAGTCCGGTATCCAAATGACCATCTGGCAAACCATCAAGGCTTACATCGGGCTGAGCATCATCTGGCTGCTGTGCAAACTGCATATCTGGAACGAAAGTGACTTTGACTAATGCAGTACACCCTATCTGGGCTCCATCTGACAGAGCAGTTTGAATCGTGCAGACTTAAAGCATACCCGGATAGTAAAGGTGTATGGACGTGTGGATGGGGACATACCTCTGGAGTAACACCAACCACAACGTGTACCCAGCAGCAAGCTGATGCATGGTTGATGGAAGACGTTCAAGTAGCAGTTAGAGCTGTCAATGCCTATGTGAAAGTCACGCTGACCCAAGATGAATTCAATGCATTAACTGACTTCTGTTTTAACGCTGGTTGTCATGCGTTCTTTTGCTCAACCATGCTGACGTTACTGAACCAAGGCAACTACAGCGCAGCAGCAGCGCAGTTTATTCGCTGGGACAAATGCGGTGGTGTTGAGTTGGCTGGATTGTTGAGGCGTAGACAAGCAGAGATGCAGGAGTTCATGGGGCATGGATAAAGGGACTCCTATTCCAGACCCTATACCGGGGGCGGTAAGGAATCACTTTTTCAACGACTTACAAGGCACCGACGCCAAGAAGAATTTTCACATCGCCAAATCCATAAAAGGTAAGTCGGCTTAACCATCGACATTTGAAGGTCAAAACACTATGGCAGACACCATCACACCCAATCTCGGACTTACTCTCCCCGCTGTGGGTGAAACTGGTACGTGGGCTGGCGAGATTACTACCGACCTCACACTCATTGACTCCGCTGTTGGTGCCAACACCGCTGCCATCGCCGCACTCGCATCAAGTGGAAGCCTCACGTTGACGACCACGGGCACCAGTGGTGCCGCTACCCTCAGCGGAGCCACACTTAATATCCCTCAGTACGCTGGTGGTGGTGGTGGCCTATCCACCATCGTTGTTGACCATCAAGGGGCTTTGGCTCAGCAGACAGCCAACGGCACAGACCAAGTTGTGTGGACAACAACCATCACTGGTGGTATCCCCGCTGGTGCTGGAGTTCGAGTAACCGCTACATGGTCTCAAGACACCGCGCCGGGTGGCTCCATCTATCCTGTTCTTCATCTAGGCAGTAGCGCACAGACCTACATGGCAACACGTAACGAGACGGGTACCAAGACCAGCACTGCGTTGGTTATGAATAACCCCGGTGTGCAGAACGCACAAATGCTCATCCCCGTCAGTGTGATGAGTTCAGCAACGCTTGGTGGGGACGTGTTGAGTGCCAGCACAGGCTCCGAGAACACATCAGTCAGCATCGTGCTCAAGTTCACTTTCAGTGCTCCTACAGGGGCACTCTACACGCCTAAGCAATGGCTTGTTGAGTGGGTTAAATAAGTGGGGCAAGGCTGGGGAACATTCGCGTGGGGTTCCGGTGGCTGGGGTCTTGGAACTGTAGACGGGCCTATAAAGTCACCCATCAACGTCGCTGGAGCCACAGCAACACCAACCGTGCTGTTCACCGTTACCAGCTACCCCAAGGTCAACTTTGGGTTACCCACTTCATACCCCACGGTTGTAATTGAACAGGTATCAATCAATGACTAAGCTACTCATTTACAGCGGTAATACGGCAGAGATTCGACTCAGTGGATTACAGAATGCGGATACTTTAGCCTTTATTACAGGTTCTACAATCACCTGCACGCTCTACACTCCAGCCGCTGTTGCGGTGACTGGAGCTACGAATCTCAGCATGGCTGACGTTGCAGGAACCCCCGGAACCTATAACTGTTTCATACCCGGTACGGTCACCTTACCCGAAGGCAATTACTACCTCACGTTCTCTGGAACAGTCCCCACTGGGGACACCTTTAGCTGGTACCAGCCCGTGGAAGTCCGTGTGAGGCAGTAATGGGACTCCGTAAACCAACTAAGCGTCTGGCTATGTCTGGCACCCTAGCCGACCACCCCGGTAGATACGCTAACCGTGCCAATGAGCCCACCAATCTTGAGGAGTTAGGCAGAGCCCCCAACCACCTGTCTGAGGCTCAGCAGAAGATTTGGCGTGAGATTGTAGCCAGCACCCAAGAGGGTTGGCTCAAACGTTCTGACCGCATCGCTGTAGAGGCTTGTGTACGCCTCACAGAGCAGTTACGAGCTGGCACCATCAGCAACCAAGGCATGAGCGTGCTATCCACGCTGCTGGCCAAGCTAGGATTCACCCCGGCTGACAGAAGCAAGGTTCAAGTGTCCCCCCAAAAGCTAAAAGAAGATGCCAACCCCTTCGCAAAGCTGTTAGCTGAGGACGATGAAGAAAGAGTAACCCAGTAGAAATGACCTTCACACAGGTAGCACATCAATACGCAGAGAGAGTTGTGTCAGGGGAGATTCTGGCTTGCAAGTGGGTAACCCTTGCTTGTCAACGTCATCTCAATGACCTCATCTCCGCTGGTGATGATTCCTACCCGTACAAGTTCTCCGATGCAAAGGCCACCCGTGCCTGTACGTTCATTGAGCACCTCCCCCACGTCAAAGGACGCTGGGCAGCAAAGAGACAAAACCTCAAGCTAGAGCCATGGCAAGTGTTCATCGTGGCCAACCTTTTTGGCTGGGTGGAAAAGAAGACCGGGCTTCGCAAGTATCGCCAAGCTTACATCTGTGTCCCCCGTAAGAATGGAAAGAGCCCCCTAGCCGCTGGCATTGGTCTCTACATGCAGTGTGCGGATGGTGAGCATGGTGCAGAAGTCTACTGTGGTGCGACCACTGAGGCACAGGCATGGGAGGTCTTCAGACCAGCACGGTTGATGGCTGAGAAGACCCCTGACCTACTGAATGCGTATGGCATCACGGTCAACGCAAAATCATTGGTGATTGAATCGAACGGCTCCAGATTTCTGCCTGTCATTGGTAAGCCCGGTGACGGTGCAAGCCCATCGTGTGGCATCTGCGATGAGTTCCATGAGGCCGACACGGCTGACCTGTTCGATACGTTCAACACAGGCATGGTGGGACGTGAGCAGCCCCTGTTGCTGGTTATCACCACGGCTGGCACCAACGTTGGCTCCCCTTGCTATGACTACCAGCAACAGGCTCAGAAGGTGCTTGAGGGCACGTTTGAGGATGACAATCAGTTCACCATCATCTTCACCATTGACGAGGGTGACGACTGGACTACTGAAGCTGCTCTCCGCAAAGCCAACCCCAACTATGGGGTGAGTGTTGATGTCAAGGCCCTCAAGCGTGACCAGAAGAATGCTATCCAGAACGCCACCAAGCAGAACACTTTCAAGACCAAGAACCTGAATGTGTGGTGTAACGCCTCCGTGAGCTGGATGAACATGGAAGCATGGCGTAAGTGTGGGGACGCCAAACTGGATGACTTCCTTGGTGAAGAGTGCTTCCTCGGGCTTGACTTGGCAAAGACTACTGACTTGTGTGCTGCGGTAAAGCTGTTCAGGAAGCTGTTAGATGGTGTCACCCACTACTATCTATTCACACGGTTCTGGCTACCACAAGCTAAGACCCAAGACCCTACATGTCAGCACTACCAAGGTTGGGAGCATGACGGTCACCTTGTCGGTCAACCCGGCAACGTAATTGACTTTGAGGCAATCCTCTCTGACCTAGTGGCCGACACCAAGAAGTACAAGGTGAAAGAGCTGGACTTTGACAAGTGGGGTGCCGAGTACCTCCGTCAACGTTTTGGTGAGATCACAGGGGTCACCACGTTTGATGTCCCACAAAGCCCCCAGTACCTGTCAGACCCAGCCAGACAATTAGAGGCTCTCGTGTTGTCGGGGCGTCTGCACCATGATGGCAATCCTGTCATGGCTTGGTGCGTCTCCAACGTCGTTGCAATGGAGAACAGCCATGACAATTTGGTCTTAGACAAAGACAAAGACGCAAACAAAATCGACGGTGTAGACGCAACCCTTAACGCTCTATACCGCTGCTTGGCCACGCCAATGACTCCGGTTCACAAGCCATACCAACGCATGATTTTCATTTAATAAAGGCAGACCATGGAACTTACCCGTCTTAATTTGACCTACGATGCACCAGCCGTACCTGAGACACGCAATATCTTGGAGAACCCCTCCATTCCATTGTCTGCTGCCCTCTCCATGCTAATGATGGGCAACACCACGGATAGCAATGAGCGAGTGGATGAACTGACAGCGTTGGAGGTGCCCACTGTGTTGGCTTGTGTACGCATCCTCAGTGAAGGTATTGGCTCACTCCCAATGCGTGTCAGGGAGAAGCTAGACCGTGGTCAACGCCCAGCTCCTGAACATCCGCTCTACTACATGCTCACTCAGGAACCTAACCCTGAGATGACAGCCGTGGTTTTCTTCACCGAGTTGATGACCCATGCTGCCCTCTGGCAGTCAGCATACGCTGAGGTTGAGCGTAACAACGCTGGCCAGCCCATCGCTCTGTGGCCACGTGCCCCATGGAAGACGAAGCCCCAGCGTCAGAATGGCCGTCTCGTGTTTGTCACCCGTGATACTCCCAACGGCTCAGAGCGTGTGGTTCAGCCAGATGACATGATTCACATCACTGGCTTCACACTGGATGGGCTGACGGGCTCAAGCCTCATCAACCTCAGCCGTCAGAGCATTGGTCTGGCAAAGGTGGCAGCTCGATTTGGTGCCCGGTTCTTTGCCAACGGTGCCCGTCCGGGTCTCATTGCCAAGCCCGACCACGAGCTGAGCCCAGAGGACATCACCCTGCTCCGTCAGGACATCGAGATGCTCAGCTCTGGAGCCAACGCCCACCGCTGTGTGGTCGTGCCCAACGGCATTGAGATTGTCCCAATTGCCAAAGACTCCACCGCATTGGCCGAGTACGTAGCCGTCCGCAAGTTCGAGCGTGAGGAAATCTGCTCCTACTTCCGTGTCCCCGGCTACTGGGTCGGGGCTGCTGAGAAGGTTCTCAAGGCCACCGTTGAAGCCCAGTCTGAGGAATTCCTGACCTACTCGCTCCGTCCGTGGATTGAACGTTTTGAGCAGGAGTTCCAACGCAAGCTATTCCCAACCAAGGGCAGAACGGCTGGCAAGTACACCTGCAAGTTCTTTACAGACGCCATGCTCAGCATCGACAAATCCACACGCTACACCTGCTACACCGCAGGTCGTATGGGTGGCTGGCTCTCAGCCAACATGGTATTGGAAGCTGAAGGTATGGAGCCCATCAAGGGTGGGGACGAGTTCCTAGTCCCCCTGAACACAGTTCCAGCGTCACAGGCTGTAGACAATGTTGAGACGGAGGACTCCCCAGAGGATGCAGCCCCGTCACAGCCCACGGCTACCCGTGCCAAGGAAATGTATCAGCCCATCTTCGCCGATGCGTTCAGTAGGCTCCAGCATCGCAGCAAGCGTGACCTAGAGACAATTACCAACACACTTAGCCCCCTTATTAGCTCACTGGGTGCCTACTTCCGTACCAGTTCCACAGTCGGCACCGCTGAGGCTGAAGCGGTGAGCAAGTACCTCAAGGGTTTGGAATCGCGTGTCAGCAAGCTTGATGGTGGTGCAACTGAGGTAGAGATGTCCAAACTAACCAAGGCTCTGGTGTTTGCCATTGAGGCTGACAAGGCAGAGACCAAAGCAAAGGAAATACTAAGCCATGAGTAAAGAAATCCGCAGTCTTCACGCAACAGAATTCCGGGTGTCAAAGGCCGATGATGGTAGCCGTACCATCTCCGGCACCGTCACCTACAACACACCATCTTGTGACCTCGGTGGATTCATTGAGCTGATTGCTCCGGGTGCTTTTGCTGGCTCTATCTCGGGGGACGTGCTTTTGCTCCGCGACCATGAGCCTACGCTACTCATGGGTCGCACCAAGTCTGGAACCCTCAGCCTGTCAGATACGTCAAAGGGGCTCAAGTTCAACTGCAAGCTGCCCAACACCACGTCAGCCTCTGACTTGGCTGAGTCCATTGACCGCAAAGACTTGGACGGCTGCTCATTCGGGTTTATCACCATTGATGATGACTGGGCATACACGGACGGCCAAACGGTACGCACCATAAAGGAGGCTGAGCTGCTTGAAATCAGCCCCTGCTCATTTGCTGCCTACCCATCCAACAGCGTTAGTGTCCGCTCGTGCCCACCGGAGCTGCGTAGCAACCTGACAGCTTCAGAGGTCAAGCCACCAACCGCCACCCCAGAGGCAGAGGCCCCTAAGACCCGGTCTACGGAGGGCTGTCAGTGCGAGTGTCAACCGTGCCTTGACGGTAACTGTGCTAATTGCTCTGATGACCCTTGTGACTGCGATGGCTGTGACTGCAATGAAATAGCCTGTATGAAACTGAGAGTTAGCCTTCCCTTGCTGTAAAGGAGGTGGTCACTTATCTACGGTGAGCCCAGCTTGAGATAGCTGGGCTTAACTGTGTCTGGAGTTATTTCTCTACCCATCGCAAATAGTTGGTCAATTCCTATAAGTCAAAACGTTCTTATAAGTGTAAGGCCATAACGCCTCAGTGCAGCCCTTGAATGGGTAAGTTACCCAGCCTTGTAGTAAAGCCTACCGCTCACTCCTCGTCGGAGCCCCCAGCGTAAGCCCCAACTCACTTATAGGACAACTCCGATGACCGTAGCCGAATTACGCGCACAATACGCAAAGCTGAACGCAGAAGCGACAGCATTTATCACGGGTGCAGAACGCATTACCTCTGAAGTTCGCACCAAGTACGAAGCCATGGTGGCCGATACCCAGAATATCGCCGCTGTTATTGCCACCCTTGAGAAGGAAGAGCGTTCCGCTCTTGAAACCCGTGGCAAGGAAATGCAGCTCCCACAGGTTGGTGAGCACGCTTCCGCTTCTAGCCCCGAGACCCGCAGCAAGGAAATCCGTAATAGCTTCCGCACTTGGATGCAGAACGGACAGGTTGAAACCCGTGACATCACTGGCTCCTCAACCTCCATCCTTGTACCTCAGGTATTTGACGACCAGATTGTTCAAGCTAAGAAGAGCTACGGTCAGTTGGTCAACTTGGTCAATATCATGGAAACCCCTGATATGAAGCCGATGCGAATCGTGACCGCTAACGACACCGCCAACACCTTGGCCGCTGTTGTATCCGGTACCGACGCAACTGAAGTTGACCCCTCCACCTCCAGCTTGACGCTGGCTTGTGACAACCTGACCACTGGTGTTGTCAAGGTTTCTCTGGACGTGCTCAACTCGGCTGGATTCGATGCTGATAGCTGGATTAAAGACCAGTTTGCACTCCGCTACTGGCGTGGTATCAGCAACCTGATTTATGCAGGTAACGCTGGCAACATCGCTGCCCTCAGCACCTACACCACGGGTATCACCACCGCCGCTGTAGCCACGCTGGCTTACAAAGACTTGGTCAACTTGGCTGCTTCTCTTGACCCTGCCTATGTTCCCAATGCCAGCTTCGCAGTGAACAACAGCACCCTGTACGCAATCTCGAACATCGTGGACAACAACAACCGTCCTCTGTTCCTGCCTTACAACGATGGTGGTCAGGCTGCAATCGCTGGTACCATCCTTGGTCACAAGGTAGCTCTTGCTACCCAGATGCCCAATATCGCAACCAACGCCTACGCTGTTCTGTTCGGCGACTTCAAGCAAGCCTACACGCTGCGTATCGCTGGTGGAGCCCCTCTCCACACGATGTTCCGCTTGGCTGAGCGTTACGCTCCTGCCTTCGAAGTTGGCTTTGTAGGCTTCGCCTCAGCAGGTGGTGTTGCAACCAACGCTGGTAACACTCCAATGGTGGCTTGCAAGATTCAGTAACCCAACCGGGGGCTCTTCGGAGCCCCCAATCCTCTTATGCACATTAAGACTCTACAGGCGTTTGTTACCACTGCCGACATCGTTGGCGATTCCATGATTGAACGTGGCGTCGTCATCGAGGTCGCAGACAGGCTTGCACTCGCTTGGATTGAGATAGGGTTGGCTGAGCGCGTTGCAGAGACAGCAGTACGCAAGAAGGCTATTGAGATAGCCACAAGGAAACGCAGATGACAGTAAGGATGCTGGTGAGTGTAATCACCGAAACTGGCACCACAACTCCCGGCGATGTCCTCGTCGTTGATGACGCCATCGGAGCCAACTGGGTAGCCGCTGGAATCGCTGTAGACCAAACCCCAGACGTAGTCAACCCAGAAAGCTAATAGATGCCCATCTCTGTACAGAACGTGTTGGTAACGGGAACCGAGCCAATTGCTTTAGCGGATATGAAGAATGCGCTAAAGATTGACTCAACCGATACCACAGACGACGCCCTCATCTCCTCACTCATCACCGCTGCACGCCAGCGTGCTGAGCTAATTACGGGTAGGTGCATCGTCACGTCTAACTGGGTCTACTACCTCGACTGTTTCCCATACGGCTGGTTCTCACAGCAAGCACCTGCAAGAGGCGACTACCCAACCTTCATGCAGTTCTATGCCAACGCTCAAACGTTCCGCATTCCCAAGAGTCCAGTCACGGCAGTAACGGCAATCATGTATCAGGCCGACTCAACCGGGGTGTTCACTACGCTGAGCCCTTCAGCTTACGTCGTGGACTACGCCTCTGAGCCATGCGTGGTTAATCCCACGGGTAGCAACATCTGGCCCTACGCCTACGCCACACACAACGCTGTTCAGGTTCAATTCACCGCTGGGTATGGGAACAACTGCCCAGAGCCCATCAAGGTGGCCATCAGTTTGATGGTGACTGACTGGTGGGAGAACAGAGGGGACTCCGCCACAGTTAACAGAGTGGCCGACATGCTTCTCTCCGGTTATCGCAGCCAGCCTATGGGGTACGTCCGCTAATGGCCAACTACCCTGATGTCACTCCAGCGGGAAAGCTCAATAAGCGTCTCCACTTCCAGTCTAAGTCTGGCACGCCCAACTCGTTTGGTGAGGTGACCACATGGGTGACTTATGCCACCCTCTGGGGCTCGATTGATGCTCTCCGTGGGCAGCTCCTGTACCAGACCAATGAGTTCATCGAGTCATCCACCTACACCATCAAGATTCGCTACAACCCGTCTTTAAATATTGGTGTGAATGACCGCATTGTGTGCGACGGACAGACGTTTCTTATCAAGTCGCTCCTTGACAAGAACATGCAACACCGTGAAATCCAGATTCTCGCAAGTGTACTGAATGAGGTGATGTAAATGCTCGTTGAAGGGCTTTTTACATTGCTGAACTCGTACGCCCCTCTCACAGCGATTGTGAGCACCTGTGTCACTCAGGTGGTGTTACCGCTGAACTACACAACTCCGGCCCTGACTTACAGCGTGGTGAGCACCAATCAGGAAGCCATCTCTAACATGGGCACATTCCAGACCCGTCAGGCCGTAGAGATAAACATCTGGTCAACGGTCTACCACGACATTGCGTACGGCAAGGCTGCACTACACGCCCTGCTAGATACCTACCACGGCACGTTACCAGACGGCACAGTTGTTCTTTACACCGATGCCAAGGACATACCGGAAATGTTTGAAGAGGATTCCAGACTTTACCGGGGTGGCATCACGTTCACATTTCTCCACAGGTAAACCATGGGCATTGACCTCAAAGGCTTCGAAGACATTTCCACCATGCTGTCTGACGTTGCTCCCAAAGCAGCCAAGTCAATGATGGTGAAAGCAGCCAAGCCAGCGGCTGAAGTAGTTATTGCTGCCATGGCTGACACAGTCCCAGTTGGGGTCGGAATCCTTGAGGAGCAGCTGGTCTACAAGAACAAGTGGTCGAGCGATGTAGGTGGGGAAGTTCTGAACACCAACATCGGCCCTACCAAGTCAGCCTTCTGGGGAATGTTCCAAGAGTTCGGTACCTCCAAGATGGAGGGCAAACACTGGATGGCAAGGGCTTGGGAAGGCTGCAAAGACGAAGTCTTAGAGGTGTATGCACAGGGCTTCCGCGAACTTAACCAACGGCTCATAAAGCGTGACCAAACAGAGGCAGCCTTGGAAGATGACGCCAATGACAGAGAGTTAGGCCGCACATCGGCCAAGAAGCTACAGCGTGACCGCAACGCTGCATACAGAGAGAACAAGAAACGTAATGGATAGCAAACCTTCAGTTTCGTGCATTCTGCCAGTCGGCTACGGAGATAGATTCTTCCGTCTAGCTTTGAGCTGTGCCCTTAACCAAACCTATGACGGTTCTCTTGAAGTCATCGTGTTAGACAACAGTGATGAGCCCATTGAGAGCCTTCTCCCCGTTGATGACCGCATCAAGTATTTCCGCTGTGAGCGTATGCCCGTTGGGTCTCTACGGAACTTAGGCACGTCCTACGCCAATGGTGAAGTCTGCGTCACTTGGGATGAGGATGACTGGTCAAGCAAAGACCGTGTTGCGGTACAGGTGGCTAGGTTAGTCGAGTCAGGCAAGGCTGTTACTGGCTGGCACAACATCAACTACTACAACACCACCAACGGCGACTGCTTCAAGTATTACTTCTCTCCGGGTGAAAGACACCACCCATACGCCTGTGGCACCAGCCACATGTACGTGAAGTCCTACTGGGAGTCCCACAAGTACAACAACTACGGCATTGAAGACTACTACTTCCAATTGGAAGCCATGCAGAACAACCAGCTTGATAGCTGTGATGCAGACCAACTATGTGTGGCACGAGCCCACGGTGACAGCGTCTGCCCCATCTCGCAGTACATCGGTCACCCACAATTTCCCATGGTAGGTAACAGCACGCTACCTGAAGACTTCTTCGCCGACATGGCAAGAATGAGCAACAACGAAGTTCCGGCTAAGCCGGAAGAGGAGCAATAACATGAGCAATCCCATCGTCGGCTTAGGCACATCCGTTTCCTATGCAACTGTCCTCAGCCCTACTACTTTCACCGTTCTAGTTGGCGTCAGCTCCGTAGCATTCAGCGGAGACAAGGTCAGCACGGAAAAGACAACCAACATGCTAACCACGAGCGGCGTCGATACCTACATCGCTGGTACGCAGGAGCCGGGTACCTGTGACATCAAGTGCTGGTATGAGCCGGGTGACACCACTCAGGTTGGGTTGGAAGCAATCCGTCTGGCGGGTGCAGCCGTTCCGTTCAAGGTTACTTACCCGCTGTCTCTGGGTAGCAAGAGCTTCAGCGGAATCGTTGAGTCTGCCACGATTTCTCTCCCGCTCGACAAGCCAGCAACGATTGACTACAAGGTCAAGCTGACAGGCCCTTGGACGATTGTCTAACCCTGATTCCTAGCCGGGGGCAGCAATGCCCCCGCAACTACCCCCGAGGAATGCAATGAAGGAATCCATCATCAAGACATGTATCACACCCCACTTCACGTTGGAAATTGACAACGAGGATGGGACGTTGAAGACATGGAAGCTTTGCTATGACTACCGCAGCATAGCAGCCGTTGAGGACGCTACTGGTCTCGACCTAAAGAAGTATGAGGTCTGGCAGAAGGGTATTTCCAGCCGTGACTTTCCCTCGATTGTTCACGGTGGTCTGCAACGTTACAACCCTGAGGTTACTCTGGATGAAGTGTTGGACATGCTCAACCCCGTTGTGCAGGTGCCAATCTCTAACGCCATTTTGTACCTGCTCTTCCCATGGTTGGTAGATGTTGAGAAGACGCTACAAGAGGCAGAGAGCACGGGTGCATCAGAGAGCACGGGTGCATCAGAAAGCCCAAACGCACCAGTGACCGCATAGAGGAGCCCCCGGTTACATGGGTGGATTTGTGGTCAATAGCCCGGTACGACCTTGGGCTCTCACTGGAAGAGTTCGAAGACATCGACCCCGGCATGTTCTATGCCCTCTGTAAGCGTAAGAGCATCCGCTTCAAGTACGAACGCCTAGCCCACGCCATTACAGCCTCAGCGGTCTACAACGCAAACCGTCAAAGCTCTGACTCACCGATTATCAGCCCCATGGATTTCATAAGAGAAGTTGACCCCGTGGAAGAGCAGACCAAAGAGATTAAGAAGCTCATCAAGGAAGTGGTCGGTAGCTTACCCGCTGGTTCACCCGCAGAGAAGTATCAAGAGATTCGCAGCCGCACCATAGCCAGTCTGGAGTCTCAGGGTCGTACCGATGCTGAGACGTTGTTCAACGAATGCTGGCCTAGCTTAGCTCCCAAGGAATGACATGTCAGAAATAGGCAAACTCATAATCTCGCTGCAAGCTGAGACTGCTCAATTCCGTGAGGATATGGGCAAGGTCAAGTCTGACTTAGACGACCTGAAGGGCAAGTCTGGCCAAGCTGGCGACAGCATGGATTACTCCATGACTAAAGCCAGAGGCGGAATCATGCTGCTAGAGAACGCCACTGGGGTACGGTTGCCCCGTGCCCTCAATAGCCTCATTGCTCAAATCCCCGGTGTTGGCTTGGCGTTCTCAACAATGCTACCCATCATCGGTGTAATAGCGGCAATTGAGGTTATTAGCAAGCTGGTTGAGAAGCACAAGGAACTCAAGGAAGCCGCTGAGAAGATGCAGCAAGCTCAGGTTAGCTTCGGCACCAAGTCAGCAGAGGTATTCACCAGTCTGGATGACAAGCTGTTGGAGGTTGGCGTACGTGCTGATGAGTTGGCTGGTAATCACTTTGGGGCTCTCAATAAGCAATTAGAGCTACTTGACCATGCCTCACTGAAACAGTTGATGGAAACATTCGACATCCTAGCCAAGGCAGCGGACGCAGCCTTCGCAACGATGAAGGCTGACTGGTACCAACTAGGCTCTGGGTCTCGTGGTGCTCAGCACGCTCTTGATGAGTTCAAGAACAAGTATGACTCCCTGTTGGCACAGGGCAAGGATAAGGAAGCTGGTGACCTCCTCAAGGGCACCAAGGAATCTGCCCAAAAGATTCTCGAATACCAACAGGGAATGAAGGCCGACAAGTGGACAGCCGCACCAGACGTAGGCAAGCAGGGGGACTACAAGAAGTTTGTAGAAGCCAGCAATGCCCTGAAGGCTGCGGGGGTTGGTTGGACTGACAAAGAGATTGACGCACAGAACGAGCTGCTTGGTGTTCTGAACAACCAAGGCAAGGTGGTTGAGAAGGTTGCCCAGTTAAAGGCTGCTGAGGGCAAGGTTGACCGCACTAAAGCCAACAATCAGGCTCTAGCCCAGTCGGCTGCACTGGAGCACAGCGTTGCTCAGGGTGCGTTAGCCCATGCGTCTGCTGAGAAAGAGCTGGCTATCTCCCTAGCTGAGGCTAATGAAGCCGAGTCCAACGCTGGCAACAAAGGTGACAAGGCCGACCCGGATGCCAGAGCACAGGCAGCTATCACAGCCGCTGGCAAAGAGTTTGACGCTGAGGTTGCGTACGCTGACAAGGCACTTGCCATCAAGCGTAAAGAATATGAAGCCGACCTCAAAGAGGCGTCTGGCAACGTAGAGAAGAAGAAGATTGTTGAGCAACGCTGGGCTAATGAACAGCAAGCCCATACCGATGCCATAGCCAAGGCTGCTGAGAAGTCCTACCGCAAAGATGTACAGGCTCTGGCCACCTCTGTAGACGAGAAGATTGAGATACAAAAGCGATTGGATGAGGAGACTAAGAAAGCTGCACAACAGCAGAATGCCTTTGAGACCAAGATGGCTCAGATTGGCTTTGAGAAGGACAAGCAAGCCGCTGAGATGAAGCTGGCTGCTCACCGACATGCCTACTCTGAGTATGTAAAGGCTGAGCAAGATTCCGAGAAAACCCGCTTCAAGTTAGAACAGCAAGCTAACGCCAAGGAACTGGCACTCATTAAGGGTGAGGGGCCTAAGGAAATATCGGAACGTGCGGCCATCAACCACAGGGCTGAAGAGCAAGCTGCACAGCACGCTAACAACATGGTCAAGATTACTGACGATGAGGAAAAGCGAAAGCTCAAGCGCGTTCAGCAAGCTGAAGACCGCATGGCTGACGCTGTGGCTAAGACAGCCATCAAATCCATCTTCGAAGGTAAGAACATGGCTCAAGCCTTCGCCAAGATGGGTGAGCAGATGTTGGAGACTGCCGCTGAGGTTGTTCTCAAGTCCATCCTGCTGGGTGACATGGAGCAAGAGAAAGCAGCCGCACATGCAGCCGCTAAGCAATACGCCTCTGTCACAGAGCATGTCCCCTACCCGGCCAACGTTGTGCTGGCTCCAGTAGCCGCAGCCCTGACCTTCGCAGCCGTCATGGGCTTTGCTGACGGTGGTTCTGTACCCGGCTACGGCAACACCGACTCTGTACCAGCCATGTTGATGCCCGGTGAGACCGTCGTTAGCAAGGCACTGACTCAACAGGTGAAAGACAACGTATCCGGGGGCTCCAGCAAAGGGGACACCCACAACCACCTGACCTATGCACCCCACGTCACAGCCATTGATAGAGATGGTGTTGAGGACATGCTCAAGAAGCACGCAACCACATTCCAACGTCACGTCAACGACACATTCCGTAAAGCAAGCAAGAAGGCACGCTAATGAGTTATCCAATAATGCCAGCATTACCTATCAGCATGGCTAAGGGTCTTAAAAAGACCCCGCACTTCAATACGGTCAGCCAGAAGACGGCAGCGGGGATGACCTCAGCGGTGAGCCTCAAGCCATACCCCACATGGGACTTTGAGCTTGATTTAGATTCCATTCAAGGTAATGAAGCTTTAGCGTCATCCGTGCTTGCCCAGTTCATGTCCATCTACATGGCCACCTCTGGTGGAGCTGGTCTGTTCCTATTCCAAGACCCGCAAGATTCCATGGTAACAGCCTCACAGTTTGGTGTAGGTAATGGAACCACAACCACATTCCAACTCAGCCGTACCATCAATGGGGCTCAGGACATCATCCAAAACTGGATTTCTCCTCCTAGTGTGTATGTAAATGGGGTGTTGAGTACCACATCGTTGATTAGCAACACAGGTGTTGTGGTCTTTACCACAGCTCCAGCCTCTGGTGCTGTACTTACCGTCACTGGCACCTTCTACTTCCTGTGTCGCTTTGCAGAAGACACCATTGATGCAGTTCGTTCCTTCACTAGAAACTCTGGGGTTGACCTGTGGGATGTCAATAGCATCAAGTTCAGCTCTGAGTATGTCTCATCCACAGGCTCAGGCACCATGGGCAGTGCTGGCTCAGGAATAACCTACTCGGGTACTTCTGGTGTAACCATCCCGGTAGCTGCCACCACAGCCCCAATCATGGACGGGGTTGCCACCATTGGAGCTACAGGGAAGTATTCAGACGCTGCTCACATTCATCCATCGGATACCAGCCGGGTAGCTACCAGCACCACGGTAAACGGGCATCAACTGTCATCCAATGTGGTTGTATCAGCTTCAGACTTGACGACTGGAACACTGCCTGTGACTCAGTTGCCAACAATCCCCTACAGCCAGTTGGGGACTATTCCAACGTGGAATCAATCTACGACAGGGACAGCAGCCAATCTCTCAGGGACTCCGGCACTGCCCAACGGAACCACAGCAGCAACCCAGACCACTGGGGACAACAGCACGAAGTTAGCCACAACGGCATACGTGACCACAGCCGTAACCGCTGCTGGTGCGTCAACCGTTGGTATCGCTGGGGCCTTCCGCAACTTGGTTGCTTCCGCTACCGGGCTAAACACCAACGTGTCTGTAACCGCTGACGAGGTAATGCTTGAGAGCAGCAGCAACTACTACATAACAGCAAGAGGCGTTAACCTGACAATCGCCTGTACGGGATCAGGTGCGAATGGCTTGGATACTGGAACAGTGGCAGCTTCGACTTGGTATAGCGTGTGGGTCATTAGCAATGGAGCTACCCCTGCTGGCTTGCTCTCGTTATCCTCCACAGCACCCACGATGCCCAGCGGCTACACCTATGGGGCACGCATAGGCTGGATTCGCACCGACTCTGTCAATAAGTACCCGCTGTCATTCACTCAACGTGGGCGCAAGGTTCAATACAAAGTATCAGGGGGGAACCTCACTGGACTACCTCTCCTATGCAGTGGAGCACAGGGTGATGTTACGACCCCGACGTGGATAGGCTTTTCGGTGGTGTCTTACGTTCCCACCACAGCAAGCTCTATCAAACTGGTGGTCACTGGTAACGGGTCGTCAAGCATTGAAAACTGTGTCTCGCCAAGCAATACCGCTGGGAATATTTCCAGCAGTGCCAACTCCCCAATGGGTGGTGGAGCCTCATGGGGCAAGATTCAGTGCGAACTCATGTTAGAAACCACGACCATCTACGTCGGCGCACAGACAAACTCATTTATCAATGTTATCGGATGGGAAGATAACCTATAAGGTAATCATGAAAAGACTAATGCCAACCTCGCTGGTCACATTCTTACAGAGCAATACTAACGTGTTGCGCGCCGACCTCTTTGTTATCACGTTGCCTACGGGCACGGTGATGACCACGACAGATGGGCAGTTTGACATCACCGTACCTTCTGGTACAGCCGGGTGGTCTGGGGCAACTACGACGTTCTCATCCACGGCATTTGGCGTGTGGACTCGTGGGGCTATTACCAGTGAGGCTTCGTTCTCCTGCAAGGCCAACACAATGACTTTGACCTGTGTGCCTCAGCCCAACACGGTTTATCCATCCACCACGATGGGGACTCTGGCAGCGGCTATGCAGGGGCTGTTTGATGCAGCTCAAGTGCAGGTCTACACGGCATACATGCCCCTTGGTGGTTACGGCAATGTGAGCAACGGCATTGAGACCAAGTTTGTGGGTACTATCACCAAGATTTCAGATGTCAACCGTGTCCATGTTGAGTTTGAGTGTGCCGACCCGATGTACCTGCTCGACATGAAGGTGCCGACCCGGCTCTTCCAGAGCGATTGTCCATGGAGCTTCTGTGACAGCAACTGCACATTGACCGCTGCCAACTACACGGTCAACTTCACAGCCAAGGCTGGTAGCACTCAATGGACTCTCCAGCCCGTCACAACGTTTACTCAAGCCGCTGGGTACTTCAGCCAAGGTGTGGTGACTTGTACTGCTGGTGCCAACGCTGGGCTGTCTCAGACTGTCAAGCTGCACGACTCCTCAGGAACCCTTGAGCTTGCTTACCCCCTGCTTCTACCTGTAGTTGCTGGTGACACATTCTCTGTGCTGATGGGCTGCAACAAGACGATGCCAGCCTGTGCAACGACCAAGACCGCTGCTGGAACGACGACCAACAACCTCATCAACTTCGGCGGGACGCCTTACACTCCCGTACCCACGAGCGCGGTCTAGCCATGACACCAGAACAAAGAGAAGCTGTTGTAGCAGAGGCAAAAACTTGGGTTGGAACGCCCTATGTAGGGTGGAGTCAAGTCAAGGGTGAACACGGCGGAACCGATTGCGGAATGCTCATCAAGGCAGTCTATCAGAAGTGCAACCTGATTCCTGCTGGCGACCTGGGCATTGATATGACGTACAGCCTTCAGGTTGCTCAGCACCTCCCTGATAAGACTTACCTTAATACTATCGAGAGCTACATGCATGAGATCAGTGAGGATGAAGTCCAGCCCGGGGATGTGGTGGTTTACAAGCTTGGCTTAGCATTCGCCCACGCCGGAATCGTCATTGAGTGGCCAACTCTTATCCACGCTATTGCCCACGGTGGAGTACGCATGTCCAGCGGTACAAATCATCCACGGCTCCGCAGAGCCACGCACAAGTTTTATGCATTGAATGAGGTACTGTAATGGGTATTTTCGGCGGTAGTCAGTCAAAACCAACAAAGATCAACGGTATCCGCATCACCCAGAGCAAGCAGGGGTATCCACTACCTTGGCTGATGGGGCAGAACAAAATTCAGCAATCGCTTATCTGGATGTCTGGGCTCCATGGTGTCTCAGGTGGTAGCGGAGGTAAAGGTGGGGGTAAGGGTGGCTCATCTGAACTCTACACCGCTGATGTTATCGCTGCTCTCTGTGCGGGCAACGTTACTGCCATTGGAAATGTGTGGTCTGGCCAAACTTGGCTGAGCACCACGGGCACCAACGAAGTAATCGGAGCGTTGGCTCACACGGTATATGCCCCATCGTTTGCAGCCACTTTGATGGCTAACAATGGGGTAGCTCTCACCAACACATACTCCAGCACCTACACCGACTTTGGAGCCCCTGCATCCACGGTATTGAGTGGCTCTGACCTAGCGCCCATGACGTTGATGCCATACGGAACAGTTCTCACAACAGGCCAATACTCAATCAATCCAGCAAGCATTGGAACCTTCACTGTCACCTCTTGCACCACAGCCTCAGGTGGCACGACGGTCTACAACGGTACCTTCACTGGTGGCACGAGCCCCTACATGTCTGGTGCGTCCAACGCTTACATTGGCTTTGCTTTTATCATCGCTGGATTCGTCACCAACACGGGCAACAACGGAACTTTCACTTGCTCAGCATCCACAGCTACCAGTATCACCGTGAACAACCCTGCTGGTGTAGCTGAGACCCACGCTGCTACCGCTGCTGAGACCGGGAACACCTACCACTTCAGCTCAGCCGACATGGGCAAGAGTGCTCAGGTGTCCTATCAGTTCTCCCTGCAAGAGTTCCTTGCACAAGAGACCGACCTGATTCCTTCTGGCTTGGTGATCTATCCAGGTGAGGCATTCTCCCCCCAAATTGATCGTGGGGTTGTTTTCTATAACAACGGCACGTCCATTGATGGTACAGCGCTAACATCCGTCAACTACACCCCCACCGTCTCAGGAACCTATCGCTTTTGGAGCCAAAACAACGCAACTCCTAAGTACCAGTTTGCCTCTGCTGATGTGAACAAAGAAGTCTTGATATCGTGGGGGTACGAAAATAAATCCGCAGTAACAAGCCCCTCTGACACTCTACTCAACTTTGAGTTGTTCGGCGGGGGTGTGGGTCAGGCTGTTGCTCCCTACCTACTCACGGGTCTTGAACACAGTGATAACGGTCAGGAATATTTCAATCCAGCTTTTCCGAGTGAGGCTCTGGGGTACACGGGTATAGCATACGCTCTGTTCTACCCCATGGAGCTGGGCTCCAGCGCTGAGATACAAGACAACACGTTTGAAGTATTGACATCTGATGCATTCGGTGGTGGCATCACCGATTGCAACCCCGTGCAATGCATCTACAACGTACTAACTAACACAACTCAGGGGTTAGGAAGTGGCAAGACACCGTTTCCAATCTCAGCCATTGACAATGGTGCAAATGGCACTTGGGGTGGTGCTGCATCAACACCCGGCTCACGCTCGACCGCATCCACAGCTTGGAATTGGTTTGCCTCACAGTCATTCTTCATCTCTCCTGTGATGGATAACCAAGACAGCGCATCCTCAGCGATTGGTAAATGGCTTGAAGCTGGCATGTGCTCAGCGTTCATGTCAGAGGGTTTGCTCAAACTCGTGCCCTATGGTGATACCTCAGCGGCTGGTAACGGCTGCACATGGATAGCACCCCAGAGCTTCACCGTCGCGCTGGACGACACCTGCTTCGTATCTAAGGATGGAGACGACCCGATAAAGATTGAGCGTTCTGCATGGCAGGATGCCAGCAACAAAGTGCAAGTGCAGTTCAAGAACAGACAGAACCAGTACGCTGATGAAATCGTGCAGGAGTCTGACCAAGCTGCCATCAACCGTTACGGGTTGAGACTTGAAGACCCGCAAGATTGGGACTTCATCACCACGTTGACCTCTGCCACCTTCGCTGCCAACATGCGGCTGAAGCGTGCTGTGAACACCCGCAACACCTACACGTTCACTCTCCCCTACAGCTACAGCTACCTTGAGCCCATGGACATCGTGACCATCTCTACCTCGTCAGGGTGGGCTGCAAATTCCAACAACCTCAACCTTGACATCGTCAACATGGCTGTACGTGTCACCAAGATTGTTGATGACCCCAAGAACGGTATTGAGGTCACCGCAGAGGATTACGTCTGGGGCGTCCACCAGCCTGTTCTGTACAACAAAGGAATCTCAGCCGGGGATGTTGTAGTCAATGCTTATGCTCAGCCCGATGCTTCTGAGGTTGTCATGTTTGAAGCCCCCAGCCGACTGACGGGGTATGCAGGTAACCAGATTTGGATTGGTGCTGACGGCATCTCCAGCAACTGGGGCTCATGCAATGTGTGGGTATCGCAAGACCAGACCAAATACGTACAGGTTGGAAGCATCACCAGTTCCAGCCGACTGGGTGTATTGGCTTCAGCGCTGCCCTCTGGAAGTGACCCTGACACGGTCAACTCCATGGTGGTTACGATGGTTGACAACTCAGCGCCCCTAGAAGCTGGAACCACAACAGACGCTGACTCTAACAACACGATGTGCTATGTGGGTGGGGAAATCATTAGCTATTCAGCGTGTGCCCTTACAGGTGCGAACCAGTACACAATGAATGGTTACCTGCAACGTGGGCAGTTGGGTTCAACCGTCTCAGCTCATGCCGCTGGCTCATTGTTCATGCGTCTGGACAGCACCATCATGAAATACACGTATGACCCAACGTGGTATGGAAAGACGATCTACTTCAAGTTCCAGTCGGTCAACAATTTTGGCAACTGCCCTCAAGACTTGGCGACACTGACCGCTGTTCCCTTCACCGTCCCCGGTCTCAACCCCGGCACCGTGAGCGCATCAACTGGACTCGTGTCTCAAGGAGCAATCCTTGGCAACGGAACCTCCACTTTGCTAAACCAACAGGGCAGCATTATTCCTGCCCAGTCCATCACCTACACTTCCGCTGGTCTGATCACCAACAGCTCTGTGGGTCTGTCATGGACTTCACAGTCTGTGCTCCGTCCAGACGGCTCTACGCTACCCCTACAGGCTGGCTCAGTCAGCTACACAGGCTTAGCGTCCAGTACGACCTACTACCTGTACTCCTACATCAACGCCACAACGGGTGTTATGGGATTCACCAATGGCAACCCTCCACCGACTGCCGTTAACGCTGTCATGGCCATCCAAGCTGCTGGGGATGGACGCTACTACTTTGGTAGCTCTATTGCGCTCACCACGCTGGCTGCTACTAACTATGGCACGGGTGGCTCTGGTGGTGGTGGTGGCTGCCCAGAGGTAGCTGAGCTGGTTGACATCCAAGGTAAGGGACTAATCCCCGCTGGACAGGTAATAGCTGGAGACTACATCAAAGGCTGGAGCTTCCAGAGCAACTCCACTGTCTACCGTGTGGTAGAGCAATCCTCTCTATCCCCTTGCTGTGCATGGCGGATGATCGACGGTCACCGTAATAGCCCTTGTGAGTCTGTGTACTCAGACGGTCAATGGGTGCCAGCTTACCGGGTACCGGGTGCGACGCTAGACACCATGGTTGGAACCAAAGCTCTAATTTCCGTCAAAGCTGATGAGTATGGTGAGCACAATTACTACATTGGTGACCTTCTAATCCACAACACCCAGATGATTAGCTCAAGCTAGGGGCATATGCAATCACGTTACTTCTTGTCTCAATTCTTTACTGACCCGGTCTCTACCCTCACAATGCCCGTCTGTATCGCATATGGGAAAGACTGGCTCTGTCCTACCTACCCTGCTACCAGTGAGGGGTGGGCAATTGTCCAGATGCTGTGTGACTCACACCAACTAGATGCAGCGGCACAAGACCCACGGGTATTGGTACTGCCTTTGGTCTTTGACCCAACTCCTCTACCTCAGCAAGTAATTGACACTTACATAAGTTGGGGAGCAACCACAGGCATGAGCCTTGGGGCCCTACTTTCCAAGTTGGCTACTATTGAGCCAGTCTTTGGCCACTCATTGTAATGTTACTTATGCCACCTTTACCCACCAACCCGTTACAGATAGAGGACGACCCCATGGAAACAGGAACACTGGATTTGATATTGCAAGAGCTAAAATCTCTGGGCAGTAAACTCGATATATACGTAGATAAAACCACTAATATTGAAGCACTCATTAAACCTCTATTTAGAAATGGAACTCCCGGGCTATTAGCTCAGATAGATGACCGCCTGAAGGCGTTGGAGAATTGGCGTTGGTGGGTAATAGGTGCCAGCTCTGTGGTTGGTGCTGTGGCTGGGTTTTTAATTGACCATTTTCACCTCATTAAGATTGGTTAACCGTGCCCGTACAGTTTGAAAATAAAATCATGAAGTTCTATCCAAGCTCTTCCCAAGCAAAGGTCACTACAGCAGTACGTGGTGGTCTCCCTGCCCTCATCCCTGAGGCTGACCGCTGCCCCAGCGGTAGACACAACCTCTCCAGAACTTCCTGTTGGTGTGTGAAACCATGACTCTAAAAGACAAGCTCTACCTCGCAATCATTCTCACGATTCTCCTAGCCGTTGGTGTTCTGTACGGGCGCTACATCTGGCTCCCTGACCATGACAAGACCGTTGCAGCCCAACAGACGCTGAAGACATTGCAGACGCAAGAGACCACGCTACAGACCCAGCAGAAGGCGATAGAGACCACCGCACAGACTCAGGTGGTTGCTGTGCAGAAGCAACGGGCTCAAGCTCAGACACCAGTGCAACAGGAAGCCTTCGTAAAACAGGAAGCCGGGTTGGACATGACGCCCAGCGAGTCCCCTGATGTACTCAACCTGCCAGAGGCTGAGCTACCTAAGTTGGCAGACCTCGTTGCTGATGACCAGAAAAAGACGGTTGAGTTGGCTGGGGGTCAGGCTGAGACCAAGAATGTAGAAGACCAGTTGGCCAACTGCAATGACCAGAAAAAGACCATCAAGCAGGTTCTGAAAGACAAGCACACATGGATGAAGCTGGGCATTGGTGTGGGAGTGGGAGTGGGGCTTTCCTACAAGTTTAAACATTGA
>Ga0302277_1000401_pt1 | contig 34155 bp, 33 predicted proteins | sample III_Bog_N3_1_FD_198759 | JGI IMG/M metagenome (GOLD analysis project Ga0302277, IMG submission 198759) | Peat permafrost microbial communities from Stordalen Mire near Abisko, Sweden - III_Bog_N3_1 | ecosystem: Environmental > Terrestrial > Soil > Wetlands > Peat | place: Sweden: Abisko... | reverse complement strand
CGAGAAGGACGTCCGTTTCATTCACAAGACCAATAATTTTGTTTTGATCAATAACTGGAAGCTGTGACACATCAAACATTTTCATTTTTGTGTAAACGCTTTGCAAGTTATCTCCAGGATTAGCCGAGACAACCTTTCCTTGAAGAAAGGGGCGTGCGATTAAATCTCTTAGATCATGCGCCTCAACGTCATCCGTGATACCGTGATCATGTAGCCAATAAGGGTTGTAGATTTTTGACAAATATTTATTACCGCTGTCACATATGAAGGTGACAACTCGTTGCGGTTTTTTCTGTTCACGACAATAAAGCAAAGCAGCGGCTAACAGAGTGCCTGAGGAGGTTCCACATAGAACACCCTCTTTTATCAGTAATTCACGTGCTGTTTTGATACTATCTTCGTCATGAATTGTATAAGCTTTATGAACAAGGGTCAGATCACAATTTTGAGGGATATAGTCCTCACCGATCCCCTCTACTAACCAATGTCCCGGTTCAATCATAACACCATGCTGGACAAAGGGTGCTAAAACTGAACCTTTTGGATCCGCCAATATCATGCGTGTGTCCGGTGAAACGCGCTTCATAAAGCGCCCAATACCACTTAATGTTCCCCCTGTGCCTACGCCGCATACAATAGCATCAATGTTATGTTCCATTTGCTCCCATATTTCAGGGGCTGTACCGGTTTCATGTGCTTTCGGATTGGCTTCATTCTCAAATTGATTGACAAAGTACGCACCGGGAATAGTGGCCGCTATCTCTCGTGCTTTGTCACTATAATATTCGGGATGCCCTTTTGCGATATCGGATCGTGTCATGACAATTTCAGCGCCAAGAGCTCGAAGGTGAAAAATCTTTTCCTGGCTCATTTTATCGGGTATCACAAGGATTAACCGATAACCTTTCTGTTTAGCAACCAAGGCTAGAGCAAGTCCTGTATTACCCGCAGTGGCTTCGATCAAAACGCCGCCAGGTTTTATATGACCGTGGCGTTCAGCGGCCTCTATCATCTTGAAGGCTATTCGATCTTTGATAGATCCCCCTGGATTATGGCTTTCTAATTTAAGATAAAGCTCGCATACACCTGTATCAATATGTTGGACACGTAAAAGCGGTGTATTCCCAATAAGTTCAAGGATAGATTGGTTGGGAAGAGAGGCTGTGATGTTCATGGGGTGTCTTTATTTTTGGTGACAACATTTCAGATAAGGCCGGGGACAACGAACGCAGGATGACCACGCTTTTTACAAGATGACCTTAAGATCTCTCGCCCAGAAATAGCCGTTAACACGATTTTGACATTACTTTTTCTCTTTCTCCGCCTCAAGCTAGGAAGAAGAATTGTTGGAGTCAATCCTCATTTCTTTTGAACTTCAAAAGACTACATACTATTTGCTAAATAGCCCTTATAGCTTTATGAATTATATGCATAAACAGACAGGATTCTCATGTTCGCGGCTTCGCCTCAACCACAACCATCAATACCAACAAAATCCACGGATGATGTTATTAAGAATGTGGAGTTGGCAACTTTCATGGCCGACGTCATTGAAGCTTCAAACCAATCCATCATTGTCGTCGATTTTTGGGCGCCATGGTGCGAACCTTGTAAACAATTAGGTCCGATACTCGAAAAACTTATTCGTTCATATAACCGTACTTTTCGTTTAGCTAAAATTGATATCGATAAGAATCCTGAAATCGCTCAACAATTGGGTGTTCAGTCTATTCCTGCCGTCTTCGCTTTTTTTAAAGGCCGCCCCGTCGATGGTTTTATGGGAGCGTTGCCGGAAAGTCAGATCAAAACATGGCTTGAACGACTCTTAAAAGCAACAGGTGTAAAGCCAGAACCCCAAGAAGAAACTTTTGAAGAAGCCCTTAAATACGCAAGTGACTTTGTGGCCGAAAATAATTTTGCCGCGGCTGAAGAAGTATATACTGAAATTCTCGTGACAAACCCCGAACATCCAGAAGCCTATGCTGGTCTCATTCGTTGTTTTATTGCAATGGGCGCTATTCCAGAGGCAGAAGCCCTCCTACAAAAAGCATCGGAAAAGTTATTGAAGAATAAGATCTTTGACTCTGTACGTGCCGCCCTTGATTTAGCCGTGCAAACCAAACAAATCCAACCCACAGCAGAACTCGAAAAGAAGATACAGCAAAACCCGAAAGATTATCAGGCCCGTTTTGATTTAGCTATGACCTGCTACGCTGCAGGACAAAAGCAGGAGGCCGTCGATCATTTATTGGATATTGTAAAATTAAATCGTGCTTGGAACGAAGACGCCGCTCGCAAACAGCTGGTTAAGTTTTTTGAAGCTTTTGGTGCAATGGACCCCATTACGATTGCAGCTCGCAAACGTCTGTCTTCCCTACTTTTTTCATGAGCGCTGTCATGGCCACGGCATTACCCCTGCTAACGGAATTGCCAGAAACATTACCCCTCTTACCTTTATCCGGGGTCATCCTCCTTCCACAAGCACGCTTGCCGCTTAATATTTTTGAACCTCGTTATATGACTATGATTGATAACACTCTCGGTCAAAAGGGGCGTATGATTGGGTTAATCCAACCCAATATTCTCGAAAACAAAGACAATATTTCTCCATCTCTTTATAAAATTGGCTGCGCCGGGCGCATCTCATCCTTTACGGAAACAGAAGACGGACGCTACCTAATTAACCTTACGGGCATTTGCCGTTTTACAATTCTTGAAGAGCTGCCACGTGAATTGCCCTATCGTACCGCACGATTAGATTGGCATAGCTATGCCGATGACCTTACACCTGCCGATGAGGCGGACATTAATCGTAAACACCTCATCGAAACGCTCGAGAATTATTTTAAAATACAAGGTATTGTGGCCGATTGGAATGCTGTTCAAAATACACCCAGCGATATGCTCATCTCTTCTCTTGTTATGATATGCCCATTGCCTCCCAATGAAAAACAGGCGCTCCTCGAAGCGTCGGATCTCAAATCACGCGCTGAATTATTAAAGACTTTGCTCGAGATGGCCTCTCTTCCTCAAGGTGAATCCGAAGGCAGCGCCCGTCATTAAGGAGAAAATACGATGACAACACCCCCACAAAGCCGACGCCCCGACCCTCATCTTCTCGAGATCCTTGTATGTCCTGTAACAAAGACGCCTCTCCGCTATGACGAAAAACGGCAAGAACTTATTAGCGATAAGGCACAGCTGGCCTTTCCTATACGCGAAGGCATCCCGATTATGCTTCTTGATGAAGCCCGTAAACTAGAATCTTAATCAGGACAAATTGTCGCGGGTTTGCTCACGTGATTTCTTAAAACGAAGTCCGGGATTCTCTTCGGTGGTGCGATTTAAATGCCAAGCATTACGCGCAAGAAAAACAAGAGCTCCATCGTGGTCCTCGGCTAAACTGCCGCGGTTAGCGTCCGCAAAAGCTTTGAGGACCTCAGGATTATCGCTCTCAATCCAACGGGCTGCCTCAACCCCCGCATCCTCAAATTTTGCAGCCAATCCGTACTCAGCTTCGATGCGTGCGGCTAAAACTTCAAATTGCAGAGCCCCAACAACACCGACAATCCAATCAGCGCCCGTTAGAGGTTTAAATACCTGAGAGGCCCCTTCTTCTGCAAAGTGTTCAAGAGCCCTCCGCATATGTTTGACCTTCATAGGATCGCTAATATGCACACGCTGGATTAATTCTGGAGCAAAACTCGGTACCCCTAAATAGGCTAGTTTCTCACCCTCACTTAAAGTATCGCCGATACGTAGTGTGCCATGGTTCGGTATCCCCATAATATCTCCCGCATAAGCGTCTTCAGCCAACTCACGATCACGGGCAAGAAATAAAACGGCATTATTGACAGCAATAGGCTTTTCAGTACGAACTTGCGTTAATTTCATCCCGCGACGAAAATGGCCTGAGCAAAGGCGGACAAAAGCGATACGATCGCGATGATTAGGATCCATATTTGCTTGAACTTTAAACACAAATCCTGTGACTTTGTTTTCGGTGGGTTCCACAAGACGTTTATCGGCTTTTTGTGGTCGCGGGGAAGGGGCAAATTCAGCCAGCCCTAAAAGCAATTCTCGAATACCAAAATTATTAATGGCACTTCCAAAGTAAACAGGGGTTAGGTGGCCTTGACGGTATGAATCCGCATCAAAAGCAGGGCAAAGCCCTCGAACCATCTCCACATCTTCACGCAATTTTTGAGAAAATTCTTCGCCAAGCAACGCGTCGAGTTTTGGATCCTGAAGACCATTACACGCAATGCCGTCAGTTAATTTATCCCCTTGTCGCCGATCCATCAAAATGAGGCGGTCGCGCAAAAGATCATAGCAACCTTTAAATTCACGACCCATACCAATCGGCCAACTCACAGGGACAACATCAAGGGCAAGTGTCTGTTCGATCTCACTCATAAGTTCAAACGGATCACGGGCTTCTCGATCCATTTTATTGATAAAGGTCATAATCGGCACATCGCGCAAACGGCATACTTCAAACAATTTGCGCGTCTGAGCTTCGATACCTTTGGCAGCATCAATAACCATCACAGCACTATCCACAGCGGTTAATGTTCGATAGGTATCTTCAGAGAAATCTTCATGTCCCGGCGTATCAACCAAGTTAAAACTGCACTCGGCATAGTCAAAACTCATCACGGAAGCCGTAACCGAAATACCCCTCTCGCGCTCAACTTTCATCCAATCGGATCGAGCTCGACGTTGTTCGCCACGCGCTTTGACGGCCCCTGCCAATTGAATGGCACCCCCGAAAAGCAAAAGCTTTTCGGTCAGGGTCGTTTTTCCAGCATCTGGATGTGCAATAATTGCAAATGTCCGGCGACGTTTAATAAGGGTATCGAGTGTATCTTGGGTCATGGAGTGCGGTGATAGCGGATTTAATTCCTATGCGCTAGAGCCGATCGAACCCAAAAGCCCCCATCTTCCCTGACTTTTTCCGGCTCTTATAATCATAAACTTAAATTATTCTCTTATTTTCGTGTATTTTAGACGTATAAATCGCAACATTTCTTGAAACCAGAGTTTTCCACGTTGTTGGGAGACTTTATGTCGATATACAAGGGCCATAGGATGGCCCGCAAAATTTGTTTTGACGTCAAGAGATGTCAATCCAGCTTGATGGAATATTTCAATAATTTTTAAGGCATAACGTGGCCCCACCTGCACAAAACCAATGCCATTACTTTTAATCAAGCGTTTAAAATCCTCCGCAAGCCAACGAAAAAAACGCAAGCCATCTTCGCCTCCATCCAGAGCCGTAACGGGATCATATTGACGCATTTCAGGCATAAGACGCGCGATATCCGCTGTTGCTACACGGGGAGGATTTGATATGACGAGATCAAAGGTCTCTTCAATATCTTGCGACCAATGACCCTGACGAAAAACAGCTCGATTGTGCAGATTATTGGCTTTCGCATTTTCCTCGGCTAAAGCAAGGGCTTCCGGACTATTATCAATGCCAACTCCTGTGGCATGAGGTAAAGCATCAAGAAGAGCTAGAAGGATACAGCCGGACCCCGTCCCAAGATCCAAAATGCGCAAGGGATTTTTTGTGTCCTGAAAGAGGGCGACGGCGTGTGTTAAAGCATCTTCTGTTTCGCGATACGGTTTATAGATAGCCTCTCCAACACGCAATCGAAGCCCGGCAAAATCAATGTGTTCAAGAATGCGTTCAAGCGGTTTTCGCGATTCACGCGCCGTCATGGCGGCATCCAGTTTCAAACGATCTTCTGACGATATGCTTTGCGGGGAAGCTTGCATTAGCAAGGCTTCACTCATTTGTAAGACATGCGCCATAATAAGACGCACCTCTTGCGCTGGATTAGGTATACCAGCCTTCTGTAAACGTTGAACATATTCTGTATAAGGCACAAGAGTTGTGAGAGTTTTTGTCATGCCTTTCCCTCTAAATTGCTCCAGCTTTATGAGCTAACGCAATACTTGCCGCAACCACAACATTCAGGCTTTCGACCCCTTGTGTCGGAATACGTATTGTTTGTTTAAAATAGCCCCGTGGTTTTTGATCACCAAAACCACGTCCCTCTTCGCCAACAATCAACAAAGCTTTATTTGGCCACACAAAATGGTTTATAGCAGTGCCTTGAGCATCAAGCGCGAGACAATCTCTGGGAAAATAATGCAAAGGTGGTCCCAAAGTCATTGGTACACGCACAACACTTCCAGCCGAAGCTTTTACCGCTTTAGGCAGAAAAGGGTGGGCCGCCTCTTGTGTCAAAAAAACATGGGGCACGGCAAAAGCCTCACAACTCCGGATCAGGGCCCCTAAATTACCAGGATCCCCCATGGGTATAACAACCTCAACTCCTTGTGGTAGATAGCTCTTCACATCATCTACTGTAAAGGATCTCAGGATCGGTTGCTCAAGAACAAGTATGTTAAAATGTGTACCAAGAACATCCAACTGAGCAAACAACTCTCCTGTGAAGGATATGACAGGAAAAGCTGATTTATCGAGATTCAACATCGATAGTGGCAAAAGCGAACTTGTTATTATCTCAGCGACAATCTTTAAACGAGGATTTTTAAGAAATTCGTAAATCAGCTTCTCGCCACTCAATAAAAAAAGTTTTTCATTCTTAAGCCCTTTCGATCCCGTAAGGCTTAGAAATTTTTTAAAGGTATCATTATGTGGACTCTCAATAGTGAGCATCTTTTTCTCAAATAAAGCTTCGGAAAGGGTTGGAAATAGAGATTATCAGGAAAGTCGTTTTTGTCCCATGATTATTATGGTAATATTAAAGTTCTTATATAAAGACATGGAGATTTCTTGTGGCGATCAAATCAACCCTTTCCTTCAATACACGTCCTATTCTACCAAATATCACACGTCGGGTTCTTTTAAAGAAAGGGATCTACGCAGCTCTTGTTTTGTATAGCTTCCATCCTCTTAACCTTCTTGCAGAAACGTTTGAGATTACAAAATCAGACGATGAGTGGAAAAAAATTCTAACACCTGCCCAATATGATGTTTTACGCCAACAAGGTACCGAACGCCCTTATTCAAGTCCCCTCACCCATCTTCATACTGAAGGCATATATAATTGTGTGGGGTGCAATCTTCCGCTCTTTTCGTCAGCAACCAAATTTGACAGCGGGACGGGCTGGCCCAGCTTCTATGCCCCCCTACCTCATGCCGTTAATGAAGCAACAGACCACAGTCTCCTGATGACGCGCACCGAAGTTCATTGCCATCGTTGCGGAGGACATTTAGGTCATGTGTTTGATGATGGCCCACCTCCCACAGGTCAACGCTATTGTATCAATGGCGTTGTACTTAACTTTGTTCCTCAGGTAGCAGGCGAGCGATAAACACCTCGCTATCGACAGCCCAAAGATCTCGTTTGAAATTCACTTCCTTTATCATATCATCCTCTCATAAAAGAAAATATTCATCCCCCATGCCTACGTCATCGAAAGCCTCAACGGCCTATAGTTTTTCCTTCTCTAGCCTTACAAGCGAGGAAGATCTGACATTGGCAAGCTTCCAAGGAAAAGTGCTTCTTATTGTCAACACAGCTTCTCAATGCAGTTTTACAAGCCAATATGATGGTCTCGAAAAACTTTACCAGACCTATAAAGAACAAGGACTTGTTGTTATAGGTGTTCCCAGCAATGATTTTGGCCATCAAGAACCCGATTTAAACAAGAATATCGCTACTTTTTGCCAAAAAAATTACGGCGTGCATTTTCCGATGGCTGGGAAAGAAAGCGTTCGAGGCCAGAAAGCTCATCCTTTTTATCAATGGGCGCGTCAATGTTTAGGCTTTTGGGGTGCACCACGATGGAACTTCCATAAATATCTTATCGACCAACAAGGTTATTTGGTGGACTTTTTTTACACAACGACGCCCCCCACTCATCCCAAATTAGCTAAAGCCATTCAAACGCTACTCCAGCGATCCGACTCCCACTTCTAAATGAAAAGACATCATGCGCTCGGCTGAACTTTACGTGTTTACGTTTATCAAACGGCCATACCAATATCTCGCAGCTGTAACATAAGCTGAATCGGATTATCGACATTTCGTGATTGGACGAGACGATGAATACGACTTTCCAAGGTTACAAAACACTTGCGATATTTCCATTCCCGAACATCGGACGATTCTGCGCCTAAAGGATCGTCAACCGGCCAGTGCACGCGAACGGGATCATTTGGCCATTTTGGGCAATGATCCCGTGCTTCGGGCGATAACGTTACAATGACATCGATGGGGAGTAAAAAACCTGCAATCCAGAATTCACTCCATCTCTTGCTGTGAAGACCATCCGTCGGAATGCCTTCCTCTTTTAAAAAATCAAGTGTCGTGGAAGGGACTTGGGATACTGATTTTTGACCGGCACTTCGTGCCAAAAAGCGTTCAGCCCCCTTATAACGCAAGAGTGCTTCCGCTAAAATACTGCGTGCGGCGTTGCCTGTTGAAAGGAAAAGAACTGTCAAAGGTTTGTAATTGTTCATTCTACGTTAACCTTTTGTCAAAGCCCTGAACCGCGAATCAGGGCCTAACCCTAGTGTTACGCGCCTCTGATTCCGAGAGCAATCGTCTATTGATAAATTTATAGGACACGTTGCATCCAAGACTCACCTCAGCTAAAAACAAGTTAGTGCTTAATTTTCGAGGGATGACGATGCTGTAAATTTTAAGACCAAGCATCCCCCGAGACTAAAAGTTTAACGCCCTTCATTTGGAATCACGACATCCTATGCAAACGACATCTTCGCCCCTTTCATCTCTGCCCATTCATCTCACGCTCCCAGATGGGCAAATCAAAAGTTTTTCCGGCCCCGTAACAGGTTTGGAAGTTGCCCAGTCAATCGGCAAGGGATTAGCCGCCGCGGCTCTCGCGATAAAGCTTGATGGCGAATTGCGTGACTTAATGCGCCCCATTGACCATGACGCAAAAATTGAAATTATCACACGCAAATCACCCGAAGTTCTTGAACTTATTCGTCATGATACAGCACATATCCTTGCCGAAGCCGTTCAAGAACTTTTTCCTGGTACACAAGTAACGATAGGCCCCAGCATTGAAAATGGCTTCTATTACGATTTTGCGCGTGATCAACCCTTTAGCCTTGATGATTTTTCAAAAATTGAAGACAAAATGCGGGCCCTTATCGCGCGCGATACAGCCCTCGTTCGTGAAGAGTGGACGCGTGATGAAGCTATTAAATTCTTTAAAGAAAAAGGCGAAGCCTATAAAGCTGAGATTATTCAAGATCTCCCCGCCGACCAAACTATTACTCTCTATAGCCAAGGGACATGGAAAGATTTATGCCGTGGACCTCATCTCCCCTCCACGGGAAAGATTGGCACCGCTTTCAAACTGACAAAATTGGCGGGAGCTTACTGGCGAGGCGATCATAATAATGCCATGCTTCAACGAATTTATGGCACAGCCTGGCGTGATGAAAAGGAATTAAACACCTATCTTACGATGATTGATGAAGCAGAAAAACGCGATCATCGTAAGCTTGGAAAAGAGCTTAATCTCTTTCATTTTCAAGACGAAGCTGCAGGCAGCGTATTTTGGCATCCCAAAGGTTGGACCCTGTATCGCGCACTCGAGAATTATATTCGACGACGCATCACAAAGGCAGGATATGTGGAAGTTCATACCCCCCAATTATTTGATAGTTCGCTTTTCAAAGCATCGGGTCATTGGGATATGTACGGCGATAATATGTTTAAAGTCGCCCTTAAAAATGGCGAAACCCAAGAGGATATCAAATGGCTTGGTATTAAGCCGATGAATTGTCCGGGGCATGTGCAAGTCTTCAAACAAGGCATTACCAGTTATAGGGATCTTCCTCTTCGCATGGCTGAATTTGGAAATTGCCATCGTAATGAGGCCCACGGCGCCATGCATGGTTTAATGCGTGTCCGTCAAATGGTTCAGGATGATGCCCATATTTTTTGCACTGAAAATCAAATTCAGAGTGAAAGCGTCGCCTTTTGTGAACTCTTGCGCTCCGTCTATACCGATCTTGGCTTTGACATCGCACGCGTTCGCTTAGCAGATCGTCCCGAAAAACGTACAGGTTCCGATGAGATTTGGGATAAAGCTGAGAATGCCCTGCATCAAGCGCTCAAGAGTGCCGGTATTACCTATGATATTAATCCAGGTGACGGAGCCTTCTATGGTCCCAAGCTTGAGTTTTATTTACGGGATGCAATCGGCCGCGAATGGCAGTGTGGCACTTTGCAGGTTGATTTCAATATGCCAGAGCGTCTGGATGCAACTTATATTGGGGAAGATGGTCAAAAACATCGCCCCGTCATGTTGCATCGAGCGATCTTAGGATCGATGCACCGCTTTATCGGGATTCTTATCGAACATTATTTTGGTAAGTTTCCGCTTTGGCTGACCCCTATCCAAGGGGTCATTTGTACAATTACGAATGATGCAGAACCCTATGCACAGGAAGTTCTTAAAGCCTTAACAGATGCTGGCTTACGTGTTCAACTTGATGACCGCTCGGAGAAGATTAACAGCAAAATACGCGATCATAGCCTCCAAAAGATCCCATTAATTCTTGTGGTTGGCAAAAAAGAGGCTGAAACAAAGACAGTGGCCATCCGTCGTCTGGGGGGTGAAAATCAAGAGATTCTCTCTCTCCTTGAAGCCACTCAAAGGCTGACCCTTGAGGCACAGCCCCCTGATTTGGTAACAAAATCTTAGAACCAACACTCAAAATGCTTGAAAAATAAATAGATTCCGGCTTTTTTAATATTAGCCAGCTAAGCTTAGTTCGACTAAGCTCAGTTTTTACAACTTTAATAAGGAGCATAACATCGTTCGTTTACCTGTAAGCCGGGATACCCCTGAAGCCCCCCGGCATGAAAAAGATGATGGCCCTCGTGTTAACGGCGCCATTGTTTCTCGCCAAATCCGTGTTGTTGATGCCAATGGTGAAATGCGTGGTGTCATGACCGTACGTGAAGGCATAGCTCTGGCCGAAGAAGCTGGACTTGATCTGGTTGAGATTTCGCCCAATGCAGAACCTCCTGTTTGCAAAGTTCTGGATTACGGCAAATACAAATACGAAATGCAGAAGAAAGCCGCAGAAGCACGCAAAAAGCAAAAAGTGATTGAGCTTAAAGAAATTAAGCTACGTCCGACAATTGATGTGCATGACTTTGCGATCAAAATGAAAAGCGCTAAGTCTTTTCTAGCCGAAGGCGACAAAGTCAAAATCACCTTGCGCTTCCGTGGTCGTGAAATGGCACATCAAGAACTGGCGTACCAGGTTATTGCCAAAGTTCGTCTTGAGCTCGATCCCTACAGTAAGGTCGAATCCGAGCCAAGCTTTGAGGGCCGTCAAATGATCATGGTTCTGGCGGCCAAATAAGTCGCTTGCCGCCACGCTTGTTGTCGCCTATTTAGCTCACGATACCATTACGTGGGGGCGCTTTCATGCATATTGTTACGAACGTCAAGGATTTAAGGACGCTTGTTAGTCATTGGCAACAAGCTCATGAAGCGATCGCTCTTGTTCCAACGATGGGAGCTTTGCATCGCGGGCATATGGCGCTCGTTAAAGCGGCGCGCGCGAGCCACCAACGAATAGTCGCCTCAATCTTTGTCAATCCTCTTCAATTTGCGCCTCATGAAGATCTGTCAAAATATCCTCGACAACTGGAAGCCGATCAAAAATTGCTGACCGATCACGGCTGCGACGTACTCTACGCTCCATCCGCAGATGAAATGTATCCGGCGGGCTTTGATGTTACTATCCTTCCAGGATCCCTTGCTCAGCCTCTCGAAGGAGCTTTTCGTCCGAGTCATTTTGCCGGTGTCGCAACGGTGGTGAGCAAACTCCTTCTGCAGGTTATGCCAACGACCGCGTTCTTCGGTGAAAAAGATTATCAACAACTTCAAGTCATCCGTCATGTCGTCAAGGATCTCAATATCCCATGTGCCATTCAAGGCGTCCCCATCGTTCGCGATGAAGATGGTCTCGCCCTTTCCAGTCGTAATATTTATCTCTCGAGCGACGAACGCCAACGCGCGCTCACCTTACCGACAACACTCCATAAGGCCAAACAACAACTTATTAAGGGTGAGAAGAGCGCCCTCATCCTCCAAACAGCCCTTTATGATCTAACCGCGGTGGGGTTCGATGTTGACTATGTTGAACTTGTCGATGCGGAAACGCTGGCCCCTGTTTATGATTTAAGCGTCCCTGCTCGCCTCTTAGCAGCTGCCCGCATAGGATCCACACGTCTGATTGATAACCTTGCGGTCAATTATTGACAACCTATGAGAACACAAGTAGAACATTTATATTCATGTTTTGTTCTCTTGTTGTATTTTTAGGGTGTTCGGTCATGCTTACTCATAAACAGAAAGAGCTCCTCACCCTTATCAGTGATCGGCTAGCCATTGATGGCATCCCCCCTTCATTTGATGAGATGAAAGATGCTCTTGGACTGCGTTCAAAATCGGGAATCCATCGCCTCATTATGGCGCTTGAAGAACGAGGCTTTATTAAACGCCTTCCGCATCGTGCCCGCGCCCTGGAAATCATGCGCATGCCCGATTTTCTTGATACAAAGGCGACTAAAATCGCTCCCCGCAAATTAAAAATAACCGATACCCCGCACCTCAATAGCGCTCCCTTCATAGCGGCTCAAAGTTTAACCTTGCCCCTGTATGGACGTATCGCTGCCGGTACGCCCATCGAAGCCCTCCACGATACCACGCGTACAATTGATGTACCCGCCGGCCTTTTAGCGACAGCGCGCGGGAGTCATACTTCAACCGAACATTATGCTCTCGAAGTTGCGGGCGATTCTATGATTGATGCAGGCATCATGGATGGAGATCACGTGATCATTCGCACCTGTGATACAGCTGAAAATGGGGCAATTATTGTAGCCCTCATCGAAAACCATGAGGCTACGCTCAAATATTTAGAACGCCGGCAAGGACAAGTGGCGCTTATTCCTGCCAACAAAAATTATGAAACACGACTTTTCCCGCCCGACCACGTAAAAATACAGGGCAAGCTTGTGGGTCTTGTACGATCTTATTCCTAGGAAAAATATTATTTATCTAATTGATTTATAATAGTATTATGCATTGCCTGGGCTTGCCATCAAAAAAATACGAGAAAAACTTTTGATGATGATAGCAAAGGAAAATAACCTTGCTCTCCCTTCTTTATCTATGAATAAAGAAATCCTTTTTACCTGATATGAAATGCATTAGGTTCGTCGCGCCTTTAACCCTACGAGTTGTTCTATGCCTCAAACCCCCCATGTTGCGGTCGTTTCTCTCGATGATCTCACCCCTTTAAGGCAAGATCTCTACGCGGCCATAGCGGCGGCCACGGATATGGCCGTCCTTGAAGACATACGCGTCAATGTCTTGGGAAAAAAAGGCCGTATTACAGAGCTCATGAAAACACTTGGTCAGCTCGACGCCGATCAACGCAAAGCTTTTGGCGCGGCTCTTAATGTTCTTAAGAGTGACATCACAGACCAAATTAATAGTAAGCAGAAAGAATTTGCTGAAGCTAGCTTAAGAACACGCCTTGAAAAAGAACGCCTTGATATCACGTTAAGTTGCCGACCTCAACCCGAGGGTCGTATTCATCCCATCTCACAAACGATCGATGAAATAACAACTCTTTTTGCAAGTATGGGTTTTACGGTCGCCAAAGGCCCCGACATTGAAAGTGATCATACCAATTTTACACTTCTCAATATTCCACCCGATCATCCCGCCCGTCAAATGCAGGATACTTTTTATTTACCACAAACCGGCGAACATCCCTCCGTGTTGCGCACCCAAACATCACCGGTGCAAATACGCACTATGATGACACAAAAGCCACCCATACGCATTATTGCGCCCGGACGAACATACCGCTGTGACTACGACATGACCCACACACCGATGTTTCATCAGGTGGAAGGTCTTGTGATTGATGAAGCAACACATATGGGGCATCTCAAAGGTTGTTTAATGGATTTTCTGCGTGCGTTCTTTGGCATCAAAGATTTACCCATACGCTTCCGCCCCTCCTATTTTCCCTTCACCGAACCGAGCGCCGAAGTCGATATCGGCTGTTCACGCCGTAACGGTGAGTTGAAGCTTGGCGCCGGGGATGATTGGCTCGAAATTCTTGGTTGCGGTATGGTCCATCCTAACGTCCTCAAGAATTGTGGATTAGATCCTGAACGCTATCAGGGTTTTGCTTTTGGTATGGGTATTGAACGAATTACCATGCTTAAATATGGCATCCCCGACCTTCGAACATTTTTTGAAGCCGATTTACGATGGCTGAAACATTATGGATTTTTGCCGTTTGACATGCCAAATCCGGCACTTAAAGTATAAGAGGTTTTTATGAAATTTACGCTTTCGTGGCTTAAACAACATTTGGATACTGACGCTCCCCTTGGCGCACTTTGTGACAAACTAACAGCCATCGGCCTTGAGGTCGAAAGCGTTAAAGACAAAAGCAAGGATCTAGCCCCTTTCATCATTGCACAGATTCTCAAAGCAGATCCTCATCCGCAAGCCGACCGCCTGCGTGTTTGTGTCGTTGATACAGGTCGTGATCACTTGCAAGTCGTCTGCGGTGCTCCCAATGCCCGTGCGGGCCTTAAGGCTGTCTTAGCTCGTCCTGGTGATAGAATGCCCGATAGCGGGGAAGTCTTAAAGAAAGGGGTTATTCGCGGCGTTGAATCCCAAGGTATGTTATGTGCTCTTGATGAGCTTGGTCTTGGTTCGGATCATGAAGGTATTATAGAACTTCCTGCAGACGCCCCTCTCGGTGCAAGCTATATGCATTATGCGCAGCTTGATGATGCTGTCGTTGAAATTAACTTAACACCAAACCGCCCCGATTGTGCGGGCGTTCACGGCATCGCGCGTGATCTTGCCGCCGCCGGCATGGGAAAGCTCAAACCTCTTGCCTTCACATCACACCCAGCTACAGAGCCTTGTTCCATTAAGGTAATACTTGATCTTCCGAACATACCTAAGGCATGTCCCCTTTTTGTGGGCCGCCTCATTCGCAACATCGATAACCGCCCAAGTCCTGCATGGTTACAACAACGCCTTGAAGCTATTGGTTTGCGTCCCGTCTCAGCGCTCGTTGATATTACAAATTACCTAACCTTCGATGTGGCTCGTCCCCTACATGTTTTTGACGCTCAAAAAATTCAAGGCCCCTTACGTGTCTTCACGGCCAAAGGTGGAGAAACATTCACCGCCTTAAACGGCAAAACCTACACACTCGAAGCCGGGATGACGGTGATTGGTGATACAAGCGGGATTCTAAGTCTCGCCGGTGTTATGGGTGGTTCGTCGACAGCATGTGATGCGTCAACACGCGATGTTTTTATTGAATCTGCCCTTTTTGATCCCGTTATAACCAGCAAAACCGGGCGCCAGTTACAGATAACTTCGGATGCACGTTATCGTTTTGAACGCGGCGTAGACCCCGAATTTACGACTTTAGGCGCGGATTATGCAACAAGCATGATCCTCGATCTCTGCGGAACGCATGAAACAAGTGTCAGTGTCATTGAAACAGTTGGATCCCCCCCCCAACATGCGTTCCCTATCGCCCTTGAAACGCATCAATGCATTCAACGTCTCGGCCTTGATGTCCCTCGCGATGAACAAGAAAAAATTCTGAGCGATTTAGGTTTTTCTATTAAGAGAGAAGGTGAAACCACACTCCACGTCACGCGTCCTTCGTGGCGACCGGATATTGAGGGACCGGCCGATCTCATTGAAGAAATTATTCGTATCAAAGGCCTCGACCATATCCACGCAACAGCCTTACCGCGTTTATCATCACTGACCACATCCGCGATTGATATTATGGATGCACGCGCAGGATCCGCACGCCGTGCCCTTGCCGCTCAAGGCCTGCTTGAAACCATAACCTGGTCCTTTATGCCAAGTGGACTTGCTGAAAAATTTGGGCCCCTCGATCAAAATCTGCGTCTTCTTAATCCCATTAGCAGCGACCTCGACATTTTACGACCTTCGGTGCTCGGTAATTTATTAATGGCGGCACAACGCAATGCGGATCGTGGCTACGCCGATGTGGGTCTCTTCGAAATTGGGCCTATTTTTAAAAATGCCACACCTGATGGTCAGATCAGTCTGGCAACCGTGCTCCGTGCCGGCGCTACGCCACGTCACTGGAAGACCCCCTCACGTCCCGTGGATGCCTATGACGCAAAAGCCGATGCGTTGGCGGCTCTCACAGCCTGTGGAGCACCCGTTGCTTCGCTGCAAATGACCACCGATGCTCCGGCTTCTTACCATCCAGGACGTTCAGGCGCCCTACGTTTAGGGCCAACACTCTTAGCTCTTTTTGGTGAACTCCATCCAGCTCTGCTTCAAGCATATGGAATCAAAGGACCTGTTGTGGGTTGTGAAATCTTCTTCGGTAGTATTCCTCAAAGTCGTACGACTTCAACAGCGCGCACCCTTCTTGTTTTAGATGCGCTTCAGTCTGTTGCGCGCGATTTTGCCTTTGTTGTAGATCGTTCGGTAACGGCAGCCAAACTCATAAAAGCTGTTAAAGATGCCGACAAAAACAGCATCCGTGATGTTACGGTTTTTGACGTCTATGAAGGTGAACATGTGGCACATGATAAAAAATCAGTTGCCTTGAGTGTCACACTTCAACCCACCGACAAAACATTAACCGATGCCGATATTGAATTAATTAGCGCACGTATTACAGCATCGGTAACAAAAGCAACAGGAGCTATGCTTCGCGGCTAATGGGTTTCCCTATCTTATGTCGAAGGCCAGGTGACTTCTGGGGGCATCGACATCAGAATAGCGTCGACGTTTCCACCTGTTTTTAGACCAAACATCGTTCCACGATCATAAAGCAGATTAAACTCAACATAGCGGCCACGGCGCATTAATTGATAATTGCGTTGCTCTTCGGTCCACTCACTCTTCATATGACGGCGTACCAGTTGTGGATAGATTGCCAAAAACGTACGTCCAATATCTTGGGTAAAAGCGAAGTCTTGTTCCCAATGTCCGGTGTCGAGCCAATCATAAAAAACCCCCCCCACCCCACGCGGTTCTTTACGATGCTTGAGGTAAAAATAGTCATCACACCATTGTGAGAAACGTGGGTAATAGTCGGCATTATGACGATCACAGGCTTTTTTAAGGGCCTCATGAAAGTCGGCTTTATCCTGGGCTGTTTCAGCACTATCAAAATACATCGGTGTCAAATCAGCGCCTCCCCCAAACCAACCATGCGATGTCATGATATGGCGTGTGTTCATGTGAACAGCCGGTACGAGCGGTGAACGCATGTGAGCCACAAGGCTGATCCCCGAGGCCCAAAATCCACCATCTTTTTCAGCCCCTGGGATTTGTTGCCGAAACTCTTCGGAAAACTGTCCATAAACAGTCGAAATATTAACCCCGACTTTTTCAAAAACCCTTCCCGTCATCACGGAGGTCTCCCCCCCGCCACCAGGACTTCCATTCTCGGTTGGTCGTTGCCACTTTTGGCGCTTAAAGCGACCGGCCGCTAATCCAGCACATTCTATTCTATCAAGTTCATCCTCTATTGTTTCGAACTCAGAACAAATTAAATCGCGCAAGTGTTGAAACCAAGCAACCGCTTGTTGTTTTTGCTCCTCTGAAGGGATCGATTTATGGGGAGACGCTATTTGGAAGGGAGATCTATTCATAAAATCCTTTCGTCTGGCGCAAAGCCTCGCCTAAAACAATGCCTGCCGCCATCGCCACATTTAGAGACCGCACTTCGGGTCGCATTGGAATGATCACGCGCGCATTGACTTGATCATGAACCGCCTCCGGCACACCTGCACTTTCACGACCAACCATCAAAACATCATCGGGATAAAACGCAAAATGGTGATAAGCTATGTCGGCCTTTGTGGTCAAAAGCACAAGACGTCTTTTTCCAATTTGATGATAAAAATCCTGCCACGAGCGATGGCGAACATAATCGAGATGCTCGATATAATCCATCGCCGCACGTTTTAACTTTTTATCATCAAAAACAAAGCCACATGGCTCAATAATATCAAGCCCAAGCCCCCAACAGGCGGCAAGGCGCATCAGCGTGCCCGTATTGGGGGGCATATCCGGTTGATAAAGGGCAAGGCGTAGGGTGGTTTTCATGGCGCTGTTATTACGGAAGTAGAACTAAATGGCAAGAAGCCCTGGCCAAGCATGGTATAAAAAGCACTCTTTTAACCAAAACCAAGAATAAAAAGTATCCAAGCCTCATTGTGGTCTTGGCCTCTCCAAAAGCTTAGGCTAGATTGCACCCAAAATCGGCCAGCTTGGCCACTCTTTTTTGAGATTCGTTCTTTCGGAGTTTTATAAGATGACGTCTTCAGACGAGACCCCCAAAGGTTGCAACAGCCATTGTGGTTGTGATGCGAATGCAAAGGAAAGCGATCCCGCTCGTCGCGATTTTCTTGTCCTAACGGCGGGAGCTATGGGCGGCGTTGGTGCTGCTTCTGTTGCGTGGCCGCTCATCCAGTCTATGAACCCTGCCGCTGATGTGTTGGCGCTTTCGTCGACTGAAGTCGACGTGACCAACCTTAAGCCCGGCGAATCCCTCACCACGATGTGGCGCGGCAAACCTGTATTCATTCGTCGCCGCACTCAAGCCGAAATTGACGAGGCACGGGCGGCCCCCCTCAGCGAACTTAAAGATCCTGAAAGTGATCAAGATCGTGTCAAACAATCCGTCATTGGTGGCAAAGAAAATCCTGAATGGCTTGTTATGATTGGGGTTTGCACACATTTAGGGTGCATTCCGTTAGGACAAAAACCAACCGATCCTCATGGCGAATTTGATGGCTGGTTTTGTCCATGCCATGGTTCACAATATGATAGTTCGGGCCGTATTCGCAAAGGACCCGCGCCTAAGAATCTTGAAATACCAAACTACCAGTTTACCGACGCCACTCACATCAAGATTGGCTAATTTCTCTATCTAATACACGACACATAAAGGTTTTGATTATGGCTCACGGCGAACGCACCCCCTTCAAAAATCCCCTGATCGATTGGGTCGATACACGATTGCCCGTCTTCACTCTCATGCAACGCGAATACGGAGCATTTCCAACTCCTAAGAATTTTAACTATCTTTGGAATTTTGGCGCGCTGGCCATGTTCATGCTGATCACTATGATCGTGACAGGCATCTTTTTAGCCATGTATTATACCGCGTCAACCGATCATGCTTTTAATTCTGTTGAACGCATTATGCGTGACGTCAATTGGGGTTGGCTCATTCGTTACATCCACATGAATGGCGCCTCGATGTTCTTCATCGTTGTTTATGTGCATATTGTCCGCGGCATGTATTACGGATCTTATAAAAACCCCCGTGAATTACTGTGGATTTTGGGTGTTGTCATCTTGTTGCTGATGATGGCGACTGCTTTTATGGGCTATGTTCTGCCATGGGGCCAAATGAGCTTCTGGGGTGCGACCGTTATCACAAACTTATTCTCAGCCATTCCTTTTGTAGGGAAGGCTGTGGTGACATGGCTCTGGGGTGGCTTCTCCGTCGACAATCCAACCCTCAATCGTTTTTATTCTCTCCATTATCTCCTGCCATTTGTGATTATTGCAGTTGTGTTCCTGCATGTGGCCGCCTTACACATCTCGGGATCCAACAACCCTCTCGGTATTGAACCAAAAAGTTCGAAGGACACAATCCCTTTTCATCCCTATTACACATCCAAAGATCTCTTTGGTTTGACCGTTTTTCTTATTTTCTACGCCTTGATCATTTTCTATGCCCCTAATCTTCTTGGCGATCCCGATAATTATATTCCGGCTAACCCCATGGCAACCCCGGCGCATATTGTTCCCGAATGGTATTTTTTACCTTTCTACGCCATTTTGCGCTCTTTTGTTTGGGACATTCATCTGCCTTTTACCTCGGTGGTCCTGATTTCGTCCAAGCTCGGGGGTGTTCTTCTCATGTTTGGATCAATTGTCATGATGCTGGTTCTTCCTTGGCTTGATCGTTGCCAAGTTCGAAGTGCAATGTTCCGTCCGATCTTTAAGAAATTATTTTGGTTCTTTTTAGCCGATTGTGTGATTTTAGGGTATATCGGTGGTCAACCCGCTGAAGAGCCTTATATTACGATTGGACAAATTGCGACCCTCTATTATTTTGCTCATTTCTTGGTGATCATCCCCTTGCTCAACAAGTATGAAAAGACCTTGCCGCTGCCCAACAGCATCTCGGAAGCCGTGTTGAAGAAGTCCTGAGGAGTTATACGAATGTCGCGTCATTTATTTAGCGTTCTTACTCTTGTTATTGGACTGGCCGCCGCCCCCGCTATGGCCAGTGAGTCCAACGCAACCCCTCCCCATGAGCCCCCCGCAGGCTGGCCTCAAGAAGGTCCCTTTGGCACTTATGATCGCGCAGCGTTGCAACGCGGGTTTCAGGTTTATAAGCAAGTTTGTTCTGCCTGCCATAGCCTCAAGCTTCTTTCGTATCGTGATTTAACGGCCCTTGGTTTTAGTGAGCCCGAAGTAAAGGCTCTCGCGGCCGAGGCAACTGTTCACGATGGCCCCAATGATAACGGCGAAATGTTTGATCGGCCCGGACGTCCTTCGGACAGCTTTGTGAAGCCTTTCCCGAATGATCAAGCCGCACGCGCGGCGAACAATGGCGCTCTTCCACCCGATCTTTCGCTGATCATCAAAGCGCGGAAGGGACATGAAAGCTATGTTTATTCGCTGCTCACAGGCTTTGGTAAAACGCCTCCAGGTGATGAGATTATTCCTGCCAGCATGAATTATAATCCTTACTTCCCAGGCCACCAGATTGCGATGCCAGCCCCCCTCATGGACAATGCTGTCACTTATGCCGATGGCACCTCAGCAACGGTTGAGCAAGAAGCAAGAGATGTCGTGCAATTCTTAGCTTGGGCTTCCGAGCCAAAACTTGAAGATCGTAAGCAGACAGGCCTCAAGGTTATCCTATTTTTGATTGCTTTTGCAGGCATTATGTACGCTGTTAAACGTAGGGTGTGGAGTAAGCTTCCTTAATATCTGTTCTAGGCTCTCTTAGTAGTAGCTTGGAATAAGATATTTCTGAGACGGAATTTCACCATCGTAAAGCAAGGGGTATCTTGTCAATTGAAGCTTTAGGTGATTACAATTAGTACGTGCCACTTCTCAACGCGAGCAGCCTACTTTACCTTTAGGAGAAAAACTATGCGTTTACTGACTTCAACCATTCTTTGTCTTTGTTTAATGACGCCAACGGTTGTCTTTGCTGATGGCCATATTTACGGCAGTGGCAACTGTCACCAATCCATTCCATGCCCTTCAAGTGGTGGAACCTTGCCCCCCGAACAATTGGCAGCCGCAGGCGATGCCTGCATAAAACAAGATCTGGCCCAGGGCGGAAATCTTACATTTTTTGATACAACAGCGGGGTTTGACTCAAATAACTGTCTCACACCCAACCCCCCGGACCCTTCTATTGCGAACAAGGCAACAACTCTTACACCCCAATGTTGTTTAGTGACGCTCAGTGAAGACTCATGCGTCCTGCATTGCCAAATAATGGGCCGCTAAAATTAGAAAACAGCACCTAATCGGGTGTTAATTTTCTTTACTCGACATTGATTCCAAACGTCGTTCAAGGTTATCTTGTTGGCGTTTTTGTAACAGCAATTGATGACGCAGATCATCATTCTCCTGTTTAAGTTCTTGTATAGCTGAAACCATAGGGGCAATAAGGCCATCATAATTGACCGCTTTCATGCCTTTAGTTCCTGTTGTCACGAGTTGAGGGTAAACCTTCTCAACATCTTGAGCAATAAAGCCGAGGCCTTCTTGATTGGTGGCTTTAAGAGTAAAGTCAACTGGTTTCAGTTTAAGAAGTTCGTCAAGTGAGTTTTTCAGAGGATAGATATTCTTCTTAAGTCGAAAATCCGACGTTTGGTAAAAGAAACTCGCCGCAAATAATTGATTAGCCGTAAATTGACCCTCTGTGTATCCATCACCGTTAATTTCGAGAGAGTATTGACAATTTGCATCATTAGGGAGAAGAAAAACACCGCCACTAATTTTTGTACAACCCGCTCCCACAGTTAAGGGTGGGACGGCGGCAACGGAAGTGCCCGCGATAGCCCCTGACGTAACACGATAAGAGTTCGAACTAAGTGATATACTCCCAACAGTACCATCAGATATACTTCCTCCATCGAGATAGAGATTACCCCCTCCTGTTCCATTCGGCTCAAGACCATTAAATGGCCCCAAATGAATATTATATTTGGTTGCGGCTGTGGTAAGTCCCATCCACAAATCGGCTGACATCGAATTAAGCGAATTATTAGTATCAGGCAACGATATCATACGTTCAAGCCATGGATTTAATGAAGATTGAGTTGGCGCCATATTGCTTTGCGTAGCTATGTGCCCCGAGGCCGGAGATAAACCGTAGGTGGAGGGAGCGACAGCCCATGTCCCGTAAGAACCACAGGCGTTTGTTACAACAGGCGCGCTCGCTGGGCAAACCGCTGTTGAATATACAAACCCGCCTTCGCTGCCAATATTGGAAGCGATACGCCCCCCTGAAGAGTCGGGAATGGTGTCTCCCCCTGATGTAGTTGTCATGAAAGAGTAAGACTGAGGAGCCGTATTAGCCGCAGGTAGAACGCCCGCAAGACCACCGACCGAATAAGTTTGATTATAAGAATTGGTGGTTGTGGATGTAAAACCAAGCGGTAAATAATTACAAATATTTGCGATAGCTGTTTGTTCAGCCGCTGGCAAGCTATGAACAGCTGCAATGTTTTCGATACTACTTATACAATTGGCATTTGTTCCTCCGTCGGGTCCCACTGTCGGTAGATATATAACAAAGGCTGTACTTGCTGTCGTGCTTCCAACCGTTTCCATATAGATCTGTCCGGATGCTGACCCAAGATACGCTTTGATAGCATTGATTAATTGTTCTTGCTGGGCCGCCGCACTTTGATCACGGACTTGCTGATTGCCCCCTGCAAGTAATCGCCATAACCCCATAAAGAGAAGCCCTGCTACAGCGAGAACAATCGCCAATTCGACAAGGGTAAAACCTTTATGTTTGGAACGATAAAAAAGCATCATGGCGTACCTTCCTCTATAAACAGATCATTTCAAACCTAAGGCGTACTTACTATAGCAAGTCCGCCATTGAGTTTCATAGTTGAACTTGAGAACGTCGTTAATAATGCTGGCAAAGAGTTCGAAGCACAAGAAGCCGTTGGTGAGCTGACGTAACAATAAGTATAGCCACCCCCGGCCATCAATGTCGCTGTCGTCCCTGAAACAGAGATAGGACCATATGTATAGTTGGGCAAGGATGTATTGGATAGCTGTTGAGTAAGACCAGCAAGAGTAGTGCCTAGCAGAATGCCACTTGGAATAGCTGCCAAATAACCAGGGGTGGGGTTGGTCGATGAAGGTATAGGAGCTGGCACCAAGGTCATTACTTGATAAGTACCACTCATGGGATAGAGGATAGAATAAAATTGATAATCATTGGTATCATAACCTGATGGCATACTAACCGTTACCTGAGCCGCGTTATACATAACTTTATTGAGCGTGTATGTGCCCACAGTATAAGGTGGTACAACGCCACTCGTTACAGTCCCGCCTGTCAGAGTCCCCGCCGTAACAGGGGAGGGACATACGACGATTCCAGGAATAGGCGGAAGCGCCACCGTCAAGCTACAGCCGGCACTCGGAATATTACTCGCATTCACGCTAATAACACTCCTAGCCATCGACACAGCTGCTGAATGCCATTGTATAAGCGTCATCGCTATACCGGTTTGCTGCGCGACCATACGTGCGGTCTGTAAGGCAATGACTTGGGCATAGATGCCAATCAGCCCAATAAGCAGTGTGATAAAAGTTAGAAGATACATTCGCCCCCACGTTTTATCTATTTTGCCTTGCTAATGTTAATGAAAACGAAATTCCGTTCTAAATTCTACATGATCCTCAAATTTACTATGTTATTGATTTACAAGGATATATCATTGCACATACGCAACAACATCCTTTAACGAACACCAAAAATGAGGGCCAACGTCATATCACTCCCAAGATCACAGGCCGCTTCAACATCGCTTTCGCCAGGTATAGCCGTATAGCGCCTGTCGTAAAATCGACGCCATAGCCCCTTCGGGTTTGTTCGGGCTTCCATCGATTGAACACCCAATGCTTTTATATCTTTTGCGAAAAACATCGCCAAACGACGGCAATCGTGATCAGGAACAGATGTTTCGATCCGTACAATGGAATAACGCGGTGAGAAGACGATCACTTTACGTCCCCATGGATTGACAACAGAGAGCGGCGTTCCTGAGGCATTAAGGGATATCATGCCGGCGCGTGATAAGGACACAAGAACATCCTCATTTGACTGCGTTGCAAAATTTCTATCTTGGACGGCGTAATTGCGAGAGATATCAACAATGTTAATTATTTGATCGACGGCTTGCTGAAAATGCACATTTTCAATCACAGATGCCACAGCTAACCAAATAGCCGCCGTAAGAACCACAACCATAGGTAAAACGAGCAAGGCACTCACAATTTTGCCTGGCACAAATTTGCCCGAGATAAAAATCGCTTTCGAACGCGCATGAATTGACAAAACAGTCCCCGCGAATTGGATCTTTTTTCGGAAAACAAGGCCTTGCACGAAGTGTAGCTTGTCCTGCCGTGCTTCAGCAAGAGTTTTCCCCAGATTCTCCTGATGGGTACGCCTCTCTACCTATTTTTTCTATGGGTTATCCAACACTATTCATAGACATAGGCAAAGCTCCTTCCGTTAGGACCTCTGTCCTTATCTTGAGTTGAACAGCATAGTCATGTAAAACACGAGTTCTTCTTGTTATTTCAGACCACGTCTTTTGAAAGAATTTTCATGTCCCCCTTTGATAATGCCGCCTCACTTTTAAGCGATCTCGTCAACCAGGTCGTTAAGAAGGGGGCAAGTGCTGCGGATGCTATGCTGATCGATGCAACATCGCTTTCTGTTGGTTATCGACTTGGAAAAGTTGAAAATGTCGAACGTGCCGAGTCAGGAGATCTTGGGTTACGCGTTTTTGTTGGCAAAAAACAAGCCATGGTTTCAGCAACGGATCGCAAACCTCAGGCTCTAAATGAGCTCGTCGACCGTGCTTTGGCGATGGCTCAAGCAGCTCCCGATGATGCCTTCTGTGGTCTTGCAGATCCGCAACAAATTGCCACGTCTTGGCCGCACCTTGAATCGGCCGACACCCAAGACCCCAATACCGAGACCTTGATTGCGCTTGCGCGTGAAGCCGAAGAAGCAGCTCTCTCGATCAAAGGGGTTACAAATTCGGAAGGTGCCGACGCCGGCACAAGTGCAGCAGCCATCACTCTCGTTGCCAGCAATGGTTTTGCGGGTCATTATCGTCGAACGAGTTATAGCATAAGTGCGTCTGTTCTCGCAGGCGATGGCACAAATATGGAACGCGATTATGACTATGCCACACGCGTCTTTTTCGCCGATCTTCCCAAAGCTTCCTCCATCGGTCAAAGCGCCGCCGAGCGTACGGTCAAAAGAATAGGGGCGCGAAAGATGCCAACGCTCCAGGCGCCCGTCATTTTTGACCCACGCGTCTCAGGAAGCCTTCTTGGTTCTCTTATGGGGGCTATTTCAGGCGCCAGCGTCGCACGCGGGACAAGTTTTTTGAAGGACAAGCTTGGTCACCAACTCTTCCCGTCATCGATTAACATCATTGATGATCCCTTCCGGGAACGTGGGTTACGGTCACGGCCTTTTGACGCGGAAGGTCTTTTACCCCAACAACGCAAGATTATTGATAAGGGAATCCTGACCACATGGTTGATGGATTTGCGCTCCGCACGGCAACTGAACATGACAAGCACAGGCAACGCATCACGCTCCCCAGGGGGTTCACCGTCTCCATCGGCAAGTAATTTTTATATGGAAGCCGGTCGTTTAACGCCTCGCGAACTTATCAGCGATATTTCTCAAGGATTTTATGTGACAAGCCTTATGGGAATGGGAGTTAACGGTGTCACCGGTGATTATAGTCAAGCCGCCTCAGGCTTTTGGATTGAGAAAGGTGAAATACTCTTTCCCGTTAATGAAATGACTATAGCGGGTAACTTAAAGGATATGTATTGCTCTTTGAGTGCCGCTAATGATTTGGCCTTTTTACATGGCGTCGATGCCCCCACCCTGCGGATTGAAGGGATGACAATCGCCGGACTTTAAGATAGGTTTTAGCCCTAATTCGTTGCATGGAGCGTCTATGCCCGATGAATATAACAAACTGTCTTGGCAACACTTATCGCCGGACCAGATTGCTTTGGGCCTCACAACATATCCAGACAAGCTCTTGCGCTTTCGCACTATTTGGATTTCCGATATTCATCTTGGCACACGGGGTTGCAAAGCCGAGTTTTTGCTCGATTTTCTCAAACACACAGAATCTGAATATCTCTATTTGGTGGGGGATGTCGTTGATGGCTGGCAATTACGCAAACGCTGGTATTGGCCCCAAACACACAATGACGTGATACAAAAAATTCTACGCCGCGCTCACAAAGGAGCGCGGGTTTTTTATATTCCGGGAAATCATGATGAAGTGGCACGACCCTTTTGTAATCTGCATTTTGGAGGGGTTTTTGTTACGAATGAAATCGTTCACGAAACAGCCCAAGGGAAACGCCTGCTTATCTTGCATGGCGACCAATTTGATATGGTCATAGGATGTGCTCAGTGGCTCGCTCATTTAGGGGATACCGCCTACGAAGCCTTATTAAGGATCAATACGCTGCTTAATTTTATTCGCCGAAAAATGGGTTTTACGTATTGGTCCTTATCCGCTTATCTCAAGCAGAAAGTAAAAAATGCGGTTAAGCGTATGAGTACTTTCGAACATTTTATTGCTGAACGCGCCAGCCATCACAATGTCGATGGTGTTATATGTGGCCATATTCACCACGCCGAAATACGAGTGATTGGGAATGTTCTTTATTGTAATGATGGGGATTGGGTTGAATCATGCACGGCTCTTGTAGAAGATTTTGATGGGAACTTGTCTCTTATTCATTGGGCTGAACAGCGCCAACAACTACTCCACAATGCACGCGACACAAATTCCACGCCCTCTTTCGAACAACCAGCTCCCCTGCAGAGGGCTATGTGACTCTTAAGAAAATTCTCATTGTAACGGATGCGTGGCATCCTCAAATAAATGGTGTCGTCCGTACTCTGGAAGCAACAGCGCATGTTCTCAAACAGCAAGGCCATGAGGTATGTATTGTTGGCCCCGATTCAGCCCATGGGTTTACTCTCGCTCTTCCATTTTATCCCTCTATTCAGCTCACGTTTTTTGCAGGCCGGTATATACGAACTCTCTTTGACACATTTCAACCGGACTTTATTCATATCGCAACCGAAGGTCCTCTTGGTTGGTCCACACGTCGTCTCTGCCTTCAACGAGGTGTAGCTTTTACGACGTCCTATCATACGCGTTTCCCCGAATATCTTGCAGCACGTCTACCTGCCTTTCTTGGACGATTCTTTCAGACGTTATCTTATAGTGTTTTGCGACGTTTTCATGCCCTCTCAAGTGCCGTCATGGTTGCCACCCCCTCACTGGAGACCATCCTGCGACAACAACAATTTAGTCGCCTAGTTCTCTGGTCACGCGGTGTTGATGATACAGTATTTCAGCCCATCCGTGAAAAATTAGCCACGTATGATTCTTTACCAAGGCCACTTCTCCTTTACGTTGGCCGTGTCGCTGTTGAAAAAAATATTCGCGACTTTCTTAATATAAAAACCGAAGGAACACATATTATCATTGGCGACGGCCCTGATGTCGATCTCTTAAGCAAAGAATATCCCAACGCACGCTTCTTAGCTCCCCTGGAAGGACGCGCACTCGCTCATCATTATGCTGCAGCTGATTTATTTGTTTTTCCATCAATGACAGAAACGTTTGGACTCGTTCTACTCGAGGCTTGTGCTTGTGGTCTTCGTATTGCGAGCTTTCCGGCGCCAGGACCTTTGGATCTTTTTTCTTCGAAAGAAGCAGCAGATTTTGTAGTTCTTAACAGTAATCTTGAAACCGCTGTGCAACAAGCGCTCCTCAAAGAGGATAACCCCTCAGTTCCCCATAACTATATAAAATCTTATTCATGGGAAGCCTGTACAAAACAATTTTTTGATCATATTCAAGCACCGCTTCCGGAAGAACGGCTCACATCTTTTCCTTCAAATGATGGTTAAAAGTGTAACAACAGGCTCTAGCGTTCGTCCTTAAGTAATGGCATGGTGAGCCTATGCTTTCATTCCTATACCGTTTGCTGACTGATTGTGGCGCTCCCCTCATAAGCGCCTACCTCGCGCGCCGTTTAGCGACCGGGCGCGAAGATAAGGACCGTTTCCAAGAACGCCTCGGTATAGCCTCACAACCACGTCCCTTAGGCCCTGTTCTTTGGTGTCATGCGGCAAGTGTAGGCGAAGCCGCCTCTTTATTAACTCTTATTAAAAGATTACTCGTTCTGCATTCCGAATATTCTATCCTCATCACAACGGGTACGGTGACATCAGCCTTGCTTTTAAAAGAACGGCTGCCTCCTCATGTTATCCACCAATATATTCCTGTCGATCGTTATACTTATATTACGCGTTTTCTCGATCATTGGCGTCCAGACAGGGTCCTTTGGATCGAATCAGAATTATGGCCCAACCTATTATCGCTCGTTCATAAACGTCAGATACCGGCTATTCTTCTTAATGGACGCATGTCCAACAAATCCTACCGACACTGGTCTTATGTAAAAGAGTGGGCTCGCTCTCTGTTGGCAACATTTGATCTTTGCCTTACACAAACGGATGACGAGAAACATCGCTTCAGTGACTTAGGGGCACGTGCTGTTGAGTGTGTTGGTAATTTAAAATTTGCGGCGCAAGCGCTCCCGTATGATGAAGTCGAATGTCAAAAATTACAGGATGTTTTTCAAGGCCGTGCTTTATGGTTGGCCGCCTCGACCCACCGCGGTGAAGAAGAAATAATTATTAGTACCCACAAAAAAGTAAAAGAAATTTATCCTGATCTTTTAACGATCATAGTTCCTCGTCATGCTGTACGTGGTGCTGACGTCGCTACTTTAATCGAAAGCGCAGGCTTGTCTTATGCGCGTCGGTCGAAGGGCCACCTCCTCACGCCTACAACCGACATCTATCTTGCCGATACAATGGGGGAACTTGGACTATTTTATCGCTTAGCTTCACTTGTCGTTATTGGTGGCTCTTTCGTCCCTGTCGGTGGCCACAACCCGATTGAGCCGGCACAAATAGGCGCTGTGATTATTTTTGGGCCCTATATGTTTAATTTCAGAGCCATTGCCGACGAATTTATCGCCGAGAAAGCGGCGGTTACCCTCCACGACGAACAGGCCTTAGCCCCCCTTCTCATTCACTTCCTTTCATCGCTCCAAGATCAAAAGAACTATCAAGAATTGGCCCATAACCTTGCCGAGAGAAAACGATACATCCTTGATCTTATCATCAAGAAGATCGAACCATGGCTCACCTCCAACAGCAAAAACACGACATGAAAACGCCTGCCTTCTGGTATAAATCATCCCCCACTGGCCTTGCCCGTCTCCTTTGGCCTCTTGCTCAAATATATCGTATCGCCTCGCATTGCCGGCGATGGGGAGCTAATCCTTATCATGCAAAAATACCCGTAATATGTGTTGGTAATATCGTGGCTGGCGGAGCTGGAAAAACACCAGTTGCTCTCAATCTTGCCAAAATGCTCCTCACTAATGGCAACAATCCCGTCTTCGTAACGCGCGGTTATGGCGGGAAGGAAGTGGGTCCGTTAAAAGTTGATCTCACACGTCATACGGCCCGTGATGTTGGCGATGAAGCCCTGCTTTTGGCTCGCTTTGCTTCGGTTTGGGTTGGACGTGATCGTGCCGCTGCCATTCGTGCCGCGGAGCCCCATGGAAGTCATATCATTCTCGATGATGGGCTACAAAACCCTCATATTAGCCCCAATCTTACATTCCTTGTTATCGATGGCGAAACAGGCTTAGGAAACGGCCAAATTATTCCATCAGGTCCCTTGCGGGAAAATTTTAGGGATCTCATCCAACGCATTACAGCTGTCATTATGATCGGCAAAAGTGATGCACACCATTTAACAAGTAGGATCCGCTGTCCCATTCTTCATGCCCATTGGCAACCCGACTTACCTACCAATTTTCCAAGCCATCAAAAATTTTATGCTTTTGCGGGCATTGCACGACCCGCTAAGTTTTATGAAACATGCCAACAATCAGGGATCCAACTTGCCGGTCATGAAGACTTTGCTGATCATCACTTCTTTACGCCCAATGAACTTCTCCGCCTTCAAAAAACAGCCCAACACCAAGGGGCCCGTCTCCTCACAACCGAAAAGGATTGGGTACGACTATCTCCAGAATGGCAAAAGAAAATTACAGCATTTCCGGTTACACTTGTTTTCAATGAGGTCGATGCCCTCGTAAGACTTCTTAAACATTGAACATTCGTTTGATCGAAAAGTTTACTCTCCGTCTACTATCGCCTTGCGCAGCCCATCCTGAAATTCGAGTGTGATAGTATCCTGCGCTTTCAATTGAGCACGGCTCGTTATGATCTGTCCTTCCTTGTTTTGAACCAAGACGTAGCCACGACCAAGAACAGCACGTGGCGATAAATGACCAAGAACCACCCCTAAAGTTGAGATCTTGTTTGTTTTACTTACCAACACGTCACGCCACGCAACCTGCATCTGATGGAACGAATATTTCAGATTTTGGGCAGCTATTTTAATAATATCCCGCGGATGACGTAAATGAGCCGCTGCTTCCGCAACGCGTGACGCGTACCGGCGGATATAGCCTTGCCAAGCCAAAGCAAGACGCTCTGTTCGCTCATCCAATCGCTGGTTTAAGGGTTCAAGAACACGCGTCGGATCACCCAAAGCACGTCCAGTTAAAAGAAGTCGATCATAATGGCCTAGAACGAAACGCTGCATTATTTGAGATAATTGCCGCTCGATTTTATGAATCTGTTCTAGCAGATCAGCTCTTACAGGAACCGCCATTTCTGCTGCCGCTGTTGGCGTGGGCGCGCGTACATCTGCGGCTAAATCAATAAGGGTCGTATCTGTTTCATGACCCACGGCGGCGATCAGCGGAATGAGGCTTGACGCCACGGCGCGCACAACACATTCTTCATTAAAGGGCATTAAATCTTCAATCGATCCGCCTCCTCTTGCCACGATGAGTAGATCCGGACGCGGGATAGGTCCTTTTTCTGGCAAGGCATTAAATCCTTCAATCGCTGCCGTAATAGCTTGAGCGGCAGCTTCCCCTTGCACCGGGACAGGCCAGACGAGGACATGACGGGGAAAACGATCCGCTAAGCGATGTAGAATATCCCGGATAACAGCTCCTGTTGGGGATGTCACAACACCGATAACCTTAGGTATATAAGGTAAAAGCTGTTTGCGCGATGGGTCAAAGAGACCTTCAGCGGCGAGCTTCTTTTTACGCTCCTCAAGCATCTTTAAGAGGGCACCCATCCCCGCTAACGACACAGATTCAACAACGAGCTGGTAATTGGATCGTTGCATATAAGTGGTCAAACGGCCCGTTGCCACGACTTCCAAACCATTTTCAAGTTTTAACCCCAATTTGTTCGCCTGCCCTTTCCAGCAGACCGATGCTAAAACAGCATTTTCATCCTTAAGATCAAAATAAATATGGCCACTCGACGCAGCTTTAAGGCCGCTTATTTCTCCCCGCACACGTACCTGGCCAAAGCTATCTTCAACAGTCTTTTTAAGGAGTCTTGATAATTCCGAGACGGTCCATTCAAGTAAATTGCTTCCTGGACGCGGAGGATCAAAGAGAGGAAATTGTGTCGTGTTGGTCATGGCCAAACAATAGCGCAGCGTGTTAGAAAAGTAAGGGGGTATCTAACAGGGTTCTTTGGACCCCCTTCATAGAGAATTTGGCCCTTAGGGGCTTTTGTGGAAATTATACAAGGACAAGACGTGAGGTTTAAATGAAAGTACTAGTTGTAGGAAGTGGCGGACGTGAACATGCTTTATGCTGGTCTATAGTTAAATCACCTTTATGCTCAAAACTTTACTGCGCTCCTGGCAATCCAGGCATCGCGTCTGTCGCCGAGTGTCTTCCGATCGCTGTCGATCGGATTCAGGATCTTGTAGAAACCTGTCGTCAAAAAGCTATTGATTTTGTCGTCATCGGTCCCGAACTTCCTTTAACTCTTGGTCTCGGCGACAATTTACGTGCCGCGGGCATCGCCTGTTTTGGTCCCGGAAAGCTCGCCGCTGAAATTGAAGGCTCCAAAGGTTTTATGAAAGATCTTTGTATGAAAGCTCATGTGCCCACGGCCGCCTATCAATGTTTTACAGATGCTGAAGCCGCTAAAACATATGTGCAAACACAAGGGGTTCCTCTTGTTATTAAAGCGGATGGGTTGGCCGCAGGCAAAGGCGTCACCGTTGCACATACACTTGATGAAGCTCTCAAAGCCATCGATGATGCGATGATCAAGAATATTTTCGGAGCCGCGGGCACATCTGTTGTCATTGAAGAATTTATGGAAGGCGAAGAAGTCAGTTTTTTTGCTTTATGTGATGGTGTCACCGCTATCCCCTTCACAGCCGCTCAGGATCACAAGGCGGTTTATGATGGCGATAAAGGTCCCAACACAGGAGGTATGGGCGCTTATTCTCCCGCACCCATCGTCAATGAAGTAATGCAAAAGCGCATTATGCACGAAATAATAGATCCCACTGTTGAAGGCATGCGTGCGATGGGAAGACCCTTCACAGGTGTTCTCTTTGCTGGACTTATGATGACCAAGACGGGGCCGCGTCTTATTGAGTTCAACGCTCGTTTTGGGGATCCCGAAACAGAGGCGATGTTGATGCGTTTAAAATCAGACCTTTTAACGGTTTTGATCGCTGCAAGCGAAGGCAAACTCAGCGATCTCGCTCTTGAGTGGCATGATCAAGCAGCCCTTTGTGTTATTATGGCAGCCAAAGGATACCCGGGACATTATCAGAAAAATACTGTTATTCGTGGCTTTGAGAGAGCCGCTTCTATCCCCAATACCGTCGTCTTTCATGCCGGGACCCAAATTAGTAATACGGGCGATATTACATCTCAAGGAGGGCGGGTTCTCGCGATCACAGGAACGGGTTCCTCTATCCACGAAGCTCAGAAAGCTGCGTACCAAGCCATCGCTCAGATTGATTGGCCGGAAGGCTTTTGCCGCCGGGACATTGGCTGGCGTGCTATTGAGCGTGAAAAAATTGCTTAAAGGGAATCCCGGCGCATCTTGAAGAAGTTTTTTAATAATTTGGAGGCTCGTTGTTCTTCGATACCCCCCATTATTTCGGGTATATGATGGCATGTCGGTTGAGAGAAAAAACGGGGTCCATGATCGACGGCTCCACCTTTAGGATCATAAGCCGCAAAATAGACCCGTCTTAAGCGTGCAAAGCTAATCGCGGCCGCACACATAGCACAGGGTTCAAGAGTTATATAAAAATCACAGCCAATAAGACGAGGGGTTCCAGTCTTTTGGGAAGCCTCCCGAATAGCCAATATTTCAGCATGCGCCGTAGGATCACGGTATTCTTCGGTTCGATTACCTGTTTTGGCTAATATTACACCATCCGGGCCTACTAAAACGGCCCCCACGGGTACTTCCCCCCTTTCCGCAGCGGCAGCGGCTTCCAAAAGAGCCTCTTCCATAAAATTAACTGTATTCAAAACTCGACCTCGCATCCAGGTTCCTCTAGATTGAATATATGACCCAAAAACAAAAGAAAATCGAGAGCCCTAAAACCTCGGCTCATGAAGGTGAGCGTATCGCTAAAAAATTGGCGCGTGCAGGCATCTGTTCCCGCCGTGATGCTGAACGCCTTATCCTTGAAGGGCGCGTTGAGGTCGATGGCAAGATTCTTACCTCCCCTGCCCTTAATGTAACGGATAAGA
>Ga0302277_1000399_pt1 | contig 34298 bp, 24 predicted proteins | sample III_Bog_N3_1_FD_198759 | JGI IMG/M metagenome (GOLD analysis project Ga0302277, IMG submission 198759) | Peat permafrost microbial communities from Stordalen Mire near Abisko, Sweden - III_Bog_N3_1 | ecosystem: Environmental > Terrestrial > Soil > Wetlands > Peat | place: Sweden: Abisko... | reverse complement strand
TTTTTTGTTGGTTGGACATAGATGAAAGCCTTTGTTTATGCGGCTTCAGTGTAAGTCAATAACATCAGCTTGTGAAGCTTATTTGGGAAATATGGGTTTAAGCCAGGCTTTCTTATCAGGAATCGTTTCTGGGTAATACACGCATCCCGCGAATACAAAGGCAAGCAAACCAAGAAGGAGCGGTAATTTATTAGGTCTATTTTTCATAAATGTGTTTTGGTGAAATGACTTTGCCGTCCATAAGAACTATAAACGGAGCTTGAAAGATTTCAACGATGCTGCCTAAATGCAATGCATCAATATCAGGGCTGTTGAACATAATATAGTAATAAACGTGATACTTGCCATCGCTCCCGATACGGCGCTCGAGGAATTTATCATTGCAGGTGACGTTGTGTAATCCTGGAAACTCCATATCTAATGCGCGCTTAGCACGTCGGTATGCTTCGTTGGGTGAAATCGGCGGCTCCGTGGCTCCCTTTTCCAAATCAGGGCTGCTATCCAAATCTTTGCCGAAAAACTCCAGAACATACTTCTGGCTGTGAATTGAAAACGGGTAGGTAAATACTGGCACGTCGTTGGTGTCAGCCGACCAAGACGCAGCACAGCTCACCCCCAACACGATTGATATAAATAATGCTCTGATAGGTCTACGTTCCATATAAATTAAAGGCTATCACCGTGCCAACAAAAGACGCGGCAACCGCACCGGCGGCTGATAAGCCAACTGTGGCTGCGATGCGCTTGGACGCAGGCAACTGTGAAAGTGACGAAAACAGAACCAATGCCGCAAGCGCAAAGCCAATTACCAGCGGTAAACCAAACACAGTGAAATCAGAATCCGTCCACGAAGGATGAAATCCTGCTTGTAACACCACTCTGCTCCGATAGAAAAGACACGCAAGCGCACCCTGACTCCCGAAAACTACAGCCAAATTGAGAATTAATCTGGTCATATTACTGCCATCGAAATGGATGTTCCGACCAATAGTGATAAGCCACAACGGCGGACACAATGTGAATGCCCGCTAAAATAATAGCATCCCTCTTAAACCGTTGATGCGCCCAACCACTTCCACAAATCCAACCATAAATTGGCCACTGAAATAATGAAGCAGTCATACCAATAAACCAGAACGGAACTACGGTCTGCCAATCGGCGATAACGAAATATGGGAATAAAATAGCAACGATGGAATTTTCGGAGACGGGAATATGGATTAAGGAAAACACAAACGGCGCAAAGAAGAAAAAATAGAGTGCGGCGATTTCAGCAACAACGCCAAGACCGATGCAAATAAAATATTTTTGAATGGTGCTCATAAATGCCCGTCGGCCTAGGCGACATATCTCTTTGGAATCAAAAATATAAATACAGAAATCAGCGAATAAACGCCAACCAAAATAAACACTGCCTGCAACTGGACAGGATCTTTCCCGAAGTGCAAAGCAATATTCAGTCCACAAAACAGCACGCTCAGAAGCGCAATAATGCATAGAAGGATGCGTGACCAGATAAATCCACGATGAAGAACTGTGCTGGCTACTGCACCGGCAACGAGCAATATCAAATAGAGAAAGAATATGCATAAATTCGGCGGACTCAAATTCCAGTCCACCCAACCGTCGAGCTCATGCAACCAAATGAGACCAAAAATAGCTACGATACATACAGCTGCCCAACCATCTCCGAGAATACGATATATCTTCATAAACGCGAATGTCCCCTAAAGTAGAAAGTTAAACCACTGCCGGCTCGTGGCGTGAACCGCGACCGCGGAACGGCCAGCGCCAACAGCGGTTGGCTCCGTAATTTATTGATTAGATTTTTCACGACTTAGATTTTCTTGTTGTAATACCTGGCTTTCAAGGCGGATAAAAGCCAGTCACCTACCGACCAGATCATGCCGATTATGCCCACTACCAATAATGCTCCAGCGACCATGGCCGGCACAAAAAACAACACAAACGCAAAGGCATTGGCGACCACCAAACGACATAGCCATAAGGCGGCGACACCTATAACAGCAAGCATGGCAAACCCAGATAATTCTCGCAAAGTCTGTAAATGCTTCATAGCGTCCAATCTGACTGACGCAGAAAGCGGAACCGTACTTTCCACGCGGCGTGAATCGCGACCGCGGAACGGCCAGCGCAAGGCATTGACCACCAGCCAAAACGTCGCTTTGGACTTTTTCATGTCCAATAACTTGCCAAGCGATAGCCGAATCTCATAATTGATAATTTATCTCTTACCATTGATATTCTCGATGCGCACTCACTGTAGAAAGCTGATTCACCGCCGACTCGCGGCGTGAACCGCGACAGCGGAACGGAACCGAGTATCATGAAAATATAATGGCTTGCAGTTACGTGTTTTTCAGGAATCTAAAATAGAAAGCTGCAAACACCAAGACCATGCCGGTGTTCACCATCAGCCGTTCCCAGAACCGATGCTTAAAGAACAGTAAATCTACACTAATAATAGTGGCTATCAATACCACAAGGTAAAGCACGACTGACATATTCTTTATTTCGTTCATTTTGACGCCGGTTAGTTGTTTGTTTTTATGCGTCCGAAAAGGCGCAACGCCTTCGAAATGAGCGGGCTGATTGCCGGCGGCGTTTACAGTTTTGGAGCTTGGGCGGGAAGGTCAAGCGAAGCGGACTTCGGCTCGTCATGCCACACCACTTCGAAATAGCCGATCATCATCTCCTCGGTGCTCTGCAGACCAAAGAAGACGTCCTTCGTTGGATCGGGATTGTTCGGATTGTCCTTGCTGTTGTCGTAAGTGGCTATGGCGCGCAGCCGTGTGCCCTTGGGCAGCAGGCGCGGTTTGGCGAGGACGTATTCCACCTGCCACTCGAAGTCCCATTTCGGCACATCGAGCAAGATTTCCTGATGGCCATCGGGAAATTCGGCGATGTAACGAAAGGACTTTCCGCGCAGATGCATGTGGGGACGCAATGAAAGCAGCGTGGCATCGCGCGGCATCACCTTGGTGGCGGTGACCACGTGCGCCGGATCTCCGGGCGGAATCTCGAAGGCCACGGTGGCGATAGAGCGGGAGTCCACCGGTTCGGTGGGGGGTTGCTTGGCGAAGTGAAGGCCCAACATGGTCTTGGATTGGTGCGGGGTGCCATCGGGCGTGTAGTGAATCTGCATCACGATGGTCGCGCCTGCGGGCAGCAGTTTGGCCCGGCCCGGCGGATAGACCATGCCCCGCCCGGCGGCCAGAGTGGTCGCAAAGCTGCCATTGAGACCGCCGCCGCCGCCGACAGCCAAGTCCTTTGAGATATAGGGCGACATCCGTCCGATCCAATTCAGGGCCTCGCCCGGTTTTGATCCTTCCAGCAAGCTGAATTCGTCGAAACCCGGCGTCCACGGCCGGATCGCACCCGCCGGAGCGGGGGCGGTATCTTCGATGAAAATGAGGACGTGATGCACCACCTGCGGCGAGGTGGAGATGATCTGCGTGGCGTCCACCCAGTGATCTTCGGTCATGTGTGTCGGAATGCGCACATAGCGATACGGCATCTGGCCTTCGGCGACGACGTCGGCGGGTTCCGTTTCGAAGACGACATCGGGTTTGCCGATATCCCATTGGGGACGCGGCGGAAGGGGTGGCAGCGCGTTGGCCACGTCGCCGGCGGCTGTCCCGGCATCGACCCATTGCTTGATCCGCTCGATATCGGCAGCGGCGAGCGAGGGGTCATTCGAAAAGTGACCATACGCCGGGCTCGCGCTCCACGGCGGCATGCGCCGCTCATCCACCACCTCGGCGATCATTCGCGCGTGGCGCCGGGCGTTTTCATAAGGAACCAGGGAGAACGGCGCATAGCCTCCGCTCTGATGACAGTCGATGCAGTGGGCGCGGAAGATTTTTTCCACATCACCGTAAAAGACCGGCGTATCCATGGCCGCCGCCGGCGCGGGCGTCCACTCCAAGAGGCAGCCCATCGGATCCGTCGCCGCAGTCGTGACCGGCTGGCCTGCGAGCACGGCATTCACCGCATCGCTAAGAAACTGCCGGGCCGGCGCATTCTTGCGGTAAGTCGCCGGGCCCTGGCCCGCGTCGCGCCGGTAGCCATATTGGTCGTCCACGGCGCCGCGATACGCCACGCGCAGGTCACCATCAAGCAGCACGGCATCAGTGGTGCTCCGCGCGCCCACCAATCTCGCCAGTACCCCGTGCTCATCGCAAATCAGCGGCACTTCGCCCTCCGCCGTCGCGCGCAACTTCTCCGGTGTGGCATCGGAACTTGAGTCGATGAGGAAAAATTGCACGCCACGCGGCATCATATCCGCAGCGAGTTCCCGGAGTCTTGGCGCATAAACCTTGGCCATGGGGCAATCCCTCGCAGTCCACGCCAACACCACCGGCTCGCCTTTTTCAATCGCGTGCTCCTTGCCCGTGACATCAATGAGTGGGGGCAACGTGATCTGATCCGGGAGTTGGGCGGACTCCGCCTGAAGCGCCACATGAATGCTAATGACGGCGGCGACGATGAGATGATGGACAGGTTTCATGGTTGATTCTGGCGCGGCAACCTTGCAGCGTTTTAATCAGGTATACGAACCAGCCCTCCCGCCGGTTACAGAACTAGACCCGGATTCGGTCGAATTCTGGGTGATAGACTTGGCTCTAACATGGAACATCCAGCTCCACCCGATAAAAATCGAAATAGCTAATACCGCAAAAACATGCACGGATAATCGTAAACGGAGACTGATGCCAGCGAAATACTGACACAAGCTGCCAAGTGCCGCACGACCAACTAAAACAGCCGGCATCTAGATGAGATATTCAAGTCTCATCCGCGCACAAAGCCGCCTAACATAGAAAGCTGAACTATGCCTTCCTCACAGCGCGAACCGCGACCGCGGAACGGCCAGCGCAAAGCATTTGCCCGCACAACTGGATAGGTGTCTGGCTTCTCATTGTAGTTTAAGAGTTATGAGTTTGACCTGAGGATTACACGACGCATCTAGATTGATGGATATTGCATATTTATCATGCACCCATTTTTGATGAAGAACTTGACCATTCATAACCCAATCAACCTTTTGATAATGGCCGTTTTCCTTAAAGAAATGTTGCATTTGGCCATTTTCGTTAAAATCAGCTTTTTCATAATAATCAAGGGCATACATCCAATAGGATCGCAACTTGCCGCTAACATAGAAACTCATATACATCCCGCCTTCGCCACTGCGATCAACCCTGCTTTTTTTGAGCTCACTAACCGGATTGTTCCATGGGTATTTTGGACTACTATAATCAAAATCAAATTCAAACCATTCATTCTTGTCTTTTGGATCAACAATTTGCGCAAACTCACCCCAATCGCATGTCGCTGTCTCCAGCTTGGAATTGGTTAAAAGATTGGCGTATTCATCCAGATCGGAGGTTAAACGCTTTGAAAAATCCTCGAAATCAAGAATGAGGTCAGTATTCGTGACCAGCGTGAACGCCTCGGTGCCGTCATTTAACCGGCTTGTGAATTGGAAAACGGAAGGCTGGCTGGCCAAGTTGTTTGCCACTGTCGCCAGCCAGTTTGTGTCAACCGACGACCTCATGATGTCCGCGCATTGTTGAAGTCGCATCTTTTTGTCGGGTTTGTCAGGCCATTTGCCGGGATGCATCCCAATCAGATACCCGAACAGGTTGCTGGCACGTTCGGTAAATGGCGCACCGGGTTCACCAGTATCTATGCCGATGCCACCCAGGACCGTTCCCGCATCGCCGATCAAAATGACTGCCAAACAAAACATCGCTTTGGACTTTTTCATGTCCAATAACTTGCCAAGCGATAGCCGAATCTCATAATTGATAATTTATCTCTTACCATTGATATTCTCGATGCGCACTTAATGTAGAAAACTGAACGAGTGCCAACGACAGAGGGAGTTATGTTTTTGGTTTTCATAGGCAGTCAAGTTACACCCTGCGCGTCCAGCGCGCCGGGCGACTGTCTTCTCATCTAATCTTGTTAGACCAAGACGAGGATTGTAAAGCCGCGTCTTTATCAATGACCTTCCGAAGCCATACCAAATTAGGTCGGTGTGCCTCACCATGCTCCGGCTCAAATGAAAGATGGCTCCAATGAAAATCAAGCATCTCGCTGACATTGATACCCAGCAGCCGCCCATCCGATAAAACAAGCGGCCCACCGCTGTCCCCATGACGCAACGGAGAATCATGCGATATGACCGTATAGTGTGGTGGCGAATTCCCTGACCTGTCTGAAATCTTTAATATCTTTCCTGCCATGCACTGTGTTTTCAAAACACGCGAATGATCGTCAAGACTCATGCCTACGTCCACGACAGGAGTTCCGTTTGTAAAGTCCGATGCCCACTCAAATGCGTGGCCGATTGGAAGTGAAACGGACAGGATGGCTAAGTCTGGTTCCTGCTTTTCAACATCACCGCGCCAGACAATTCGGGCGTGTTCTGCCTGCAATTTGCCGTCTTGCAGAAATGCGAGCCAGAACTGGCCTTTCTTAACGCAATGGGCCGCGGTCAAAAAGTAGCCTCGCCTGTCAATGGCCGCCGCCGTCCCATGCCACGCGTTCGTGTTGGCAATCCTGAAAGAATTTGTGCTAAAAAAAGTCGTATCAAGTCGATCTGCTAAAAGTAGAACAGCCGAACGGTCTACCAAATACTTCCGAAGACTCTCCCGTCCAACTTTGGCATCTTTGTATGGTGAAAAGGAAGCATCACGTTCCGCTGAGGTGCCGTAATGAACGCAACCCGCACAAAATAGGCACAGGATGACTAAAAGAACTCCTGTCGGCCTATTTGCTGGTGTGGCGAACATAATATTGGCCTGACGTAGAAACAAGACAGGATTTTCCAACTATTTCACTTTTTCGACGTCGAGCATTTCGATGGGCATATTGGTTGGAATAAGTTCAAGGCCGAGTTGGTCGAGCATCGCTTTCTTCATGCCTTCGTTGTTTCGCTGATGATTATTCTGTTCCGACCATTTTATTGAAAAGTCATAGGTATTTGTAAGACCGGTTTGATTGACGACGGGCATTCTAAAACGCGCCTCGATGAACTCGACGAGGTCAGTGATTGGACGATCAAAAAACCAAACTTCGCCGTGCTGACCAAAATCGCCGTTCAGCTCCTCCCAATTTGGTGGACGCGTTATAATATTCCAGTCGCTCTCAGGTTTGATTCCTCCCGCTCTGGGGTTGCGGACTTTTAGCAGCAAAACGTCGGCATCACGCATTTCCCGATGCGCTACGATACCAAGTTTTGATTTCAATTCATCCTGTAAATTTTTAGTCCAAGTTTTCAGCGCCTGCGTGTTTTGCTCCGCGAGTATTCGCAACTGCTCCTGCCTTAAAGATTCCGGTAATTGATTTGATTGGTATTCTTGTGGCTGCTCATTATCAGCCAGTTTTGTTATAAAATCATACTTTCCGTCCGGCAAACCCGGACTTTTTATCATGCGCAACCGAAGGAGATCACCTTGACCTTGATAAGCGATGTTAGCAATCTCTTCAATTGGCTGAGCAATGCCAACAGCGCCCATGCTTGACCTGATATAACACCCACCACTGACATCAAATTTTGAGGTGACGATTTGAGTTTGCGGTGATGCTCTTTCCAACACATTAAAAGATAGTCTGGGCACTTGCCACGACGTGTCGATAATTGTGGTATTTGGTTGTAATTTTAAGGGTGATTGAGAATTTGAGCCTGCCACAATAAATGTCGTCGTTCCAGCCACCAGCAACACGCCCACGCCAACAACAATTGCTGTTTGTATTTTAGTCCACGCCATAAGTTTCAAAACTCCCTTAACCAGTGTTAAAGTTGCCGTTCCTGCCGCCGCGCCTTTGGCCACGGCAATGATGGGAATAGTTTTCACCAGCGCTACCGGCGCGGCTTGCACGGAGTTCGCGGCCACCGCGCCGGCAATCACCGTGGCCGTCAGCGTCACGCCGCGTTTCACCAATCGGGCGCGCAGTTTTTCCAGCGCGCGGGCCACGCGTTTCTGCGCGGTGCGTTCTTCCAACCCCAGCGCTGTGCCCACTTCCGCCAGACTTTTGTTTTGAAAATAGCGCAACACCAGCGCGTCGCGGTCGCGTGCGCCCAGCCGCGCCATGGCTTCATCCAGCAGCGGGGACAGTTCGGCCCACAACGCGTCGGGCGTGGATTCGTGAAGAGCGGATTGCATATAGGCCTCCTGTTCGCGGTGGATGCGGCGGCTTTCCGCGCGTTGAACATTTGCCGCCGTCAGCCGCGCCGTGTGATACAGCCAGCCGGGCAAGACGGTCTGGCGGTTCAACGCCGCCGCTTTGCGAGCCAAAATGATGAACACGGCCTGGGTGATGTCCTGCGCCTGCTGCGGATCGGCGGTATGACGCAACGCAACGGAATGAACGAGGCCGATGTGGCGTTCGACGAGCACGGTGAACGCCGCCGCGGAATTTTCGCGGGTGAATCGCTCCAGCAGATCGGCATCGGACGTGTCGGTCATTCACCAGTTATATGTGCGCCGGACGGAAAATGAGACAAGAAATTTTCGGCCCGCGCCCTTCATTTCAGTGTCATCGGCTTCCAAAACGCCACCCAGGTTTGCCAGTTACGCCGGTGCCGATACACCGGCGCAGGTTGGTTCATCGTCTGATCCCTTCGCAAGTCCCAGACTGACACATCAGCTGACCGAAAAGGTGAAGTCACGTCACTGGGAAATCCAGATAAAATGAAGGCCGGTTTGGGCCGGGCAATCCCGGAAATGCCGACTAAAATCTGGACGATGGAAACTTATGGGTGTAGGTTGAGCGGCCCTAATTCATCCATCAATCAAGACTCACCCATGCGCCATACTTGCACGCTTTTGCCGGCACGCCACCTCCGGATCGTCCGCATCAGCATCGCGTCAGCTTTTTTGGGGCTGGGCTTGACGGTGGCATCAGCGTTCACGCCTGACACCCCGAACCAACTGGTGTTCGTGAACGTGGATCATGCGCCGGTGGGGGCGCTTTCGACACTGGCCTACGGTTACAAGGGCGCGAACTGCGGGCTGGGCATGTCGAGCTCGGGCATTCCCTACAGCGGCGGCGGGGGCGGCGTGATCGTGGCGTTGGCGGGGAACGCGGGATTGCAGGCACTGCCGTTTGTCGCGTCCACCGCGAGCATCGGCTCCAGTGCGACCTTTTTTGCCGACGCCAATGTCCAGCGGACGCTGACGCCCGGCACCGACCAGTGGAATGTACCCGGTGCCGGACTAACCTTCACGCATTTCACGCCGGCTTGGTCCATGCCGGAGATCAACACGGCGAGCCTGACCGACAAAAAACGGTTCTTCCTGCCGGCGACCTGGATGACCTTCACCGTCACCAACAACACCGGCGCGGCCGAGGATTTTTATTTCGGCCTGCCGGCGGCGGCGACCCAGACAAGCTTTGCCAACGGCGCTTATCAGGGTTTCGCTCTCGGCGAGGCGGCCTTGGCGGTGCCGGCGGGCAGTTGCGATCTGTTGACCGGCAGCAGCCTGACGGCGGTGTTGAACGGGGTCACCACCGGCTTCGCCTTTCACCTCGGCGTGCCGGCGGGCCAGACCAGGTCGCTGACCGTGGTGGTGGCCTACTATCGCAGCACCTTTGTGGATACGCGGATTAACGCCTCCTATTATTACACGAAGCTGTTCAGTTCAATGGATAATGTGATTGATAGCGCGTTCGCAGAATTCCCCGACGCTCAGGCCCGCTGCCAGCAACTGGCCAATGCGATGCAGAATGCCAACCTCAACCCTTACCGCCAGTTTCTGGCCAGCGACGCGCTGCACAGTTACCAGTGCAACGTGGCCTGCCTGGTCGACCCGACCAACGGCGTCTATTGGCGTGAAGTCGAGGGCGCTTACGGGAACATCAACACCTGCGACCTGATGGTGGATCACGCCTTTTACAGCGTGGAGATGCATCCGTGGGCGTTGCGCAACGTACTGGATGCGTTTTCCGGCGCGTCCAATGCCGGCATCGGCTACACGTTCACCCATCCGCTTTACAATGAGACCACGGGCGCTCAAGTTTCCGCCAACGGCTTTTCCTTCCAGCACGAGATGGGCGGCAACAACAGCAACGGTCAGGTGTCCAACGATCCCACCACCGACCCGACCGAATACGAGACGGTATTCTCCTACATGGGTCAGGAGGAACTGGACAATTGGATCACCTGCGCCGGACTTTACTGGACGCATTCGGGCGATAACGCCTGGCTCAGCAACAATGCCGCATTGCTGCGGTCGTGCCTGAATTCCCAACTGTTGCGGGACGACACCAATTCAGCGGCGCGCGATGGCGTCACGACGTATGTCAACTATTCGACCCAATCCGGCAAGTATGAAATCACCACCTACGATTCGCTGGACCCCTCGCTTCAGGATCCCCGCGGCGGAGCCTATACGGCGGTGAAAAACTGGGCGGCTTACCTCGCGCTTCAGGCCATGTTCAACCAGTTGGGTGACAGCGCCGATGCGGCCATCTCCAGCAATCAGGCGGTGGTGTGTTCGCATTCGATCACGAACGGCTGGAATGCCACGCTGGGTTACATCCCGGCGTCCTTGACCGGCACCAACACGTCCGCGACGCTGCCCATTCTGGAAGGGCTGGCTTTGGCGCAGTGGATGGGGTTCACCAACGCCACCGACCGGGTCAACGGCCCATTCGCCGCCATGCTGCAAACGTTGCGCAACCACACGGTCGCGGTGCTGGTGCCCGGCAGATGTCTGGATGCGACCAGCGGCAGTCTGAAAATCACCAGCGCCAACGACAACACCTTTCCGAGCAAAGAGTTCATCGCGCAATATGCCGCCGAGACGGTGCTGGGGGTGACCGGCAACACGGTGGATGGCACCGTGGACCAGGTGAACGCCACTTTGCAAATGCTCCAAGCCCCCTACCAAGGGTTGTCGGATCAGATCAACAGCCCCGGTGGCAACACGCCCGCGAACTCGAGCCTGCATTACCCGCGCGGCATCACCAGCGCGCTCTGGTGGTTGACGCCCACCAACAATCCGGCTTATCCGGCGCCGACGACCGCACCCGCCGCTCCCACCGGCCTGACCGTCATCAGTGGCAACGGCCAGGCGGTGTTGGTCTGGAACGGCTCGGCGCAAGCCGCCGGTTACATCGTGGAACGCAGCACCAACAATGGCGGTTCTTACTACCCAGTCGGCGGCGGGGTGACCGGGGCCAGTTATACCGATACCAGCGTCGCCAGCGGCGGCACTTATTATTATGTCGTCGTCGCGACCAACCAGATCGGTGAAAGTCTGCCGTCCGCCGAAGCGAGTGTGACCCTGATTCCGGTGCTGGAGCCGATCGCCATCCAAAATTATTCGTTCGAGGCGCAGAGCGTGAGTGCGGGCGGCTATGTGATCGAGAACCCGGCGAGCTGGAGCGTGGCGGGGCAGTCGGGCGGGGCGATCGTCGCCATCATCCATCCCGCCGCCGGGAACAACCGGTTCAGCACCTACCCGCCACCGGGATTGGATGGCAGCAACTATTGCCAGTTGTACATGAACGGAACCAACGGGTCGGCCACGGTCTATCAAGATTTGGGCTCGGCCAATCAATATCAGGCGGGGACGACCTATACGCTGACGGCGGCATTCGGCCTCGAGAAAGGGGGATTCCCCACGGGCGCGCTCGTGCTGTATAACTCGTCATTAGTAGCCATCGCCTCCAATGTGATCACCCCGGCGATGCTCACGTCCAACGCGTTCACGAGTTACAGCGTGACCTACACGGCGACGGGCAATGAGGGCGGCAACGGCGATATCGTGGTCGGTTTCAACACGACCGGGGCGGCGGCGGGCACATCCTTTGACGTGGACAACGTGCGGCTGGCAACCCCGCCGGTCATCACGAGCCAGCCGGTTTCTCAAACGACGGCGGTCAACAGCACGGTTTCGTTCAGTGTGGGGGCATCGGGGTCGGCGCCGCTGAGCTGCTACTGGCAGGCCGGCCCGCCGGGCGGACCCTATACCAATCTGGTGAATGGCGGCCAGATCGCAGGCGCCAACACCAATGTCCTGACCCTCACCGGCGTGACCACCAATTGGGCGCTGGCCTATCAGGTGATCGTGACCAACAGTTACGGTGCGGTCACCAGCAGTCCCGCGGCGATATTGACGGTGACGACATTCGGCCAAACCAGCAACCTGCTGATGGATGTCAACTTTGTCACCGCCGGAGCCGCCAACCAAACTGGGGCGGCGGTGCTGGGTTCCCCGGGCGACGCATGGAATGCGATCACCGCCTCGACCGGCACCATCACGAACAGCGTCGGCAGTCTCCTGAGCGGGGTCGGGTTGACCTTGACTGACCAGGGAGTTTTTGAAAACCCGGGCAGCAGCGCCATGGATGCCGCCACCACGCCATTGATGCAGGATTATGCCTATGGCACCACCACCCCGGCCACGGTCACGGTAAGCCTGACCGGACTGGCGCCCTACGTGAACTGCGCCTTTACCCTGGTGATCTATGGCGCGGGGGACACGAGCGGTCAGGGGGTCGCGCTCCAGATCACCGCCGGCGCCACGGGCGGGAACACGGCCAGCAACCTGACCACCAGCGGCACCTCGCGGCAGCTTTCCGCCGGGATCGGAGTGGCCTACAATACGTTCACGGGCATCCTGACCAATGGTATTCTCACGTTTGTCGCCACCAACAACGGCTCGATCTATACCATCGTGAATGGGTTCCAACTTGAGTTGTTTCCGGCTACGCCGGTGATCGGGCTCCAGCCAAACGGTCAGGGAGGATTCGTCCTCAACTGGTCGGGCGGGAACCTGCTCCAAGCCACGAACATACTCGGACCCTGGACGACCAACACCACCGCCTCGTCGCCGCTCACCGTCGTGCCGAATCCGGGCGTGCAGCAGCAGTATTATCGGGTGCATTCACCTTGAAGCGACTCGACTATTGAAGGTTTTTAGCTAAATAATCCGCCCTAGAGCGGTAGGGTTACACCCCATAGATTTCACAAGAGTATCCGGCGATGCTGTTTACATGAAGAATATGAACCAATTATTGAAACGCATGTTTGTCGTATTTATTTTCATCGCGCTCGTGGCCATCGCCGGCCTGGGCTGCCACACGGCCAACGGCTTTGGTCAGGACATGCAAGACGCCGGCCAAGGCATTCAGAACGGCACCAAATAACCCTCAAACCGAAAGACTATTTATGCACCTTTTAGCTTTGCCAATTTTGGGCAGTGCGCTCTACATCGGCGGCGGCGGGTTAGGTCTCGTGCTCATCATTGTCGTTGTGGTTCTATTGCTTCGCTGACGGTCGAGTGCGTTCCACCGACGGCTTCGCAAGACCATACAACGGGTTCCCAAGCGGATTTTAGCACTACCCGCCGCCTACTTGGAATGCCTTTTAATGCCGACGGCATTTATGAATCCGCCGCTGTAGTGGCTCGTCAAGAAGGTGCTCCGCATGACGCTTAACCAAAATCTCCTAATTCACTTTTTGTGAAGTGCCGTTGAAATGAAATGGTTGGCGCTTTAGAACTTTTAAATCGTAATCCTGCCAAGTCTAATTTACAACCACCGTGATTGATTCAAAGCCTGTGTAATTGGTTCCGCGACCTTCACCGAATACAAGGGTGGTTGTGCCTGCGGTAATGGCTTTAAACTTCCAGATTTCAAAACCGCTATTACCGATCAAATCCTTGTCTTTGTCATTAATTCGTTGTTCTTTGCTCACAAACTGAATCTCGTTTTCATCCGGCTTGCCCGTCAAATCCCAATGATAGCCACCATCCGCGTGGCTTTCCAAGATGATCTTAAACTCATGCCCGGCCCGGACTTGAATCAAATCATCGGGGTCGCTTGGTTCAAGGGCCGACGAACAACCCGTCAAAACGCCTGCCAGTAATAGTATCGCACAGAACAGAACTGAAACGCCGGAACGGCAGTGGTGGCATCTCAACATTTGATTTGGGATTCTGAACGGCTTACGGGGTCGTGAGCCGGTAAAAGGCGGCGCTGTTGGTGGGCGACAGAGTGACCTGATTCTGCAGGTTTGTGTAGATCAAAACTGGCGAATCGGTCACGTCCGCCCATGAAATCAAGTCGGCGCTTTGTTGCAGAATGAAATTAGTAGACGGCACCGTCCAGGCCAGCGTTAGGTCGAAAGGCGATGGCGTGAGATTTAACTGTGGAACTGGCTGGGACTGCGAAATCCAAATTTGGCCTGTCCCCGGGCTACCAATCCCATTCCCATTGTCTTCGGAAACGGCCACAAACTCGTTCCCATCGGCAGAACAGGCCAATCCTTGCCAGGTCTGATTTGGAACATTGTTTGAAATCCAGGTGAGTCCTGAATTTGTCGAGGTATAGATTGGTCCAGTCTGGGGATCACTGCCGTTCCAAGCTGCAGCGACCAGATGAGTCCCGTCAGCCGACACCGAAATGCCTTGCCACCAGGATAATTGAGGCACAGTATTTGTAACCCAAGTTGTGCCACCATCCGTTGAAGTAATAATATCTCCATTCCCGAAATTGACAGCCGCCGCCAATTTGGTTCCGTCCGCCGATGATGCGACCACCCAACTTCCTCCTTGAATGTCTGAATAATTTGTCACCCAAGACGAGCCTGAATTTGTAGAGATGTAAGTCGTAAAAATACCGCCACCAAACAGCTTTGTGCCATCAGCCGAACACGCGACCGACGTTAACGGTGGGGCAGATATCATTCTTCTAAAAGGCAATCCAGCATTTGTTGAAAAAAATAAAAAACCAGAGCTTGTTGTGAAAAACAATTTTGAACCGTCCGCAGAACAGGCTATCGAAGACCAAGAATTGGAGGATGCCGTGGTTTGCGTCCACGTTTGGGCGGAAGTAAAGCCAGCCATTGTCAACATGGCCACAACCACCATCAGAGATTTATTCGTCTTTATCATTCCGACCGTTTATTCACCAAAAGTGAACGGATTTTTATTCAAAACTACCCAGTTGATTTGTTACCCACGACCCACGTTAGCCTTTTGGGTGATTTTCTGCCTGCGCCACAGATTTACAAGCACGTTTTCCAGTCGGCCTCGATGCACTTTTGCATCTGTGCGACCAAGTTAATTGTGAGACCAACATTTTGGATAATTGGTTGACCCAGTTGGCTTCTGGTTTTGGTCGGCTCGTGAGTTCTTTCATCTAGAATCCGTAGATCTGCACGCTGCGCAGCGTATGATCCGCAGTGGCGCCGGGTATGGTGATCTTCACATAGCGGGCGTTGCGTCCGGGCAGGAGCGCACCGACGGCTTCGCTGTCTACCGTCGCTTCCCACCGGGTCGGCGGCGATCCGCTCGCGGCGACCTTTGTCCAGTTGATGTTGTCTGCGGACAGCCAGAGGCTTATCGGCGAACCACCGACGGCCGGTTCCACCACCAACCCCGTGACTTTCCGCAGGGTGTTGAGGTCGAAGGTGACCGCTTCGTCGGCGACGGGGACGTTGGTTTGAGCCAAGACCAATTGCCCGTAGGCCACGGGGTCGTCGAAGGGGTTGGCGGAGGCTCCGGAGCGCACGGTTGTGATGACGGGCTGGCTCAATCGCAGCACCACCACGGTGTCGGCCGGGTCGCGCCCCTGGGACGGCAGATCCAGTGTGAGGCCGCGATCGGTCTGCGTGAAAGCGACCGGCACCCCGCCATTCAGCAGGGTGGCGGATTCCACCCGGGCGGGGATCGGCGGGAGCGTGAGCGTGGTGAGTTGCGGATCGAGCACATGGAGATAGACGGTGTCGCCCCGGCGGGTGCTGCCGCCCCAGCCGGCCGGCAGCCACGGGCCGCCACGCGTGCCGTAAATGCTGACGCCATTCGTCTTGAGCCAGGCACCAACTTCGAGGAAGCGGGCGATCTCTTTTTCGTCAAAGGCGCCATCCCAGTGCGGTCCCCAACTCACGAGGGTATTGCCGTTCGCACAGGCCGTCGAAGCCAGGATGCGCACCAACTGATCGCGGCCTTTCGGCGGGGTGCCAGTCCATGACCATGATTCCGTCAACGAGAGACAGGCTTCCCAGGGCCGTTCCTGATAATAACCGGAGCGCTGTTCCGGCGTGTCGAAATCCCCCGGCAGGCTGGCGCGGTTGTTGATGACCATATGCGGCTGGAGCTGGCGCATCATGCGGGTGAGATTCTCGGCGTCCCACATGTCGGCGGTGAACATGCCGCCCCACCACGCAGCGTCGAACCAGAAGAAATCCACCTGGCCGTAGTTGGACAAGAGTTCGCGGATGGCGTTGCGGTTGTAGGCGAGATAGCGCTGGTGGCTGGCGCCGAGCGGGTGCTGCGGATCGTAGTCGGGGTTGTGCCATTCGCGCTGGGCGTAATAGATGCCGAAGGGCATCCCGGCCTGGTGGCAGGCGTCGGCCAGTTCCTTGAGATAGTCGCGGCCGAACGGCGTTTTGGTGATTTTGAAATCAGAATAAGCCGTGTCCCACAAATGAAACCCTTCGTGGTGTTTGGCCACGGCGACGATGTAATGGACCCCGGCGGCCTGGGCGATGCGCACCCATTCCTTGGCGTCGAATTTTTCAAACCGGAACTGCGATGCCCATTGGATATAGTCATCATGGATGGGGCCGACCGGCGCGAAGGTGCCATCCGCCCGATGATCCGGCCATTTGATGCTCTGGACGGTTCCCCAGCTCAGCTCCTTGCCTTTGTAAGTGGACAGCCCGAAGTGGATGAACATGCCGTAGCGCAAATCCTGAAAACGCTCCGTGTCCGCCGCCGGTGCGAAGTTGCTGGCCTCCCATTCGCTTGTCGTGAAGGGCTGGAACAGGTAATCGGGCAGATTCCGGCGCGGATCATCCGGCGGGAACATCTCCTTCGGCGTCTTGCCCGCATCCACCCGGACGGACCATTGGGCCGGTGCGGGAACGGTGTGGAAGATAAGTGCGCCGGCGACCAACAGCGTCACCGGTATATTTCTGCGGAGGAAACGTATCATAATGGATAAATTACAATGCAAGTCTCATTTTAACCAACCTGCGGCTTTGTGTCATCAACCAAGCGCCTGAATTTTCTCCAAGTCGCCAGGTTGAACCGACGGCGAGTGGGGCAAACGGAAAGCGGCAAATCCGGCTTAAGCAAGGGGGCATTTCATGGTTGTTACGCACATTGGCGCAAAACGTCAAACCGAAAAGTGTGCCATTTGCGTTCTGCGACGTGCGCGCTTGAGCCGCCAGTGTTATCCAATGGTTTTGGTTGTCTCACCGAGGTGGCAAAAGCGCAAATCAGGAAACTGTCATCTGCGCGGGCGTCGCGTTTTTCTTTTTAGCGATCCGGCCGAGCAGATCAGTCAGCGTTTGATTCGCCGGGAGCGCCGCCGGCGCGACATTCCGCGATCAGTAGTTCAGTTCCAGCCGGTAAAAATTCTCACTCTGCGTTGAAACGGACTGATCCTGAATCAGGTAACGGATGAAGCCGGAGGCGACGCCGCTCTGGCTGGAAGCCGGCAACCAAGGGAGCGGAAACCAGTTGACAAGATTGGTTGAGCTTTGGAGAACGAAATTCAGGGCGGCATCGTTGCGAACGTCGGCGGTGACATTGAAACTGGCAGGGTTGTTCGCCAGGGCGGCGACCAGGCCGTTGGGATTGCCATAGGCAACGCCGTTGCTGACGAGGGCGTTCGGCGGCGTGTCGCTGAATCCCGTTCCGGGTGCTCCCGGAATCAGGTCGCCGCTCTGCAACCACGAAACGTAAGAATCATTGGTGGCGAAGTTCAGCGGCGCTGCGATGGCGTTCGCCCAGAACTGCCCGAGGGCGATGGCACCGGCAAGGTTGGGATGCAGATAAAAAGTCCCCTGCACCCCGGACTCGGGCGTCAGGTCGTTGAGATAATTGGTCGAGAAGAAATTGAACGCCAGCTTGTCGCCCGCGAACACCAGGCCGGGATGAAGGGTGACGTTGTTGGAAATCAACAGGTCAATCTCCGGGAAATAGGTCTCCAGCCGCGCCAGGCCGGCGGCCCCGTAGAGCGAACTGTTCTGGGTGTTCGGCGAATACCAGGTCGGATAATGGACGAACACGCAGGCATTGGTAAAATTCGCCAGAAACTGGTCGATGATCGACTGTAAATTCTGCTCGTAACTGGCGGGGGAAACCGGCGACCCATTTGGCCCGCTTTGGGCGCTGTCATTGGCCCCGAGCATGATCGAAAAAATCAATTGCCCCGGCTGGTTGGTTTCCAGGGCCGCCGCTGCCCCCAGGGCAAGCTGGAAATCGGACGATGGATTTGACGAGGGCAGCCAGTCCACGGTGGTGTGACCGCTGTGTCCCTGGTTCGACATATTCACCGCCACGTTGAAACGCTGACCAAGACTCTGCACACATTGCACCGGCGTGGCCTGCGTGGCAGGGCTGGCCAGCGTCGCGCCATAGGTGATGCTGTCCCCGACAAAAACAATGTCATAGACCGGCGAGGTCGGTGGCACCGCCGCGACGGCTTCGGCCGGGGTGACAATCTGAACGTCGTCAATGAAGGAAGTGCGGTCAGACTGGGTATAAGGAACCGTTCCGGCAAAGGTCAGGACATGAACGCCGGCGGTGACGTTGAAGGGATTGGATGTGAACAGCGTCCACTGGGTCGTGCCCGGCGTGAACGTGCCCAGACTATTTCCGTCCACAGAAACGAGAACGGTTTCGGCACCGGCTCCCCCGCTCGCGCTGCTCCGGCCACAGGCGCGGAAGCGGATGACATACGTTCCCGCCGTTTTAAAAGTCACGGACTGCGTAAACTGACCGGTCCCCTGGACGAAGGCGGCCTGCCAGCCTTGAGGGATATACTTGGGCGAGCCGAAGAGCGTCCCGTTTTCCGTGACGATACCCGAAAAGGAATCGCCACCGGAGGCGTTGAATTGCCAGCCGGGGATTCCCGCCTGGGAATCGAGCGTGCCAAAGGGCGACGTGTAGATGTCCTCTGCCTGCTGGCTGTCCTCAAAGCTCGGATTGATGACCGTGACAAAAGCCCGCTTTGAGCCGGCCCCCGGCAAAGGCAGGACCGTGAGCGAAGCCGGCGCGCTATTGGTCGCCCCGCCGCCATTGGTCACGGTCACAATATAATTGGTTGGATCCCCAAAGTTCACATTACTGATGGTCAGCGTGGCATTGGTCGCACCGGAAATCCGCCCGCCATTGGTCAGGTTCATATAGACCCCATTGGTTCCAACCTGCCATTGGTAGGTTGGGTCGGGAACACCGGTGGCTTGGACGGTAAATTGCGCGGTTTGTCCCGCATAGACCATTTGATTCACATCTGGCTCGGAAATGATGGCTGGGGGAATGACCGAGGAGGTCACCAGGGACACGTTGTCAATATAGGTCGTGTGGTCGCCGCTGACGCCGTAGGGCAGCGTGCCGGCAAATTGCAGCGTATAAGCGCCCGCGGTTGCGACCGAAAACGTGTAACTATACAAGGTCCAATCACTGATATCGGTCTGGGCGCTGTTGCCGGGCGTTGCCGTCCAGGTCGAACTCCCCAACGAAACCATGATCGGATTGACCCCGTCGGCACCAGCCCGCGCCATCGCATAAAATTGCAGGGTAAATATGCCGGCCGGCAAAGTCACCGTCTGGGAGATCGAACCAGACCCCTGTATAAACACGGCGTTGGTGCCGTCTTCGATAGCCTTGTTCGAGAGGCGACCGGAAGCGGCGGCGATGCCATCATAACCATTGTTCACTGCGGAGGTAGCCAAGGTCCAACCCGTGGCTACATTGTCTGGCAAGGTGCCGAAACTGACCGTGTAAGTATCCGAAGTGACGGAGGGATTCACCGACTCAAAGCTGCCATTGACGATGAAATTCTGGCCGTTGGTGGCCACCGTCAGCAGGGCGGGTGCGCTGGTGACCGAGCCGACGCTGTTGGTCACGATCACCACATAATCCAGCGCCTGATCGGCCGTCACATTGGCTAGGGTAAGGACGTTGCTGTTAGCGCCCGAGATCGTGGCCCCATTGGACGGACCATTCGCAAGGTTGGTATAGACGCCCGCCAGGCCGGCCTGCCATTGGTAGGTGAAGGGTGCCGTTCCCGAAGCCGCCGCACTGAAGGAGACGCTGCCACCCGGCAATGTCGTTTGGGAAACCGGCTGGGTCGAGATGCGGGGATCAGGCAATGGACCCAGCTGAAGTTGGAAGCCATTCACGGCCGCAAAGGATTGCCCCGCGTTCTCAGTCGCAACCAAGCTCAACGTGCCGGCGGTCAGGGTGCCAGTGAAGGTCTGGTAGGCAACCCCGACCCCGGCAGAGATCTGCCGCGACGTGGCGCTGGTGGTCAGGGTGCTGGCCGTGTTGCCGCCCGTGGCCCCCGTCAGATTAAGTGAGGCTCCCTGACCGCTGGTATCTCCCGCAGCATAGACCACCAAGGTGAAACTGCTGTTCAGGTAGGCGGTCAGTCCGGTGAAACTCACCGTCACCGTTGGGCTGTAACCGGAAGCGTTATAGCCAAAGGCGTACCCTTCCATCAACGGCGTGGTCGCGGCATCCATGGCGCTCCCACCCGTGTCGGTGTAGAACTGCCCGGAATTATTCAAGGTGAATCCAACCCCGCCCACGAGGTTGCTTGCGGCATTGACCAGCGTGCCGGTCGTGGCGGTGATCGCATTCCATGCGTCGCCTGGGGAACCCAGCACCGCCGCTCCGGTTTGGGTGGCGCTGGCACCCAAGACACCATTGATAAGGATGGACGCGGGATAAAGCGTCAGGACGGCGGGCGAACTGGTGACAGAACCGAGGCTATTGGACACGATCACCTGATAGGACAAGGCCCAATTCGTGGTCACCCCGGCGATAGTCAGGACATTGCTGGTCACCCCCGAAATCGCGCCGCCATTGACCAGGTTGGTGTAGGTTCCGCCACCCACCGCTGCCGCCTGCCATTGGTATTGCAATGGCGTCCCGGAAGACGATGTCGCCCCCACGCTCAAAATCGCCGGCTTGCCCGCGAGGGTTCCCAGCGAAACCGGCTGGTTCGTGATGGCCGGCCCCGGCGGATAAACCGCCACCAGACTTACCTTGTCAAAGTCAAAGGCGGTGGCTTGGGCGGCACCCGCCGTGGTGAAGCCGACAACGATGTCACCGTTGCCGCCCTCGGTGCCCGTCGCCGTGTAGATCACGCTCTCGGTGACAAACGAGTTCTCCGTAAGTCCCGACGCGCTGATGGAATTGGAGGCAATCGGCACGAGCGACGAGTTGTAAAACACCAGCCGGCTGTTCGGAGGATTGTGATCCTGCTCCCAACCGAAATTAGCCGTCAACGTGTAGGTCACCCCGGCCTGATACTTGTTTGCCGATCCCAGATCCTGATAGACGGTGCCGGTGTCGTTGCCGCCGGTGCTGTAAATCTGGCAAAAATTACTGCCATCCAGACCGGGCGGCGGATACGCAGCAAAGCGGGTGTCACCGGCTGCGGGTCGAACCAAGGCGACCACTCCGGCCGACGGGCCGGTCACATTCCAGCTCGTGGGCGTTTCCACCGTATAACTGCCGGCGGTCACGCTTTGGGACTCGAAAGAATAATTGGGGATGCTGACTGAATTGGTGATCTGGGCGATTCCGGTGCCAGCCCCTGCCAGTAGCAAGCCGGTGCCTATCGCGAGGTGATAGAGGTGGTGTTTCATTGGATGACCGGCAGCAAAGCGCAGCTTTAACCGGCGGTTGTGAAGAAGTCAGAGTGTCGGCTAAGGTATGTTGATTCGGCTCCAGTTGGTTTATGCCAACTAACGTAACAGCGTCGGAACTTTTTGCAACCAATAGCGCAAACAATCAGGTCAAGTGTTTTGAGGCGATAAAACCTTTCAACGATTTTTTCAAAACCCTGCATCTGACAATTTCTCACGGACACTTAACGCACCTTTGCCCGGCTGTCGCTGGCGGCTCTGCTCCACCGGTTGCAAGATTGCTCGAAAGTGCGGAATGGCGTGGGCCACAGACGCACACAGATAAACACAGATTTTAAGAAATTCTCGCGCAGCCAAACTGAAGCTCTGAAGGGTCGAAGTGGCGGGCCGACAGCTTTTTGCTTGTTAAATTTTCCCGGCGGGCGTATTAGCAACGAAACTCAAATCACTTATGGGAACTATATTCTTCGGTTGCGTCATTGGTTTCATTGGCTGGTTTCTCGTCCGCTACCTCGCCGCCGGCTTTTACACCGTCAACCAGAACGAGCGCGCCGTGAAGACCAGCTTCGGTCGCGCCGAGCGCGTCGGCGACGCCACCACCTCGCAAGATCCCATCGCCGCCACGTTGAACGCCGAGGAAAAAGACCGCTACAATTATCCGCAAGTGCGCGTCATCCCGCCGGGCGGACCGTATTTCAAGTGGCCGTGGGAAAAGGTCTATAAAATTTCCATCGCCACCCAAACGATGAACATGGCGGTGGACCCGGAAAATGCCGACGCCAACAATCAGGGCACCATGCTCGAGGCCGTCACCAAGGATCAACTCAACACCGGTTTGAAAGGCCAGATCCGCTGGCACGTTTCCGAGCGCAATCTCTACGCCTACCTTTTCGGCGTGAAACATCCCATCGTCCACGTCATGGGTTATTTCGTTTCCGTGCTGCGCGAACGCATCGCCAACTTCGAGGCGCCCGCCAACGCCAAGACCGGCGACCCGCAGGCGTTGCATAATCTCGCCGCCACCGCCGTCACCGGCATTTCCATCAACGACCTGCGCAAAAATCTTTCTGACATCAACGACCACATGGACAAGGAATGCGCCGGATCCGCCGCGCGCTACGGCATTGCGCTGGATGCCTCGCTCATCACCGGCATTGATCCGCCGCCCGAAGTTGAATCCGCGCTGGCCGCCATCAATACCGCTTACAACGAAGTTTCCTCCAGCATCAGCCTCTCGCAGGCGAGCGCGGATCAAAAAATCGTCCAGTCCAAGCGCGCCGTGGAGATCGAGACCCTCAAGGCGCAGGCCGAAGTCCAGCCCATCGTCGCGCTGGCCGACCAGTTGAGCGACTTGAAACAGAACAGTGCCGGCGCGCTGGACGCCTACGTCCGCAACGTCCGCCTGAAACTTTACAGCGAAGCCAAGACCGTGATCCTGGAGGCCAGCCATGAATGAGAATCCCCTCGCCTCGCCCGTCGTGCATTTTTTCATCGCGGCCATCGTGACCTTTGTCGGGCTGTTCATCCTCGTGCCCGTGTTCTTCGGGTTCGTGCGGCTGTTCGGCTTTTACACCATCGTCGAGGAACGGCAATGCAAAGTCTATCTGCTGTTCGGCAAAGTCGTCGCCGTCATTGACGAACCCGGCTTGCACATCCTCATCCTCAAGCTCGGCATCAAGGCGCCGCTCGTGAATTTTCTCGGCAAATGCCACACGCTCGATTTGCGCCTCGACCAGGAATACATCCGCAGCACGCCCGTCAATTCCGAGGAAGGCGCGCCTATGGGCATCGGCATCTGGTATGAGATGGTCGTGAGCGACCCCGTGTCCTACCTGTTCAAGAACGCCGACCCGCGCGGCTCGCTCGCCGCCAACGTGGGCAACTCCACCGTCCGTTGTTTGAGCAACATGAAGCTCGCCGATATGTTGCAAAACCGTCATCCCATGAGCCAGACCGTGCGCAACGAAGTCTCCCCGCAATCGCAGGCGTGGGGTTACAGCCTCGGCTCCGTCTATATCCGCAAAGTGCATTTCCGCGACGCCGGCATGATCAAGCAGATCGAGGAAAAAGTCGTGAACCGGCTGCGGCAGGTCACCTCCGCCATCAAGCAGGACGGCACCAACCAGGTGAACATCATCACCAGCACGGCGGAACAGCAGGCCGCCATCGAGTTTGCCAAAGCCGCCGCCATGCGCCCGCAGATCGTGGGACTGGCGTTGAAAAAAATCTCGCAAGACCCGGACATCGCGCACGCCCTGTTCAACGTGCTGGAGACGCAGAACATCATAGACGGCGAAGCGAACATCACGCTCATCCCGCGCAACTCCGAACTGCTGGGGCAACTCGTCGCGGCCACGCAGACGCCGAAGGCAGGGGGCTAAATAAAATTCATAAAATCTTTCGCCTCCTTTCAAAATGGGATTTTGCTAAACGTTTTTACTGCATAGTCATTGACTAAGATTTAATATTTTATACGATTAAACTAATATGCCAGCATGGAACATTCCCGACGAATTGGCGGATATGCTTCGTAAAAGACGCGTAATTCCGTTTATAGGGGCTGGCTTTTCTTCAATCTTAGGTTTACCAGACTGGAATACATTGTTGGCTCGTGTAGCCGAAGAGGTTCCTGCACCGCTTACTTACGAACAAGTTAAAGAGGACTGCCAAAATAATCCGCTGCAAATAGCGGAATACTATTTTTAAATTAGCGATCGCAGCATTGGCCCATTACGATTTGCAATCGGCAAGGCTCTCGGAGCACCTTCTACTCCTCCAGTTAAATCTGGGGCGCACGTCGAATTGGTAAATCTGGGAATGCCTCAAATTTATACTACAAACTTTGACGATTTGATCGAACAGACCTTTGGCGATTTAAAACAGCCAGTGTTACCGGTTGTGCTTCCAAAGCATATTGCCAATTCGGCAACGACTTCAACACAAGTCGTAAAATACCATGGAGACTTGAGACACGACAAAACTCTAGTTCTTACAGAGTCTTCTTATTACGAGAGGTTAGATTTCGAGTCGCCTATGGATTTGAAATTCCGTTCAGACCTTCTTGGTAGGTCTGTGCTTTTCATGGGTTATAGTTTTCAGGATATAAACATTCGGGTAATCTGGTTCAAACTGATGGATATGATGAAAGATATTCCAGTTAATGAACGTCCAACTTCGTTTATATTACGCCTAAATTCAAATCCAGCTCTAGAACGCTTGTATGATGAAGTCGGAATAAAAACAATCGTTCTCGATCCTGATAAAAAAGCAGCAAGCAACGAAGAAAAAGCATCGTTGTTAAATGACTTCATGTTTACAATTGCAACGCTAGCATCTCCAAATTGTAAGATTGCTGGGCAAAAAGACAAAACACAATTTTTTAGCGCTGCGCTGGCTAATTTATTGTCCGCGGAACTTGATCAATTTGAAAAAGGCGGGCCGCCTACAAGATTTGGTAGAAATTCAAAGTCGAGGCGAGTTCCTTTAGCTCTCAGTGATATGCTTGAAGTTGCTGGGAAACGAACCATACCGGCCGAGTTACAACCAATAGTCCGTCAAATTATTGATCGTTGCGTAGCTGTAAACCAAAAGGGAAATCGTCAGTTGCCGTCGGATTATATTCCTTTGGCTATTTCATATTCCAAAACTTTTGGCGTTGACCCATTGGTTACATTTGTAGTCGCATCCAATTTAGGTAGGGGAAATAGCCGTGAAATGATTTTGAATGATTCCGTGCCATGGAATAATATATGGGCTGCAAAACTGACTCCCGACCAGGTGGGTTGGATTTTAAAAAAGCTAGAATCCGAAATTGAAGCTCATGAGGACAACCCGCAGTATGGTTTAGACCATGACCTTGCATTTATTGTGGATCCAGTAAAACGAGTTCTCTCTGGAGAAATATTTGAAAGCGGAAATAGTGAAACAACGCGAAAAGCAAACGAATTAGTCCAACGTGTCGCTCAATTATATCCTAGCGTCTTAAATTACACGCCAACTCCTAGCCAACGACCGGATCCATCGCAAATCATTCAAGAAATTGACGAACGAGAAGCCGCCATGGCTCCTCCTGAAGAGCCACCTGACGATGAGGTGCCGTTTTAGCTCATTACCCCGCAATTCCCCAGCCCCATGCGGCGTGCTGGTCTTTGCCGCCGGCCATCCGCCTGCGCTGCGCTACGGCGCGACAAGCCATTTGCCAATCCTGTGGGATTGAAATCATTCAGCCCAGGGTTGGTCCGAGCCGGACGGGCGAGAAGCTACCCTGGGTCAACCGTCAATAGTTAGTTTAAAAACCGTCCTCACCCTCCATAGCCGCTGTCGCTGCTCCTCGAGGAGAGGGCTTTGCCGTTCCCCGCGTTTTTGTAAAACCCAGCGCGGGATGATTCGCACAATCATTCAACCCACCGAAAGCATGATCATTCCTTACCTGTAAAGGCGCATTACAGGTTTGTAATGGAGCATTGCAGGTACGCCATCATTGATCGCAAAGGCATCGTCCGCGCCCTCGGCGTGCAGCCGCAATACGTCGAGACCATCGTCCAGAAACTACTGCTCGCGGAACCGACGCCGTGATCCTGCGGCAGCGCGAGCGAAATAAATTTCTACTCCGTGCCGCCACGGCTTTGACGCGCAGCGGCATTAACGCATCACGCGCCAGTGCGAGCGCCGAGTGATCGCGCGTCTGATTTCATTAATTGATTGAATTCATGCCCGCGCGCTTCCAACCTCATGGAAAGGAGTCCGTCACCTTGATTTTATGTCGCAATCTCACAACCGTCTTTTGATCATCGTCATCCTCGGTGCGCTGTCCACCATCAGCCCGTTCGCGATTGATATGTATCTGCCGGCGTTTCCCCAGGTGGCCGCCGCGCTGCACACCTCCACCGCCCGGATCTCGCTTTCGCTGGCCAGCTACTTTGCCGGCATGGCGGCGGGACAACTTTTTTACGGCCCGCTGCTGGACCGGTTCGGCCGCAAACCGCCGTTGTATGCGGGACTGATTTTATTCATCGCTGCCTCCCTGCTCTGCCTGTGCTCGCGCACCGTGGAATGGCTCATCGCGCTGCGCTTTGTGCAGGGACTTGGCGGCTGCGGCGCGCAGGTCGCGGCGATGGCGATGGTGCGGGATTTTTTCCCGGCGAAGGAAACCGCCAAAATCATCTCGCTGCTCATCCTGATCATCAGCGCCTCGCCCTTGCTCGCGCCCAGCGTCGGCGTGTTCGTGGCCGTGCATCTCGGCTGGCAATGGGTCTTCATCGTCCTGTCGCTGTTCGTGGCTTTGATGCTGTTCATCTGCTGGTGGCGATTGCCGCAGGGACACCCGCCTGACCGCACTGTCTCCTTGCGGCTGCGTCCCATTTTTCAAAACTACGCCCTCGTCTTGAAAGAGCCGCAGTTCCTCACTTACGCGCTCGCCGGCGCGTTCGCCTTCTCCGGCCTGCTCGTCTATGTCGCCAGTTCGCCAATTATTTTCATGGAAGTGTTTCACGTCAGCCCGCAAATCTTCGGCGCCATCTTTGCCGGACTGGCCACCGGTTTCATCGGCAGCAACCAGATCAACATCCTGCTGCTCCGCAAATTTTCCAGCGAACAGATTTTTCGCACCACGCTGCTCGTGGAATGTCCCGTGGCGACCTTGCTGCTCGTGGGAACCGTCGGCGGCTGGTTTGGTTTGCCCGCCACGCTCGCGCTGTTGTTCATCTCGCTCTCCAGCCTCGGCCTCGCCTATCCGAACGCCGCCGCGCTCGCGCTCGTGCCATTCGACCGCAACATCGGCAGCGCGTCCGCCATGCTGGGATTTTTGCAGATCGGCGTCGCCGGCATCGCCTCCGCGAGCATCGGCATTTTTGATTCCCACACCATGCGGCCGGTCACGCTGGTTCTAGCCGCAACTTCGTGGATCGGGTTCGCAATCTTGATCATCGGCAAGCGCCGCATCCACGGCCTCCGCTTCGTCGAGGAAAAAGACGCCAATATTCTGCCACATTGAACGCCGGCCAAGGATTCAGGAAACAAATTGCCCGCAGGCGAATTGACGAAGATCGTGACGCCCTGCCCGACTGCCGACCGGATCAGGGAAATCATCGCCTGCCGATCACCAGCCGGGCCGTAACCGGAAGCGCATACTCAGGCGCGGCATCTTTGTAGAAACTCAACGATTGGTGATTCCGCCATTGTTGAACCTTGGATTGTTGTTTCCGTTATCATTGAAATTGCCCGAACCATGCCATCCGTTCGTGGGGAGATCCCCCGAACCGTGCCACGAGCCACTGTTATTTTTGTTGTAAAAATCCCCCGAACCATGCCAAGGGATGTTGCCGGGGGCGGTGTTGTTGAGGCTCGCGGCATCAGGCTGGATGTTGTTGGTAGGGGCGGGCGGAATCATGCCGTTATTATTGTTGTAGCCATTATTGGGCGGAGTTCCTTGGATAATGTTGCCATTGCCGTTGCCCGGCGGGATCATGCCGTTGTTATTGTTGTAGCCGTTGTTGGGGGGATTAGCGGGTGCGCCGACTGGTGGATTGGCCGGGGTGCCCGCCGGCGGCCGACCGGCGGCATTTAATGGCGGATTAGCTGGGGTGACCACGGGTGGTCTGCCGCCGGGCTGTATCTGTGTCCAAGCCAGAAGTGGCGCGCTGCAAAGAATGATCAGGATCGTTATTTTTGTTTTCATAATTTTTTGTTTGTCTGCTGGCGACTCTAAATCCCCGGCCCGTTTGCGTCTATGGGGTGAAGTCCGTAACCAGAAGATAATGACTAAAAACCCTGCGAAAAATATCGGCCTTCCTTCAAAGGCTTGCAGTTTGCTGGCTAGGCACTAGGCTTTAGCTTGAGTGAACACCACGGAAGTTGAGACACATTCATCATCTTCGCCTGCGGCGGAAGGGATTGTGCGTCATCCCGCTTTCCTCAGCACGCATTGGTCGGTGGTCTTGTCCGCTGGCCATAGTGATACCACCAGCGCCCGCGATGCTCTGAGCCAGCTCTGTCAAACTTACTGGTATCCGCTTTATGCTTACGTCCGCCACCGCGGCCATTCCACCCACGATGCCCAGGATCTGACCCAGGCATTCTTCACACGATTGATGGAGAAGAACTGGGTGCGCACGGCCGACCGCGAAAAAGGACGGTTCCGTTCGTTTCTGCTCACCGCCATGAAACGGTTTCTTGCGGACGAATGGGACAAAATGCGCAGCCAGAAACGCGGCGGTGGCGAACCATTGTTTTCATTACAATTCGATACTGCGGAGGCGCGCTTGAGCCATGAACCGGCGGATCAAATTACACCCGAACAAAGCTTTGAACGGCGCTGGGTGTTGACTCTGCTGGACGAAGTGCTCAAACGACTTCGGAAGGAATATGACGGTGAAGGGAACGGGGCGTTATTTACCGAACTGAATCCATGCCTTGTCGGTGACCGCACATCGCTCCCTTACGCGAAGCTTGCCGGAAAGCTTTGCCTGAGCGAAAGCGCCTTGAAATCAGCGGTGCACCGGTTGCGTCAGCGTTACCGGAAATTATTGCGGGACGAGATCGCCCAAACGGTTTCTGAACCGGGTGAAATTGACGAAGAGTTGCGGCATCTCTTTGAGGTGCTGGGGAAAAACGGGTGACTTTTAAGCCGTCGCGGGAAATTATTTAATTATTTTGCAACCTTGGGCGATAATTTCCTAAATACAGGGTGGAAGCATAACATGGACACCAAGCCCATCTGCCCCGTTTGCCTAAAAATTCTCGCGCCCGAAACGCCGCTGGGATTGTGTCCGGAGTGTCTTATCCGGGCCGGGTTCAACACCGGCACCGAACCCCATTCGGCCGATGAAAAAAAGCCGCGCTTCATCCCGCCCACGATCACGGAACTGGCAAAACACTTTCCGCAGCTAGAAATCCTGGAACTTATCGGCCAAGGAGGCATGGGGGCGGTCTACAAAGCGCGGCAGAAACAACTCGACCGGGCCGTCGCGTTGAAAATTCTGCCACCCCAGGTTGCCAGCGGTCCGGGCTTCGCCGAGCGGTTCACCCGCGAAGTCCGGGCCTTGGCCAAGCTCAATCACCCGCACATCGTCACGCTCTACGAATTCGGCCAGACCGACGGCTTGTTCTATTTCCTGATGGAATATGTGGATGGCGTCAACCTGCGACAACTGCTCAATCACAGCCGCCTCACGCCGAAGGAGGCGCTGTCCATTGTGCCGCAGATCTGCGACGCCCTCCAATACGCCCACGACCGGGGCATTGTACATCGCGACATCAAGCCCGAGAATATTATTTTGAGCAAGGACGGTGAGGTAAAAATCGCTGACTTCGGGGTGGCAAAAATCGTCGGGCAGGAGCCAGAAGAGACAGCAACCAAGGCGTCCAAGGAACTTGGTGATCTAACCGAGACCGGCAGCGTGCTGGGCACCCCGCAATACATGGCTCCCGAACAGATCAGCTCGCCTAGCGAGGTGGATCATCGCGCGGACATCTATGCGCTGGGGGTGGTATTTTATCAGATGCTTACGGGCGAGTTGCCGGCCGGCAAATTAGCACCGCCGTCCAGCAAGGTGCAGATCGACGTGCGGCTGGATGAAATCGTTTTGCGGGCGCTGGAAAAGAAGCCCGAACTCCGCTACCAGCAGGCCAGCGAGTTGAAAACTCAAGTGGAGACCATCGTGGCGAGCCCGCCCAAACCATCATCACCTGAAGAAGAAAAATCCAAGCTTATGAATAAAAAGACCATCGCCGCCATTGCCGTTATCGCCTTACTGCTCACCGCCGTTGGCTACGCGTCATGGCCCACCATCATCAAATCCGACCAGAAGGGATCGGCTCAAACCAACCCGGAGAACCAAGCCACGGTCACCGCCACGAATGAAAGTAATTACCGCTTAACCATTGAGCTGCGCGACGGATCTCACGTCGTGGGAAAAAGTTTGGAGGACACTTTGCGTTTCCATTCGGCATCACTCGGCGACATGAAACTGGCGGTGGCTGGCATCCGTTCTATTGCGATGGCGGATGATGGCGTGACGGCGCGGCTGGAGGCGACCAACGGGGATGCGTTGGACGTGCAGTTCATCACGCAGATTTTAAAGGTGGAAACCGGCTTCGGCAAAACCGAGCTGCCGGTGAAATTGATCAAAAGTGTCAAAATTTCTCCGATTGGAAACCAAGCGACAATAGATCAGGTGGTGATGAATGCGCCCAATCTGCTGGGCTACTGGCGGTTCTCGCCCGAGGCACCCGACAAAAGCATTGGCGGTAACTATTCCGCGAGTTTCTTGGGCAATGCTACGGTCGGTCCGGCGAATTCCGGACCGGGAGATTCCGGCTCGTCCGTCGTGCTGGATGGCAATGGTTCCTATGTCGCTACCACCTTGGTAGGCGGATTGGCCAGCAGCGGATCTAACGCCGTTCAAGGCACCATCATCGCCTGGTTTAAGCTGGCCGCGTTGCCCTCCACCACGGGGCGCACTTTCTATCTTGCAGGCGAATCGGTATATCAGAACGATTTTGATTTGCAGATTGCACCCGATAACCGCCTCAATTTCTACACCGACAGCACCACGGCCACGGTGGCCAACACTCCTCTGACCACCAGCGATCTCAATGTCTGGCATTTTGTCGCCGCCACCTTGATCTCAAACGAGTCGCGCAAGATTTATCTGGACGGAGTGCTGGTGGGAACTTCCATTCCCAACCCTCATCTTGCGACCATGGTTGGGGCATTCAGCATCGGTGAAAGCCTGGTGTTCAGAGGCCGGTATCTGCAAGGGTCGATGGCCGAAGTTGCCGTTTTCAATCGGGCGCTTTCGGCGGATGAAATCCAGAGCATTTATCGCTCGGTTCCCTCCGACAGCCCGGTTCCATTGCCGTCGGTGAATCCGCCTGTGCTGCCGGCACCGCCAATCATCCAACCGACCCGGGAGCCGAACGTCGCTTTCGTGGCGGCGGCCACGAATGAAACCGGCTTCCGCCTGACCATTGAGCTGCGCGACGGGTCGCACGTCGTCGGTAAAAGTCTCGAGGACACCTTGAGCTGCCACTCGGCATCACTCGGGGACATGAAACTGGCGATCGCCGGCATCCGTTCCATTGTGATGGCGGATGATGGCGTGACGGCGAAGGTGACGACGAGGAGCGGCGATGTGCTGGATGGGCAGTTCATAATACAGGCTTTGCCAGTGGAAACGATTTTCGGCAAAACCGACCTGCCGGTGAAATTGATCAGCAGCGTCAAAATCTCTTCGCTCGGCAAGTCGGGGTATCTGCCGCCGGGTCTAGTCGGTGCGTGGTTGGATGACGGCAATGGATACGACAGCCGCAATGGCCGGGCCGCCGTCATTGAAGTTCCCAATAGTCCGGCACTAGCCTCAATGCAGCAAACCCACCAGCTCAGTTTCGCGGCCTGGATCAAGCCGACCTCATTCCCGTGCGAATTTCCTGGCCTGTTGGTCAAAGGCAGCACCACGCAACATGACGCTACTTTCGGCGGATACGTCTTCACCTTGAACGCCAATGGTGATAACGATTTCCAATTTTTAAGCGGTGCCCTACAGATTGTGACGCACAACGCCAACGGCCGCTGGATCAATCATCATATGGGCGAATGGATTCATGTGGCATTCACCCTGAATGCCAACACGCGAACCGCCAAGTTTTACATCAATGGGAAACCGACTGACGATGAATTCATCTTCGGGACTTGGGAGGGTCTCAATTTGGATGTTCCCAGCAAACTTTTTGTTGGTTCGGGAGATCCGGCCAACGGCCCCAATCCCATTTTTGAAGGCCAGATGCAGGATATGTTTCTCTTTAACCGCGCGCTTACGGCGGATGAAATCCAGACCATTTACAATGCAGATCAACCTGCCGATGCCAGTTTTCCGCCGTAACCAGTAAAATCGCCGGTTCCACCAACGCCTTCGCTCCGCGCGGCAGCCAGAGATGAAGGCGAGTGGCTTGGCTCAATTCTGCCTGCTTGCGCCGGCATCCGACCATCGGAATTTCATCGGGGGGCTGATGATACTTCAGCGGATATTTTTTTTGAAGATCTGCAGCAAGAGCTGGCACTTGGGCGTGTCGAGGGTGGCCAGTTTCCCGTCGAACGCCGTGTTTAAGAAATCGCTGTAGCCGGGCAGCTTTTGGACTTCCGGCGAGTCCAAATCCCTGAAGGCCATCGCCGAGTTTTGAAAATTCCGCTGTGCGATCGGCTCATTGATCAAGGGGATGACATTATGATGACGCGGGTCCCGGCTGATCTTTGCGAACAGAGCCACCACCGTTTCCATTTCGCCCTCCAGGGCTTGCATGAAACAGCCATCCTTGTAAAGCAGCAGCCCGGTGATGCCCGCCCGCGAATTGCGTTGGACGCTGCCTTTGAGTAGATCCATTAAATCCAGCTTGCTGATCGAACCGCTGGCTGTGCTCGTATAAACAATTTGGAACAAAGTGGCCATGTGCTTACTTTAAGAACAATGCCGGTAAAGGCAAAGACAAGTTTCACCCGATTCCTTACCTGAAACGCAATAGTCGCGACGCTGTTGGAATAATTAAGGGGCTGTCACCGGACTGCTTTTGAGGTTGGGCGCGAAAGGAAACGTGAAAGTGCAGTGTCCCATGGCGAGCGCCAAACCAAAATCCATCATGGCTTGATAACCATCATTCGATACCGGCAGGGCCGGGATAAACATATTCGCCACCACGCCTTTAACTCGGCCTACAAAATCTTGCCAGAGACTGTCACTGTCATCGGCCGGTTTAATTGTAGACAGCGATACTGCCATTTTTGGCAAACCAGATTTCCGGTAAAATGCAAGCTGGTTGACCCGTGCTACGAGTTCATTCTCATGTTGAATCGCACCATTCCGATAAATAATGTTGTCCAAAATGATGCTCACGGGGCTGGCGTAGCCATGGCAATCGAACTGCATCCGCACCTCGGTTACGCTGGGCCGACCTTTGGCCAGCGTGCCTTTAATCTCGACGAGGCCCTTGCCGGAACCTTGAACACCGATGAAGTCGAGTTGGATTGGCAAAGGTTTGCCTGCCTTGAGTTCCATTGCATACTGTCGGATTAAATCATCATGGTCGAACACATTGCGCTCGAATCCATCGCCGACAAAATCAAATTCGCAGACGGCGTGAAAGGAAGTCCCGTTCGTCACGCAACTGGAAGAAACCACCCTGACGCGCTGGGTGTTTCCCGTATTGTTCGTAACAGAAATTGGGGCTGGCCAAATCAGCGGCACGAAATACATGAATTTATTGAGCGGATTTTCAATCGGCTTGCCTTTGTCATAATCAAATCGCAAGGTCGGGCCGGTCGGTGCGGCCAGCAGCCCGCCAGTCATTAGGAAATAACCCACCAACACCAGTAAGGGCGGGATGGATTTGATGCGGCGGGGAATCATTGGCGAATATTTTCCGCGCTTGGATTTTTATTACAAGGCTTTTCAAATCTTATCGCTGCCACACTGGCAACCAGTTGGTGAACTTTCGACTTTCATTGGCCGCAACAGTTCAGGCGAATTTGGATCAGGCCGGAGAGACGGAGTTGTTTCAGTGTCGTTTGAAGGGCATTCATGTTTGGTTGATGGTTGATGTGGCTGTGGCAAAGCAATCGGGCACACAGTCCCGGTAAGTGTCGAGGTTGCGG
>Ga0302277_1000386_pt1 | contig 34709 bp, 37 predicted proteins | sample III_Bog_N3_1_FD_198759 | JGI IMG/M metagenome (GOLD analysis project Ga0302277, IMG submission 198759) | Peat permafrost microbial communities from Stordalen Mire near Abisko, Sweden - III_Bog_N3_1 | ecosystem: Environmental > Terrestrial > Soil > Wetlands > Peat | place: Sweden: Abisko... | reverse complement strand
TACAACCCAAAAAGGACTTCCCTAACCCGGAAGTCCTTTTGCTTTGCTAAATGAAAATTATTTTGATTGATTTAACTGTTAAATTCTTTGCTCTATCTGTATAAACAACCTTTTGAGGCCAGCATGGTGAAATACAGATCGTCTTACACATTGCTCAGACCTTCGCTATACTTCCAGTGCTATGCCTATTATAGATTTATTCATCCAAAACAATCGACCAACAAGAAATCTTAGGCCTGATAGAACATCCACTCTATTTGCAAGAGCATATGCACAACTTGCCGTAAATAAATTAAATCCTGGCAAAGTTGCGCCTATCTTCTCATATATTAACGGCGATTATAAGAGTTTTGGAGCTCTAACCTTGAACAGTGGAGGTTCTGTATCCTTTTTCCCAGATTTCTATCACTTAGACAACTTTGACCACCTAACATTGAATAAAGATTTCATAAATGGCAAAGGTCATTTTACTTTAACTAGTGGGGATGGTGAACATACTAAGACCATAGGTTTTCAAACAAGTCCTTTAGCTGGTAGCAACTATTATCATCTTGTAACATTTGGAATGGACACTGACGATCTCTTGATGGATCTACTGCCCGAGATTAAATTGCCCGGCATTTCCTATAACACAGAAAATGAACGAGTGAAGTATATGCAGTGGATTCAAGAATCAGTGGACCGAAAGTACACATTGGACTTTCCTGATCACATAGGCTCTTATTTTGTCCAAATATTAGTTTTGCCGAAAGGGCGGCCTACAGAAAGATTGGCCGTAGAAAGAACTTATGTGGAAAAACTTATAAACAATGCTCAATCATTTGAAGGAGAGACCTTCGACTGTAGGTTAACCGAGTTACAAACTCCTGCAGCAAGCGATTTCACAATATATATTCTAAGCTTTCGTGTTAATAACTCGGTAGCTGGATCATTTGGATTCCTTCTTGCACAGGACCCGACTAAGCCTCTACCACCAGAAATGGTCAGCGCAAGTAATTTATAGTTAATAAGAACAACAAATGAGTAAGCGACTAAGTGTATCTGAATATTTGTATTATCCAGTAGATGCGAACTGGCGATTTTCAGTAAGAGACGAAACCGATGACATTGTTCTGCGGGTAGATTTCTTCAATACCTTAGAAAAGCCTGGAGAATGGAAGGATATTGCTCGAATCGAACAAAGCGGGCATACCGAATTTCACGCCCATCTTCCTGGGTCAAATTATAGATTTCCAATCGCTCAGGGACTTAAAAGAGAGGAAAAGTTAGAAATAGGATTCGACAAACTTCGCGGTTACGCCATTGCTGGAGCAATTTATTATAAAACTTATGTTTTTAACTCGAGCCCAGAATGGGATGATATAAAAACGCAGATGTTAAATAAAGAAATACCTATGGGAACAATACGTAATGGAAAATCGATAAGTGCAGTTGCAAAAATTGCAGATAGTTTAGAAGTTAAGAAGTTCGACTCAAAAGGACATTTAAGATCAATTAGATCTATAGATGGGTCTGGAATAGAAACTGTTATTGATGAATGATTACGGAGTGTTTGAAATTAAATAACTGCACCCGATTCGTTCGGCGGTGCAGTTTTCTTATTCATTCATTGAACGGGAAAGTTAGTAACTTTATTCCAATATCCCAAAGATTTATTGTATTGAGCCAATCTGAGATTCGTAATTAATATATAGCTGCTGTTCTTGATCTTGTATTTGTGCAATTTTCGCATTGTTTGTATTTAATAAATTTTGCGCTCTGCCATTTGCTGCGGCCATGTCCCCAGAATCACTTTCTATATTTGTTAAATCGGAATAGTACTGACTTTTAATACCAAGAATTTGCTGGTTTAATGTGTTTATCTGTGTATTATAGGCTGAAGTCAATGCGTTTATCTGATTCGTTTTTTGCTGCTGAGCTTGTTGAGCTGCTAGGGCGGCTTGCTGCTGAGCTTGGGAATTATCTACCGTAGGTGTGGGCGGGGTATATACAGGTTGTTGTATTACCTGAGGTACGGGGGTAGGAGTATTCAAACTAGGAGTTTCAATTGTAGTCGCTGGCGCAGTTTGGACTATGGGAGCACTACTAACTTTAGTAGTCGATTTAGGATTTGGTTTAGGTGCCACAGGTTGCTTAGATGTAGATACCTGTTGAGAATTTGAAGAAGCATTGCCGGTGGGTTCAGATATAGATGTTCCTTGTAATCCTGGTACCCCTAATAAAACGGCATTCTGTGATGTTTGTGGTGCACCTTGTCCCTGTTTAACCTGCGAACTATTGCAAGCAGTAGCAAATATTATTGTCGCAGCCAGTATTAGAAAAAGCTTTATTTTCATGAACTAACCTAATATTTGATTACGGAAGTAATTGTCCTGCTTGTCTGGCTGTGAGTACACTAGTTTGTGTGAGTGATTTATCAACAATGTTTGCTGGCACGGCATCGGAGAAAGTATAACCCCATGATTGCAGAGTAGCTGCATCTGGAATGCCTATAAAACCACTTGTGGTAACCAATTCATATGTACCACCATTGTTGATGAGCGTACCTGGCAGATGGGCACTATTGGCACTAGATACAGCATTTGTTGAAGTCATCCAAGAAACATCTCCAGCTGTGGTACTACTGAAGCTAAAACCTAATCCTTTGAAAATTGTAGCTGAAGTAAATCCAGCCTTCTGGCCATTTGTAATAAGATAACAGGTACCTGTATCTAAGCCTTTGTTTGAACAAATTATCTTGCCGTCCCTTGGCGGAATGAACGAGCCTACAGAAAGTGCCGTATCTGCTGCACTGGCAGTGACTACACCACCCCAAGAATTAAAACCATATGAAAGGAACGCACCAGCTGACGTATATGGTCGGCGAGTACCATCTGAGGCAATCATACTCACTGTTCCATCGGGGGTGAGAATATTAGTACCCACGGGGTCCGTACCACTTGTAGTAGACGGTGTCGCTGGTTGAGCGGGAGAAATGACTGGAAGCGGACTAGAGCTTGTTGTACCAACTATCTGCAACTGTAGTGTAAAGGTTGCGGTAGTTCCCCTTAAATCGGTAAGTGATAACACTGGAGTGTAATTACCAGAAGCTAATGGAGTACCACTAAATTGTATAGAACATTTTGTTGTTACGACACCCGTTTGTGAGTCTGTACTTGCACCCAGGACTTTTACATTACTTGCAGTAACTCCAGATGGTAGACCTGAAAAGGTACCGTTGGGAATATACGATCCAGTATAATCTAAGTTCAAACCGCCAAAATATGGAGAGGCGGTACTTCCTTCGGGTAAGGTTGAACTAGATGTAAGCGTAAATGAACCACCATAGATGACAGTCAAATTATAATTCTCTGTAAGCAGCGCCCCATTGTTATCGGTCAGAACTAAGATTATTGGATAGCTACCTGATAAAGTCGGTGTCCCACTCAAAGTAACAGAATCAACACCATTAGCACCTTGATTTACGCTTCCAAGAAACAGGCCGCCAGGCAACATACCACTAACAAGTGACACACCTGGTATATATGAGCCGCTATAAATAAAATTTATTGTGGCCGTATAGGGCACATTCGTATAAGCATTAGATAATGTTGTCGGACTGATAAGTTGAAAAGTTCCAGCCGCGTGAACTGAACGTGCCAAAACTGTTGAACACAAGATGGTGATCACCAGTAGATATTTCTTCATCTATGTTAAATTAAATTGTTTTTATTCCACTAAAAAACATAATATGCCGTGATTGTAGACGGCACTTATAAACCCCTTAATTGCGCCCTCATTTTAACACTAATTGGTGGTGACGTATATATAGTTGCGGCCCCCTATAAGCTTTATACTATGAGCTATCTAGTCAATCCTACTAACTTAATCATTAGATTTTTTTTCACGCTCCATAATCACCTGTAGAACATTATCTTTTTTGCCTAGTAATGCCAATGGTAGAAATAAACAACCTAATAAGCATGTTTTACCCCCATCCCAACCTTGTTTTACGGATTCTGAGCTTTTGATTTCCCAACCATCATTAGCTAATTGGTCAATGTCTAACCCCATCTTTCTGCGGCCTTCGAGATTATCTTGATAAGTAAGAGTTTTATATTCTTTGGCCATATATTAAGAACATATCTTGTTAATTTTTATATAAGCGTTAATTGGATTGCAACTCAGCAGCCTTAGTATTGAGAGCGCGATGGCAAAAAGAGTATTCCGCCGTTGAAACTGCTTAATGGCATACTCTGAACAAGTCGGGTGATAAATACATTGAACACCCCTACTGGAAAGTTTAGGTGACCAGTTCACTTGATATTTTTTTATCATCCGGATAAAGATTTTATTCATTGTTGCTCCATGATAATTGTGATCAAAAATATTCAAAAATAATTTGTTTGACTGAAGTTTTATGCCAAGTTTTTTTGGCGAAAAAATAATTATGGACAGATAGACTAATAATTATCCCTTTTCAATCCTATGTTTTCAAGTCATTATTTAGCAGTTTGAGTTTCAACCGAGCATACATTTATACTCGGCACTGTGATCTGATAATTTGCCTCCGAAGTATATGTCTCTGAACCAGTAAGAGGGCCAGTGACTGTGACGACATCATCTTCCACTGCCTGAGTTGGTTGGTTATAGGTAACATAAACAATATCGTTGGGGTCCCAGCCGTAATCGGTTTTTGTGACTTCAAGGCGTATTATGCCTTGATTGCCACTCTGCTGGATTTGTACAATCTGGCCTGTGAAGGTCGTAACGGTGCCATCAAAGCTTTCAGGATCCTTGGATAGTTGTTTATAGTCCACGCTCTTTTCTTGCTTCGTAAGTACGGCTACAGACGTATCACAAATGCTTACTGGTGTTGTGACTGCAGATGAATTTGTTGGCGTAGTTGAAGTTGACTTGTTACTCGTGATGTCGTAGATGCCGACTATAACAAATACCGCTATAACAATTATCCCGACTACTATAATCAAATGCTCAATGACTGCCCCTAATTTAGAGTGTTTCTTCTTTTCAGGATTCTTCAAATCCTTACCGCAATGCTTGCAAAGTATAGCTTCGTCTTGAATATCTTCCGCACAATAAGGACATTTTTTCATAATAGAATTTGCTTTTTATTGTATCGAGACTGTCCAAGTACCACTACTTTGCGCATCACTAGATACGATATTCAAGAGGTATGGGCCAGCAGTATCAATATGGACGGCGGTTGATCCGTTGAAATCACCTATAACATTTTCAAGTAAACTGACGATGAAATTACCGCTTCCGCTATTTGTCAGCGTAAAAGTGTGCAGGCCAGCAGAAAGGTTGAAGAATTGTGTCGCTTGATTGCCAGTACCGCTAAGATTTGAAACTGAAGCTGCGCTGTTAACACGCGGCTGGGTTATAACAATATTCCACGATCCAGTAGCCTGAACATTCAAGAGATAGCTTCCCGCAGTTGAGATATTAATTGCCTGCGAGCCGCTGTAATTACCGATTGCATTAGAAAGGTACGAAACTGAGTTACCATTGCTATCCAAAAGAATTACGATGAAATTACTGCTTCCTGTGTATGACATCGTGAAAATTGATAACCCTTGCTGCAATACAAATGGTTGAGTGGCTTTCTGACTGCTTCCACTAAGTGTAATTGGATTTGGAGATGATAAAACAACTGGCGGCGTTACTGTGACTGGTGGGACTGGTATAGCTGGTATAGATGGTATGGTTGGGTTGGGTTGGGTTGGAACGCTTGGTGTGCTAGACACATCACTAGCCCAAGATAATTCACCGGCTACATGCATTGGCAGAACGCCTGACTGAGTTAGCTGTTGATCTGCTGTGTCTGCAGGAACAACATTACTCAATACATACCCCCAAGAACTTAAGGTGCTCATATCGGGAATACCAATTGTTCCGGTCGCACCAACCAGCTCTATAGTTCCGTTGTTGTTAACCAGTGTTCCTGGCAAATGTGCTTGCGTGGCACTACTGATATCAGGTGCTGCCGGCAAGAACGAGACGTCTCCATACAAGGCATTGCTAAAGTTAAACCCGAGTTGGCTGAATATGTCCTCACTGGTAAATGCAGCCTTTTCTCCATTGGTAATCAAATAGCAAGTTCCAGTATCACTACCTTTATTTGAACAAACTATGTTACCGTCTCGAGGTGGAATGAAAGCGCCAGTAGGCAGAGCTAGATCATCAGCACTGGCTTGCATGACGCCACTCCAATTATTAAAACCGTACGACAAGAAAGCACCAGCTGACGTATATGGCCGTAACTGGCCACCAGCTGTAACCATATATACGGTTCCGTTATTTACTACATTTGTACCAGCACTGTCAGTAGCAGCTTGGGCAAGAAATGGCATTCCTGATAAAACCACTGATACCAAGATTAACCATGCAGTCTTCTTCATACTTAGATTATTTTCTGCGGGCATATAAAAAGGGCTACCCGCTTGCCCGATATCTTTCGATACCTACCAGAGTTTCCCCTGGCAACCAGTTAAGTTGAAGCAAGACAGATAGCCGTCTTTACTCTTAACTGGTTTTTAGTGCCGTGCTCACATTACTGTGAGGTTAGGCCCAATTATTAAGTTGTATTTAGATTATAGACTTATATTCCATTGTTTTCAACGAGAAAAGCCATTCAAGTTAATTGTTAAAAGACATCATTCGTGCCAAAATTAATATAATTAAAACAATCTCATGAAAAAAATATTGTTTGCAGCTCCTCTGATTCTTTTGTTAGCTGCTGCGTGTAATAAAGCATCTACAGTTTCTTCAACTGTACCTTCTGCTAATTCAAATCCGACTCCTACTACCCAGAGTACAAATTCAACCTCAGAGCAACAACAATCCCCAAGTCCTGTTTCTAACACTTCTAGTCAAACAACGCAGCCATACACCAACCAGAATACAAAGATACCAGTTAATGTGGTAAATAAAACTTCACCAACGCCATCGGCTATACCGCTTAATCAGGCAATTAAGAATTATTCAGGATAATAATTCTTACAATTTTAGTGATGGCTCTGGCTCAAATGTTGATGTTGTAGGAACAATCAAAAGCCTTGTGCCCATACAGAGTGGCATAACAGAAGCTTTTGGTAATACAATTATTATTACAGATGGTATATACATCGCTAATATTCATAATATTTCCGATGCTGATTTTCAAAATCTATCTGTTGGCGAAAAAGTTGAAATAAAGGGTGGTTATATGCAAAGCCCATCAAACAACAACGCCCCAATTATTCATGTAGACTCAGTAAAGATCTACCAATAATGAAGAAAAAAAATAAAGAATTACGGGGTTGAAAAAATTTTACAAGAAGTTATTTTCCCGCTGAATTTCAGAACTCTTGGAAAATTTTTAGATAAGTTAATATCCGAGGTATAATTCTAGACATTTAGTTTCACTATTTCCGTCCGAATCTCTCTATACGTCTTGAACCAGATAAATAGTTCTAATAGTTTAAGAACTTCCCATGCGCCTCTTTTGCTTTGCTCTTATCAAGCCCTAAGTAGTACCTACAGGTCGTTTCTAGCCTATCATGGCCCAAAATTTCCTTTACGTGGGATATTGGGCAGCCATTGAATAGTAGATTGGTTGCCATAGTATGCCGCAAAATATGCGGAGTTAGTTTTTTGGTAATACCCGATCGTTTAACGTGTCTCTGGAATAATTTACTAACATCCGTTTTATTAAGTCTAGTATGCAGGTTCGTAATGAATAACGGCATTAAAGTATCTTTACGTTCCTTCAAATATAGGATAACCCATTCGATTGACCGCTCACTGAAGAAGACCGTACGCTCTTTGCTTCCTTTGCCAATAATTTTTGCTTCATGCTTTTGAAAGTCAATACCATCTCTATCGAGAGAAAGTGCTTCGGATATTCTCATTCCTGTACCAAGCAATACTTCGACTAAGGTTCTAAATCTTAAGCCGTCCATCCTGTAACCTGTCGAATGTTTTTTACCATCGTACTTACGCATCAACCGTATTGAATCTACAAATTGTTTTATTTCTTCATTAGATAAAAACAGCACCTCACGCTTGCGAAGTTTTGGTGAACGTATTTTCTTATAATCCATCACTTGCAACTCTAGGTAATCTTTGCAGAACTTCAGAAAACTCTTCATAGAGAAGATTATTGATCCGACTCGTGCTTCCCCACAACCACGTGCTACCATTTTCATCTTAAGATCGGTTATATGAATAATTGTAATTTGGTCTACTGACAAATCCCCAATTAACTCTGCAGTCATTTTTAGGTTATGCGCATACTTTGAGATAGTATTCGGTGAAAACGATAGCTCAAATTCACCATACTTTAAGAAGTGCGGGGTAAGTTCGCGTATTGTTTGCAGAGAAGTCGGAATGGATTGCTGTTTAACCAATACTCCTTCATTTGCAGATGTTTCTAAGGATTTCCCTAGGTACATAATAAAAGCCCCAATCAGACATCTGATCGAGGCTTCTAAGGCAAACTAGCCAACTGCTCAATGATAGAAATGTTACGTCAATTGTGTAACCCATAAGGTTTATCACTGCTAATTAAAGCGAGTGACAATCGACCAATCCCTGTTGTGAGATTATACTAGACCACAATGTGGTTAGTATAGTCAAGGGAAAACTCCTTAGAAAGGAGGTGATCCATCGACAGCTTCCGCTACCGATGCCTTGTTACGACTTCACCCCAGTTACGAGTCTTACCTTAAACCTCTAACGAGATCTTTGGGTACTACCCGCTTCCATGGTGTGACGGGCGGTGTGTACAAAACCCGAGAACGTATTCACCGTAGCGAGGCTGATCTACGGTTACTAGCGATTCCAGCTTCATGAGGGCGAGTTGCAGCCCTCAATCCGAACTGAGGACAGTTTTACGGGATTTGCTCCGGATTGCTCCTTGGCGCCCCTTTGTTCCTGTCCATTGTAGCACGTGTGTAGCCCAAGGCGTAAGAGCCACGCTGATTTGACGTCATCCCCACCTTCCTCCAGGTTAAACCCTGGCAGTCTCGCCGGACATAGTAACCGGCAATAGGGGTTGCGCTCGTTCGCACACTTAAGTGCACATCTCACGACACGAGCTGACGACAACCGTGCAGCACCTGTGTACCACCCTCGAAGGCTACTCTGTTTCCAGAGTATGCAGGTACATGTCAAGCCTTGGTAAGGTTCCTCGCTTACCGTCGAATTAAACCACATGCTCCACCGCTTGTGCGGGTCCCCGTCAATTCCTTTGAGTTTTAGCCTTGCGGCCGTACTCCCCAGGCGGATGATTTAACGCGTTAGCTACGGCACTAATGAGGGTCGATACTCTCTAGCGCCTAATCATCATCGTTTACAGCGTGGACTACTGGGGTATCTAATCCCATTCGCTCCCCACGCTTTCGTCCTAGCAGTGTCAAGAGGCACCCAGAAGCCTGCCTTCGCTATTGGTGTTCCAAACGATATCAACGCATTTCACTACTACACCGTTTGTTCCAGCTTCCTCTTTGCCCTTCTAGTCTTGAAGTTTCAAAGGACAGTCACAAAGTTGAGCTTTGTGATTTCACCTCTGACTATCAAAACCACCGATCGGTACGCTTTACGCCCAATAATTCCGGATAACGCTTGAGGTCTCTGTATTACCGCTGCTGCTGGCACAGAGTTAGCAACCTCTTATTCTGCAGGTACATTCAAAATTATTCCCTGCCAAAAGGACTTTACAACCCGAAGGCCTTCTTCGTCCACGCGGCGTCGCTGGTTCAGGGTTTCCCCCATTGACCAAAATTCCAAACTGCTGCCTCCCGTAGGAGTCTGGGCCGTGTCGCAGTCCCAGTGTGGCGGGTCATCCTCTCAGATCCGCTAACCGTCATAGCCTTGGTGAGCCATTACCTCAACCAACTAGCTGATGGTGCCCAGGCCCCGTTCTAAGCGTCTTGCGACTTTAACCTTGCGGTCACATCAAGTATTGCACTTCCTTTCGGAAGGATATCCTCGTCTTAGAAAAAGTTCCTAGGTATTACTCACCCGTTCGCCGTGGGTCTAAACCCACTCGACTTGCATGTCTTAGGCACGCCGCCAGCGTTCATCCTGAGCCAGGATCAAACTCTTCATTAAAAGAAGTTTCTATATAGTGCTAACCACATAAAAACAACTGGCATATATTTTTACACCGTGTCAGAAAAATATATAAAACTGTTTGCTTACGCAAAATTATTAAACTCATTGGGTTGCACTTATTTTATTAAGTGCGAATTGTCCATCTGGGGTTTAATTCCCAGATGAATTTATTTTTGCCGCCGGCAAAAATAAAACGTAACATTTCTATCACTATTCAGTTGCTAATGTACAGGCTAGACTTTTCAAAGATTGCACTTGGACGAATTCGACTTAGCGAACAAAAAACACTCAAACTTGAATTTGGTGTTTTGAACGCGAGTCGTGTTCAATTATCCAATTTGTATTATGTGCAATTGCTCCTTAAAAGTGTTTTAACTAGCTTCCGTATATTATACGATTATATATGGCCTGTCAAGCGTTTCGGCAAGAAAAAATGGATAGTTTATACCCATTTTTTCCACTGCTATAAATTGTCTGTTTTTTTGTTCTATTTACCCAAAGTTACAACGATATCCGTAGCTTGGGATGTTGGGGCAACTTGAAAGGTTGCGCCGGTAAATTGTTGTATTCTAGCCAAAATTAGATATATTTTTGGATCTTTATAGCTGACTGTGGTGCCCTTAACCGTTGTAGTAGCATTCGCAGAGGTACAAGCTCCGGAATTATAACTTGTTAAAATTTTGCATAGTGCCTTTGCTGCACCAGGTGTCCCGTTTGCATTACTGACCAAAACAGTCTCACTATTTAGATTTGGAGAAGCTATTGTCGGTGTTAAATAAACTACAATATCGTCGGCAATATTATCATTTTCTTGCAACTGCAACTGCAAACCAAACTGACTTAATAAATAACTTGAAAGCTGTTGCACCTGATCGACAACGCTGGATTTATAGACGAGAGAATCAGTATTTAAATTCAGTGGAGATATAGCACTAGTATCAACATTTGAATCAACCGTAAAGTTGCTATATTTACTTTGTATAGATGAATTTATTAACTGAGCGATTTGAGTATTGGTCGTGTCTGTACCAAACTTAATTTGCGCCGGAGCCGTTGGTGTTGTAGTTGCGGTAGATTGAGATGTTTGCTGATTATTATTTTGCGTAGAGTCATCTCTATGCAAAACTTTTTGTTGAATATCTTTATACCAAGAAGCTGCTTGGTCAGGGTATACATACAAAATCACAGTTGCTGCCACACCTATGATAATTAAGATGGTCAAAAGCCAAATTATAAAAGTCGAGAACCAATGCTTCTTTTTCTTTGGAGATAGATCGAACGAAGTATATTCAGAAGCTAAAAAGTTAGTGTCCTGTAATGGCTTCGGGGTAGGATTCCCTGCTAAAACTCCATTAAACTTCTGCGGAGTACTACTGGAAACGTCATCGAATGATTGTGATTTTATTTCAGACGGAGCTTCAGATGGAATTCCACGAGGAAAAGAAATGTGACTATGGATATTCTGCGCATCAATGGCAATACGCGCGCGCATCGCTTCGGCTGAATAATCTTCTGTTACAATTGTAGATTCCTCTGTTATGAATTCACTATTTGAAGACTCATCTTCTTCCGGCAGAGCATGCTCAATAAAATCTACAGGCTCTTCTTTGCTTTCCATCTCTTGCGGGACGGCAATATCGTCCATCCCTGGGGCTGGGGTTAGACGGCGCACCAATTTGCGCTCAGTACTAACCCGCCTAACTCTCGCGGGTTGATCTTCTATAATATTTTCTTCTTCTATTTTTGTTTTGCGTATTGTTTTACGCGATTTTGATTCTGCCACATTGACCCCTTTTAGTTTATTGCTTGTTGTCTAGTAATAATTTTATCAATCAGGCCATACTTTTTAGCCTCGTCGGCGGTCATAAAGTAATCACGGTCAGTATCACTTTCAATCTTTTTTATAGTTTGTCCGGTGTGCTTGCTCAAAATTTCATTGACTTGATTCTTCATTCTGAGCATTTCCTTGGCGGCAATCTGTACATCAGCTTGTTGTCCTTCTGCACCGCCCATTATCTGATGGATGAGCACTCTGGAATTTGGCAAAGAATAACGTTTGCCTTTTGTTCCCGAAGCCAATAAGACTGCGGCGGCGGAAGCGGCCTGTCCAATACATACAGTAATTACATCAGGCTTTACAAACTGTATTGTATCATACAAAGCCAAAGCTGAGGTAACTGAACCACCTGGGGAATTAATGTAAATTTTAATATCTTCTTTTACATCTTCTGCTTGTAAAAAAAGCAACTGCGCGATTACGGTATTCGCGACATGATCATCTATAGGCTCACCTAAAAATATAATTCTATCTTTTAACAATCGTGAATATATATCGTAAGCTCTCTCACCCATAGCTGACTTTTCTATAACCATTGGTATTAACGCCATATATTTCCTTTCGAGATATAATCCTTAAAAACTCGCTGCTGGCTAAAGAATATAACTTGTCCGATTTGTTTGCAACTACTCCTGTTCGGCGCTGTCAGCGACTGTTTCTTCTTCTGAAACGACTTCGCTTTCGCCCTGCTCTACACTACCTTCTGGAGTGATCTTCTCACCATTAATATCGATCTTCCAATCTGTAAGACGAGCTGCCAAACGAACATTCTGTCCGGCTTTGCCGATTGCCAAAGAAAGTTGATCTTCCATTACACCGACCTTAGCGGATTTTTCTTCTTGATTAGTCTGGACATTCAATATTTTTGCTGGCTGTAAAGCTTGAGCAATGAATTTAACGGGATCTTCTGACCATTCGATAATATCTATCTTTTCACCACCAAGCTCATTAGTAACTGTCTGCACGCGTGTACCTTTTTGACCGACACAAGCGCCCACAGGATCAATTCCATCCTGGTTTGAGTATACTGCCATCTTTGTCCTAGAACCGGCTTCACGGGCAATCGCTTTGATTTCTACGGTACCATTATAGATTTCTGGGACTTCGAGCTCAAAAAGTTTCCTGACCATGTCAGGATGACTGCGGGATAAGGTGATTTTTGGTCCGCGAGAAGTTGATTCAACATGCAAAACCAAAACTTTAATGCGTTGATTAGCACGATATTCTTCACCGCGAATTTGTTCAGAAGGGAAAAGAACACCAACTGCTTTGCCCAAATCGACAAGAACGGTATCGCCTTCAACTCTTTGTATTACGCCATTCTGCAATGTTCTTTCTTTGGATTTAAAATCTGAGAACATGATATTGCGCTCTGCCTCTCGCAAACGTTGGATAATAACCTGCTTTGCGGTTTGCGCGGCAATGCGACCAAAGGTAGCACCATCGGTTGGAGTAATATCAGTAACGATTTCATCACCAATATTATATTTTCCGTCGACGTCCTTAGCATCTTCCAGGCTGATCTCTTTTTGTGGATCGGTAACTTCTGTTACGACCATCTTGGAATCAAAGACTTTTGTAGTCAGATCTTCGGAATTAAATTCCACGACGACATTCTGGTCTTTTTCACCATAGTCTTTTCTAAAAGCTGAGGCTAAAGCCGCTTCAATCATACTAATGATTTCTTGGCGAGGAATACCTTTTTCATCTTCTATCTGTTGTAACGCTTGTTCGAAAGCTTCGTTCATATGTTTTTTGAAATCTGCTGTTTATAATTTAGCGATTTCTATCTCCTTATTATTGATTTGTTAGTTTAATGTTTTTCTAAAAAATAAAGCCGAAGTGTAAACTTCAGCCTAAATCATCTTCCATAACATCTGAGTATATTGTAATCCAAGCTGAGGTTTTGTCAAATTTGTTGAATAAAACTATGGCAACGTCTATATGTTGTATATATTCCAGAAACTTTGGTTTTATCAACAAAAAATATTTTATTGCCAATAAAAGTTTAAGTTGCTTAGGCTTATTAACTTCGTTCAAAGCCAAATTGGGCGAATTGGCTATTCTGGATTTAACTTCGACAAAGCGTATATGCCCATCTTTTACCGCAACAAAGTCAATCTCTCCAACTCTTTTGCCTTTTTTATTGCTAAAGTTCTTGGCTAAGATTTTATAACCGTGCTTTTCGTATTTTTTGGCAGCCAGCGCTTCACCGGCGAAACCCAAAACTATATTTTCTTGTGAATTATTTTGCATGCGCTATTTATAGCACACGCAGATTAAATAAAAATTAAACTCGGTATTTCTACCGAGTTTAGCAGTGATTATCTAGGCAAATATTTTTCTCGTTCGACGAGTTTTTTGTGTTCAGCGGCAAAGACCTTATATTTTGTACATTGATATTTTATAATCGGCAAAGCCCAGATTATTGTGATTAGGTATAAGCCTGCAACAATTATATGTGAAGAAAGCAATACTATGCCCTGCTCGCGCATTACTGACCAAAGCATCGTAAGAACTCCCATGGTCAATAATAATGAAGCCCACTTTCCCAAAAGCACCGATGCTGGCTGATTCTTTTTGCTCTTTCTGGATGAGAGAACATTAACGAGCACACCTGCCAAAAATAAAATGATATTAAAAATTAACAAATATCTGTCACCATGAGAATATAAAATAACACCTGTGCCAAAGAGAAACTGTGAGGAAAAATAGTGTGATAACATTTTTTTGCTTAATATTTACTTGATAAAAACTAACGCGTAATGAAAGTAGTCAGCGGGAATTTCTGATTTGAAGGTAAAGCCCGCAGCGGTCATCATTGTTCCAAGCTCTTGTTCAGAAATTCTTGTATCTATTTTTGGACCGAAAGGCAAACGTTCCTTCTTCCATTCTATTATAACAACTTTTCCGCCGCTTTTTAGAACCCTGTAGCTTTCGCGCAAAATGTTGTTCTGTAAATGCGCCAAGTGCAATATTCCCGAGAGAACGACGGCGTCACAAGTCTGATCTTTGATTGGTGTACCAGGTTGTTCCATGTCATGGCGGATTGTATATATATTTTTTAATCCGGAATGTCTAGCAGCGGACATTGTTGCTTCTAATGGCTCGTTCTGAATATCGACTGCGTAAACCGTGCCATTTTCACCAACTAGCTGACCGGCTGCAACTGGATAGAAACCATTTCCACAACCAAAGTCGGCGACAACCGCATCCTTTTGAATTCCGGCATAAGGCAGAATTTCAGAAGGATCTAAGAATCTTTTGTTTTTGGATATAAATTGCATTCGTTTTATTAAATTCTAACTTCACGATATATCTTTTCGACCTTCGTCGCAAGACCATTTTCTATTTCCGCGTAAACGGCGTTAATCATCATCGGCCCGTCTTCTTCTATATCAAATTCCAATCTAAGAGTTTTCCCTAAAAACAAGTTTATAGAATTTTGAACCTTCACTCCCAAAATAGAGTTTAACGCGCCGTTCATGCCGACGTCAGAAATATACCCTGTGCCTTTTGGCAATATTTGCATGTCAGCCGTAGCTACATGTGTGTGCGTACCACAAACCAAGGAAGCACGGCCGTCTGTATAGAAACCCATAGCCCGCTTTTCGCTGGTCGCTTCTGAATGGAAGTCTATAAAGACTGCGTCACCATCTTTGTGTTCAGCTGTATATATCTTATCAAATTCTTCAAAAGGAGAAGAAATCTCACCGCCGAATTGCGTCTCAAAGAATACTTTTGCATTTAGGTTTATTGCCAACAAAGATTTTCCGTTCTTTTCTAAACGAACAAAGCCTTTGCCTGGAACGCCATTACCATAGTTTTCCGGCCTAATCAGATTTTGCTTTTCTCTAAAAGCCTGTGCAGAAAACTCACCTTTATCAAAAGCGTGATTACCTGATGTGTAAACATCTATATCCAAAGGTTCAAGCTCTGCCAAAGAATTCAATGTTACACCCTTACCATGAGTGACGTTCTCAACATTCACAATGACAAAGTCTGGATTATATTCCTTACGGATATTCGGCAGTTCCTTCAATAGAGCTTTCCTACCTGGCTTCCCGATAGTATCGCCAAAAAATAAGATTTTAGCGAGCATATTCGATGACCCTATTTTCGCGAATGACTACAACACGGATTTCGCCTGGATACTTTAATTCGTTTTCCAAACGATTAGCGATGTCGCGTGCAAGCCTGTGCGCACCATAATCATCAATTTTGTCAGGTTTAACAAAGACTCTCAGTTCGCGACCAGCTTGAATTGCATAGGTCTTTTCAACGCCTTCGTAAGAGTTGGAGATATTTTCCAAATCTTGAAGTCTCTTTACATAGTTTTCATAAGTATCTTTGCGGGCACCAGGACGAGAACCGGAAATGTTGTCAGCCGCATCGATAATGATTGACTCGATGGAATTGTATTCCTCATCACCATGGTGAGAAACGATAGCATTGAGAATTTTAGGTCCAAGATTAAACTTTTCAGCAACCTTACGGCCAATCTCTACGTGCGTTCCTTCCATATCTTGATCTAAAGCCTTACCGATGTCGTGCAATAATGCGCCTTGCTTTGAGACCATGGTGTCAGCACCCAACTCTTCGGCCATCAACGCAGAAATCTTTGCCATTTCAACAGAGTGCTTTAAGATATTTTGTCCGTATGAAGTACGGAATTTAAGTCTGCCAATAAGCTGAATGAGCTTTGGAGGGAAGTTCGTGATACCTAATTCATAAACCGCTTCTTCTCCAGCTTGTTTGATGATCTCGGCGACTTCCTGTTTGGATTTTTCATAAGCTTCTTCGATGCGTGCAGGATGTATTCTGCCATCTTGCAAAAGTTTTTCTAAAGTAAGCTTGGCGATGAATCTTCTGATGGAATTGAATCCGGAAATAACTACGGTATCAGGAGCATCATCTATGAGAATTTCCACACCCATCATCTGCTCAAAAGAACGAATATTACGTCCTTCCTTGCCGATAATGCGACCCTTCATCTCTTCGTTAGGGATATGAACGACTGTCGTGGTCGTCTCGGTCGTGACCTCAGCAGCACAGCGTTCTATCGCGTGAGCGACGATTTCTTTGGCTTTACGATCTGCATCTTCTCGTGCGTTGGCAATCGTCTTGCGATATAAGGCGACCATGTCTTCTTTGATCATGCGCTCGGTGTTGTCCATAAGGACTTTCTTAGCATCATCCTTGCTCATTGCCGCTATCTTTTCGATGTTCGCCAATTGTTGCTGTTTAAGTTCACGAATCTCATCTTGGATCTTCTTCTGATCTTCAGTGCGCTTTTCCCACTCGGCTTTGAGTCTATCGACATCTTTGGTTTTCGATTCGATATTATTTTCCTTCTGTTCCAAACGCTGTTCAACTTTTATGATTTGTGAGCGAAACTCATTCTCTTGCTTCTTAACTGTCTCGGTCATCTCCAAAACTTTTGTTTTTGCTTCAATAAGAATTTCTTTTTCTTTGTTTTTAGCGTCGTCCAAAACACGGATTGCCTGAGCTTCCGCTGAATCTCTCATGTTTTTTGCGCGAGAATTGCGCCAGACGTAACCACCTATCCCACCTAGAACTAGAGCTATTATTCCAATAATAAATTGCATATCAGTAGTTGATCTCTACCAACAGGCACTGTCGCAAAGAGAATTTGGACTATTATTAAAGACTTATTGAAGTTTTTAAAATTTTTGAATTATTAACTTGAACCGTTTGATAATCATTAGTCTCAGACATCCCATGCAACCAGTCTCTGTAAAGCAAAGAATATTTAATAAAAATATAATAATAAATTAACAAAACACTAACTAAATAATACGGAAAAATCTGTAGATAGTCAATTCATTGATTAATTAGGGTTTATGTGTTCTGATAAAAAATTTATAGTAGGGTCTGACCTATATGTAGCCATAACAAAAGCGTCCCGATAAAATCGGGACGCCTTGTTTTGTTTTGTCTGAAAGTGATCTTTTTAGTCTACGAGCGTTCGACGCCCGCAAACCACCAATCGCCACCGACCCAGGCGGCGCAACGGTCGCAACTCACAGCAGCCTCGTCGAAGGTAAGGCTGTAAGCTGAACCATCTGGCAAAAGCCATTGTGTTGCATTTGGGTAGTCATAAGCGAGCGAAGGATCTTGCTCGTTATCAGCAATCTGAGCTTGAGGGTCAGGAAATAATCCCCGGCGACCGTACTCCAAAGCGAGTTGCTCAGGAGTAAACAGTCCAGATTCCAACCGGAAATAGCGCAGAGCAACTCGCTCTTGGCCTTGACCAACAGGCATCGTCAGAAGCGCGCGGTCGTCCACGTGTTTAATGCGATTGATTACGTTAATAGCTTGCTCAACCGAGCGTCCGCGTTGAATATTACCAACTGCGCGAACCATATTCTTGTGACAGCGCCCTTTCTCGATCGAGATAACTACCGCGGCCAAAGTTTCCGGGGCAACACCTTCGGACTTCTTGAAGGTCTTCTGGTGGAAGGTCAGCTTGAGTTTTTTCTCTGCGGGAAAAGGATGAGAATCCAGCTTATTGTAAACCTCATTTTGTGAGTCGAAAACCAACCCCGCAGCCACACCAAACCCAAAGACCTTGTTCCAATAATCAGAATCGTCATGGTAGTGGGCGGTGTACGTGCCATGTTCCTGATCCAGATTCACATCAGTTATCAAAGGTTTGAACGGCAGATCTTTTGGTATGACGTAGTAAGGCGCTACTCCAACTCCGACGAGCTGGAGGGTTAGAGTCAGAATAAACAGTATCTTCAGACAAAACTTCATATTCCCTCCGTTTGGAATTTGAATTTTGATTTGAACTGCAGGGTTTCCCCTTCCAAATTCACAAAATGTTTATGAACTTAGAAGGGCGGGAGATAGATTCATCTCCCTGACCTGGTTAAAAGAAAACTGCTTACTTACTAATCTGAGCCGCGATAGTGTCGAGATCGTTGCGAATTTTGCCGAGCACGGCTTCTGGAGTCGCCGTTCCATTACTGAGCCGAGCAATCAATCGCGCAATCTCATACCTATCACCATTTTTGATTTTTGGCTTCGGTATATCCTCAGCCTTACTGTAAGCCTGCCACATACCCATTGCCTCAATGGATTTTCCGAGACCATTTCCGTCCATAAAATAGACGACCCCGAATCCACCACCTTCGTTTTCCTCAGCGAGAACAATATGACGTTTGCTCACTTGTAAAAGTTTGCGAGCAGTGACACCTTCTTCGCTATACGCAAAGTCTTCAAGGGCCACACTTATTGAAGTCGCGGAGCTCATGATTCGTTCTATCTCAGGTGAGATAGATGGCACAACAGGTTGAACAACAGGAGATTGTTGGGCTCGCTGTTTCGCATCACAGACTTCGATCGCTACAAGCCAGTTTTCTTGTGGCATTTTCCGCCTCCTAACTTTTTGTTGAACCTCAGGGTTTCCCCTTCCAAATTCACAAAATGTTTATGAACTTAGAAGGGGCCATCACTCACGTGATGGCTCGGTAGCAGCTATCGATTTTGAAGCGAAGCCACTAGTTGGATTGAATGACTCGACGAAGCACTCGATGAGATTGGGATTCCCTAAATCCGGAAGCCCAAAAATGCAAGAGCCGGCACAATCAATTAACGCTTGTGCTAAACGATCACGGACTTCCTGGGTACGCTCAGGTTTTTCAAAGAGACCCCTGACAAAAATAATGACTTCCTCACCCAAGCCTGTCTGAAGCAGATCGGTTGGGAAGAAGACGCTCACTTGTTCTTCATGCAGACATAGCTCAGGTATTGAAGCGGCCCTCTCCCTCAGTCGAGTGCAGAGAGTTAGAAGATACTCCTGACCTGCGGCACTTGGAATTCCATAGACGAAGATGATCGGCATAGCAGCTCTCCTTTCAGAAGTGCCTGTAATACAGAACTGTGGTTATGATGGTGACACTGACAAAGGCAGAAAAGCCCATGCACCACATCAGCATCTTGTCGCGCCGGAAATACCCCTGCAGTGAGAGTGCGATCTGAATCAAAAAATAGATCCAGAACATTCCCAAGCTGAGACCTTCCGTCTTGTGAGTCGAAATGATCTGCCACAACTGCGGCAGCATCGCGATCACGTTGATAATACCAGCCAGCCACACGATTTGCGGCCAATAGATCTTCGTTGCAAACTGTTCGCGTGTCATTCAAATCCTCCTGAGAATTGACTTTGCATTGTACGAGTTTTTTACATAAAAGTCAAGATTTTAAAACCAGCTAAAAACATTGAATAATTCCAGCTCTTAGACTAGTATTCCAATACGACATTCACCGGATTGGCAAAGAACCGTAATCAAAGATTTTGTCTATTCCGAATGTCATATTAATTATTTTTAGGAGTCTTTATGGCAATAGAAGTAGGTCAAAGTGCACCAGATTTTGATTTGCCTGATTCGACAGGCAAAGAGGTTTCATTGAGTTCTTACAAGAACAAAAGCAACGTGCTGTTGATTATGTACCCTGGAGACAACACTCCTGGATGTACAACGCAGCTTTGTTCAGTCAGAGATCATTATGAGGATTTTGAAAAGCTTAACACAGTCGTCTTAGGAATCAACCATGCGGATGCCGCATCTCATAATAAATTCATCTCTAAATATGGATTGAAGAATCCTATATTAATCGATGAAGGTCGTAAGGTCATTAAAGAGTACGATGCTATCGGTTCGTTTATGGGACACACGAGCACTAAGCGCAGTGTAATACTAATCGACAAAGATGGTATTATTAGATGGATAGAGCGAGGACTTCCTTCTCAGGAAGAAATCAAAAAACACATATTAGAAATTAAATAAACTTAGGAGACAATTATATGTTTGAAGCAAAAAAATTCGATTCAATCAGAGAGTTAGATGGTATTTCAGAGAAAACCCAAAATGATCATTACAAGCTTTATGAAGGCTATGTAAAAAAGGCAAATGAAATCATCGAAAAACTGAAGACCGTAGATCTCGCTAGTGGCAATCAGATTTATTCTGAACTACGAGAATTGAAGGTTGAGTTATCCTTTGCTTTAGGCGGAGTCAAGAATCACGAGATTTTCTTTGGACATCTTGGCGGCACAGGCGGCGAGCCTAGCGGCGCATTAGCAGAGGCTATAGAAAAAGATTTTGGATCATTCAAAAATTTCCAGACCGATATGAAGCAAACCGGAATCTCCGCCAGGGGCTGGGTTTGGTTGGCGTACGATTACGACACAAAGACTTTGTTCAATTATCTTGGCGATTCACAAAATACTTTTGCGGTTTGGAACGCCATACCGCTCATTGCGCTTGATACATATGAGCATGCTTACTGGGCAGACTACGGCACAGTAAGAGCTTCTTACATTGATGCCTTCTTCAAAAATCTAGACTGGGATGTAATTGAAGAAAAGTTCGGCAGAGTCTTGGCGAAATCGGCGGCATAAAATAAACATCAGTAATGTTGAACCCCCCGTTAGCTCTTTAGGCTAACGAGGGGTTCTTGTTTTTGGGAAAAAATAAGGTCAGTGACAACAACACGCCATTGAATGACGTCGTAAGGGTAGCTCTCGCCTATCACCCCTACCTTCTTGTCTTGCATGAATCATGATACGAGAGATAACCCATTTAGAGTCACTTTTTGCAGTAACCCTAATGAGAATCCTGATCGTTCCGATCCAGTAAGCAAACTCCGAAGTATCGTGGTTAATTCTGCGGACTGGTTGATACTCCATTCGACGAATTTCATCGACTATTGCGACCAACCTTTCTTCGGTCAGTTCAATCTCATGTTGGTTGAAGAAACCTATAAAACGTCGGACTTTGCGAGGTGCAATTGCAATCCAAATTCCTGAGTCGGCTGATTCGGAATTCTTATTCAGAATCGTTCCCAAATTTCCCTCCTAAGGATTTTGCGTATACCACAAAAATATCACGTGAACATAATAAAAGCAACCCCCGAATCTTCTTCGAGGGTTGGAATTGAATCTTTATTTCTTTACTCTTGCCGCATTATCTTTTAAATGCTGACGGATTTTTGCTTTGCGCATTCTTGGGGTATTATCCTGTTTACCTCTGACATAATACAATCTGGCACTGCGCACTGCGCCTTTTTTGACGATTTCAATCTTTACCAAATTAGGAGAATGTAAAGGATATATACGTTCCACTCCAATACCACTAGACATCTTTCTGACAGTGAAAGTTGCGTTTACGCCCTTGCCGCCTTTGATAGCGAGGACTAAACCTTCAAAAATCTGGACACGCTCTTTTTCACCTTCTTTGATTCTTTGGTGAACCTTTAAAGTATCGCCAGGATTAAATTCTGGGAATTTACTGGTGCGAAGCTGTGTAGCTGAAATGTTTTTTATGATTGGCATTCTTATAAATTAAATGATTTAATCTGTCTTATAATTAAATTTTCTTAAGTGAATCTAAAACCTTTCGCAAATCTTGAGGTAATTCACTCTTCGCTTCTATCCATGCACTGTCCGGAAGTTGTACTTCTATGCTCTGCGCATGCAGGAACTGTCTGTGCAACTCTGGGATTATATAGTGCTTTTTTCCGTACAGAGAATCGCCTGCTAACGGGAATCCGAGGGACGCCATGTGCACTCGAATTTGATGAGTCCTACCTGTGTGCAATTTTACCTTAATTTGGGTGTATTCGTCAACCTTTTGTTCTGTTGGAGAAAAAATATAATGAGCTTCAACAAAAAATTCGGTCGAAGATTCTTTAGCTTCCTTAGGATTTTTCGCGGTCATTTTCCTGAAATCAGTCGGATGTCTGCCAATTGGAGTGTTTATAAAACCATGATTTTCTGTCAAATTTCCACAAACCAAAGCCATATATTCTTTTTTAACTTTATGTGTAGCAAAGGCGTCTTTTAAGTGTTCAAAAGCTATCTGATTTTTTGCTATGAGCATTGCACCGGACGTGTCTTTATCTAGCCTGTGTACTATTCCAGGGCGTTTAATATCTTCGCCAATCATCTGGATTTCCGGATGGGTAAGAAGCAGCTCATCTATTAATGTCGGTCCTTTATAACCAGGTGCTGGATGTACGGGAATTCCAGCTGGCTTATCAACGATGATCAAATCATTGTTTTCAAAAAGGATAGGAATATTCATGCCCGTCGCGGCAAACTTTTGTTCACCGGAATATTCATAAACAATCTTCTCTCCAATCTTAACAATATATTTATTCTCAAATATCTTTTTACCGTCAACGCTAACACACCCAGATTGGATATCTTTTTGTATTCTAGATCTGGAGACATCCTTAAATTGCTCGGCGATTGCCGAGTCCAAGCGGACTTTTGCGTTTTCTACTGTAAAAGATTTTTCTTCCATATATTTTTATAGCAAATCCGGCCTGCGCTTTTTAGTACGTTTTAAAGATTCATCAAAACGCCATTTGGCGATTGCTTCATGGTTTCCAGATAACAGGATTTTCGGTACAACAACATTTTTCTTTTTACCATTCTTACTCAGCATATTCAAAGCCTCCGGTCTGGTATATTGAGGATATTCTAACAACGACATCTTCGTACTGCCGGAGAAGCTTTCGTTTTGCGTAGATTCAAATTTACCGACAACGCCTGGATATGCTCTGGCTATCGCCTCAATCATGACCAATGCTGGTAATTCTCCACCCATTAAAACATAATCACCAATTGAATATTCATCGTCAACCATAGAACCGATGCGTTCATCAAAACCTTCATAGCGACCACAGACAAAAACCAAATTGTTATATTTAGAAAGTTTTAGAGCTTCTTTTTGCGTAAATTTTTTGCCTTGAGGCGTAAGCATTATCACTCGTGCATCTTTTCTTTTCTTCGAGTCAACTTTGCCAGCAATCTTGCTTATGGCTTTTTGCATGATGTCCGCGCGTAAAACCATGCCGACCCCTCCACCATAAGGACGGCCGTCGACAGTCTGATGCATATCCGTAGTAAAATCCCTAAGATTAACAGGGTTAATCTTGATAAGCTTCTTTTCTATAGCCCGAGCAATAATGCTGATTTTTGAGTAATCATCAATCATCTCGGGAAAAATTGTTATAACATCTATTTTCTTCATGACTGTATTATTACATATTCTAAATTAAAAAACCCTTAGGCACTAAAGCCAAAGGGTTTTTATAAAGATTATGAGCTAGAGTTTAAACTCATCAATAGCGTCAAGGCTGTCGACTTCGGGGCTGGCTTCCTGCTGTTGTGCTGGCTGCTGCTCCGAACGACGTTCCATTGAACGCTGAGAACCTTCCGGTTCGTTGATCTTTAAGTTAACGCGAGCTTTTCTCTTTGCGCCAACTACACGAAGCAACGTGCGGATTGCCTTAGCTGTTTGACCCTGGCGTCCGATAACCTGTCCCATATCTTGTGGGTTCAAATGTAAAGTAATTAACACTCCCATTTCGTCGACAGTTCTTTCTGTGCGTACGTCTTCAGGGTGGTCAACTAATGCTTTAACTATGAACTCAACAAAATCTTGATCTTGTTCTGACATTTCTTTTAAAGTTCCGATAGCTTTAGCGGCTTTCGACCTTGCAAAAGCAAGCCTCTATGCACTCCGAGCATATCTTAGATACAAGAATAAGTCAACAATTAAAAAAATAAAAACCCTTTTTAAGGGTCTTTATTTTTATTCTGCTTTTGGAGTTTCTTCTGCTGTTTCTGCGGCTTGCTCTACAGGAGCTTCGGCAGGTTTTTCTTCAGGAGCTTTTTCCACAACTGCTTCTGCAGCTGGTTGCTCTTTTTTAGGTACGTTGAAAGCTTTTACTTTGCTTGTCTTTACCAATCCCTTATCAACCAAAAGGTTGTTCACGGTTGGAGACATGGTCGCATTGTGGGTTACCCAGTAATCAAGTCTTTCTTGATTCTTTATGGCGAAAGCCTTACTGCGAGGATTGTATGATCCCAAAACTTCTATGAACTTTTTGGACACATGGGCAGTCTTTTCCGCGACAACAATTCTGAAGCTCGCAGCGTTTTTTGTCCCAGTCCTTTGTAAGCGGATTGTTAACATTATGTGTAGGAGTCTAATTAAATAATAATTGCCTGCTAATTCTAGCAATTTAGACCATTTAGGTCAAGTTTACTGTTGATTTTTTCTAAAATACTTGAAAAACAGATAGACCGCCAAGACAACAAGGATTGCAATGGCTAAGTAGTTGTATTGGCTAGTGTAATGCATTATATTTTGCCAATTACCACCGAGTTTATAGCCAAAGTAGCTAATAATTATTGCCCAAATCAACGAACCAAGTCCGGCATAAAAGGTAAAGCTCCAAATTGGTGTGGCAGCAAAACCCGCCGGCAGAGAAATATAAGTTCTAATAACTGGAAGAAGCCTTCCAAAAAAGTTTGATGCATTACCATATTTAGCAAAGAACTTTTCTGTTCTTTCTAAATGTTCATGTTTGATAAAGAACTTTTTACCATACTTCTTAACTAATTCACGTCCACCATATAAGCCAATCCAATAAAGTAGGAGCGATCCGATTATTGAACCGATAGTCCCCCATATAACCACTCCTGGAAGTCCTAATTTATGTTGAGAAGCGAGATAACCGCCAAAGGCTAGTGTTACTTCACTCGGAAATGGTATGGCCAAATTATCCAAAAGCATCAACACAAAAATCGCCAGGTAACCCCAAGTGCTTATGGACTGTGAAAGAATTAAAATCAGATGTGACATAAATTATTTAGCGTAAGCCTGAGCCTGTTCCATTTTTAATGAAAGAACTTTAGAAACACTATCGTCGCCCATTGTCACCCCATAAAGAATGTTTGCCTGGCGCATCGTTTCGCGATTGTGTGTGACTGTAACAAACTGTGTACCGCTGGAGATTGTACCGAGAATATGAGCAAAGCGTGCAGTGTTTGCCTCATCAAGTGCCGCATCGACTTCATCCAATACCACAAAAGGAGATGGGAAACACGTTAATAATGCACAAAGCAATGCGATTGAAGTCAAAGCTCTTTCTCCGCCAGACAAAGCAGAAATAGTTGCGAGCTTCTTCCCTGGTGGTGTAGCTTTAATATCAATTCCAATAACCAAGTCGCTTTCTTGTTCGTATTTTTGTAGAATCTTTTCTTCTGGACGCAATGATGAATTCTCTTCTTTGCGTTCTTGCTCATCTTCCGCTTTTTCTTCGATTGATTCAGCTTCGGTCTGACTTTCTTTGGCCTTAATCAAACTCAAATACGCGCGACCGCCATTGAATAGAATTCTAAAGTAAGATTGGAATTTTTCATCTATCTGAGTAAACGCGGTTTGGAAACGCTTTTTGATATGAGTGTCTAGTTCGTCTATGACCGCCCGCAAATCAGCAATACCTTTTTGCAGATCCTCAATTTGAGCGGTCAGATAAATATAGCGAGCCTCTGTTTCGTGATATTCCTTTATCGTCAGTTCGTCGATACCACCAATTAAGTCCAATTGAGATTTAAATTTGCTGATTTTTTGCTCAAGAATATTTTGTGGTAAATCTTCTTCAGACTGTAAAATAAATGACGCATCCATAAACTCAGCAACCTTTTGTTCGCCGATATTATGCTTTGCCTCATCCAGCAGAGCATTGATTTGTGTATCAAGCACGGCTTTCTGTACTTGCACTTGTGATTCTTTATCTCTCAACCTAGACATTTCGTCTTGCAACAAACGCTGTCTGCGCTCAGTCTCCAACAACTGCTGTTTTCTGCTTTGCTCTCCATCATGATATACAGAAATCTTTTCTTCTAAGGCAGCAGCTTGTGCAGAAACTTCTGAGATTTCCGCGCTTAATCTCTGCTCATTTGTGGTTAGTTCCTTGATAAAGGCATCCGGGTCTGAGTTGTTCGCCTGCGATAAATCCATGCTCACCTGCAATAAACGTCTAGTAATTTTGGACAGCTCTTGTTCGTAATGGGCATTATCTAACTCGTGTTTTGATTTTTCTAAATCAAGTTTATTCAATTCGTTAGAAGCAATGTCCTTTTCCGAAAGGATTATCTGCATAGCTTCACGTTGTTTATCGAACTCTTCAAAAGGATCGCGTACAAATCTGGTAGCGCGTTCTTTGAACTGATGCCATTTGTCATTAAGTCTAGAAGCTGAGGCGAAAATCTGATCCACTGGAGATCCTGGATGCAAATCAGCATAAAAACTTTGGAAGACCTTGTCTGTATCTTCGAGCTCTTCGGAAAAACGCGTAAAAGTTAAATCGCGAGGATGCTCTAAAGTCTTCTGTAATTCCTGCAATTTAACAGAAATTTCATCTAAAGTTTTTTTGCTGTTGTTATATTTTTCTGAAATTGCCAAAGCCGCCGAAGAACTCTCGCTAATCTTTTGTTTTAATTGGGCTTCTTCTGCCTGTAATCTGGATTGCTCAATTTGTAATTCCGCTGCGCTACCTACCGCAACAGTATTTGCATTGATCTTACCGCGAATCATTGCTGCATCTTCTAATAACTTATTTTTTCTGTCTTGCAGTTTGCGAATATTACCTTGGATCTCTTGATATTCAGAAACTTCTTCGCGATTAGAATTTTCATTTGAGTCCAAAGCTGATCGTAAAGAATTTACTTCTTGTTCTAATTTTTCGCGCTCTAAAGTATAAGCGCCAAGATTGGCGGATAAAGAAGTGACTCCTGAATTCAGTTGCTTGAACTTTTTAGCATAAAACTGCACCTGCAAAAGACGCATCTGATTCTCAACACTTTCACGTTCTTCCATGCGCTTTGCTTGGCGCTTTAAGCTCTTCAAGCGTGGTTCAATCTCGTTGATCATATCCTGAACACGTATAAGATTCTGAGTCGTGGTCTCCAATCTCTTTAAAGTTTTTTCGCGTCTCAAATAATATGTCTTTACACCGCTGGCCTCATCTAACAAATTCTTGATTTCTCCAGGTCCAGCCAAAATCATTTGATCAATAGTGCCTTGTCCGATAACTGTATATCTAGAAGTTCCAATATTTGATTTTAAAATCAAATCTATGACATCTAAAAGACGAACCTTGTTGCCATTGATGAGGTAATCGGATTCTCCACTACGATCGATGCGCCTAGTGATTGAGACTTCCGCGTAGTCCAAAGGTATTCTGCGGTCTAAGTTATCAAAAGTTACGGAGACCTCCGCAAAGGATAGCCTGGATTTTTTTTCTGAACCAGCAAAAATGACATCCTCGCTTTTTTTACCGCGAAGCTGTTTTGTGCTCTGTTCTCCTAAAACCCACCTGATAGAGTCAGCTATATTCGATTTACCGGAACCGTTTGGACCAACAACTGCTGTTGTACCTTTTTCGAACTCTAAAACAGTTTTATTAGCAAAAGATTTGAAACCTTGTATTTCTAATCGTTTTAAATACATTTGTTTTTGTATTTTTCTGTTATTGTACCGTTCAATTATAGCATATTAATATAAGAGAGTCTGACCCCGTGCAGGACCAGACTCTCTTATTTCTTTGGAAAATTACACTATTAAAATTTGTTAGTCTTTAAGGCGTTCTGCGCCGCGGAAACTTCAGCCTCTTGTTTTGATGGGCCCTCGCCAGTTCCAACCTTCTTCTCTCCAAGATACACAGAAATGACAAAAACTTTATCATGGTCTGGGCCGGATTCAGAAACTACATTATAGCTTGGAGTAATTCCAAATTTTTCCTGGACTACTTCTTGTAATTTACTTTTTGGATCAAGATATGCGCCATCATGTATGATTGTCGGCAGCTCAACCATAATTTCTCTCAATATAAATTCTTTAGTAACATCATAGCCCTGATCCAGATAAATTGCCCCGATTACAGCTTCTATCGCATTCGCCATGATCACCTGTCGGGCTCGTCCAGTATCTTTTGCTTCGCCTTTACTCAAAAGCAGGTAGTCTTCCAAGCCTAATCTTTTAGCGATTTCCGAAAGCATCCTGTAATTTACCAAGGCTGAACGGAAGTTTGTCAGCTCTCCTTCTGGGTGCGGATAATTCAGATATAAATATTCTGTTGAAATCAATTCCAAAACTGCGTCACCTAAAAATTCCAAACGTTCGTTGTTTGGAAGATGAAAATCGCGATTTTCATTCAGATATGAACGATGCGTCAAAGAAGAGACTAATAATTCCGTATCTTTGAAGACCACACCCAAACGCTTTTCTATCTCTTTGATATCCATTTGCTTATAACTCTATAAGCGTGCATGAGCTAAAACTTTTAAAAAAATTCTAACTCATGAACACTAAATTAATGTGGCACTAAGTAAACGCAGCATAGAGCATTATTTACATTTGTTACATAAAATGTAGTTGGTGTCCTTGGGGCCCCCGAAAATCGTTTCGATTTTTGGGGAAAGGGGCAACAGCGCGGAAGCCGGAGAGCTTTTCCTGAAAGGAAAACTCGTAGGCTGAAGTGCTGATTGACCCGTGGTGGGCAATATAGGGATCGAACCTATGACCTTCTCTACGTCAAAGAGACGCTCTACCACTGAGCTAATTGCCCATATTTATACGTTGTTAAGGGTACCTTGTATTGCTGTGTTCCTACTCATCTCAAACTTTGCAGATTTTTCCACTATCTTGACCCCGCCAACATTCTCCAGAAAAAAATAAGTCCACGCGGAGTAGGCAAGAGAATAAAAAAGTATCAGCAACAGATATATTATAACAATTAGGCTTAGAGATATCAAACCTGACCCATTTAATGAAGAATTTCCCATTAATATAGCTATTTTTATAAAAATAAATAAACCTAAACTATACAGCAAAAGGACTGCTAAAAATAATGCTGCGGCAATCATTAAAATTTTTATTAAAAACCATAAGGATTCTAGAGGCTTCAATATAAACAAGTCCCAAGCAGCAAATATAGATTTAAAATATTTTAATTTGAATATGGTGGAAAAGTTCGAGGCATAAATTGATATGATTCCAAAAATACAAATAATCAGCGCTGCAATCAAAATTGTTAGAGAGAGCCAAAACCAATAACCGAATACTGAATATGGTATAGCCTTAACTATAAAAATTATGAATTCATATAGTGCAATCAGCGCCAAAAGAGAAAATACATAAAAGCTTACGGAAATACAAAGGTTTGTGGATAATGCATTTAAAGCTTTCTTGAAAGAACCGTACCAAATATCTTTTTTCTCATAATACTCGGAGGAAGTGACTTGAATCAAAACAGCTCTAGCAAAAGATGAAATAAAAAATACTATAAGCAAGGAAATACCAAGACCTAAAGCCATTGCTGAAATACGTGGGACAACAAACAACCCTCTATATTGAAACCATAAATTAAATATTAAAATATTCTTAAATATATTAAGCAATATTAAAGAAATATTAATTATTCCGCCAATAAGCGCTAAAAAAGCAAAAAGCCATAACCCGGGATGTTTTAATGTCAAACGATACCCTGCAGTTATAGCGTTTTTGCTTTTTAACATAAATCTATTTTTTTAAGATTCCAAACTAAAATTATTCTTTTTCTTCCTTTGGTTCTGTATCTTTTACTTCTTCTAATCTATCCAGTGCAATCTCTTCTAAATGTTTGGTTTTGCTAGCAGGTATAATGTCCGCGACAATTTTTTCGTATTCTTCTTGCTCAATTGTTTCCTGATCAATCAGTTTGTTAGCAATACTATCTAATTTTGATCGGTGACTCTCTAACACTTCCCCCGCTCTTTTATATGCGGTCATCATTATTTGAGAAACTGCTTTGTCGATTTGACCAGCAACGTCCTCAGAATAATTACGTTGTTCGGCGATATCTCTTCCTAGGAAAACCATTTCGTGCGTATCACCAAAAGTCATCGGGCCTAACTCAGTGCTCATACCATAAACCGTGACTATGCGCCTTGCTAGATTAGTTGCGGTCTTTAAATCATTAGAAGCGCCAGTGGTTAGCTCGTTAAAGATTAACTGCTCGGCAGCATAACCTCCAAGAGAAACTGCAATATCATCGAGGAACTCACTACGTGTGTGCAAATGTCGATCTTCCGTAGGAACCTTCATGGTATAACCAGCGGCTCTTCCACGGCTAATAACAGAAACCTTGTGAACAGGATCAGCATTTTCCATCATAGTAGCAACCAAGGCGTGCCCTGCTTCGTGGAAAGCTGTGATTTCCTTTTCCTTTTTAGAAAGCATGTGACTCTTTCTTTCTGGACCGAGCATGACTTTTTCTATAGCTTCACGTAAGGTCGAATCGGTTATCTCTTTCTCACCTTGACGTGCAGTCAAGATTGCCGCTTCATTCAATAAGTTCGCCAAGTCCGCTCCGGAAAAACCAGCAGTCCTTTCGGCAATTTTGCGCATATCAGCATTTTTTGCAAAAGGCTTTCCGCGAGAATGAACTTTTAAGATTTGTTCTCTGTCGTTAATATCCGGAGGGTCAATTACGACCTGTCTATCAAAACGTCCTGGACGAAGCAATGCTGGATCAAGTACATCTGGCCGATTAGTAGCGGCAACGACAATGACATTCGTGTCTGTCTCAAAACCATCCATCTCAACAAGAATCTGATTAAGAGTTTGTTCGCGCTCATCATGAGAACCACCTAAACCGGCACCGCGCTGGCGTCCGACAGCATCAATTTCATCTATAAAGATAATGCAAGGAGCATTCTTTTTTGCTCTTTTGAAGAGGTCGCGTACGCGAGAAGCTCCAACTCCAACGAACATTTCTACGAACTCTGAACCTGAGATATGGAAAAATGGGACATTCGCTTCTCCGGCTACGGCACGCGCCAATAAAGTTTTACCTACACCTGGAGAACCTAAAAGCAAAACACCCTTAGGTATTCTTGCTCCCACCTTCAAAAACTTTTGCGGGAATTTTAGGAATTCGACAACCTCATACAATTCTTCTTTTGCCTCTTTGACTCCAGCGACATCCTTGAATGTAACTTTCTTTTTTCGTTCATCCTGGAGTTTAGCTTGAGACTGACCAAAAGACATCGCGCGATTATTGGCACCTTGCACGTTTCTCATCAAAAAATACAGGAACACACCAACAATCAAAAATGTGAAGATATAAGGAGTTACAGCAGAAACAAAATTGTCCCATCCACTGATTACTTCCGGTTGGATACTGACTGAATTTATTTTATCCTGGCTAACGCCATAGTTTTTTAAAGTATCGTTCAAAGACAATGTCGTCTCTTTACTGCTGGTCTGTGTCGTACCATCATTAAGCAATGCATCTAATTGCGTATTATTCTGACCGATAGAGATACTCTTTACATTGCCATTATTAACTTCCGAAGCAAGAGTATTTAAGCTAATCTGTTGTGTTTTTACACTACCTCCAAACCCTACCCACATTACTACCAAAACTAAAAAAACTAATGCTGCAATTGCTGAATTTTTCCAAAATTTGTTCATATTATCGTATAATCCTAATATTTTTTAAATTTTCTACAAATCCTTTTGCGTAAAGAAAAAGCGCAATATAACAATTATAAGGACTCCCAAAGCTGAAATCAATAGCGCATACTCGGCGTTGTGCAATAAGTGCAATAAGATACTGAACGAACTGCCGAAAAAGAAACCTAGTAATGAAGTAATAATAACCCAGACTACAGCTGCCGAAAAATTAGATAAGAAGAATCTTTTAAAGCTCATACCGAACGTTCCGGCCATTGCCGCACTACCTATCCGCGTACCAAAAATAAATCTGGAAAAGAAGATTGTCTTGCTGCCATGCTTACCAAAAAATTCAGAAGCTTTATTTATTCTATCCTTGCTTAAGAAGAAGAACTTCCCCCATTTCTGCAAGAAAGACATCCCTCCCAATTTTCCTACCGCAAACCATATGTTATCGCCGACAATAGCTCCAGCCAGTGCGACAATCATTACGATCCACAAATTCAACACATGCAAATAAGCAAAGAACCCCGCAGTAAGAAGAACGAATTCTCCTTCAAAGACAGTTCCAATAAATAACAGTAAATATGAATACCAACTGAGGCTATGTAAAAAATGTAATAATTGAACCAGAACGTACAGGTGAGTAATATTGGGATGGAATAATGCAATACGATGTGCGGTAGTAATTATATTTGGGTGCATTAAAATAATTTTATATACCTATAAACATATTAACATTTGGTGCCGACGGAGAGATTTGAACTCTCAATCCCTTACGGGAACATGCTCCTAAGGCATGCGCGTATGCCAATTCCGCCACGTCGGCAAATATTTTACAAAGCTTTTAAAGTTTAGCATTTAAAGGAGCTACGAGCAATTAAAAACCCCCCAATGTTTGGGGGGTTTTTAGAAATTTTTACCTATATTATTTAGCTAGAACCAGAACCGATTTGAGTGACTGTGTTACTAACCACAGCGACAATCGTATAAGACAAAATTATTATCACTAATCCTATTGCCGCGTTAATTAGAACTTTCTTGCCCTTCTCGGACATTTTTGCGTTTCCCCCATCAAAAATGTACAAGAAACCACCATAAATGATTGCGGCGATGGCAAATAAAGCTGCGAAGCCAAGTGCTATATTTACAACCTGTAATACTATAGTGCTAAGATCCTCACTAGTGTTCGTTGTTACACCAGAAGGATCACTGCTTGGTAAACACGTACCGCCAACTGCACTTGTTCCACTTGGACAAGTAGGTGCGGCAAAGGCTGAATGCATCATAAAAGATATGGATAGTATCCATATACCCAAAACTATTAGACCTATGCTTTTTTGCTTTGAAATCAATTTCATTTTGTCTTATGCTGGGCTACCGCTACCAACGTTAGATACTGTTCTAGATATAACGGAAACTATTACGTAAGAAAGGATGATGATAACCAAACCGATGATGGCGTTGATTATGGTCTTTTTACCTTTCGCTGAACTTTTTTCGTTTCCTGCGTCAAAAATGTACAAGAAACCACCATAAATAAGAACGGCGACTGCAATCAAGAAAGCTAGACCTAAGGCAATGTTGATTATGCTTATGATCAAATCACTTAAACCGCTGCCGGACGAATTACAACTGATACCATTCAACTGTCCGCAGCTTACGGATGGCAAATCAGCTAAAACTCTAAAAGGAGCCACTAACAAAAGAGTAGCTAACATGCGCTCCCCTAGCTTAAAATAATCTATTTTGGAAAACTTTGTTCTTATGTTTTTTAATGTCAATGTTTTCACCCCCTTCCGAGTTTGAACTATATGATAATTCTAGTACAAAAATAAGAATAAGTGAAATTAAGACTGTTAACAACTATATTTACTGGGATTGGGTAGTAGTTGTGGACTGGGTTGATGATGAATTCGAAGATTGGTTACCTAATGAGCCCACCGTGTTAGTGACAACCACTATTATCGTATAAGCTAATATTGCAACAACTAAACCAATAACAGCATATGTGACAGTATTCCTGCCTTCGGTAAAAGTTTTCTCGTTACCGTTAGATAAAACCATTTTGTATCCGCCGACGATTATAAATAGAATAGAAATAATACCCAATAAACTAAGCATTAAGTTAATGATGGCTGTTAGTACAGAAGACGAAGAACAATAGTGAACGGAAAAAATTCCTTGCACTGCATTTAAATCTGAAGGACAAGAACCGCTACTAGATGATGAACTTGTCCCAGATCCACTGCTTGATCCACTGCTACTTCCACTCGAGCTTCCTGAGCTAGAACCAGACGATGAACCAGAACTTGATCCACTGCTGCTTCCTGAACCAGAGCTAGTTCCAGTTTTTGTTCCGCTACCAGAACTTGAACCGGATGAACCAGAACTTGATCCACTGCTACTCCCACTACCAGAGCTTGAACTACTAGAGCCACCAG
>Ga0302277_1000383_pt1 | contig 34842 bp, 27 predicted proteins | sample III_Bog_N3_1_FD_198759 | JGI IMG/M metagenome (GOLD analysis project Ga0302277, IMG submission 198759) | Peat permafrost microbial communities from Stordalen Mire near Abisko, Sweden - III_Bog_N3_1 | ecosystem: Environmental > Terrestrial > Soil > Wetlands > Peat | place: Sweden: Abisko... | reverse complement strand
TGCCAGCGTTGCCCTACATGAGAAGCTAGGTTTTTCGAAGGTGGCACAGTTTAGGCAGGTCGGACACAAATTCGGAAACTGGATCGATGTTGGCTACTGGCAACTCCTGTTCGATCCTCGATGACACCGCGTTTACGGCTCTTGGTTCGCGGCTACTTATCGAGTCAATGATTCAGCGGAGATAGTCCCGGCCGAAGCTTTCAGCCCCCCCCCGGCGAGGCAAAGGAATCTATCTCCCAGAGGTGAACTCGCGGGTCTTGAGATCTGCCCCGGTCAGTCTACGGGACCTGAAGTCTGGCGGCGGCATCGTCTGGTCCGGTACAAATCGCCCAATGTGGATATGGCCAACAACATTTAGCCTGTAGACACTGAAGTTCCCGGCATGTGATGGCAAAACAACGTAGGATCACAGAAAATCTCGGGCTCTATGTCTACAGCGGAGCCGCCATCTTTCTCGGTCTCCTGGGCCTGGTCTCCGGAGATTTCGCAACCGCCTGGCAGAACGTCGGCCCCAACATCCCTCTGCGAGTACCGCTCGCCTATCTCACCGCAGTCATTGAGCTCACCAGCGGGATCGCGCTCCTCGTGCCTCGCACCACGCGCGTCGGTGCTCTGACTTTGACGATTCTTTACTTTGTTTTCACAATCATCTGGGTGCCAAAAGCCTTTGTGAATCTCGGCAAGTACGACCCCATCGGCAATGTCTTTGAGGAGTTCGCCCTGGTCGCCGCCGGCTTGGTTCTCTGCGCGATCTTCTCGCCTGCCGATTCATTCACCGCGCGTCGCCGGCACTTCTTTGTGCTTCTCTTCGGCATTTGCCCCATTTCTTTCGGTATCGTCCACATCATTGACATGCCCGGGTTGCTGGGCATGATCCCAAGTTGGCTGCCGCCCACCAGGATGTTCTGGGCCTATGCTTCCACCTTGGGTTTTTTCGGGGCCGCTGTCGCCATCTTGACCGGCATCATGGCGCCGGTTGCTGCCCGCCTCCTCACCGCGGAGATCGTAATCTTCGAATTGCTGATCTGGATTCCTATTCTCTCCAGCGATCCTAAGAATCACTTCAACTGGTCCGCCAACGCCATCTGCATCGCGTTGGCCGGTGCTGCCTGGGTCGTCTCCGACTCGATCAGCGAAGCGAACCGCATTCACGGCGATAGCCACGAATTGATTCCAAATCAAAGAAAGGTTTGCGCTTTGAATGAACCGAATCCCGAGTAATTCGCCTCGTGTAACAAATCGTTATCCGGTGACTGCGGATCTCAATTGAGAAACAGCGCGAGGTATCCAATCCGTGGGTGTACTCCCAAAACCTAAGATCAATCCCTGGCGGCGATTCTTACCGTAGTATGCGGGTGAGAGCGGCCACAGCCAGAGCCCGCGCTTAGCCGCTCTTTCTACTACCTCCCGATCTGTGACCCCAGCCGGTAACGTCACTGTCAAATGCATTCCAGCGTCGGCTCCATGAATCTCCAGCGCGTCCCCAAACTCCGATTTGAGACTCTTGAGAAGTACGGTTCGGCGCTCGCTGTAGAGCTGCCGTGTCCTTCGAATGTGCCGCCCAAAATGTCCCATGCGCATAAAGTCTGTGAGTACCTCTTGATATAGGTATGGGGGGAAGATATCCATGGTGACGCGGACTGCAACAAATCTGTCCATCAAATCCGGAGGGATGACAATATAGCCAATTCGTAATGAAGGAAAAAGGACTTTGCTGAAAGTGCCAATGTAAATCACGCGCGCGTGTACATCCATTCCCTGCAACGAAGAGATAGGACGGTTTTCGTAGCGATATTCGCTGTCATAATCATCCTCGATGATCCAGGCACCCGATGACTGCGCCCAGTTCAGAAGCTGAAGGCGTCGCGAGGCGCTCATCGTCGAACCGAGCGGAAATTGATGCGAAGGTGTGACAATGGCGGCTCGCGCCTTCGAATGCAGTTTCATCCCAGCGGCTACATCCATCCCTTCACTATCAACTCGAACAGGGTTCACATGGCAACCAGCCGCGATGAGCGCAGTTCGCACAAGGCTATAGCCGGGCTCCTCGACCCACACATGGCTTCCTGGATCGAGCAGTACGCGCATTGTGATATCAAGAGCCTGTTGAGATCCGGAGACCACCATGATTTGGCTCGCATCGCACTTCACTCCGCGAGCAGTTCGGAGATAAGCGCAAATCGTCTCTCGGAACTGCTCAGAACCGCGCGGATCAATATGGTGAAGAGAATTTGCGTTTGGGTTTCGACTATGGAGACCGACCAAATTGGACCAAATTTGAAATGGGAACTGGTCAAAGGCCGGCTGATGTAAACCGAAGGCACCCCAACCCCGAAGCGAAGGAGAACCTTCGAAGGCTGGATATAGAGAACAGCGTCGTGCCACCGGACGAGGGCCGGACAACTCCAGCGTCGAAGAACTCCCCTCTCCCTCAACCGACGTCAACTGTTCAGGCAGAGAACTTGAGACAAATGTTCCTGCACCCTTACGGCTCTCAAAATAGCCCTCAGCCAGAAGTTGTGTATAGGCATGAAGGACAGGATAGCGAGACACCTGAATATCGATTGCCAAATCCCGGCTTGACGGTATCTGTTGGCCTGGGCTGATATTGCCCTGAAGGATTGCCGTACGATACGCGTCGTAGATCTGCTTATAAAAAGGGGTAGACGAATTGCGATCGACGACAATGATGGGAGAGACTCCGATCGATGACTTGTTCATTGTCACAGTGTAGTGGCTAGCATAAATCGAGACAAACTGGGTATGTACACTAACCACTTAATCACCGATATTGAGAAGGAAGGGAAAACCCCTGGCTACCACAATGCGCAGGGAAATGCCCAGATGTAATTGTGATTCCGCAATGCAAGACCCATGAAAAGAGTTAAGGTCACTCTCCCGGGCGGATCTCGTTAGCCATCGAATCCGAGTTCAGATTTCTTAATTTGTTGATTTGATTTTCTTCCAAAGGCGGGTCTTGGCCGTCCTCCACCCGCCCTTTTTTTGCGAGTCACTAACAGCCTAGGCACGCGAATCCAATCCGTCGCGAATAAACCCGTAGAGTCCGCGCTGAAGATCCATTCAGCCAAGGGCGACGAAGTTAAATATCCCAAGCCTGGTATATGAATAGAGCCGAAGATGGGTCAGGAGATATGGGCCCCCTGATGCCGTTCAGCAAGGTCGTGGATTGCCTGGGCGAGTTGTAGTTTTGGCTGCACAGGCGACTGCCAGTTCCGTGCGCAATCGCGCGATGAGAGAGCCCAGCAGATGGGCACTGTTGAATCCGAAATGCGGTTCTCGCCGAATAGTATTAACTCATCTTCAGGCCTTGCTGCGACTTTCGCGCTTATTTGCACCAGAAGCCTCGCAACTCGCTTGGCGCGAGGTGAAGGGTGGGCTCCCTACCCATCGTTCGTGTCAGACTTGTGCGGGTAGTTTAAGATCATAAGACCGCTATATCCTGTGAATTGAAATCGGTCAAGGGACGCCAACCCTAAGCAAGGTTCGAATTGGGTTACAAGCGCGAAGAATTCAATCCGCCCCATCCAATTGAAACGCAAGAGGATGATATTGCCTATTCAACGAAGTTTTTCTTCTGCAGATTCTTTCGCGAAGCCCACTTTTTCAGTTCGCCTCAGGGCACATCTGCAGATCATGCGGCTGGATCACTCGATCAAGAACATTTTTGTAATTCCTGGAATTGTTATTCCCTTGAGCGTGCTTCGGGAACCTTTGCTCTCTCTGCCTCTTGCTCGTAACGTTCTGGTTGGCTTTGTTGCGACCACCTTGATTGCATGTAGCAACTATGTCTTGAACGAGGTGTTGGATGCCCCCTTCGACAGGCTGCACCCGAAGAAGCAGAACCGGCCGGTCGCCCAGGGGCTGGTGAGCGTGCCATTCGCCTACGTGCAATGGCTTCTAATGATGGTTGCGGGCATGGCGTTGGCGCTGACCATCTCCCGCTTCTTCGCCTATGCGGCAGGCGCGCTTTGGACTATGGGGTGTCTGTATAACATTCCTCCAATTCGCACGAAGGACAAGGTGTATCTGGACGTACTCTCAGAATCCGTCAACAACCCGCTTCGCATGCTCTTGGGCTGGTATATGGTGACCTCGCTGCTGGTCCCGCCGGTTTCGCTTTTGATCTGCTATTGGATGGGCGGATGTTATCTGATGGCGCTGAAAAGGTTCAGCGAATATCGCGAGATCGGTGACCCACAACTGGCCGGCGCCTATCGAAGGTCATTCCAGCACTACACGGAAGTCTCGCTTCTCACGTCTGTTACGTTTTACGCCGCGGCCGCAATGCTCTTCTTTGGCGCGTTCATCATGCGCTACCGGATGGAGTTGATTCTGGTTTTTCCCCTGGTCGCGCTCTTGATGTCTACATACTTCAGGCTTGCCTTCCAGCCCAATAGCGCCGCCCAGAATCCCGAAAAGCTCTATCGCGAACCCCGCCTGATGATTGAAGCAGGGCTGGTCGCGACATCGATGATAGCTCTGCTCTACTTCAACATTCCTGTTTTGGGGCAGATATTTGCGCCCACACTGCCTTCTGCGATTGGTCGGTAAACAACCTTCTCTTTTGTAAAGAGTGGAACGCGTAAACGCTAAAGGTGCAATGGACGCAATTTGGAGTATCGATTCGAAAGGGATGGATGCCGAATCAGAACTTGCGCACGTTCAACTTGCGATTCTTTCTCATCTATGTCGGAGTCGGCTTGGCCGCCATCTTCTACCTTCCCGCCCTGGTCCCGATGCGACCCACTGCGTCGGATTCTTATCTTTTCGGCTACAATAACCGCGTCGCCGTCCTGCTGCTGCTGCTGCTGATTGCGATCGCGGCGATATGGACCAAGGGGCTGAATCTCAAACTGTCCACAAACGGCGTTTCTCTGCCCGTCCCCCGCAAAACACTGTTGATTTCCCTGTTGGCGGTCCTGGCCGGGTGCGTGGCAATGTATGTACTCGCGGGCCGTTTCGGCGGTTTGGGGGAGTCCTCCTATGAAATCGACAGGGCATGGTTGCTGTCGCAGGGCAAGACTCCCTATGTGGATTTCGAGTGGCCGTTTGGCGTCGCGCTTCTTTATATTCCACTGCTCTTCAGCCGCCTGTTTTCCCTCGGCATCGTCCCGGCATACTATCTGTTCTGGGCGATCAATTGCCTGCTGGGAACAGTGTTATTGTTCGCAGTGGTCAACCGGATCGATTATCCGACCAAATCCAGGAAAACCATATATATCATCCTCTTCTGCTCATGGTTTCTGTCCATACTCAACATGGGCACTCATTACACGCTGGTTCGTTACACTTGCCCACTTTGCTTTATTCTTGTTGTCCACAAAATCATCAAGGCGGCGGGGGCTGGATCGAGAGCGTACGGGGCGCTGCTAGCGGTAGCTTTCACCGCTGTTTTGTTTTTGATCTCTCCTGAGACTGCGATCGCTTTCGCCTTCGCCAGCGTCTGTATCCTTGCGCTTGCCGACGCTAGCAGGAAGGGCAGCAATCTGGCGATTCTTGCAGGCATGATCGTTGCGCTGGGAGCAGTGTTTCTGGCTGCTTTCAAGCTTCACGTCCTGGATACCGTAAGGGCCTCTGGAGGTGGCGCAGACAGCTTTCCCCTCAGCTTCGCCCCGTACATGTTGGTGTTTTTCACGGCCATATTTCTTTGCGGATGTTATGTATATCTGCGGCTGTCTCGCCCAAACATCCAAGACAATACCATCGGACTGATCGCTTTCTCGATACCCATGCTTGCCGCGGCGTTGGGAAGGTGCGATCCGGGACATGTTCTCTTGAATGGGCTAGGCATATTCTTAGCCAGCATGTTCTACGCTTCCAACTACCAAACCGCGTGGAAGTGGTACAGCCGGACGTTTATCGTATTTCTGATGGTGCTTCCCGCCCTGTTCGGGCTGTGGCTCTTTCTGCTGCCCATGAAACGATGCGCCTTGCTTTTCATCGGTGAAAGCGGTAGCGATTCGCAGATTCATCGCACTCTCACCAACCTGGGGAAGGTTTATATTGCGGATTTTGCCCCTGCGGCCAAGCGGGCGAAGTGGGAAAGGGCCCTGGAAGATGCAGAGGACCTCGAAGTGCCAAAGACGGTCGACTTATCGGCAATCTATCCTGCATGGCATGGTTCCTATTTGGCCCCACTTGGCTACAAGCCCAACGGTATTGGAACTTATTTGTCCAATCGGGTGGATTATGGCCGCTATGAGGGACTCGAAAACGCCAATACGGTCGAAGCCATTCAGGAAAAACTATCTGAAATCAGGAACCATCCGGAAAAAGCGCTTCTGCTTCCCGAAGGTTTTGAGGAAACCTGCCGAATCGATATTCCGGCGGAGAGATTGGAAATCAGCAAGTTGTTCGGATTTCCTTACCTGGGGAGAGCCATACATCCGGAGAGCGTTCGTCAGCCCATCTGCGATTACATTTCAGCCCAATACGGATTGGCGCAAGCGCCAGCACCGGAAAACTTCGAGTATGGGCTTTGGGTGGCAAAGTCCGCCAGGAGAGAGCTTCACAATGTTCAATAGCAAGGAATAGCGGCATCTATTTGTGTGTTGGACTCATGATCCAGGAATCCATGGAGGCGCAAGTAGTTGTTCGAAGTTTCTTGGATTGATCACGGGGGTCAAGTAGTACTGGCCAGAAGCCGTGCTGTTGTTCCAACTGTTTTCGTCTGTTGCAGTGCTTACCGTGTCGGAACTGTTTGTGCTGAGCATCCATCCGGCGCTGCCAAAGACCGCGAATTCCACCGCAAGCGGATCCTCGTCCGCGGTGGATCTTGTTCCAATGGAAGTGTAGGCATAAGCGGTCGGGTTCGTCAGCGGAAGGGAGGCGATCGGAACCTGGGTATAGACATTTGCCGCGCCTGTATTGAGGGGAATCACATATACGGGAGGATAGCCCTTCTGGCTGGTCGCGTTGGCAAAGAACGCACTGCAGGCATTGATGTCTTCCATGCAGTTAGCCTCCGATGTGCAGTTGAAGAGCGAGGGAGAAGCGGAACATCCGTTCATCAATACGAACTGACTTATAAACTGCTGTTCCATCTGCGCACCGTTCAGAGGGCTGATCGCGTCGGCTGGCGTTGCGCGGAGCGCCTCTTCGCACGACAAAGGACCGGTGATCACATAGGCCAGGCCGTTCGCCTTGCCGCCACTGGCAATATACTTTGCTACCGACTGCCTCAAGACCGTTGCGCAGTTCTCATAATTCGTGCAGATATCGCCGGGGTCGAACTTTCCAACCACGGCGATGTTCCATGTGGCAGAGGTGCGGAGCCCACAAATTGGGGTCCAGGCTCCAATCGAAAAAGAGTCGTCGTGCCCATAGTAATGCCGGAAGACTTTCATGGTGGGTGCGCCAAGCTGAGACGGCCCACTTGAAACCATGCCCCACATCTTCACATACCCAGCGTTGATCCAATGATGAATGATCGGCTGAGTAACCGCGCAGTCAATATCCCCATCGCAATCATCGTCATATACCATGTTCACCGTTGTTTGCGGCGCGGTAAAAGAGGCGTGACTGAAATACTCGCTGCAGCCGGAAATCAAAAACGGAATTAGGAGCGCAAGGATAGCTAGTCGAGTGCATCTCGGCATTTATCCTCCCTTTGGACTCTTCAGCGTTCTAGTGCTTAGTGCTTCCCTTCGGCAGCAAACTTCGCCGTCGGGTTGTTCTTCCTCGTCTCTTCGTCGTGCCGGTAATCGGTGAGGTTGCCCAATGTAACCTGGGCGCTAAGCACCTTACTCATCGCGTGCTTCTTCTCCCTCAGCCATGTCACGCCCAAATCCAAACCTCTATTCCCGTAACGGGGATTGTAAGCCATACACCCACAGTGGGAATCTGACAACCCCTCGAAAAGGTTGGTGCGGCCGGTCGTACGAAGGTCCAACCTGGCCAGGGAATCCACACCCGGGCGCCCGCGCAGGATCGTATACCCCAACAAAAGAAAGGAGGTGATCCACCATGCGGTGCTTCTTAATTCGCGTTACTGGATACGCGTTGTCAATTCTGCTCTTGGCACTCGCGGTCCGGGTTTCAAGACGGTATCCCTTTGGAATCCGATAACGGTCCCAGATGCTCGGGTTGGAGTTGTTCGATGGGTCAATTTTAGCCGACTCCGGTCGCAATCCATGCAGTAGTCGGACGCAACTCAGACGGGGTGTTCAGATGACTCATCACAAGACTAAGCGGGATCGAGATTCTCAGATGAAGTTGCTTCACCAAAGACTGATGCGTCACAGCAACATTGCAACGACTATGAACGTGTACGGCAAAGCGTCTCTAAGAGCGAAGCAGCAAGCTGACTCAAAAGTGGTTCAGATGCTGATCAAGCAGAAGGCTGCTTGACTAATTGAAGACAAGAAGCAATCTACGCGTTACCGTGGGGTTTTGTGGGGTAGAGAATCCGGGAAATTCCTGTAAGTTGTTGATTTATTGGCTCCTCAGGTAGCACTCGAACTTGCGACCCTTCGGTTAACAGCCGTACGCGCTAATTCCCTTCCCGCTGCTACCGGTTGCTATAAGCCCCTATCCTTTGTGCAGTTTAGCCCCTCCCTCCATTTCGTCAATTGCTACCTATACACCACAGATTATGCCCTATTTTGAAGGAGCGTGGGCACAAAAATGGGCACAGGCCATTTGCCCGACAATCCGCATCCACTAGCGCGTCTGCTTTGACAAGTTTTGTTCTTGAACCATACTGCTGAAGGAGAGAGCAGCGAGCGGAACGATCGGAGCCTCTGTGGCGCACAATTCTGCGAACATTTCGGCGAGGTCATCATCAGTAATCAGGCAACCAACGATCAAGAATCGATGGCACAACCGCTTCTGGAAATCCGGTCGCGGACAGAACGGACAACTGGTCGACCAGACGCTCGAACTCGCCCGAGCGATTCCAAAGCAATGGATGTGGTCACCTGTCCGATCAGCACGTTTTGACGACCAGGCGGATCGGATTTGTAAACACTGGCCGACAGTTCAGTACTGTCACGACAATGGTCGCGGGCTTGAGCCCCGTCGCTCCCGCCAGCATTTAAGGCTCCAACGCTCGGGGCTCTTTTCGACCTGTTTTGGGATTCGTGATTCCCATTAGCAAAAATCAGCCAGGATTTATCGAAGGCCTGGGATAGCGGCGGGTAGGTTCAAGTGAAAAGTTGCGCCGCGCCCCGGGGAATCGACCGCCCACAAGTGCCCACCATGCGACTCAATGATCGACCGGCTGATGCGAAGCCCCATGCCGGTCCCGTGCGGTTTGGTCGTAAAGAACGGGTCGAACATCTGTTCCGTGTGTTGCGGCGGAAGTCCTACGCCGGTATCACTCACCGACACAAGAACCTGGTTGTTTTCAGCTCGCTGCGACTTGATGACCAGCTCTCGTACTCCATCAACGTCCCTCATCGCTTCGATGCTGTTGACGATTAGATTCATCGCAACCTGCTGCAATTGCACGCGGTCGCCAACGATCTGAGGAAGATCGGCTGCCAGCTCCGTCCGGATCAATATTCTGTGTCGCACTGCCTCGGCTCGCAAGAGGGCGACGGTTTCTCGATTGATCTCGTTTACATCAATAACCTCTCGACTCAGGGTCCCCTGTTCGAACTGTGAACGGATCCTTGCGATGATTTCAGCAGCTCGCGTTGTGTCCCTTCCAATTTTGGTGACAGTCGCACGCACTTCATCAAGATCGGGGTTATCGTGCCCGAGCTTTCTCAGGCAGACGTTGGCGTTGGTGATAGCTCCACTGATCGGTTGACTAATTTCATGAGCCAGGGACGCCGTTAACTCTCCCATTGTTGTCACCCGGTTGATGTGTGCAAGGTCGCCCTGCGCTTGGCGCAATGACTCTTCGGCGCGCTTCTGATCGTCGATGTCAGTGGTTGTACCGACGAATTTGATAACTCTTCCATCTGCATCGCGCAAGGCCACGGCTTGCTGGAGGTGCCAGCGGTAGGTCCCGTCCTGAGCGCGGAGAGACCTGGTCTCGAACGCAAACCCCTGTCCCGAGCGCACTCCCTCACAAAAGGCCCTCGACGCCGTTTCCCGATCCTCGGGATGGACCGCGGTCATCCAGGCCTCGGGATGCGACCGGACGAACTCGAGCGTCTGACCTGCGAATTCAAGCCAAACACGATTCACGAAATCCGGTGTCCCATCGGGTTTAAGCGTCCAGGCGGATACCGGAAGATGCTGCAGCAACCCAGCCTGGAGTTGCAGCTCTTCGTTGGCTTCGGCAAGCTCTCTTGTCCGTTCCGCAACCCGTCGCTCAACTTCATCTGCAATCCGCTTTTGCTCGTCCAGGCGCAGTGTCTGACCGTCTCGCGCACCAAGGCTCACGCTCTCCTCCTCGATGCTGTCATTCAAACGCTTGCCCCAGCTTTCATTGCGGTGACGGTGGAAGGGATTTCGCACCGATCGCTGATATTCGGATTGCTTGTTTGGGATCATCGGGTCGAATATCGCCGGGATGGGTTCCGGGGAAGTGTTGACTAAACTCGAATCAAGCATATTGACCTCTGGTGGAAGGAACGGGCCGTTGGCTGGCGATTCGTGGATTGGACGCGTTTTGAATCAACGATTCAGAAGGGGAAACGCATCAACCTATGAGATTCACTATGCAACTCTGCCAGCCGAGCCCACAACCCCAGATGGAAGGAACCTTCTTCGTCCGATCGTATGTCCGATTTTCCTACTTTATGTGGAGGGACAGAGTGCAGCAGGCGGCTTTCGTTCAATTACCGATGTGCTTCCGTCCGAAAAGACGGGCATCGATGGACCATGCGCCAGGACCGATCATTGCCAGGGTGCCGCCAAGGGCCGCGAGAATCACTGCCATCGACTCGTCGCCAGCGCCTGTCAAAGCGATCCATACTTGCACGACCGCGACGAGCGTTCCCGCTGCGGGAGTCCATAAGCCGCCGAGAATGAGCAAGCCCAGGGCACTTCCGATCAATTGCGGAATAACTGGCCCTGGCGCAGGGATGCCGCTGAGCAGAGCTATGCCGTGGTAAAGCAGCGCAATGCCCAGGACTAATCGTTGAATGAGAAGTCCGAAGCCCGGCCAGCCATTCGCGAACGTCGAGAAGAGTCGTTGCAAGGAGCACCTTAAGGGAGCGTACTGCACTCTCAACGGCTTGGGAACGGCTGAAACTCGGAACTGTGTTCATACTTTCGGGTGATTAGATCTCAATAATTCCGCGCTTGAGCCCGATCGTGACCGCGTGAGCTCGATCACTGGCGCTAAGCTTCGAAAGTATGTTCGTCACGCGGCTCTTCACGGTCGCCTCCGCAACGGAGAGTTTGTCGGCGATCTGTTTGTTGGAATTCCCAACTGCAATCAGATTCAGAACCTCGATTTCGCGTTCGCTTAGTTCATCGTCGGTGGCGTGCTCAGCTAGTTCTGCGGCAACCTCCGGCGGTATTCGCTTCCGTCCCTCGTTGACTGCATGAATGGTCTCGATCAGTTCCCGATCATGGCCTTTCAACAGATAAGCCCGAGCGCCGGCTCGAAGTGCGCGCAGCACTTGAGCATCGCCTTTATAGGTCGTAAGCACGATGATGCGCGCATCGGGAAATTCGCTCAGAATACGAACCGTGGCTTCGATTCCATTGAGCCCAGGCATCTGAAGATCCATAAGGACAACGTCCGGGCGATGCGCCCGAAACTTTTCGATTGCGTCTTCTCCATTCGCGGCTTCCGCTACTAACTTCAAGTCAGGCTCGGCATTGATCACAGCGGCAAGCCCCCTGCGCAGCAGAGCGTGATCATCAACCGCGAGAATTCGAATCAGCTTAGGAGCGTTGATCATGTTTACCTGCCCTGTTGAACAACCGGAATCGACGTCCATCACGCTGCTTTTCGTATGCCATCGAAGCGGGAACTGTTAACTCCACTTCCGTACCTGCCCCCATCTCGCTCCAGAAATCCAGGCGTGCGCCAATTCGCAGGGCCCGCTCCCGCATTCCGGGTATGCCAAAGTGTCCGGACTGTCCCTCGGCTAATACCTTGGGATCGATCCCTTTGCCGTCATCACGGACACGCAAACGAAGTTGATCCTGATCGTAACGGATTTCTACCTCGATGTGGCTGGCAGCGGCGTGCGTAAAGGCATTTCGGATCACCTCGCGAGAGACCCGGTAGACCTCATCCTGAAGCATTGGCGACAGATCCTGTTGCTTACCCTCAACAACAACGCGATAGCTCGGAGAGTGCCCATTCCCTTCGTGAGCGGTCGCCAGCTCATTGCCCACGACATTCAGCAATTCGGGAAGGTCGCGCTGAGCGGCCGGTTCGGGGCGCAGGTCGCCAATTGCGGAACGGCCCTCTTGAAGAGCTTCCTCTGTTGCAACGATAGCTTCATCCAGGATCTGCTGAGCATTGTCCGCTTTCCGGAGGAACAATTTTCGCGCCGCCTGAAGTTGAAAAGCCACGCCTTGGAAACTCTGCAGCAACGTGTCGTGCAATTCTCGGGCAACACGCATGCGTTCGCCTACGGTCGCTTCCAGTCCAGAGGCGTATTGCCGCCGGATCATGTGAAGACGCCGTTGATAAAGTGCCCACACCAGAGCCAGGAAGGCAGCCGCGCAGAGCATCTTGAACCAAAGGGTCTGGTAATACGCCGGGGCAATGGAGAATTCGAAAGAATCGCCGGTCTCGTTCCACACGCCGCTGTTATTGCAGGCAATCACACGGAAGCGATACCTGCGTGGTGGCAGATTGGTATAGAACGCCTGGCGGCGATTGCCGACGTCCTGCCAATCGTTGTCATAGCCCTCCAGCTTGTAGCGGAACAGATTCTTTTCCGGCACGACGAAACTGAGTGCGGAGTAATCGATCTCCAAATCTCGAAGCTCTGGAGGCAATTGCATTTGCCCACTCCCGTCTGAGGCTGCATCGTGGGCTTTGCGATCGGCAATCAGCTTCTCTACATGCACTGGCGGCGGAACGCTGTTGAGCGCGAGATGGCGCGGATCGATCACACTGACACCATCCTTGGGCAAGAACCAGATTCTTCCATCGGGGGTCTTGGCGACCTGCGGGTGGTAGTGACCGGCGATGGCAAGGCTCCTGACACCATCCGCGATATCAAACACTGTAACCCTGACAGTGACCGGCGCATTCTGACCTTTGTCCGCGGCGGCAGTCCAACCGTCAAGCTCAGAGCGGGCAATTCTCACCATGCCGCAGGCGGTGTATAGCCACATGGAACGATCATTATCCTCCACGGCCCAATGGACCGTGTTGCATGGAAGTCCGTTCTCGCTGGTCAAAGTGGCGAAGCGATTATTCTTCAAGCGGCTTAGACCGCTCTCGGTTGAGACCCAGAGCGAGCCCTCATGGTCGAATAAAAAATCGCTGACATGGCCGGAACCAAGCCCATCGGCAGTTGTATACGATTTGCGGACCTGGCCATCGGAAAAATAACTGACGCCGCCCGAATAGAAGCCAAGCCATAATCCGCCTTGCCTCTGATCGGCGGACAGAACACTGGCGTGGTCTTGATGTCCGAGGGCAGCCCAGGAAATGGCCTGAACTTCATTGTGGGGCGATATCCGAAAGAGGCCCGCATTCTCGTTGAGCGCCCAAACGTTTCCAGCCGTATCCTGGGCTATGGAAAGGAAATTTCCGCCAGGAACGCCCTCAATGGAACCGATCCGGCCCTTCTCCAGCCGGTTCAGACCACGAAACGTCCCGAACCAAATTTGACCCTGCTCGTCCTGAAAGAGCGAATTCGGGGCGCTCAGGTTTTTCTTTCCGCCCTCACTTCCATCGCTTTTTGAAAGCGCGGAAATGACTCCATGGTCGAGTCGATCGAGCCCTCCATAAGTGGCAAGCCAAACGCTTCCATCACGGTCAGCCAGAACTGACCCGACGGCGTTGTTCGACAGTCCCTGTTTTACCGTAAGTCTGGGGACAGCAATCTCATGAAAGCAGTCCAGACCTTCCGTTGTCGACGTCCATATGTTTCCTTCCCGGTCCTCGAATATGGACTGGACAATCTCGCCGGAAAGACCGTCGACGATCGAAAATGGATCCAGCTTTCCATGGTGAACGTGCAAAATGCCATCTTGTGTTGCTATCCAAAGGGCGCCATTTCGATCACGGAGTATTCGGTTCGCCCTGAATGCAGGTGAATCTGGTGGAAGCGGGTACACTTCATTTTTGCCGTCAGCGAACCTGTAAATTTTATCCTTCCAGCCGAAAAGGAGTGCGCCGTCCTTGTCCTCATTGAGTGGCATGATGCCGTCTGGTTGGCCGGCCAGCGGAAAATACCGCGGAGGTCCAGTCTCAAATTTCCATAACCCATCTCGGACGCCCGCCCAGATATTACCCGCTCGGTCCTCAAACAATCCCCCCACAAATCTGCCAAATTTGCCATCAGCCCCGTAGCACTGCACATTGCCATTACGAATTCGACACAGGTTTCCAATCGGCACTCCGCCCGCACCCACCCACACGGAGCCTTCATGGTCCTCCAGGAGCGCGAAAACATAGAGATGAGCTAATTCCGGATACTCGGTGAGTTTGCCGTTTCTGAAACTTGCGAGGCCATTAAAAGTGCCGATCCATAGCGTCCCATCGCGCGATACAAGGAGGCTTCTGACCCAACTGCGAGGCAGTTGCTGTTTGCCTGGGGGTTGCCATGGGGTTGCCTGTATCCCATCAAAGCGATAGAGGCCGAATTCCATCCCCAGCCACAAATAGCCGTCCGGCGTCTGCGCAATTGCGGAGATTTCACCTTTGACAAAACCGTCCCGGATTTTCCATGACGCATGCGCGTACTGGTTGACGTCGAGTTCGGGGTTCAATGCAAATGCGGAAAGACGCAGAGCAAGTACGACGAAGAACAGCGCAGCCGTCAGCGCGAAGAATCGCCGCAATCATCCCCCTACACCCTTGGTGCCAAAATCTTATCGCATCGTCGGCATTTGCTGCCTATAAACGTCTGGCACTTACTTACTTGAGCGTGATCGACAACGAGAAAAACCCTTTTTCCCGAGTTACTCACCAATACCAAAGTACAATTGACCTTCTCTTTCCCGCCTTTATCATTTCATCTACAGAAACTCCTGGAGCAGGGCATCCGATCCTTTCCCCTCTGAGGCGAATCATGCTGAGACCCCTTGCTGCCCTTGCCGTTATCTCGCTGGTCTTGTGCAGGCCCGTGCTCCTTGCCCAGTCGACATCCGCATCGCTCACTGGCCGCGTCACCGATCCTTCAAAGGCCCGAATCGTCGACGCGAAGGTCGTCGCCATGAGTGCGGAAACAAGTGTGGGTTACAAAACCATTTCCAACGATTCCGGCGACTATTACCTTTCCAATCTTCCTCCGGGACTCTATCGCCTCGAAATTGAAAAGGCTGGCTTCAAAAGGCTCGTCAGGCCGGATGTGATTCTTCACGTGCAGGATGCTCTCGAGATCAACTTTGAAATGACGGTGGGCCCCGCTTCTGAAAGCGTCACGGTGCACGGGGGCACGCCTGCGGTCAACACTGAGTCGGCTACGGTGAGTACGGTGATCGACAGAGATTTTGTCGACAGCCTTCCTCTCAATGGTCGCAGTTTTCAAACGCTGCTCATGCTTACTCCCGGCGTTGTCGCAACGCAGACAGCTTACGATGACCAGGGGCAATTCAGCGTGAACGGGCAGCGCGCGGACGGAAACTACTTCTCTGTGGACGGAGTGAGTGCGAATTTCGGCGTCACCGGGTATCTGGCGTTGACGCAAGGCGGAACCGGCGCATTGCCCGCACTCAGTGTGGGTGGCGGCACGAACAGCCTAGTTTCTGTCGATGCGATGCAGGAATTTCGTGTGCAAACCTCGTCGTTTGCACCGGAGTTCGGTCGCACTCCAGGTGGGCAGATTTCGATTGCCACCCGCTCAGGAACCAATACGTTTCACGGCGCACTTTTCGACTATTTCCGCAATGACGTGCTGGATGCCAACGACTGGTTCAATGGGTATATAAACAATCCACCTCTTCCCAAAGCGGAAGAGCGCCAGAATGATTTCGGCGGCGTATTTGGCGGACCCATCTTCAGGGACAAGAGCTTCTTCTTTTTCTCGTATGAAGGTTTGCGCCTGCGCCAGCCATCAACCCAAGAGACCGTTGTGCCAGACAATGCTTCCCGGCAACAGGCTCCGGCAAGTATGCAGCCGTACCTGAACGCATTTCCCCAACAGAATGGCCCGGAGCTCGGCGCTGGTCTAGCTCAGTTCAACGCCAGCTATTCCAATCCCACGTCACTTGACACCTATAGCATTCGATTGGATCACTCGATCAACTCCAAATTCGCTTTATTCGGACGATACAATTACTCGCCCTCCCAGAGCAGCACGCGCGACCCATTCGGCGACCTGAACACCAGTCAGCCGCTTTCCGCAACGGTGAATACTTCCACCGTTGGACTAACGGGAACGATCACGCCGCGTGCGACTAATGAACTGCGCGCAAATTACAGCAATGATCGCGTGGGCAGTGGATATGCGATGGATAATTTTGGGGGCGCCGTGCCCATCCCAGATTCGCAACTGTTTCCCACGGGGTATTCATCCGCGAACGGTATTTTTCAGCTTCTCATTGTAGGAGCCGGTGAATTCGCACAGGGTACGGCTGGAACAGATGAGCAACGTCAAGTGAATGTTCTTGACGACTTCTCCATTGCCTCAGGCAGCCATCAAATGAAATTCGGTGTGGACTATCGCTGGCTTTCTCCCTTCACCAGCCCGCCTGCCTATGGCCAGTTTGCGGAGTTCACGGGACTCTCAGCCAGTCCCGGAGGCGCTCTCTCAAGTGTGGCTGCAGTGGGTGAGACAAAGGCATTCCAAAGCGATGCCTTGCTCAATTACAATCTTTCACTCTATGGCCAGGATACCTGGAAAATGGGAGAGCGCCTGACCGTGACGTACGGCTTGCGATGGGATGTGAATCCGCCTGTGGAAGGGACGAACCTGACGAACCAACCCTTTACGGTCACTGGACTTGATAATCCCTCCAGCCTGGCCCTTGCGCCTCGCGGCACTCCGCTGTATCAAACCACGTATGGAAACGTTGCGCCAAGAGTCGGAGTCGCTTATCTAGTTCATGGAGGCACTGACCGGCTCACCGTTGTTCGATCCGGTTTCGGCGTTTTTTACGATCTGGGCTCGGGTTCTCTCGGAGGTGCTTCCACTTATTTCCCGTTCCTGGCGATCAATGTATTTGCGCCGGCGCAGTTTCCGCTCAGCCCGCAGAACGCTACCCCGCCCCCTCTCACAACGAAACTGCCTGCACTCCTCATGGTGGTGGCGCAACCTGACCTGAAACTTCCACGCACGTATGAATGGAACGCCGCAGTTGAGCAATCATTCGGGAGTAGTCAAACTTTATCGCTGACTTACATCGGAGCGGTTGGCCGTGATTTGCTTCGAGTCACCAACTTGTTTTTTCCGACCCCGGATTTTGAGTTTGTTGGCGTAACGGATAATTCGGCGAATTCGAACTACCAGGCTTTGCAGGTCAAATTTGAGCGGCGATTGTCGCGCGGTTTGCAGGCAGTCGGTTCCTATACGTGGTCGCACTCGATTGATATTGCCTCGACAGACGCGTTTGGCAACTACCTGAACACGCCAAGCTCAATTGCGAATCCGAATATCGACCGCGGCAACTCGGACTTTGACATACGGAATTCCTTCACCGCAGGCATTTCCTACGTGTTGCCTTCGCCCGGATTGAACGGACTTGCCCGCGCCACCCTGGGAGGCTGGTCGGCGGATAGCTTCATCCTCGCGAGGACGGCTCCGCCTGTGGACTTGGTTAGCGGTGAGGTGTTTGCGGCCGGCATTGCGCTCTACCCCCGTCCGGACGTAGTACCCGGAGTGCCGCTTGTGCTCGATGGCCCGCAATTCCCCGGCGGCAAGGCATTCAATCGGGCAGCGTTTACCGCTCCGCCCACTGGACAGCAGGGCAACTTCGGACGCAATGTACTGCGAGGTTTCGACGCTGCCCAGGCTGACGTCGCGTTTCAGCGGCAATTTCACTTTACGGACAAAGTAGGGCTGCGCTTCCGAAGCGAGTTCTTCAACCTCTTCAACCACCCGAACTTCGGCCCACCCGACAACACCCTGACGAACCCCCTCTTCGGCCAGTCGACGCAAACGCTGGCAAGCAGCTTCGGCGCAGGCGGGGCCAATGGCGGCTTCAATCCGCTCTATCAAATCGGCGGCCCACGCTCGATCCAACTGGCACTGAAGCTCGAATTCTGAGGGCGACGGAATCGGCTTAACCGTTCCGACTAAGCGGATTCGCGCACTCGTTACGAGGATTTCTGTGGCGGAGACAACGCAACCGCGGCTTCGCTGGTGAGGACTCGGAAAGTAAATGTCTCCTGGAGATACATCCGTACGAGAGAGTCGGTATGGCTGAGGTAGCCGATCGATACATCCTGTCCGATGTTCAGCTCAAAATCGCCGCCTCGCGTAGTCAGAACGAACGCGCCTTCGATCGCCGGCGCCCAGACAAGGTTACCGTCAACAATGCGCTTCACATGCTCCAGGACAGGGTATCCATGATCGCGGGTCTCGGCGAGCGCCGTATACTCCCCTGCCCCGAGCAAGACCGAGTAAGGCCCATTGACACCTACAAGGCGTAATTGGCTCAGTGCTTGCGCCACAGCATCTGGATAATCACGCACATCTGCAGGGAGCGAGACGATTGGGTTGCTGGTGCCCTCTCGAATGCCCTTGATATCGGCTTCGGCATATCCGTTGAAGATGGCCCTGTCTTCGGCAAAGGCAAGTTTCTTCGCGGCGTCTTTCGCGGGCTGCCAGTCGGAGTCGTCCGACCCACGCTCTACGTCATCGATTGCCTGTCGGGATAGTTCAAAAGCCACCCGGAGTTCGACAAGAGGTTTGACCTCTCGCTGGCTCGCGATGATATCGTCCGCGGGAGGAGCGATGGAACGCAGGTGGCCGGTCGCAACTGCGGGCAGAGCAATTCCTCCCGGCGATGGAACGTCAACAACACGTCGTGCGGCCAGATACCGCTTCAGCGTCCTCGTTGTCTCCTCTTCAATCTGCGACCAGGCTGTGTCAGAGATTGGCGCCAATTCCCGATGGAGGTTATTCATCCTTCTCTCCTTTAAGTGATCCAATCTTGAGTGATGTATCATCCGCCGACGGGGCCGACGGCTGGTCCGAGATCGGTGGCGCGGCAGTAGCCGTTGAGTCCGGCGCTTCTCCGCTGATGTTGTCAAGAAACGTCGCTGACGGCACAAAGAACAAGCTGCCTGTAACCGCGTGGCTGAAATCGAGCAGCCGGTCATAGTTGCCTGGGGGACGGCCGACGAACATATTCTGAAGCATCGTTTCCGTGATGCGCGGAGTGCGGCTGTAGCCGATGAAGTATGTCCCGAACTCGCCGTGGCCGGGCCGGCCAAACGGCATGTTGTCTCTGAGAATTTTGACTTCTTTTCCATTCTCCTCGATGACTGTCAGCGCGTTATGCGCCGACGTCGGCTTCTCGGCATCGCTCAACTCGATGTCTGAGAGTTTTCTGCGGCCGATTATGTGCTCCTGTGCCTCAATGGAAAGACCGTTCCACGCCTTCATGTTGTGAAGGTATTTTTGCACGATGACATAGCTGCCACCGGCAAAAGTCGGGTCTTCATCGCCGATAATTACAGCCTCACGGGCAGCCTCACCTCGCGGATTTTCCGTGCCATCGACGAAGCCAATGACATCGCGATCGTCGAAATACCGGAAACCGTGAACCTCGTCGGCAATTGAGACTGTATCGCCCATGCTATCCATGATCTGCGCCGCCAACTCAAAGCAGAGGTCCATGCGTTTGGCTCGAATGTGGAACAGAATGTCGCCGGGGGTGGAGACGGCGTGGCGGCCGCCTGAGCGGATCTCTCGAAAGGGATGAAGCTCCGCGGGCCGGGGCGATACAAACAGTTTGTCCCAAGCGTCGGACCCGAATCCAACGATGCACGTGAGTCCCGCCTCGATGTCGCGAAACTCAACGGCGCGGACGAGCCCGGAAAGGCCCGAGCTAAACGAGCGCAGGCGGGTGTAGGCCTCTGAATTCTGACGAATGCAGACAACCAGAAAAATCGCCGCGCGCGTGAGCGTAGCGACCACTGTCTGAGGAAGAACGGTCTGATTTAGTTGTTCGGGCGCGTCCACGGCGTCGATCTCGCTTCAACAAGATTTTCGTTCATCCGTTTTTCATTGGTCAAGAAACTGCCGCGCAGCCGCTTCGTGGCAAAAAACGAACGCAGTTGCAGTGATACAAAAACGCCATTGGCAAACCCGATAAAACAAGCAGGCGCCAATAAGTTGAAGGATCAATACCCATTGACGTCGATCACAGCCTGGGCAAAGGCCTGCGGCGCTTCTTGAGGCAGATTGTGGCCGACGCCGCCGGTGATGAGCCGGTAGTCATACTTGCCGGAGAACTTGTTGCGATAGGCCGTGCTGAGCGCGTGGATTGCCCCGTTGGAGTCGCCTTCCATGGTGATGGCTGGCACGGTTACGACAGGAAGCGCGGCCAGCCTCTTTTCGAGGTCGTCATATTTCCGCTCACCATCCGCCAGGCCGAGCCGCCAGCGATAATCGTGCATCACGATGTCGACATGGTCGGGGTTGTTGAAGGCCGATGCTGTGCGGTTGTACGTGGCATCGTCGAAATTCCACTTCGGTGAAGCCTGGTGCCAGATGAACTTATTGAAATCATCGAGGTATTTCGCGTAGCCGGCCCTGCCGACTTCAGTAGCGAAATAATACTGGTACCAAAATGCGAATGCGGCCTGGGGCGGCAACGGTGTCTGGTTGCCCGCAGGGCTACTAATCAGATAGCCGCTGACGGAAACTATCGCCTTGCAACGTTCCGGCCATAGTACTGCCATGACGTCCGCCGTGCGCGCGCCCCAGTCAAAGCCCGCGATGGTGGCTTTCTGAATTTTGAGTGCATCCATGAGAGCGATAATGTCGAGGCCCACGGCCGACTGCTGGGCGTTGCGCTTGGTTGCTCTGGAAAGAAAGCTGGTGGTCCCATAGCCCCGCAGATACGGGACGATCACCCTATAGCCCTTCGAGGCCAGCAGCGGAGCAACATCGACGTAGCTGTAAATGTCGTAGGGCCAGCCATGCAAGAGAATGACGGCGGGACCATCTGGCGGGCCGTCTTCTGCGTAGCCAACATTGAGGAGACCGGCATCGATTTGCTTCAATGAGTGGAACGACGTGTTTCTACCCGGCTCAATCGCGGCCGGTTCTGCTGAGTCCGCGGTGCTGGAAACGGGCTGTGCGCCTTCGCCGAAGACTGCGCCCGGTGCAAGCAACGCAGCACCAGCCGATAGTCCACCGATTGCGAAACGCCGACGTGAGATTCCGATCGCTTCCGCGTTCTTCATAGATCGTCTCCTTCGATTCGAATACTCCCGGTTAGTCACGCCCGCCGTGGGTTAAGTTGATACGCCGGATCGTCACTGGCCGAAATGAACTGGGCAAGCGATGAGTCGTAAGGCGCGAAAGCCTTTTTGCTCGATTAGCCAAACGTGAAGTCAAATGCTTCGACACCCGGATCGAGAAATTCAATCTCAAATTGGCGATCAACAATCGGCTTCGATTGACGAATCAACTGGTAGAGCCGCTGTTGCGTCACTGTGCCTTTGCCTTCGCCGTCAACGTCGACCCCGTGCGCAATGCCAGGAGGCTGTCCATCGATCGCCACGCGGAAACGCACGCTAGTCCCTGGCGCTGACGGACCCATGATGAGGTGAAGATCCCGCGCGTGAAAGTGGTACGCGATCCGGCCGTTAGGTAAATTCAGTAAGACAAATTGCTTCTTTGCCGTCCAATCCCCTGAAAGCCCCCAGTGGTTGAGCTTCAACGTCGATGGGCAAACATAGGCGCGGCGCTGGTCCCAGGCTTCGCCGCCGAGCGACGCGAAGTTCGCGGCCTGATCATAACCGATATAAGATTCAGGCGATTTTAAGTCGGCCCAATCCGGAGCAGCTTCGATGCCAACGCCTTCAACCTTAGCTAACGCATGATCAATGCCCTGGGCTCCGGCCTCGGCGAGCAGCTGTTGAATGACTGTTTCCGACTGTTCGTATTCGCCTTCGCCAAATTGATGATGCTGAATATTCCCGCGCGCGTCGATAAAATACAGGGCTGGCCAATATTCGTTGTTGAAGGCGCGCCAGATCGCAAGGTCATTATCGATGACGATCGGATAATTGATCATCCTGTCCTTTACGGCCCAGCGAACATTGTCGACGCTCTTTTCAAATTCAAACTCGGGCGCTTGGACTCCAATGACAACCAATCCCTGGCTCTTATATTTCGTGGCCCACGCGCGCAAATAGGGGAGCACTCGAATGGAGTTGATGCAGGAAAAGGTCCAGAAATTGACGAGGACGACGCTTCCGCGCAGGCCACGTGTCGTCAGGGGCTGCGAATTGAGCCACGCTGTTGCGTTGCTGAGTGGCGGAAACTCGCCCTCAGATGACAATCGGATCGCCACAGGAGACTCCGCAGTCAAGCGTCCGGAGATGCCGATCCAGGCACCACCGATTGCCATTACCGCGTTGGCAAGAAAGTCGCGACGATCCAAGCTGATTTCTACTGCCATCTATTTCGCTCCGCCGGAGTGACACCGCTGTTCACTTCTCCGTTTTCATGAACTGACTTACCAAAGCCGCAATTTCGTCTGCCTTGGTGTCGAGCGCGAAGTGACCCGCGTCGAGCACGTGCACCTCCGCCTTCGGCACGTCGTTGCGATAGCGCTCTGGCTCTCCCGGATCGAATGACAAATCGTGCTTGCCCCAGATCACCAGCAGGCCCGGCTGCATCTTCTGCATCCATGCCTGCCACCTCGGATAGTTCTCGACGTTTGTGCGGTAGTCGTAGAACAGATCGCTCTGAATCTGGGCCTGCCCAGGCGAGTTCAGAAATGCATACTCATCCGTCCAGAGATCCGGATCATAGAGTTCGACATTCGGATCGTCCCCGACATGCCGCGTTTTCGTCGCTGCCATCGACAACAGATTCTTGCGAAGCGCTTCTTCGTTTGTCTGCCGGTCCGCCCAGAACGCGCGCCGTGTTGCCCAGTTCGCACCGAGGCCTTCGTTGTGAGCCACCGCATCTTGCACGATGAGTGCCTGCACTCGCTCTGGATGGGCCAAGGCCATACGGAACCCAACGGGTCCACCGTAGTCCTGCATGTACAACGTGTAGCGCGACAAGCCAACAGCCAGCGCGAAATCGTGCATAACCGAAGCGACGTGGTCAAAGGTATAGTCGAACTCCTTCGGATCTGGCCAGTCGCTGTGGCCGTAGCCTGGATAGTCCGGCGCGACCAGATGATATCTGTCTGAAAGCCGGGTCAATAGAGGCTGAAACATCCGTGACGACGACGGAAGACCATGCAGCAAGAGAATGACCGGCGCATCTTTCGGCCCAGCTTCTCTGTAGAAGATAGAGAGCTCATCAACCTTCACTGTGCGATAGAAGACCTGCTGTTCCATTGTTTTGTCCTTTGTCTGTGAATTTGTGGCGGGTACGTTTGCAAGTACCAGTACCAACACTGCAATGCTGGCGCGGATCCGACATGTCGATTTCGCAGTGTTCATAAATCCCCCAATCTACCCTGCCACTTCAAGGATCACTTCGAGCTCAACTGGCACCCCCAGGGGCAGACTGGCGACCCCGATCACCAGCCGAACCGCCATTTTGTCGCTACCAAAGATATCTCGAAAGAGGTCCGATGCCGCATCCGCAACCCGCGGCTGGTCGAAAAACTCTCCCGATGTCGCCATGAACACGCCCAGTCGAACCACGCGCGTCACGCGATCGAGCGATCCCAGATGTTCCTTGGCCGATGCCAATGCGCCCAGAGCCGCCGTGCGTACCGCATCCCGCCCCGACTCGACATCCACTTCCTTCCCCAGCCGGCCAAGATACTTCGGCTTGTGATCCACGACCGGGAGCATGCCGCTGAGGAAGAGCAGATTGCCTGTCTGCAGCGCCTCGACGTAACTACCGAACGGCGTCGGGGCAGCAGGAAGCTGAATGCCAAGGTCCAGAAGCCGACCCTCCGCGCTGCCAGGCTGCGAACCTCCGGCGCCTACCATCGTCCAACGTGCGCACCGTCGTCCACGTGCAACACCTCCCCGGTTACGTGACTGGCTTCTGTCAGATAGACAACGGCCTCGGCGATGTCCCTCGGTCCGGAAATCATGTCCATGGGTGAGTACGCCTTCAGGTTCCCCTTGTGCAGAGGCGTGTCCACAACACCGGGCGCGACAGCGTTGAAGCGAATCCTCTCTTTCGCGTATTCGTTCGCGAGGCTCAGCGTGATCGCATCGATGCCGCCTTTGGTCATCATCGGAACCGATGCCGGAACTCCCGCGATGGGATTATCGGCCAGCGATGCGCTAATGCTGGTCACACTGCCACCCCTTCCTTGAGCCAGCATCTGACGCACGGCCAACTGCGTAATGAAGACGAACCCATCAAGGTTCGTAGAGACAAAAGCGCGAAGTTCCTCGGCGGTGTACCCCGTGAATGGTTTCGAAGAGAATATGCCCGCGTTGTTTACAACATGGTCGATTGAGCCGAATCTCTCGATAGCCGTTTTCGCCACCTCCTCCGCAGTCTCTGAACGGCTGATATCTCCATCCACCAGCGCGAGATTGGGAGACGGCGAGTACCCCGCCTTCGAAATGCTTCGCGAGGTCGCAACAATGCTATAGCCCCGCTCCAGAAACGCCTGAACGATTGCGGCCCCGATTCCCTGCGAACCGCCAGTAACGATGATTGTCTTCCCGTTTGCCATAAGTGACCTCCTGTTGCCCCCGGCCAAACCTACAGAAGCCTTTCCCTGCATCTTTGACCCGCTACAAAAACCACCCCATGTCCCAGCTTTCGACTCTCCCAGGCCCGGTGGAAACTTCGGACCTTGCGATTGGCACACCGAGGGATCCAATGCGCGAGACCCTTTCCGATGTCTATGCTGGAACCCGGTTTTGTTCTTCAGATATGAGCCGAATCGCCGCCTCGCGCAGAATCGCCGGATGCAGATGGGGGTCAACCCGCTCGTCGTAAAGCCAATCGTCGATTACTGGGGACTCGCTTTCGAGCAGGAGGATTTTCGCCGATCTCCACCGACGGCGAACAAACTGTGCGCCCTCCGCCACCTCTCTTGAGTGGGTATGGAGCATCAAGATTACTAGTGCATATGCGCAATCCTCGTGCACATACATGTCCGCGCAGGAACCCAGAGTCTCCACGATCGCCGGAATGGACCGCAGAAGCTCTAGATGAAATTCACGCAGCGTGAGAGTTGCGTCGACCAGCAGGATCCGAGGTGCGTTCTTCGCAGAAACGATAAGAGACACATCGGCGCCATTCAACGCCGTCACCTCGAATGGACTTCCCAGTTGGGGGCGACAAGAATCAAATTCTTTGCGCGCAAGCCGATTGCTGTTGAGGCCGCGAACAGCGGAAAAGGCGCCCCCTGCAATCGGTAACGTGCTCGTTTGGGATGACAACATTTCTTTCTCCGGATTTTTTCGGTCACCTTAAACATCTGAATGCGATGCCCAGCAACCCGCCGAGCAACTGAGATCGTCGCCTTCATCGAAACGCGCGAAGAATGCCGCCACCAAATAGTGGCCTTCCCCGCGCACACCAGCAGAGATGTCATTGTGGCAGCTAAGTATGCAGGCGCAATATGAGACGAAGGTATTGATCGATACCTTCGTGCTGGTTTGCGCAATTTTACCGAAGGTGGAATTACGGAGCGCAGTGCCCGCTTGTGGCCTACCTGGCCACGCGCAATGCGGACCCTGCCGGGCGCGTCAGGCGGAGCCGTGTAGCAATGCTCACCAATTCTGCGAGGGATTCGACCTTCATCTTTCGCATCATGCTCCCGCGATGTGCCTTAACCGTAATCTCGCTGATCCCGAGTTCGCTGCCAACCTGCTTATTGGGCAAGCCGGCGACCACTAACGCCATCACCTCGCGTTCGCGAGGGCTGAGGCACAAGAACCTGGACTTCAAAGCCTGGATCTCTGTGGAGCGGTCAAGCAATGCCTTGCTGCGTACCAGGGCATTGCGAATCGCATTGAGCAGTATCTCGTCGCTGAACGGTTTCGTCAGGAATTCTTGAGCCCCCGCCTTCATGGCCCGCACGGTTATGGGAATGTCTCCATGGCCTGTGATGAAGATGATCGGCATCTCATGACGCTCAACTGCAACAAGTTTCTGCAGATCGAGACCATTGAGTCCGGGAAGAGAAATGTCCAGTACCAGGCAGCTTGGAACAGTCGCGGGTGGGCGGCCGAGAAATTCCTGCGCGGAAACGAACGTCTCGACATCGAAGCCTTCATGGCGAAGCAACAGTTCGAGCGATTCGCGAACAGAGATGTCGTCATCGACGACTAGAACAATTGACGAGCTCTCTGGCATTGGCAAAGCCTCACCCCAAACTCAAGTGCTCTTGCATGAGCAATTTTATATCTGCGACATAATTCCGCAACAAAAACAATCATTTGACCTGAAACGCGGAATTCAGCGCCTCAAGCATAGCAGCATCACTGAACGGCTTGATCAAATATGCGGTTGCACCCTGCGCGATAAGCCGCGACCGTAGCACTTCGTCGCGCTGTCCGGTGATGAAGATAATCGGGATCCTAACGTTGCGACGATTCAATTCTTTCTGAAGTTCGGGGCCGCACATTCCCGGCATGGAAACATCGAGGATCAAACACTGCGTTCGCGCGATGCCGTCGGACGCAAGGAACTCTTCGGCAGAAGCGAATGTCTGAGACGCAAAACCGAATTCCTTGAGTAGATCTGGCAGCGATTCGCGGACCGATTCATCATCGTCAACGATTGACACAAGTGAACGCGGGTTCATCATGGATATCTCAGTCCGCACTCGAAACAGATTTCCTCAACGCGGAGAATCGTGCATTTCCCCCAGCGTCGATTGGCAGAGCCAGCGTGCTACCTCGGAAGTGCCGCCCACAACTCTCACGGCTGCCCATCAAAAATGCGACTGAGCCTGTCACCATTGAGTCCCTTCTTGGCGACAACCCTCAAGACCATTCTCCGCCTCGCGGCCAGCGGCGTCTATTGTACTTAGGTATTGGTTGCCGGCCGGAAACGCTCTCCCCCAAGTCGCTCTTCCCAAGCGGGTTTGGTGATCTCGTCACTCGAAATGGAGGATGCGAAGGAGCATGACTGCACTGCGAAATCGTACGAAAGTATTGATCGATACTTTCGTCCAATGGCCTCATCGCTGCGCTTGAGGCTTAATCAGAGCAGTCGGCGAGGCTTTGGTTCAGATCTGTTCCTGATGGCTGCGAAATGGTTTCTTCCTCAACTTTCCGAATTTCATTCGAGGCTCAAGGAGGTCAGCGATGGAGTTACGCTCTGGCAGTGCGAGTCCCGGAATAAGGGATGATAATCATGCAGCCGGTGGAGACTTGGAACTGGTTGCTGCGGCGAAAGGCGGATCGAACGCCGCGTTCGAGGAACTCCAGGGTCGTTAGTCGCGTCGCCTTTATACGCGAATTCAATTCATAACCAGAAACCACGAAGACGCGGAAGACGCCCTGCAGGAGACGTTTCTTCATGCGTTTCTGGCACTTGATTCCTTCGAGGGAAGATCTCAATTCGCCTCTTGGCTAACTAGGATCGCTATCAATTCCGCGCTGATGGTCCTGCGCAGGCGCCGCAGTCGACCCGAGGTTCCGTTCGCACCATTACCGGATTTGGGCGAGCCTCCGCAAACGGTTGAGGTCCGGGATACTGCTTTGAATCCGGAACAGCATTACGATCTTCGCCAGAGGTCGTACGGTGCCTTGCATGCCATCGGCAAACTCGATGTCAACCTTCGTACCCCAATGACGACCTGGATCGAAAAGGAGTGTTCAGTGAAGGAGGTGGCGCGAACTCTCGGGCTCTCCCTGCCAGCGGTCAAGTCCAGGCTCTTTCGCGCACGTAAGCAGCTCAGCCGCTCTACGGCTTTACAGGAGCGCGTTGCGAATGCCGGTTCAATATCCGGATCGAAGCGCCAGTACGTGATCCCCGGCCTCCAGAATCGCCAAGTGCCATATCCGCGTTGCGACTGATCTCGAGCCAAGAATCGATCGAGTTAGCGCCTATAACGGAGCGCAGGGCTGTCTCTGACCCGGAGCGCGGGTTGAACAGCTTCGTAAACTCCATGGCGAGTTTGATTGTTCGGGGCGCCTCTGGGAGTCTGAGTGACCTGTGGCTGGACGAGCTCGCATGCATGGAGTGCATCCCCGGATCGGAATGCTTCAACTGGCGATCGGTCAGTCTGTCTGCGTCAGTGAGACTCGCAAGTCGGGTGATTGCTTCGCAAGTTTCAGGCCCGTGCTTCTGAATGGATGAGTGCCGCTTGTTTCATTGCAGCAGGGAGATCGTGCTCGACGCCCTCACTGATCATCCAGTGCGCGAGTTTCCCCGAGAACTTATCGCTACGGGCTGTTAGGTCTCGGATGGTGCACCATACCAAGGTATCGATCGATACTTTTGTTTAATGGATACTGGTCGGCTCTTCTGGCTTAATTGGACTGCATCGTGCTTGGGTGACCGTGCATACTCGGAGGGATTCTGTGCAGTCATCCCTGGAAAGCGCTATTCGATTCCCGGGTCCGGAGAATTCCCATGAACAAACTCAACGCTGGGAGCGGTACCTTGGAGAGACTTCTATCACGGATGCTGATCGCGGTCCTCGTGATGCTATATGTCATGTCTGGCGCTACCTTTGCGCAACGTTCGCCGGATTCGAGGCAGTCGAATGTGCCTCCCAGCAGCGAGAAGCTGACACTTGTCGAAGCTATCGATTTGGCGCTCAGACAGAATCTCGACATCCAGATCGCCAATATCGAAACCACGACGCGACAGCAGGACAGGGTGATTGCGCGGTCTGAGCTCCTGCCGCACGCGAGCTTCGAGGTGGATGACAGCGTCAATCGTCACAACCTGAGAGCCTTGCTCGGAATTCAGATTCCGATTGCGGTCGTCCCTCACAACATCGGACCCTATGAGGCGGTTCACCTTGGACCAACATTCTCGGCTCCTGTTTTCGATCTAACGCTGATTCGCCGATACCAGGCGAGTGGGCATCGCTTGATGGCAAGCCGTGCTGATGAGCAGACGGTTCGCGAAGAGACTGTGTTGCTGACTGTCAGCGAATATATGGCTCATCTTCGCGCCCTTGCCAGCGTCGCGGCTGCCGAGTCCCGTGTGGAACTGGCGACTCGTCTGGCCAACCAAGCGGATGACCTGTTAAGGGATGGCGTAGCAAGCAAGATTGATGTATCGCGCGCCCGGGTGAGGCTTAGAGAGGAGCAGCAAGGCCTGATTGATGCCCAGCGAGATGCGGACACTACCGTCTATGCGCTGAAGCGCATCTTGAACGTATCCGACAGCCAGCAAATTGAGTTCGCCGATCAGCAGGACTTCTTTCAGACGCCTTCGCTTGACATCCCAGACCCGCTGGTAACAGTCCTCGTGCGGCGCCCCGAACTGCACTCTCTAAACGAGAGTATCAAAGCCGCTCAATTAGCCCATAAGGCTGCGGTGGAAGGGAGTTTGCCTAAATTTACATTCGACGGCTTCTGGGATGAGCAAGGTCAGACGTTCAACACGGCCGATCCTGGATACCAGTATCAGGCCAACATGAGCCTCCCCATCTTTACCGGTGGACGGCTTAGCGCGGAGCGCAAGAGCACTGCACTGGCAGAGCAACGAACGCGGAAACAACTTACCGAGCAACAGAATCTGGTAACGGAGCAGGTGCGAGACGGTCAGATTGAGTTGCAGGCAGCACTCCACCAAGTGGAGCTTGGTCGGCAGGAAGTTGACTTGGCCAACGAGGAAGTCTCGCTTTCACAAGGCCGTTTTCAGTCCGGCGTTACCGACAACATCGAAGTAACGCAAGCACAGGATTCGCTCGCCCGCGCAAACGACACGGTGATCGGTGCGCTGTTTCGCTACAACATCGCGCGCGCACAACTCGCACGCGCAGTTGGCAGTGTCGAGCAGACCTATACACACCCCTGATCAATCCATTCCCGCGAGAGGACAAGGCCATGAGTCAAGCCGTGCTGAACCCGCCAGTCGAAGAATCCGCCATTGCACCCGAGCCTGCAAAGCCCGGCAGGATCGCCGGAAGGAGGAAGACTCTGTTGATTTGGGGAGGAGCTGCAGTCTCTGTTCTGTTGCTAGTATTCGGAGTCCGATACCTCGTCTGGTCAGCACATCATGAGTCGACAGACGATGCCTATCTGGAAGGGCATTTGCACCCGGTCAGCGCCCGCATCACGGACACAGTGGAGCGGGTCTTGATCGATGACAACCAGCATGTTGTTGAAGGACAGACGCTGGTCATCCTTGATCCAAATGACTACAAGGTGAGACTGGATCAGGCAAAAGCTTCCCTGGATGCAGCGGCCCGGCAGGCAGATACTGCCGAGGCTGCGATCCGCTCCACATCGCAGTTCGCGACGGCGCAGACGACGCAAGCGGAGGGCACCATCGGAGAAGCAAAAGCTTCGATCCTGGCGTCGAAGGCCGCCGTCACCGCTGCTGAAGCTGGCGTTCCGCGCGCGGAGGCCCAGCTTCAAGAGGCAAATGCGACGCTGCAACGCGAGGACACAGACCTGCACAGGTACGAAGACCTCTATGCGAAGGAGCAGGTCTCGAAGCAAACTCTCGATCACCAGCGCGCAAGCTACCAGGTCGCAGTCGCTGCACAAGCAGCGGCGCAAGAACAGGTGCGTCAGGCGCAAGCGCAACTGGTCGCGGCACAGCAAGGTGTCGCCCGGACAGAAGCGCTGCTCACGAATTCCCAGGGCGGATTGCAATCCGCGGAGGCCACAAAGCTCGAGACGCGCGTACGCGAAGGCCAGCATGCAACGGCGCTGGCCGCCGTGGCGTTGGCCACGGCCGCGTTGGAGGATGCAAACCTTCAGCTTTCCTACACAATCATCAGAGCTCCCGTAGCCGGGAGAGTCGGCAGGAAGTCAGTCGAGGCTGGGCAGCGCGTTCAGGTCGGACAGCCGTTGATGGCGATTGTGGAAGACCAGGCATGGGTGGTCGCTAATTTCAAGGAAACGCAACTGGAAAAGATGCGGACCGGCCAGCGTGCCGAAGTGGAGATCGACACCTTTCCAAAGCACAAGTTTTATGGACACGTCGACAGCCTCGCTCCTGGCTCCGGCAATGAATTCGCGCTGCTACCTCCGGACAATGCGACCGGCAACTTTACGAAAATTGTCCAGAGAGTTCCGGTCAAGATCGTGCTCGATCAGGATAGCGTGCGCGGCTACGAGAACCTGCTGTCTCCCGGCATGTCGTCAGTTGTTATTGTAGCCACACAATAAAGGAGAACTTCCTTGGCAACGACAACGATGAATCCTTCGATGGCTGCAAATCCGACGCAAGGCGTCGATGATGCGGTGCCGTTGAAGACCTGGATATGCGTCATCGGAGTTCTGATTGGCTGTTTTTTGGCGGTGCTCAACATCGTTGTCACGAACTCCTCGCTGCGCGACATTGCGGGCACCCTCGGCGCCAGCGCGGATGAGATTTCATGGATACCGACGTCTTATCTGGTCGCCGAAATCGTCGTGATCCCGCTGACTGGATGGCTTTCGGCCGCATTTTCTCTGAAGAAATATCTAATGGTCAATTCAATCTTGTTCGTGCTCTTTTCCATCTGCTGCGGACAGACACATTCTCTCGATCTAATGATTCTCTTTCGCGTCGCCCAGGGGTTCACGGGTGGCGTACTTATTCCTCTTTCATTCGTCGCCATCCTCACATATCTTCCGCCATCGAAGCAGCCGGTCGGCATGGCCCTGTTCACCGTCACGGCCACCTTCGCTCCTGCCATAGGGCCGCTCATTGGCGGTTGGCTGACGGACAATTACGGGTGGCCATTCATCTTTTACATGAATGCCATCCCCGGAGCGCTAATGATTGTGGCCGTTTGGTTCACCATGGAACAACAGCCAATGAATTTGTCCCTGCTGAAACAAGGTGACTGGTGGGGAATCCTCACCATGGCGATCGGCCTCGCTGCATTCGAGATCGTGCTCGAGGATGGAAATCGCAAAGACTGGTTTGGCGATCCTGGGATTGTAAAGCTGGCATGGACTGCAGCGATCTTCATTCCCGCCTTCATCGTCATTGAGTTGCGACAGAAAGAACCTCTCGTCGATCTGCGCCTTTTCGCGCGGAGAAACTTCGGCCTGGGCAGCATCGTCAATGTGGTTCTGGGAATTGGCCTTTATGGCGTGGTATTTATCCTGCCCTTATACCTGGGCCAGATGCACGGTTATGACGCATCTCAGATCGGAACCGTCCTCATCTGGCTGGGTCTTCCGCAACTTCTTGTCATCCCTCTGGTCCCAAAGCTGATGCAACTTGTCGATACGCGAATCATTATAGGCATCGGGGTTCTTTTGTTTGGTGGCAGCTCATTCTTTACTGCTCACCTTGACTCGAACTTTGCTGGGCCGCAGTTCTACTTACCCCTCATCATTCGCGCGCTCGGTCAGCCTCTCATCATGGTTCCGCTCTCAGCTGTTACAACGGCTGGAATGGCGAAGGGACGCGAAAGCGGTTCAGCATCGGCGCTGTTCAACATGATGCGCAATATAGGTGGATCAATTGGAATCGCGGGGCTATCAACACTGCTATCGGTGAGAGAACGGTTCCATTCCGAACGCATCGGAGAATCAGTGACCGTCTATTCGGGCGCCGTTCAGCAGCGAGTGCAACAGTCAGCAGCCTTCTTCTTCTCTCAGGGCAGCGATTCGTATTCGGCGAACATGCGCGCAATTGGCGCCATCGGTGGCGCCGTTCGCCGCCAGGCATTTTTTCTCGCATACAGCGATTGTTTCTTGGCGCTGGGCTGCGTCTTGCTCGCAGGCGGAATTGCTTTGTTCTTTATGAAAGAGGCACGTATCTCGGGTGCGGTTAGTGGACACTGATGTGCGAATACTGATAATCAGCCAGCCTCAGCACATCTCCGAGCGTCTCGTCTGAACCCTGCGAGGTGCTGTTTGGCCGTTATGCTGACTTAACTCGTGGAATGAAGCCCGGGCTACCGGTATTCACCACGTCATTGAGTCTCTGCCTGGTTTGAATGCGGTTTATTTCGTTCAACGCGTCTTCCGGGAGGGCCGTGATGTTAAAGTTTTCACGCGCGCGAGCCGCAGTTTTGGGCGTTGTCAGCAAAGCCGTGCCGCGCTGCACCGCCCATGCCAGCAATACCTGTGCCGGCGTCTTTCCAACTCGTGTGGCGATTGACGAAATGACAGCATCTTCGAGAAGTCCCGGCTTGATCCCATGACCCAATGGCGCGAAAGCCAAAAACACAACGCCCTTCTCTTTACAGAATTCCAGAAGTTCCGTTTCCGGCAGGTACGGGTGTGATTCGACCTGGACCACGGCCGGCTTGATTCTTGCAGATTCATAGATAGGCAACAGATGTTTCAAACCGACGTCGGACAGCCCGATGGCCCGGCACCTGCCGCTGTCCACGAGACCTTCCATGGCTCTCCAGGTATCGAGCAAGGTCACTTCGTTGTCGTAAAGGACGTTGCCGTTTTGACCCCGCGGGTCCTGGTCGTCTCCCGGTTGAAATGCATATGGAGTATGAATAAGGTAGAGATCCAGATACTCGAGCCTGAGTCTTTGGAGACTCGCATTGAACGCCGGCTCAACGCGTTCGGGCCGATGATTGCTGTTCCATAACTTTGTGGTGATGAAAGCGTCTTCACGCGCGATCCCCTCAGCAGCGAACCCTGCCTCTAACGCCTCGCCCACTTCGCGCTCATTCCGGTACCGCTCCGCGCAATCGAAGTGTCGAAATCCGGCGTCCAGCGCATCTCTGGTCGCAGTTCTCGTCAAAGCTAAGTCGGGAATGAGAGTGCCAAAGCCCAGTGCTGGGATGTAGCTCCCCCCGTTATTGAGCGGCATTCTCGTCAACGAAAGACCAGAAGATTCAATCATGGTTGCGTCTCCAAGCCTCCGTGCATCCAGCGGCCAATCTCTTCTCTGATATTCTGCGTGTTATTCGAGGAAGAGGTGATCGTCCCCGCCGCTACCAACGACGTGTATACGGCTTTTTCCGCCGCGAACCAGTCGACATCCGGTGAGCCGAGGGGAGATCCCCTCTGCAGCCAAAGCTTGTACGCCAATCTTTCCACGAACTCATAATGGCTCTCATACGCAAAATCAGGGATGAGTTCGATTGGGTGTGGCCTATCGAGCGGTCGAGATTCGTTCGGTGACATAATTTCCTCCAGTTTGTTATCTGCGGGGGTGATCCCAGCCTCGCCCACGCTGACTGATCAATCGTCAAAATCTTGCGCATGCGATATCCTCCCAGCCGTATCGCAGCCAATATCACAGTTCATCGCCAAGTCGGTGCTTCGTGCCACAAAATGAAAGGAGCCTCAAGCGGCACGAACGCTCCTTCGTGCCGCGGAACGAGGCGCGGCGTATAGTCAGCAACCGGGCGACTTGCGGGAACAGAAGCGCTGTAGGTGATGGCACTCGCCCTTCCTGCTAGGAGTTCTTCACGTGTCATAGCTTCTGCGATTGGTTCCCCGTCTTTTTGCGCCTCTGCATAGAGTTCAACCCTCACGGCATCGGGATCGAAATCGCCGAGAAACACCTGCACGTGAAATAGATACTGCTCCCCCTGTTGCTCGACGGTCGCGGGGCCGAATCGCACTGCTGACCAATGTTTCGCCAGTTCAGCCTGCCAGAGGGCGAGATC
>Ga0302277_1000377_pt1 | contig 35156 bp, 8 predicted proteins | sample III_Bog_N3_1_FD_198759 | JGI IMG/M metagenome (GOLD analysis project Ga0302277, IMG submission 198759) | Peat permafrost microbial communities from Stordalen Mire near Abisko, Sweden - III_Bog_N3_1 | ecosystem: Environmental > Terrestrial > Soil > Wetlands > Peat | place: Sweden: Abisko... | reverse complement strand
TAACGTAAATAGGGATTGGGGTGGTGATTGATCCTACATTTCCTCCTGATTCTGTTAATGTAATAGGAGTTGATGTATAAGTACCTCCTGAAGTTGAGCATATCAGATAATCAGTCGGGGGAGTAATCACTATATCGTTTGTCAGGTTCGTGCCATATACTGTAAATGACTGGGAAGGAGATGGTCCACCCGATGCAATCGTGTAATTAAAAACGGTTGAGGGTTGGGTTACCGTAATAACAGGTGCAACTGTCACAGTTCCGCTACATAAAATATTTTGTGTGGTTGCATTGTCGGATGTACAGGTTATAGGCAATTTTGGAACAATACTACCTAATGCAAATCCTGCTTTCATCTGCACGTAAACATTGGTGGCCGCAACCGTTCCGTTATTTACCTGTAACGTGATCAGGCTTTGTGGAATAAATGAAGCCCCCGAAGTCAGGGATATATCAAATGAGTCTGTTGGTAATACCGTGATGTTCGTAGTCAGATTAGTTCCACTAACGGTGAAATACCTAAGCTGTGTTGATGGGCCATAACCCACAGGGTAACTAAAATCGTTTAAGGCCGTTGGGTTAGTAATAGTAATTATGGGTGTTTTACTCCCCGCGATGGTAAAATAGGAAGTCCCCGGAAATGTACAACTTGTAGTATATAAACTGCCGGAAGAATTGGTTAACGGGTATTCTGTGGTGCCTCCGTTACTGAAATTGCCATCATTATCTACCAGAAGAGTGTAAATTCCCGAACCGGGTGCAGGGTATCCCGAAAGGTCAATTTGAAAACTTACAGCACCTGCAGTTCCCGTGCTCTGTGCTTTCCAAACCCTGTTTACAGCTAAGTATGACCCGTTGTTGATCCATGCATTGGTACTACCGCCGTTATGACCCCATACAAGGTATTGCCCTCCGGTCAGTGAAGTTGTTCTACCCGGAGCCATATTCCCTGAAACAAAGTCGTTGGTAGTCGCCATTACGATTTTTGAGCCTGAAGCCGTGTTAACGCTTGATGATACTTTTTGATTTAATCCGTAAGTTGCATCGTATCCCAGACCTGCAATATCGTTTGCGTATCCGGTAATAGCATATACTGTAGTACCCGAGCCATTGGTATAATTGTTTGACAAGGTAACTCCATATTTTAAGCCCAGGTACGATTCAAAGTTTTGACGTGCAGTAGTTGAATAGACACTGTTATTTCCATAAACTTCACTGATATTCCCTACAAACTGGGCAGAGGAATTGTAACTGACCTGATTTCCAATTCCTGATTGTGTTGAACCATTTAGGCTTGTTCCATCGGATGTTGCGGTAGCAGCTTGTGTCCCATTCACATAAAGAGTTATATTTCCTGCTTTTTGGCGGGTTACCGAGACGATTTTTGCTATTCCGTCATTGTAGGTGCCCGGTGTCTGAGCATCAAAACCGGTTCCTGTTGTTCCTTTGAAGGAAAGGTTTCCATTATTCGTGCTGAGCGAGTAATCATTTGATATTCGAACTGTTTCGCCTCCAATAATTGCAGGAGTTAATAACGGGTTACTATTACCTGTCGACTGGGTTGAATTATATACGGCAAAGAAAGTCATGTCATCGGCAATCTGGTTTGATGCAGTAAGATAATATCCGTTTGAAAAATTAATGGTTGGATTAAAATTCGAACCTATTGCCTGGTAATTTGGAGTAGTAATGTTACCGGGACCGGGGGTAGCATTATTTGCTATTCCCGATTGATCGTTCCAGGTGCTTACAGAGTTCCCATCAGTGGTAGTGCCGGTACCGGCATCGGCTTTCAACCAGATTGATGTCCTGGTTGTCTGAGCCAATACAAAAAATCTGTTTGTACCGATAGATGCTGAGGCACTGACACCATTACTGCCAAACGTCCCTCCTAATGAGGTATATGTTCCACCCAGAGTAGTACTTCCACCGATAACATTCAACGGACTTATGGGTGTTGCAGGCCGGGATACAGAAACAGAACTATTTGTAAAATTACCGGTTGTAGCCAAAGACCAATATTCCGTTGTGCTTAATGAAGTTAAACTACCGGGTGTTCCTCCCGAATTTCCGCTTGTTGCCTGTACCTGAGCCGTAATTGGAGCTGTTCCTGTTGTCGGGTTTACCAACGAAAAAGGCAAATAAGTAGTATTCCCAACAGGGAAATTATAGGTAGTACCCGTTGCTAAACTTGCAGGTAAAGTCCATACAACCGGACCATTAATGTAAGAGTTGACCGAACCACCCGTGATAGCCGCAGATGCCGGATTCGTCACTGAAAGCATATTGGTAGGAGTAGTAACCAATATACCTGAGGTCAGGTTAAGTATTACTGAAACGGAAGCAGGCATATTGAGAGTAACCGTGTTATTGCCTGCAGCAGCCGTGTTAGCTATTGAAATGTTGTTAAATGTCGTAGATGCACTCCCGCCAATAGTCTGTGCTGTAGTTCCATTGAAATTAATCGTAGATCCGGTATTTATAAAAGTACCTCCATTGTTGATCCAGTTTCCTGCCACATTATGGGTAAAATTACTACCGGAAAAGGTACCCGCCTGTAGTATAACATTACCACCAATGGTTAAACCTGTAGCTGCAGTAGCTGTTGCATTTCCATAATAGGGAGAAAACTCTAAATTCCCGTTAATAGTCGAGACACCTGTAAGAGTTTTTGTTCCGGTACCTGTGAGAGTAAGATTATTATAAGTTATTGGTAATACTGTTTGTGCTGTTCCATAATAATTCACAGTATTACCAACAGCTGTAGCTGTTAAAGTAGAAATAGTTGAGGCAGATTGAATATAAAAGATTGAATTTATTCCTTGAGTAAGTCCTCCCAATCCGCTAATGTTACCTACCAATAGAGCGTCGTTATTGGTTACAGTTGTGCCTGCTGACACAGTCATTGACGGAAAATTGAAAAATGTTGAAACATACTCTACTCCATCGTTTTTACAGGTAAGAGCCTGATTATTTGTCGTGAACGACTGTGTGCCCGAACCGCCTGAGAACATATATGTATAGGTTGGTGCTATGGTTATTCCTCCACGATACTCTACGGGTGAATTAGAGTTGTTGGTCCAGGTTGCACCATTTGAAATTGTTACAAGTCCGGTGAAAAGCTTTGCACCTGTAGCCGAACTGAAATTTAAGTTTCCACTTACTCCACCTCCAACAGTAGTGGTTCCTCCGACTGTGAAATTATATCCTCCAATATTGAAGATGGATCCATCACCAATATTTAAATTCCCGTTAATTGTCAATCCGGTACCGGTTGTAGTAATACCGCCGCTACATGTTAAATTATTAAAAGTAGTAAATATAGTAGCAGGTAATGTATTTGTGGTATTCATAATGACAGTACCGGAGCCCGGTGTCCATGTATTTCCGGTTACTGTATTAACAGCTAGACTCCCTGTTATGAGGGTTCCTCCTGCAGTCATGTTTATTATTCCTGCAGCAGGTGTTCCTGCGGCGTTTCCCAAAATAATACTTCCTGCATTAAGGGTTGATCCACTGATAAATAAGATTGTTCCTGTCCTGTCTGTACTTCCATAACCTCCAACTTGTAAAGCGCCGCTAACAGTCAGTGTTGGTGTAGTACCCGAAAAAGTAAGCGCACCTGAAAGATAATTTCCGGGACTCCCAACTGTCAGGGTTGTACAAGCTGCAGTTGAATTATTCACTGTTACTGTATAGCCTCTTTCAATCACAACAATATCTCCGGCTTGTGGAAATACTCCGGATGCAACCGGAGTTGTACTTCCTGAATAATAGGACCAGGTAGTATTATTATTCCAGTTACCTGTTGCAATGGAATAATAGATTGCTTGTGTTACTGTTCCTGAAGCAGTCACGGTGATTGAAGTTGCTCCGATAGATGAACAAACTATATTTTCATTCGTATATGTACCGATTGGTGTGCCCGCTTTTATCCTTACGTAGACAGTCTGACTCACTACTCCATTGGATTGAGGGACTGTAAGAGGAGTTGATGATTGATACGAAATATTATCTAACGATACCTCAAAATCTGCTGATGGCGTAACTAAGAGAGGACTCGATAAATTAGTACCGTTCAGGTTGAATTGTTGAGAAGCCGAAGCACCTGCACCATGAACAACCGTAAATCCTGTCAAAGAAGTAGTGGTTGTAGATAAAGAAGGTAATCCCATTCCAGTGAAATCTCCAAAGACTGAAACTCCATTAGCCGTAAGCGTATTTGACCCAAGTGGAGAATAATTTAGCCATGGGAGGGAACCTGTATATTCAACAGCTGTCGAAAGATTCTCTTGTCCTGCGACATCTGGAGTATAAACATAAGTCCCTGAAACATTACATAAGAATGAAGTGATACCTGATTGACTCACAGTCCAATATCTCCTAAGGTAATTTACAGGACTCGTATTATATGTATGTTTGGTGTTTTTTACATTTACGGCTGCATATGCACTACCAGCATAGGTACCTTGAGTAAAATTCAACGTGATAGGCGAATAATTAGGTGAGCTATCCCCAATTGGGAAAGTATATGAAGTAGCATAACTTCCAGGCGTAAATAATTTTCTTACTTGTCCGGTACCATCGGCTACAATCATATTCGCACTATAGAATGAGGACGCTGAAACAGCCGGAGCCGATACACCCAGAATTAAATTATACGCTCCGAGTGTCAAAAGTCCATTCGTTAGAGTTAATGTACCGTTGACAGTTGTTTGATCAATTCCAAGGATGATAGTAGCGCTATTACCGGTACCAATCGTCAAACCCTTAAATGTAGTGGCTGCACTTCCCTGAATATATTTTCCAATACCGTTCATAGTTACCGTACCGGTACCGGGAGTGAATGTTCCGCCGTTATTATTCCAGTTACCGGACACTGTGAGGTTAGTTCCGGCAGTGAAAGTTCCAGATGTTAAAGTTAAATCGCCTGTGACAGTCGTAGTTGCAGGGGCGGTAAAATTGCCTGTAGTTTCTGTGAATGTCCCTGCAACGGTTAATGTTGTAGAACTCCCTCCGAAACTGACAGTCTGGCCGGCAGTTTTTGAAATGATAATATTGTTGAAGTTTTGTGTAGCATTAGTTCCGGTAATTGTTGAACTATTTCCAGTGAAATTAATTGTTCCTGTACCTGGAGTATATGTAGCCCCCCAGCCGTTATTTATCCAATTACCACCTACATTATGTGTAAAAGCTCCATTTGTGAAAAAATTATTACTTTCTAAATCAACATTTCCACCTATGGTTAATGCAGAAACTGCAGTAGTTGAAACACTTCCATTCAAAACAAAGTTTCCTCCAATAGCTGTTGTTCCTGTTTGTAAAACATCGGTACCACTCCCTGAGAGAGTAAGATTATAATAGTTAGTTGAAATAACGGTTTGTGATGATCCTGTAAAATTCACTGTATTGCCACTGGCTGTTAAGATTGAGGAACCTGATATTGAGGAGGTGCCTCCTATATTTAAAGTGGCATTGGTTGCTTGAGTTACACCTCCTGTTCCCGACAAGGCTGTACCTACTGTAAGGATATTATTGTTGGTTAATGTTACTCCGGTAACAGTTATAGTTGGAATACTAAAAGTGCCTGTCAGTGCCTGGTTGTTTGTGTCAAAAGTATAAATGCCGCTTCCTGCCGTAAATGTACCTGAATTTGTAATTCCACCTCTAAACTCTACTGCAGAATTCCCTGAATTATTCCATGTGGCACCTGCTGCAATGGTTACAAGTCCGGTAAAAAGTATTGTCCCGGTGTTAGACGTGATGTTTAAGGTTCCGTTTGTTCCACCCCCAACAGTCGTAGTTCCAGTAACAGTTAATGCATAACCGGCTGCATTGAATATAGTTCCATTACCTATCAACAGGTTGCCATTAATTGCAAGTCCTGCAACAGTTGATGTTGTTACGGATCCACTCAATGTCATATTACCACCTATTGCTGTAGTTCCTGTTTGTAAAACATCGGTACCACTTCCTGATAAGGTAAGATTATAAAAGTTTGTAGAAATAACTGTTTGTGTTGCTCCTGTGTAATTTACTGTATTACCACTGGCTGTTAAGTTTGAGGAACCTGATATTGAGGAGGTACCTCCTATATTTAACGTAGCATTGGTTGCTTGAGTTACACCTCCTGTTCCCGACAAGGCTGTTCCCACTGTTAGGATATTATTGTTGGTTAATGTTACTCCGGTAACAGTTATAGTTGGTATACTTAAAGTGCCTGTCAGTGCCTGGTTGTTTGTATCAAAAGTATAAATTCCGCTTCCTGACGTAAATGTACCTGAATTTGTAATTCCACCTCTTAACTCTACTGCAGAATTCCCTGAATTATTCCATGTGGCACCTGCTGCAATGGTTACAAGTCCGGTAAAAAGTATTGTCCCGGTGTTAGACGTGATGTTTAAGGTTCCGTTTGTTCCACCCCCAACAGTCGTAGTTCCAGTAACAGTTAATGCATAACCGGCTGCATTGAATATAGTTCCATTACCTATCAACAGGTTGCCATTAATTGCAAGTCCTGCAACAGTTGATGTTGTTACGGATCCACTCAATGTCATATTACCACCTATTGCTGTAGTTCCTGTTTGTAAAACATCGGTACCACTTCCTGATAAGGTAAGATTATAAAAGTTTGTAGAAATAACTGTTTGTGTTGCTCCTGTGTAATTTACTGTATTACCACTGGCTGTTAAGTTTGAGGAACCTGATATTGAGGAGGTACCTCCTATATTTAACGTAGCATTGGTTGCTTGAGTTACACCTCCTGTTCCCGACAAGGCTGTTCCCACTGTTAGGATATTATTGTTGGTTAATGTTACTCCGGTAACAGTTATAGTTGGTATACTTAAAGTGCCTGTCAGTGCCTGGTTGTTTGTATCAAAAGTATAAATTCCGCTCCCTGACGTAAATGTACCTGAATTAGTGATGCCACCCTGAAACTCTACACCCGAATTCCCGGAATTATTCCATGTGGCGCCTGCTGCAACAGTTACAAGCCCTTTTAAAAGTTTTGCCCCTGTGGCAGAAGTAACATTCAGTACCCCGCTTGTTCCACCACCAACAGTTGTTGTACCGGATACCGTAAAAGCAAAACCTGCAACAGTAAAAGTAGTTCCATTACCGATATTCAGATTTCCGCTAATAGTCAATCCGACCACGGTTGCTGTTGTTGCTGTACCGCTTAATGTTAAATTACCTCCAATCGTTGTTGTACCTGTTGGCAATGTCTTTGCACCTGAACCTGAAAGGGTAAGATTGCTGTACGATTGTGCTGAAACTGTTTGAGCACCATTATTATCATAATTTACAGTACTTCCTGTGCTTAATGTGGTTGTGAACCCAGTTGGAAAATTAGTTGTTCCTCCCACTATCAATGTACCGGAAGAAGCTACAGTCAATGTGCCTGATCCGCTCCCTGTCAGTGTATTGGTGCCTACATCCAATGTCCCGGAAATGATATTTAAATTGCTTGCACCGGCATTACCGGTAAGTGTAACTGTATTTCCATTTAAGATGGCAACCAGTCCATCCGAGCTTGTAGGAGTTGTTGTTGCAGCATTCCATGTTACACCATTATCAATTGATTGATTCCATGTTGCTATATCCGACCAATTACCGTTTTGTTTGGATTGGAATTGTTTTAATATATAGGTTACTGTACCTGTAGCAATAATATTAGAAGTATATGAACCTGTGAAATGAGATAATGATACTACAGTTTTGTTCCCAAATGTAATTACTGCAGTTGACATATTATCATTTACACCTCCAACCTGTATAGGACTTGAACATGAACTAAAATCCATTGATGTTCCATTAATATTTGTCCCGGCAATAAAAGTACAATTTGGAGCAGTACAGCTACCGGTAATTATAAATGAACCTGATTGCCATCCGGCAGCATTGTTATTCGTAAATGTAGAACTTCCCGTTTGACAGTCAAAATTACCGGTAATAGTCAAACTGGTTTGAGGTATCATAGAAACTGCCGTACTATTTGTTAATCTCAGGTTAGGAATACTATTACCACCTCCGGTGCATAAATTGATTGTTTGAGTAGTGCCATTTAATATAAGATAACCTGTTGTAGTTGTAAAAGTTCCACTATTACAATTGAATGTTAAATTTCCACTTGCTGAGAGATTGTAAATTCCCATTGCAATACGTCCTGTATTAGAATTTTCAAGATTAGTACAAGCAGCATTTGCAGTTAATGTAATTGTGAATGCCTGATTTATAATTACATTATCGGCTGCAGTTGGGGTTCCGGCACCACCCCATGTTGAACTGCTATTCCAGTTTCCACTCTGAGTAGCAGTATATGTTGCCCCGTTCATACTCCCCATACCCCACACCAATAGCAACAGGCAAATGATGAAACTCTTCGACCATTTAAGAGAATGAGAGACTCTTGCAAGTAGAACTAATCTGTTATAAGTAACAGTAAATAAATGATTTGGAATGAAAGCCGTTGTAGCCGAACTTTTAACTACAGAAAGAGAATTGCTGGGAAAGGTTCGAGTAAAAGGGTTAATCTTTTCCATTAATAATGTATTAAAGGGTAGTAGCCGAAACAGAAAAACAGAAAAACATACAAATATAACCAAATATTATGAAATTAAACAAATTACCATATAATTACGAATAATTAACTACTCTCTGTAGTATTAAATCTATAAATTAAGTTTTCATTACGCGAATATCACTATAATAATGCATAAAGTGTCTGATTCAGTTGGCTTATGTTAGGATATATAATTAAATATTCACAAAATAATCAAGATCTCGTAAGATTTAAATAGTGAATTAAAAAACGTACAAATATAAAAATAGTTCAAGAAATTATACAATGTATTCTGAAAATAACGAAGATTAACTATAAAAAGTAGTATAACTTGTAATAAAGAGTAATAATTGCTACAATCACGAATATCTAATACTACATATCTATAGCGTTAAATGTGTTTAAAACAAGGTGAACTTTTATGTAGCAGGATTAGTTAATTGGTTGATTAGTTAATTGGTTAATTAGTTAATTGGATAATTGGATAATTGGTTGAATGGTAAATTGGTTGGTTGGTTGGTTGAGTTGGTTATAAATTTAAATGAATAAATTGTAAATACTACATGAGCAATTCAGCCCATGTAGTATTCCGTTTTTATGAGTATCGGGTATTGTACCTAAAATTCGCTTTTTTGTCTTTTTGGATTGATTAGATCATTTGATCTTCATTTAAATAGACATTTTATCGATAATTACTCCGTAGGAGTATTCTTTGCATATGGCACATTCCGACAAGTCGGAATGTACCATATGCAAAGGGTACACCTACGGTGTAATTTGTCAGTTCATATCTGATTGTAACTGCGAATACAGTACAAATTTACAAATTATTGAAAGTTAGGTATAGAACCCGATACTCATTTCCGTTTTTTAGGTAAATTCATTGTCAAAAAACAATTTTTCTAGTTACTCTTTCGTTATCGGTGGCAGCTTTAATAATATAAGCACCCGAAATAGTCTCTAATTGAATAGCAGTAACTCCATAGGGACCAAAGGTTGCTCTTCTGATGTCGCGACCCATCATGTCATAAACTATCATTTCGCCATTTAGTTTCCCCGGATTTTGAATAAATACAATATTCCCTGAATTGAATACCTTTAATTGAGTTGAAGCAACCGGACCCACTTCAGTAGGATTGGTTACAATTAAAAACCGCTTAACTGGAGCATATGTGCTATCAGTTTCAAATGCATATTGGGTGCCGGAAGTAGAAATATCAATTACTTTATTTGCAACCAAATCATCCAGATATATACCTGTATATTGAGTTAAAAGGTTCTCACTATAAAACGTAAGAGTGTCTTCCAAATCCAATCCTGCCTGAAAGCCCAGGTAGGTATTACTCATATCACTGGACGTGCTTACCTGATAGTTTCCACTATCTTCCCAGGCGAAGAGTTGAGGTGTACCTAAAGTGCCGCTGAGTTTATACCCATCCCATCCATTATCAAAACCATGCGTTGTGCCCGGTTGATTGATAAGCCACATGCAGTCCCCGGTGCGTTTGCCTTTTAAGGTGATCTCCATATAGACTTTATCTGAAGCCTGTTTGACCTCCGATGGCGCCCGCTGTGGATTTACATTCTGCGTAATAACAGAACTGTTGTAGTTTATAGTTATACTCCCGTTTGCTCCGGGAATAGTGTCTCTAACCAGAAATCCGGACATGGACGGAATATCGTATGGAATGTTGTGTGGATACGTACCTGTCCCTGCATTATTTTTAGGAATTGCTAAATATTGACCCGGTAGTGTAAGGCTTGGATCTGTATAGGGACCTCCACTACTATTATACCATTGAGCAAAAGAACCTGTATTAAATAAGTAAATTGTTTGTTCGGTATTTGCTCCAAAGATCAGCTGGCGAATATCAATTGCCGCAGTAAATGAATTTGATATGATGTTTTGTCCGGGATCATAAGCCCCTGGCGTATTTGTCAAAGTGATCGTTTTATTGCTGTTCTCTAATACTCCCTGAAATACAATTGTTGCCGGGTTTACTTGTGTGATTTCATACCCCAGAAATGAATTTAACGGAGATAAATTATTTAATTGGGCCCATTTTTTGTATTGCCCTGTACTATCTTCGTTATACGCCCTGACATACGATACGTCAAAAGTAGGACTTGCATTGGCAATTGAATGTACAGGAATGCCAAAGAACTGCCAACTATAATAATAGGTCGTGCCGTCGACTGTAACCCCTGTGCCTTTAGATGCCTGCGAATACATTTCTACTGTTGCATAAACAAGTGAAGTAGTAGTGAAAATCAACGTACCGTTCGGAACAGATGGACTTGATTGAATATAAATCTTAGTTGGATCGTTATTGGTATCAATAGCGCCATTGATTGTCAGGCATTTCCCCGAAGGAATAAAAAGTCTGTTAGAAGAAGCATTAGTCAGGTTGCCTATTGTCCTTTCGCCATCCAACACCAAATCATTTAACGGAGTCGTAGCAAAAGCAATATCTGCTCCCGATGGAGGAACCATCCCGTTCTGCCAGTTAGCCGGAGTATTCCAGTCAGTGCCATTACTTAACGAAGTACCCACCCATATATTTGGAGTTACTGTAATGGAAATTGTCAGTGCAGAACTTGTACTACAATTATTTGTTACCGTTACACTTAACGTACCACTTGTGGCCGTATTACTATAATTTACAGTAACAGAATCGGTTGTTCCTATAATAGTAGCACCGCTTCCACTATAACTCCAGTTATAAGATGTAGCCGTAGGATCGTTTGGCACCGCATATAATACTCCTGTAGTTCCCTGACTAACGACAGTTGTGCTGTCTGTAAAACCGGAAGGCTGTGCAGCTAATATAGGGAAGATAATATTCACATAGTCACTCGATGTACAACTCCCGTTGCTTATGGTCCATCGAAGCTTATAAGCAGAGCTGTTTGTACCGGTAAATGTACTGGTTGCGATGGTTGGATTTGTAACAGTACCACCTGCACCGCTCACGATACTCCATTGACCTGTTCCGGTTGTTGGCGTATTACCTGCAAGGGTTGCACTGGATACCCCACATAAAGATTGATCCGGTCCGGCAATGGCAGTTGTCGGCACAGCATAAACGGTGACGGAAGTGGTATCTAATACACCGGCGGCTCCACCATTATAGGTAAACCCGGTTATCTGATAAACGCCACCTAAAGCATCCGTTGTCAACGTATAGGGAAACGATAACGGGGCAACAGGAGTTTGTGCAACCCCTCCCTTTGTATAGCTTATCGAGTAGGGTCCTGAAGCACTTCCTGACAATGTAACCGGTATTCCCGAAGTACCGCAGACCGATCCGGTTGGCGAAAATCTCACTCTGGGTTTTGGTGTGCCGGTGCAAGCCAGGGTATAATCGTAATTTCCGGTGGCCGGAATTGTTATCTTCGATGTTGTTTGCGCGCTACCGTTATAATTATCTCCGGTTTGCGTAGAAGCCTGTTGTACCCAATAAGAGTTAATGGTATCGTATTGGGCTACATTCATACCCGAAAGACCATTCGAGGTCATCAAAGGGGTAAGATCGCTGGAAGGTATCCATTTAATATTTACGATAGCCTGATTCCCTGACACGGATGCCACATTCCAATACTCTTTTGAAGTAACTTCAGTTAATGGTGACAAAACGGTCAGATAACTATTTGGATTAAAATATTCTACCGTCCAGTTTTGCGTCCCTGGTTGAGATGCTGACAAAGTGAGTAAATTACCCAGGTTATCCCCCTTCCCAACCGGGAAAACAAAGTTATCACCCTGAATAATTGTTTTTGTAAGCGGTCCGCTGACAAAAGATGCAGCACTACCTCCGGCTGGTGTAACGCAGTTGGTTGATAGGTTCGATATAGTCATAATGGACGAAGTCGTTGTAATATTTCCGGCAGTTAATAACAAATTGCCTTTCACTTCGGCTGTTCCGCTCAAAGTAAGACCGCTCACATTATTTATTTCAAAATTATTGAAAGAATTGCTTCCTGAAAAATCACCTAATGCACCACCCATTACCTGAGCCGATGAACCGGCAAAGCTTACCATTGCTCCTGAGCCTGTACCACAGATAAAAACTCCGGTATTGTATCGTTCCATGGTACCCAAAATGGTGAGTTTTTTATTGTAAACGCTATTGTCAACAGTTGGGCCATCTATTTTAAGCTGGATACAAATAATAATGTCGTTATTCGGTAAGACGCGTGTTCCTGTACCGGTAAAAAACAAATAAGGCAAACGTAGAAATAAATATCCTGCTAATACAGTATACGTACCTGTACCGCCAAATTCCAATGTTCCACCCGTATCACAATCAAAAAAGCTGGTATAATTACCGGCAGGTAATCCACCACTTTCCATGTATAAAGTCCCGGTTCCATTAACCGTTCCAAAATTGTGATTAATATAGGGAGAAACTACTTTAAGAGTTCCGTTAATAGTGGTCTTATAAGCAGAGCAAGAATCTGCATTGGCAGTAACCACATCGGACGTTCTGATGGTAACAATAAAACCATTAGGCCCACCCACAGGACATGGAAAGTTTGTTCCGTTTATTTGAGTCCAAATCGTGTTGTCACTCCAGTTACCTGTTTGATTACTTGTATATTGAGGAATGGTAGCAGGTATAGCAGCAAAAGCACCGGCTGTATATTGACCGGTTATATTCCTTGTACCGGAAGTGTATTTGAAATATATAGTATGATTAGTCTCATTAACATTGTCGGTGCCTGATCCGGTAGGAGCCTTAATCCAATTGGTTCCCGGAACAGGTAATTCTGCTGCTACATAGTTACTTTCAGTTCCTCTAACATCCGACGCTATGTAATTTAACAATAAATTACCTGTAAAACCACTTAAATTTGAACTTTCCACATCCCAATAATATTGCAATACATTGGTAGGATCTAAAATTGCCGGATGATGTGCACTAATATTGTTTACCCGCACGAAACCAACAGATTCATTTGCAGTAATTGTTAATACAGCAGGGGTATATTTGCCTCTCGTACCCATTGGATACGTAAATGTGGAGGCTCCTGTTTTGAAAAACTTTTCAACCCCGATATTGCTAAATACCCCATCAGAAATAATCATTCTGGTGTCATTAAAGGCGGTTGGTTCGATATTACTATTTACCCCCATGATAAGGAGATATTGAGACAAATTGATAATACCGTTTGTCAGTTTTAAGTTCTTTTCGAGCGTAATACTGTTTTGGAGTATTGCTCCTGAAGCATTATTTAATTCCAGCCGTCCAAAGGTACCATTACCCCCAATATATTGTTGTCCGGTAGTTCCATTCAGTATAATTCCTCCGGTTGTAAGACTTCCTGTATAAGTACTACTAGTAGTATAGGTAGCATTGTTGACAATGTTCCCCAGTAAACTGATAGTATACGCATCAGTAGTACCACTTCCATAATATAATGTCCCTGAATTTAATGTAAGATTATCATTTATGGTAAGTTGATTGCTCAATGTCAGCGAAGTTACAGGATTAACCAGTAAATCGTAAAAATTGGTTATCGAAGTCCCACTAATTGTTTGTACACCTCCATTAAAAGTCGTGTTGTTTATGCCATAAATATAAGTACCATTATTTATTAGATTTCCGTTTATGGTCAGGTTAATATTGTTGGTACTATTTACGGCATTTAAGATACTGTTAGCGTTGCTCAATGTTAAGTTTCCATTAAGAACCAGCGGACTTTCCATAAGATTTACCTGGGCATTGCGGGCAGTTGCAGCAGTTTTTCCTGAAATGGTCAGGTTATAAAGCGGTACATTGGCATCCAGTAAATATGATTGATCCAAATCTACAACGGGACCGATAGCAGGTGACTGGGTAAAATTAATGGTTCCTCCCGTTACCGAACTTGCAGCCGGTCTCAGGTAAAGATCGCCAAAAGTAACGTCACCACCTCCACGTACGATAGTAATGGTACCACCCGACATATTGAACACACTACCCGTATTGAGCACTTCAAGTTTCGCATTGGAAGTTAGCGCAGCTTGTCCGTTTATCGTTACGGCTCCACCGGTTTGAATATAACTTAAAACACCTGCATCATTCGTAGGATTTCTTCTTATGGCACCGTTTACAACCAGGTTACCTCCATCTACTTTTATTGCCGAAGCACCTCCACTTGAATATTCTATATCATTATTATTCGCTGTAGTCCCATTTGTTGGACCAACATAAACATTGCCATTGCCAACGTTAAGTTTACCGTATAAATACAAATCGTTTGTACTTACTGCACTATTTGCTATTAATACATTGACATTATTGGCATTACCCGGCATATTCACAGTTAAACCGGCAGTAGCAGGTATGGTAAATGGAGTTACTGTGGAAATGGTAAAGTCAGCACCAGGATCAGTACGGTTGTATTGGAAGGTACCGTTTTGCAGAGTCAACCAATTGTCTGTAGGAGTACTTAAGGTACCTCCAATATTCAGAGTAAGCGTTGTTGCTTGTGAGTTGCCCTTGTTTACAGTCACATTATTAAATATAGTAGTCGGACTTGTTCCTGAGATTGTAGCATCCGTATTTCCTTGAAATATTAAGTTGCAATAATATCCACTATTAAGTAATCTTACAAAAGAGCCTCCATTTGAATTATTTGTCAAATTACCACCTATTGCCATAGTATTGGCCTGTGGTGCACCTGCAGGAGTACCAGTGGTAGCCGGTTCAACATCAATATAACCGTTTGCACCAACAGTAACATTTCCGTCAATAACAAGATGTTGAGGAACTATTTCAGGCATATATATTAAGGTGCCCGTATTAACATTAAGATTACCTGTGATATGTACTGTTTTTTCAACAGTAGGATCATAAATTCCCGAATAATATGGCCAAATATTGGTGTTCCAGCTCACAGCAATCCACGCAGAAGAATTATCTCCCCCACAAGTCAGGTCACCTTTAATAGTTGTCAAAACATTATTAGGTAAAACAAGGTTATCTCCACCTTTTGCCGTAACCATCAGGTTTCCGTATGTTGTTACATTTGCTGGTAAAATATAAAGTGCACCCTGCGTCCCATCGCTATCATAAAATTCTGTTGTTCCATGATTGTTATTAAAATCAGTAAAATCGCTGTTTGACGGAAATGAAAATACTTGAGGACTACTTACACTAGGCGCTGTAGTTGCGGTTAACCTGAACAAACCATTCCCCAAAGGACTATTTTCAACTCTATTAAAGACGCTGCCCGGATTATTTTCTATATCTAATGTAGCTCCGGCATCTATCCGAAGTGAAGCACATTTCACACTTGAAGTGTTCAAACCATAGGTGCCATTGGTTAATGATACTGTATGATTATTGCCAATAATAGCAATATCGTTCATCCCCGGAACGCTTCCAGCCTGAGCTCCTGTATGAGTGGGGCTAAAAGTCCAGGTAGCATTATCACTCCAAAGCCCGGTTGCAAGACTATAATATACTTTAGGAGTTCCAAAAGCACCACCTCCCGTTGTATTGTCGCCTGCTGTATAGTCTGCATCTAAAATGTTAGTACTGCCTGTCCAGTCTGATATTGTATTTGTTACGGTATTTATATTTCCAGCTGTGCCATTGTTCCAGGAATGCAAAGTCCTGTTGTAAAGTGAAGGTATATAATTTGCCTCGGTACCAGCCACATCACTTTGATCGTAAACAAAAGTATGTGTCACCGAATTTGGTGCTATACCTGAAAATCCAGATGACGAAACATGCCAAAAATACGTTAAACTTTGTCCGTTTACGGTAGTAGCAGGAAGTTCGTAACCAACAGGAACTACCGTAATCGAACCGTAGGTTGTTGGTGCACTCGTGAAACCTATTGTTGCAGGCGCATAAACAGGTGTTGCTGTATGACTTGCTGAAACCGAACCTACCGGAAATACAAAAGCCGTAGTTGTTGCATAAACTTTCGTCAATCCTCCATCACCCGAATTACCGGCCGTTTGTATATACCGTACATTGCTTCCACCCACTATAGAAGCACCCGAATTTAAAACTAATCCATAGATCCCTATATTGAATAATTTATCTTGTGAAAAAGTCAGGTTCCCATTAATCGTTGCATTTGCTGTTAATGAAACCGGGGATGCTGCGGCATTGGTATTATTAAGTTCAATATTTTGGAAAACGCCGGTGCCACTGCCTCCAATTGTTTGGGTTGCAGTTCCGTTAAGTTGTATTTTACCTGAACCGGTGTGTGTGCCTGAATTGGTAACATTTCCTGCAATGAAAACATTTTTTCCACCATCGGCAAACGTACCCGAGGTTAAATCGAAATTCCCCTGTACAGTCAGTGATGCTTGTGCACCGGCAAGACTTACGGTATATCCGGTATTTTTGACTACCAGATTTTTAAGCCCCGCCGAACCGTTGTTAATCGATCCGTCAATTGTAAATATCTGGTTATTATTTCCGTTGAATGTTGTTGTATTGGTTCCTGAATTATACACACCGCCAGCGCCAACATTAAAATTAGCTCCTACGGTAATATTAAGATTTTGAGCATCAAGGATTCCTGACTGTATGTTGATATTTTGTAAAACGTTCAACGGATTCGTATTGAGTTGTACTAACGAAGTTCCACTTGCATTGTTAACGATAAGATTTCCGAATGAGGTTGTTGAATTTATCAAATAATTTGCATCTGCAAAATTTGATCCGGTCGTAGGAATAATTTGTAATGTTCCCCCGGTCACATCTATATTCGCAATGGGACAATTCGAATAAAATGCATACGATGTTGCTGTTGTGCCACAAACATCATATATATTCAGTGTGCCGGCACCCATAGCAAAACCACTACCTACATTTGAGTTTAGATGAAACGTGCCATCTATTGCATTAATTCCATTCGCAACCCTTGCTGTATTGAGATTTGTATTTACTAAATCGGAAATTGAAGCATATGCCAGGTGATGTTGAAAACGGCCACGAAGATTGACCGTACCACCAACTTGAAAATAGGAAAACTGTCCGGTATTTGAACCCGATGCATCATCTATTTGTTTCGTATCCAGCGTACCATTATTCATGATTAATTGACCGGAACCATAACTCCAATAGGTTAATCCGTTCGATTCACGAGTTGATAGATATCCATTATTGATTTGCAATAATCCTAAAACAGCAATACCGCTATTTCCGCCTATAGTAGTCCCATTTACCAAGCCTGTTCCTCCCGAAACTCCATAAGCGGTATTTACCTCACCATAATCATCGGCAGTAGCTAACACAATCACTTCTGTCCCATCTACGACTAAAGCTGCATTTGAAGGAATTATAAAATCACTGGTTGGCCAGGCACTTGTAGCACCTTCTGTAAGAGACGGAATTACAACAAGACCTTTCAAATCCAGGGTGCCGTTACGTAACCATAATGCCTTTTTAATATTCGGATTAGCATTCGTTGTTCCCGAGATATCAGCGGGAGCTGTATTTGCTCCAAATAAACGAAAATAATTGTATTGTGTTGAAGTCAAAGTTAAAACAAACGTTATGTCACTCCCTTTATCTACAACAAGGTTATAAAAATCGGTTATACCATTACAAGTTAAGACATTATTAGATGAACCCCTGAAATAAACAGTTGCCATACCGGTTGTTGTGCCAACTGTTGTTGATGGGAAAGTATTATAAACAGGATATGTCAGGTTGGTAAACCGAACGGTACCATTGTTGGTAAAATCGCCGGAAATAACAACCCTGTGCGATTGGGTATCGTAGTAATTGATAAATGGCGGTGTTCCTCCTACTGCTACTGCGGTTGGATCTGTTGTTGTATTGGTAACTCCTGTTCCCACGGTTACGGATGCACCGCTGTTTACTGTAACATTACCATTCACTGTAAGTTGCCTTATGTTTGGAGTGTTATCGTTAATTTGAAATGTACCTTGTTTAACAAGTAAATTACCATTTAATGATAGGTTGCCGGCTTGAATTACCGTTCCACTTGTATTTATTGTAAGATTATTATAAGTAGTCTGTGTTGCTGCTGTAAGACTTATGCCTGTATTATATTCCACCGTCCCACCGCCTGTAGTTACAAAGGTGTTAGCCGTTACAGCAGGAAAAGAAGCTGAAGATAATTTTAGAACTCCTTGTCCACTTAAGGATGCCAATGTCGCGAAAGTGAATGTTGACATATCAATTATACCACCTCCGTTGATGCTAATACTAAGACCGGTCTGAGTCACATTCGCTGTAAGTGTTACCGTACGTCCGGATAAGATTTGAATAATATCGCCATTGGCGGGAACTGCCGGGCCATCCAGCGTTGTTCCACCGGGATCCGTAGTCCATGTATTTGGATTGTTCCAATTTCCTGTTTGATATGTATAATAAGTTGCCCCACACACTCTCCCCGCACTCCCCACCAACAATATAACGCAAACGATGAAGCACTTCAACAATTTAAAGGAATGAAAGGCTCCGGCAAGTAGAAAGATTCTGTCAGGAGTAACAGGAATGGAATGATTTGGAATGAAAACCGCTGTAGCAGAACTTTTAACTACAGAAAAAGAATCACAGGGTAAAGTCTGAATAAAAGGGGAAAACTTTTCCATTTAATAATATATTAAAGGGTAGTAGCCGAAACAGAAAAACAGAAAAACATACAAATATAACCAAATATTATGAAATTAAACAAAATAACATATAATTATGAATAATTAACCACTCTGTGTAGTGTCAAATCTATAAATTAAGTTTTCATTGTGCGAATGTCACTGTAATAATGCATATTGTGTCTGATTCAGTTGACTTATGTTAGGATCTGTAATTAAATATTCACAAAATAATCAAGATTTTCTGAGGTTTAAATAGTAAATTAAAAAACATACAAACATAAAAATAGTTCAGGATATTATACAATGTATTATGAAAATAACAATGATTAACTCATAAATGTAGTACATAGTGTTATAAAATGTAAAATATGCTATAATAGAACATATATAATACTACTTATTTATAGTGTTAAATGTGCTTAAATATGGTAGGCAGGTTAATTTGTTAATCCCGTAAACGGGACGTCACTTCGTTCCGTTGGTTGGTTGGATGGTTGGTTGAGTGGGTATAAATTGGTTGATTGAAAAGAAAACATAGAATATTAAATAAGCAAACAGACTGCTTTTGATGTTCGGGAGGACAGAATTCCGATTCTGTCAAAAGTGAGTGATTCCCGGTTATCCCTGGCAGAGTCGGAACTCTGTTCCCCCTGTCCTTGCTTAAAGAGTCGGTTGAAAAGAAGAGGTAGAGACATTCATTGATCAAACAAACAGTCTGTTTTGATATTCGGGAGGACAGAATTCCGATTCTGTCAAAAGTGTGTGATTCCCAATTATTCCCATGACAGAGTCGGAACTCTGTCCCCCCGGTCCTTGCGCTAAATAGTTGAATGAAAGGGAATAGTATGGTCATTCATTAAATGAGCAAACAGTCTGCAACTGATGTTCGGGAGGACAGAATTCCGATTCTGTCAACAGTGAGTGATTCCCAATTATTCCCTGACAGAGTCGGAACACTGTCCTCCAGGTTCTTGCGCTTAAAAGTTGAATGAAAGGGAATAGTATGGTCATTCATTAAATGAGCAAACAGTATGATGCAGATATTCGGGAGGACAGAATTCCGATTCTGTCAAAAGTGTGTGATTCCCAATTATTCACTGACAGAGTCGGAACACTGTCCTCCAGGTTCTTGCGCTTAAAAGTTGAATGAAAGGGAATAGTATGGTCATTCATTAAATGAGCAAACAGTTTGCTTTTTGATGTTCGGGAGGACAGAATTCCGATTCTGTCAACAGTGAGTGATTCCCAATTATTCACTGACAGAGTCGGAACACTGTCCTCCAGGTTCTTGCGCTTAAAAGTTGAATGAAAGGGAATAGTATGGTCATTCATTAAATGAGCAAACAGTCTGCAACTGATGTTCGGGAGGACAGAATTCCGATTCTGTCAGAAGTGAGTGATTCCCCAATTATCCAAGACAGAGTCGGAACTCTGTCCTCCCGGTTCTTGCTTTAAAGAGTTGATTGAAAAAGAAAGGTAGAATATTCATTGATTAAGCAAACATTCTGCTTTTGATGTTCGGGAGGACAGAATTCCGATTCTGTCATTAGTGCGAGATTCCTGATAAACATTAACAGAGTCGGAACTCTGTCCTCCCTGTCCTTGCTTAAAGAGTCGGTTGAAAAGAAAAGGTAGAGACATTCATTGATTAATCAAACAGTTTGCTTTTTGATGTTCGGGAGGACAGAATTCCGATTCTGTCATTAGTGAGTGATTCCCGGTTATCCCTGGCAGAGTCGGAACTCTGTTCCCCTTGTCCTTGCGTTAATGTGTTGGTCAAAAAGGAATAGTAAGTGTCATTAATTAAATGAGCAAACATTCTGCTTTTGATGTTCGGGAGGACAGAATTCCGATTCTGTCATTAGTGCGAGATTCCTGATAAACATTAACAGAGTCGGAACTCTGTCCTCCCTGTCCTTGCTTAAAGAGTCGGTTGAAAAGAAAAGGTAGAGACATTCATTGATTAATCAAACAGTTTGCTTTTTGATGTTCGGGAGGACAGAATTCCGATTCTGTCATTAGTGAAAGTTCCCCGATCATTCCTGACAGAGTCGGAACACAGTCTTCCTGGTTCTCCTGGTGCCCAAATTAATAGGGTTGGTTGAAAAGAAACAATTTAGTATTTTACCGACATTTCGCACTTAGCGAGTTCATCTATTTATAGGAAAGTACTATTTTCTTATGTCAGGAAAGTTCCTACGTGTTTTCTGCAAGGATTTTTTTTTATAAACTGCATAACACATTCCAAAGAGGATGAAGATTCCCCAACCGTCTCCAACAGGAATCGGATCGCCTGTCGGATCACCACCGGGGTCTGTACCACCGCCATCATCTTGTGTGGAAGCGGTTGACATTTGTTTAGGAATACCAGAACTCAATTTGGAGGTTAATGACATCGAGGATATACCGCTTGTCATTGAAAAACCGGAAGAGGCAGCACTCCCCCCTGACCTTCCGCTTACAATAAATGAACCTCCGCCTCCGGCAATACCGGAAGAATTGTTGTTCTGGTAGCTTTGGGTTTGTCCGCCTGCGTAAGAATATCCCTGCGAAGAGGAAACAGGTGCTGAACTATAATTGCCGGAAGCATAATTTGAGTGTAAAGATTCACTTATATCGGGTAGTTCAGCTGCATTATCGTTGTAATCTTGTGATGATTTAATTTTAGAGGCATTCGCTATTACTCCATCTTTGAACATTTCACTCTGATTCCCAGCATAATAATTCGGAGAGGTATATAAATCGGGACTTCCAATAGGGGAATACAATACTACTATGAGCAATCCTGCCCATACTAATATCCAACCCATTATTCCTTTTTGTTTTTTAGTCAACTTTAATTTCCTAATATAATTCGTTTACTAACCTTTTCAGTCGCGGTTTCTGCATTTACAACGTAAGCACCCGGAATAGTGTTCACCTGAACAGCAGAAACCCCGTAAGGACCGAAGGTTGCTCTTTTTAGATCACGACCCATCATATCATAAATCACCATCTCACCATTCAGGCTGCTTAAATTTTGTACAAATACCGTATTCCCTGAACTGAATACTTTAATTTGAGTATTGGCATCGGTTGCATCTGTATCGTACGGAAGTGTAATAATCATAAACCTCTTTACAGTAGTTGGAGTTGATTCGGTTACAAACCAATAACTGGATCCGCTTTCCGTAATATCCGTTGTTTTGTTTTCCACTAAATCCAGTAAATACAAACCCTGATATTTGCTTAGTAAATTTTGGTGCGTAAAGGTAATAGTATAATCCGTATCTTCACCAGCCTGAAATCCTAAAATTGTATTATTTATATCATCCACTGCATCTACCTGGTAATTATTATCCGGTTAAATGGCAAAAATCTGTGGAGAAAGAATTTTCCCTGATAGTATATTCGTATTTGAATTATATAAACAAGATTTCTGTTACGCTGATTTTGAAAATAAGTTGAATTCAGACTTCCTGACTACCTGCAATTTTAGTTAACATATATTTTATTTCTATTACACAGATAACTTAAGTTTAATTCTTATAACTATAAAAAAATTACATATAAAATAAGACAAATTTACGATATGTGCAACAGTCAAATTTGCAAAATGGACATTGTAACTTATCAACTTAACAACCAATCAATCAATAAACCAATCAATAAACCAATTACCAAATCAACCAATAAGCCTGTCAACTAAACAGAATAATTTCAGTTGACAGTCTTATGAAATTTCAGTTTCTATTGCATGAAAGAAATGCAAGGTATTTATTTGAGCAACACTTTTTGAGTGATTACATCATTGTCAGTGATAATCTTCACAATATAATACCCATTTGGTGATTTATCCATATTAAAAGTTTTCAAACCAATAATGTTGATCCCTTTTTCAAGTATTGAACCTAGTGTATTGTAAATAAGTACTTGCTTCGCATTTTGTGAGAGATTTACAATAATGTTTTTGTCAGTAGAATATACATTCATTAACATTTTATTTTGATCAATGGAGGTGCCTATTGTAACCGACATCGTAACCGAGTTTGAAGTGGCAGGATTTCCTGTAATACATGGAGCGTTTGAAGTCATGACAACTGAGATATTATCCCCATCGGTTGGGACATATGTATAAACAGATGAATTTGTTCCAACCGATTTTGTACCATTATACCATTGGTAAGTGGGTGAAGATCCACTATTCATTGTGGTTGCAGTAAAATTAACATTAATTCCTGCATTTACAGGGTTCTTGTCAACTGAAATACTTACACCGGCTGTCAAAGAAGGAGTTTCGGTAATAACTGCATTCCCGTTCATAACAGTATTTGCATTGTTTAACGTACCCTGAACAGTATAAGTGCCATCCGGTTGATTTCCAAAAGTAATGGCAGAACCTGTACCGGCAACAGTAGGTGACTGGGCAACCGAGTTATTATATAAAGTATAGGTAACGCCCGTTTGAGAACCATCAAGTCCAACAGGTAAACCCCCTGATCCTGAACAGATAGAACCGGTTCCCGTGACATTAAATGTTGTTGCACCCGGGTTAAGTATAGGTTCCCCGTTTACAATAGCGTCATCTCCGGAGTTTACAGGCAAATTAGTTTCTAAATTATTTGAATAGTAGGATACACCTGTAAAATATAATTCCTGATATGGATCCGGATAGTTGCCTGTAATAAATACAAGATCAGGAACTGTATTCGAAACAAAGTTCACAGAATTTGTTAAGATATAATGAACTAGTTTTGTTCCCGGGGCGATTGCAGAAATAAGGGTTCCATTTCCCAACCCCGGCGGGTTTAGTGGTGATTGTTGAAGAAGTGTCTGATCCGGATAAGCTCCCAAAGAAGTGGTAACCAGTGACCCTGAAGGACTAAATTGTTGATATGCTTTAAGTCCGGACCCAACATTACTTAATGATAGTGAAAGGGTTCCACTCCCTTGAATAGAAGCATTAATTAAAAAGCCAAGTTGAATTCTGGCAAGTTCAAAATTTGTACCTGCCGGTAATGTATTCAACAGATAAACATCAAACTCCAGTACATTTGGAGCCGTCTGAACAAGATTCTGTACAGATAATGAAAAAATGGAGGAAGATTCTTCTTCTGTATTTCGAATTTTATTCTGTGCATTTATTATCGATAAAGAACAAATTATTTCAAAAAAAAGAATTGTACTTAACAGTCGTGTAATAGTTTTGCTCATAATAATAAAATTATTAGTTAGTATTTTTAATAGTTAATGATATGATAAGAGATTGATTTTTATTTTCAAAGTAATTAATTCTACTATCCTAAAATAAAAAACAACAAAAACTTCTAATAGTCACAATAGTAAATGTCTGATATTGTGATCAAGTTGTATTAAATTGTAAATGAATAAATTGTAAATTATTCTAAATGTCTTTCTATGTGGTCTTTTATATTAAATTGTAAATTAATAAATTGTAAATTAATATTGTGTTCTTCTATTGTGGTTATATATTTTGTATTCTTGTGTCCTTTTGTAGTTTTAAGTTTTTCAGAATAGCAGAACTAATCAGTCACCTAATATAACTCTTTTACTCACTCTTTCGTTACTTGTGGAAGCATTCACCACATAAGCACCCGGAATAGCACTAAGCTGAATTGCCGTTGTACCTGATGGACCAAATTTCGATCTTTTCAGTTGACGACCCATTATATCATAAACAATCATTTCACCGTTCAGAGTACTTAGATTCTGTACAAAAACCACATGCCCCGAACTGAATACTTTTAGTTGAGTGTTTGCATCAGGCGCATCTTTTTCGATATTCCGGGTTGCAATCATAAACCGATTTACCGGAACAGGAGTTAGTCCGCTGACAAATGAATAAGTTGATCCGCTTTGAGTGATTTCAACTGTTTTGTTTTCTACCAGATCAAGTAAAAATATCCCTGAATATTTAGTGGTAATGGTGTGGGTAAAGGTCATGGTATATTCTGTATCTTCTCCGGCCTGAAAACCAAGTATCGTATTATTGATATCATCCACAGCATCCACCTGGTAATTTCCATCGGGTTCAATGGCATAAATCTGAGGTGTAAGAACATTCCCAGTCATTTTACGACCATCCCATCCGTTATCGAAGGTTCGTGTACAACCGGGCTGGGTGAATAACCACATCCTGTCTTCATAGTTTGTACCTCTAAGATTAATCAGGGTTGATACTCTGGTATCGGTTGTTACATCAGTCATTCCCTGTACCCGTTGTGGATCGGTATTATTTATTACGACAGAGTTATACGAAAATCCAAATGTACAATTAGGTGTAGTGGCTGGAGTCATAGCTTTAACCAAAAAACCCTGCATGGAAGGTATTTGACTTGGCAACCCGAGAGATCCGGCTGTACTTTTAGTAACTGCCGTATATTGTCCGGGGAATGTGCCCGGAGTACTTACCCCTAAAGGAACCCAGTCTTCAAACGTTCCTGTATTATACAGATAAACTGTTGCTTCGGTATCACTCCCAAAGTTTAATTGAGTGATATTGATGGCCGCTGTATAGGGGTTTGCATAGATATGCTGTCCGGGGTATAATGCCGTGGATGTAACTGAAATTGGTCCGGAATTAAAATCACTGTTTACCAGTTGTCCACGAAAAACGATAGTTACCGGAAATTGCTGCGTAATTTCATAGCCATAGAAGGGTAATAATGTTGAACTATTAATCAGGCTTACCCAGTGGGTACTGATAGAATTTCCGGTTTCATCCCAGCTGCGGACATACGATTGATAGAATGTTGGGTTGGCAACCACCGAACTTAACGGAATACCGAAATATTGCCATTGATACTTTCCGTTGAGAGGCCCGGCAGGATTGTAAGAAGCCATAGAATACATCTCTACGCTACCAAAAACAGGATTACCGGCAGGATTGTGGTATGTCAGAGAGCCATTTTTACTTAATGGAGCTGATTTTATATAGATAAGGCCCGGATCATTATTCGTAGTAATCATTTGATTGACAATAAGTCCTTTCCCGGCAGGGATGATAAGTGACTTGGTTGTTGCGTTAATCAGGTTCCCAATAGTACGATCCTGATCCAGTTGTAAATTATTAACTGCCGGTGTGCCTGCGCCATTTGAAGCTGTAGCGTATTCCACATCATTTCCCGGGGCAGGTATACTTCCAGCCGTCCAGTTAGTCGGGGTACCCCAGTCCGTACCATTCGCTCCCATCCAGTAATTTGTGCGCGAGTTAACGGTCATCGTAACCGAGCTGGTGGCTGTTGGAGTAGTCGTACAAGGAAGGGAGGAAGTCATAACACAACTAACTATCTGTCCATTAGTAGGTGTTGAATTATAGGTTGAACTAGTGGCACCTGCCACAGATACTCCTCCTACCGACCACTGATAGGTTGGAGTTATTCCCCCATTGGTGGGTGTGGCTGTAAAGGTAACCGGAGTATTTGTATATACAGGATTACTGGATGCCGTGACTACCAGCCCGGGAGTTAAAACAGGATTCACAGCGAGATTCACCGATGACTGAACCTGAAAAACCTGTTGAAACACCATATCGTCCAGGGCAAAATCATTACCTCCTGCTGCTGTATTTTGATTGATCAATGTTAATTGTAATACATTATTAGTTCCTGCATTGGTGTTGTAGTAATATTGATTCCATTGACAAGTAGTGGTTGAAGCGGTATTCAATGTCCCGGCCGGTGCCCCGTTTACATATAATTGCAGTTGGGATGGATTGGAAGGATTGACACTTTGTAAAAAATAGGAAAATTGATAATCAGCATTTTTTACAACAGAGACTGATTCTGACCAGACAATCACTCCTGCTACTGAAGCACCATTGATCACCATTGAGTGGGTACCGGTATGATAACCGCAATTATCATAACCGCCATCGTTATCATGCACACTATTTGGAGTTGTAAAAGTACCATCACCAATTATGGTATAAACACCTTCAGGCATAAGAGCACCGGTTGAGGGTACAACATACCCATAACTGCTACCGAAACCGACATTCCCCGATTCGAAGCCCCCATTGGAGAGTATGTTCACTCCGCTAAGTACGCTTCCTGTTACGGTATATGTTCCTGCATCGGTTGCTGAGACTGTTCCCCCTGTGATTGGTACAGGAGGATTGGAAGCCTGTGAATAATATCCGTTTGGACTCGTCCAGTATAAATTTGTGACCCCACCCGCTGATGTGCTGCTTAGAGTGACCGTATTTCCGATACAAACGGAAGCACCGGGTGATGCACCGGCTGTTATTGATGGCACTGCCAGCACCTGACCGCTACAGGGGATAGTAACAGCGGTCGCTGTTCCGGAGGTTAAAACAAGGTTCCCTGAGTAAGTGTTTATCGGCAACCCGGTGATCAGACGGATATAAATTAATGTTGGATTTAAAGTGTTACCAGATGGTTTAGTAATTGTTAATGCCCCGGTAGTGTAAGTAACTCCACTAGTTGAAATCTCATAATTTGCCGGAGGTGTAAGTGTAATGTCAGCAGTCAGGGAAGCACCGCTTACAGTAAATATCTGAGGGCTTGAAGGTCCGGTGCCAAATAAATACATAAACCCGTTTAAGGTAGCAACCGAACTAAGTATGGTAGCTGTATTCACTACATTGCCACTGCAAATAACATTTTGAGCGATTGATCCTGTAGAGGAGGCAGTCAGATTCACAGGACCATAAGATGCTACTGCCAACCCGGTGATCAACCGTACATAAATTTTAGTTGCCGGTACGCTACCGCTCGTAGGCGTAAGTGTAATAGTTGAAGAATATGTTCCTCCGGAGGTTGTACAAATTTCAAAGTTAGCAGGTGCAGTTATAGTGATAGTAGTGGTGAGGTTTGTCCCGGATACTGATACAAACTGAGACGCTGATGGCCCTGAACCTAAAGTATAAATAAATCCCGCTAAATTAAATGTAGAAACCGAGACAATGGGAGCTGTCACTGAACCTGAACAGAACACATTTTGTGTGACCGCAAAGGATGATGTGAGTACTACATTCCCTGAATAGGTATTTACTACCAACGCGGTTATTAATCGAACATAAATTGGCGTTAACGGGACGTTTCCACCTGATTGAGTCAGTGTTATGGATGAAGTATAACCACTTCCGGAAGCTAAACTAATCTCATAATTTGCCGGAGGAGTGATAGTGATATTTCCTGTCAGATTGGACCCTGAAACATTAAAAAATTGAGAAGCAGATGGACCCGCCCCAAAGTTATAATTAAACCCTGATAATGTGGATGTACTTGTTGTAATAACAGGAGCAACAATCACCGATCCGCTACAGGCAACATTTTGTGTGGTTGCCCCTGTTGAGGTAAGTACAATATTTTCAGGTAAATCTAAAGGGGTCTGTGTCAAGCCGGCTATCATACGTACATGAATAGTAGTTGTTGCTACAGTACTGTTTACCACATTCAACGTAATAAGGCTGGAAGGGACAAATGAAGCGCCCGTACCGGTTGAAATTTCAAAATTTGCAGGTGGTGTGATCGTTATATTTGTTGTAAGATAAATGCCACTCACTGTAAACGATTGTTCCGTTGAGGGTCCTGATCCGGAAACATAGGTAAATCCTGTTAAAGTACTAACCGAGGCAGTGATAATCGGTATCCCAATTATAGTTATGGTAGCGGCATTTGATGTATTTGTTGCCACATACGGATTTGGTGAAATATTATTGGTGCTGCTTAGGACTGCATTTCTGTAAACATAATAAATACCCGGCGTATTAAAAGGTGCTGTGGAAGTATTGGGAGTAAAAGTAGCCCCGGTTGCTCCGGTAATATTAGTTGTTGTACCTCCGGAAGTAGTACTGTAGACCCATTGATAACCGGTACCACTAAGCGTAATGCCTGTAGGTAAAGTACTGTAAGTATCACCACTAATGGCTGCACCGGCACTACCGGTATTAATGGTCTGAGTAGTGTTTGTTGAAAGGGTATTGCCCAGTATCTGCGTTATGTTTTGGAATATTACCTGATTTCCTCCACCATTTTCGTAATAATCATATATCAACGAACTGGAGCCGCTTAGGCTCATTAATACACTAGCTCTGGTTGTGAAACTCTGATCATTCCAATTATTATACAAAAGTGTTCCGTCAACCGTCAGGCGGCTACCATCATCTGAACCTAAATCAATTGCATATAATCCCTTTCTGCTGGAAGTCATCAGGTAACGAACAGCGAAGTTAACTGTATTTATTGAAAGTGCATTTGAATTTGAAGTAATACCGAAACAATAATTATCATTACCGTTTCCGAAGCTTTCATTAAATGTTTCCGACTCAGTGTAATGCCCATAATAAATATTATTGGCAAAATTAGTATCTCGTCCACTATATACATATCCAATCCATGAACCTACACCGGGTGTTTGCGTGTCGGTACATACCGAAGGGAAAGTAGCCGTAACCTGTGTCCTTGGACTTTCACAGCCTGTGGCATTTAGTATGGTAACCCAATAACTGGTAGTAGCTCCCAGAACCGGGGTAGTATAGGTATTAACTGTATTATCCGTGCTTGTATACAAAGGAGAACCTCCTGTTGCTGCACTATACCAATTGTATTTCTGCCCTGAAACTGCCCCTGAAGCAGATAAAGTGGTCCCTGCAACAGTCCCGATACAAATATTGGCTCCGGTGGTAGTGGGTGCTGACGGGTATGGATTTACAGTCACTGATGCACTAACACAAGTAGATGCTGAACAGAGTGAACCTGTACCAGGATTATATCTTGCATAATAAGTAGTAGTGCCTATAGAGGGAGTAACACTTGTTGAGACGGAATTTACATTGTTCCCTGCTGCAACTGTAGCTATTAATGTGCCTCCACAAGAACCTGAAAAAAACTCCACACTTCCTAAAATATTAATATTAGTAGGAAAATTTGCTGTGAGGGTAATAGCTGTTCCACTACAAACTGATCCTGAACTAAGTGTTAATGATGTTGGTGCTTCATTATAATGATTTTGGATCAAGATAACGGGCGAAAATCCTGTAATGCATGCCCCATTTGTTACATGGTAACGAATTCTATCTGCATTTCCGTCTAAAGTAGATACTTTTTTTGGGAAAACTGTATAAACAGGTGACGGACCTGTAGCCCAATCACTACTCCATCCACCATTGCTAGTACCCCATTGCCAGGTAATTGTTCCGATTGCTCCTGAAACTGAAATTGGCACTGAAGACCAGTCCCCTGATGCACTACAAAAATTAATTGGTCCTCCATTGCTAACTGTTCCTAATGTTGGAGTTGCATTTACTGTCATGGTTACTGTGTTGGAAGTGGCAGGTGAGCCGGCTGCACAGGGTGAAGCATTTGAAGTTAGCACACAGGTAACAGCATCATTATTAGCAGGTGTATAGGAATATGTTGAACTGTTAGTGCCTGCATTTGTTCCGTTTACCTTCCATTGGTATGATGGAATTGTACCGCCGTTAGTTGGGGTAGCAGTGAATGTAACTGAAGTTCCCACACAAGCAGGATTTGCTGATGCTGCAATCGATACGCTTACAGGTAAAATAGGATTTACTAAAAATGCCCCAGAAACAGCACTGGTAGCTGAAGCACAAGTTCCGGTAACGATACAATAGTAATAAAGCGTCCCTGCGGTTGTTGCCTGTGGCGTATAGCTGCTGGTTTGCGCTCCAAAGTTTGCCCCTAGCGATGCCCCACCTGTTGTACTGGCAGTAGTATTACTATACCACTGATAAATTAATGTCCCGGTACCTGTTGCAGTTACAGTTATGGGTGTAAAAGTACCTCCAACACATTGTGTTTGTGCACCGGTAGATTGACCAGTTATTGTGGTTGCAGGATTTACAATAAATGCACCTGAAACTGCACTTGTAACTGAAGAACAAGTTCCTGTAACGATACAATAGTAATAGAGTGTCCCTGTGGTTGTGGCCAACGGGGTGTAACTTGAAGCAGTAGCTCCTGCAATGGGAGTACCGGTGGTATTATTTGACGCTGCATTGCTGTACCATTGGTAGGTTAATGCCGTTCCAGTAGCTGTTACAGTGATGGATGTAAAAGAACCTCCGACACATTGAGTTTGTGCACCAGTGGATTGACTGGATATTGATGTTAAAGGATTTGAAGTTACAGTAACACTAGTAGTAGAGGTGAGACCATTTGCATCTTTAGCTGCTACAGTATAAGTGCCGGCTGCTAATCCTGAAAATAAATTACTTGATTGAAACGTGCCACTGTTTAAACTATAAGTATATGGTGTAGTTCCTCCACTTGCAGTAACAGTAATTGTTCCTGTACTTCCACCAGTACAAGTTGCTGTTGATATGGCTGAAACTGTGATCCATGAAACTATCACCTGGCCATTTGCTCCATTACCAGAGGCACTACCAACATCTCCTCTTCCGCCGCCACCTCCGCCTGGTGTTGTTCCACTAAGACCTGGAATACCTGAATTACCCCCATTACCTCCATCTCCGTTCGAACTCGTTCCCCCTGCTCCTCCATTTGTATTAGTGGAAGTAACACCACTTACTCCATTACCGGAAGCTGTGGCTGAACTTCCGCCACCACCGCCACCACCACCTGTTGCAATATTTCCATTACCTCCACTACCTCCATTGTGTTTTGTTGTACCTGTACTTCCAGATGCTAATCCACCTGCACCCCCAATAGCAGAATTGGCATCATTATTATTAGCGCCATTAGTACCACCAAGCGCAATAACCAAAGTTGAAAAACTTGAAGATCCACCTGGTGTGGACGCAGTTGTCTGATTGGGTGCTGTTCCTCCTGCCCCTACAGTCACAGCATAAGGATTTAAAGGAATAACGGTCTGTATGCTACTGGCATAAGCACCTCCACCTCCGCCACCTTTCCCATTGGTATTAGTGTTTGCTTCGCCACCTGCTCCACCACCACCCCAGCATTCAACTTTAATAACGGTTACTCCAGCAGGTACAGTGAAGGTTCCCGATGAAGAGAAAGTTTGAGAAGTTTGTGCAAAGACAGAACTCCCAAATCCAAGAAACAATAAAATTATTGCAAATAAACTTTTTTTTGATAAGTTGACAACTGAAGTCCTTTGGGTAGAAGCAGGTACTGGAAAAAGGATACAGGCTTTTAATTTTCTTGCAATAAGAAAAGATACAGTCAATAATTTGACTATAAAATGTTTGTTTTGATATTTAGTGAGGTGCTTAGAGTAATTGTTTGGCATTTAATAGAAATTTAACAGGTTGTCAACAAGACGGAACAGTATACAAATACTTGCGATTGTAGAAATAAACACAGTCTCTAAGGAATTGATCATTCTTGTTAAACTAATTATTGGTATAGTGTTAATATTAACTCTGTTTGCAGAAATTGTTTCATTAATCCCTGTAGCTGACATAGTTCTTGCCATTCGGTATGTTACAGCTGTCCATACACCTGAAGTAAGATTCCCTGTTTTTATTTCCCCACTTGCACTCCCCACACCCCATACCAGCAATATCACGCAAATAAAGAAACTCTTCAAAAGGTTGAAGGGTGCCGTGGCAGGTATAGAACTGTTTTTTTGAAAAAAGAAAAGAGAATGTTTGGGAGTAGAAAAAACCATAGTCAAACTTTTAATACCTATTAATTTAAATGGTTTATGCTTGTTTTTTAGATCAAAAATTCACCAGATAATTAAGCTATTAAAAGGTAGAAGTAAAAACATAAAAACATACAAATATAATAAAAATACATGAAATTATACAATGCATCGTATAATTAATAAACATTAACTATGCAATGTGGACCATTGTGTAATGACGTGGAGCAAATGCTACAAAGATACAAAATTATCACAATATAAATCTTTTTTTTTTACTTAAAGACGTTAATATTTATCACTTGAAGGTTGGCTGGTAAAATAGTTAGATATGTAAACTATCGTACCTTGATTTCTTTTGATGATAGTTATTGGATAGAGCAACTAAAAAGAAAGGTTATTAATTGAAGAATTATTATTCAATGTAAAAATAAGCTCTGCAATTAATCCCTGATCTATCCCTGTAAAGTTTTATCTTATACTATAAAAACCTGAGGATTTCTACATTTCCAAATTGAAAGAACAATTCTTACAGATCACTGTAAGCCGTATACTCAAAATTAAGAAATTCAATAGAATAAGATAAGCGAAACTTAGAATCTTCCAATTCCAGGTATGTTTCAATCAGGGCATTATGACAAAAAAAGAGGATTTTAAAGTCCCGTTGTTTTTTATCATTTTTTTGGTTTCGCGGGCGGTACCATCTGCTGGTTTTTTGACAATTTTATTTTATTCTATTGAATTATTCCGGGTATCGGGATACAACATCACACTAAGTAATTGGAATAATTAAATATCTCATTTTAAATTTAAAAGAATAGAACGCTGATAAACGCAGATATAGCAGATTAAATACGGATTTTATATTTCAATGTCGTTTAGTTAAGGATATTGATTGAATGCACCCTTTTCCGATAAATCAGAATCTTCGATGTGAAACTTTGTGTTTTTGTGTCTTAGTGGCTAATATTATCTTGCCACAAAGTCACTAAGCCACAAAGTCACACAAAGAAAAAACACTAACTAAACGGCATTGATTTATATTTCAATAAATTGAAATGATTATAAGATCTATGTCTTTATCATTCATGCTTGTATGAATAAAATCCGTTACATGATATTAATCAGATTCAATCCGCTGAATTCGTGAAAATCTGCGTTCTATTCTTTAATAAGAAGGACATTATATTCTTTCTAGTTTTATGTTAAGTTTTAAATGGCGCATTTTTTATCCGACAAACCGCAAAAGAAGCGGTTGTTCGGTATTAGTGTCTAACCGTTTCTTTTACGGTTTGACGGATTGCTTACTAATCGATAGATCTTGATTAACATAGCACTAGTACTTACTTCTCAAATTAAAAAGTTTATGACTGTTGTTTCTTTTCCGATAAATCGAAATCTTCGATGTGAAGTGATTTGGTTGAAATTTGTTTCATTCAGATCCTACTTCATTCAGTCTAAATATTAACACAAAAAAATAGTCGAAAATTTGGCAATTCAACTGAAAAAGAATATTTTTGTACCCGAAATATGGAATAATATTTTCCAACACTGACTCTGATTCCCCCCACTTTTTTCTTACTCATTACTTCTAACTACTTACTCCTTTCTACCGACTTTCAGCCGATAAGGAAATTCCTGTGACACTCCCATCACATTCCGGGAAATATATTGTACTGTTTAAGTAAAAATATAGTAATAACAAAGACATAATATAGTCCTATATAGGGTTATGTTATGTCTTTGTTATCACTATGATATTACTATGTTATATGTATTTTATCCCCGGAATGTGATGGGATGTAGACAGGTGGCAGACAGGAATGTCTGAAACGGATTTAAAAGCGGAGCCGGATGCTTTTTTTGAAAATAAAAGGTTATGGAAAACTGTTGGAAGAACATTTGAAAGTGTACATCTATTCTGATTGAAAGTGTACAACTTTAAAGGAGTTTTATTGACTGCAAAAATAATAGGATTTATTTTATTTTGCAACTAAATTTACATTTTTAACACAATAAAAATGCTATAAACGGAGGGACCTGACTATACATATAGTCGCACTCCCACTTCTGTATTTACAGCAGTGTTTTGTTGATGAAGCATTGAGATCTCTACAGAATGTTCGGTTGAAGAGGAAGTGGGAGGGCGACAGTCAACCGGATGTCGCCCTCCCACCTGGTTTAAATTACATAAACGGTTTTCAATCCTATCCTATTCTAAACAGCAGAAAAAATGTGCCTGCAAATTTGGGAGTGCGACTATAAACGGAAGAACCGAGTTGCAGCATACATAGTCGCACTCCCACTTCAGTATTTACAGCGGAGTTTGGTTGATGAAGCATTAAGATCTCTACAAAATGTTCGGTTGAAGAGGAAGTGGGAGGGCGACAGTCAACCGGATGTCGCCCTCCCACCTGGTATAAATTACACAAACGGTTTTCAATCTTTACTTATTTTA
>Ga0302277_1000375_pt1 | contig 35196 bp, 30 predicted proteins | sample III_Bog_N3_1_FD_198759 | JGI IMG/M metagenome (GOLD analysis project Ga0302277, IMG submission 198759) | Peat permafrost microbial communities from Stordalen Mire near Abisko, Sweden - III_Bog_N3_1 | ecosystem: Environmental > Terrestrial > Soil > Wetlands > Peat | place: Sweden: Abisko... | reverse complement strand
CACCCCGCAATAATTTCAATTAGTTTTAAGTCTTTTAGCAAAATGCCTATTTCATCATTGGAAGCGTTGAGTAATGTTTCAGCAAGTTTGCCTAAAGCCTCTTTTTCAATGATAGAGATATTCGATTGAACACTTTTTGGAAAACCAAAAGCAAATACAATGCGATCTTGGTTTGGAATTTTATAGGCGACTATGACCCTATAACCGCCGCTCTTGCCGCCACCAGGCCGGGCAATCCGCTTCTTATACAGGCAATGACCCAAGGAAGCATCAAAAACACCAGCAACGATTTCTTTTGCAGCAGTTACCAAGGCGGCATCATCCAGCCCTTCTTTGTAAGCCCAACGGCGGAACCACTTTGTTTTAAATAACCGCATGGTTTAATATCTCACCGAGTGAGGCACTTGTCAAGACCCTTCGGAAAAATCTTTTTTACTCCCGCCGTGCCACGAAAAGGCAAAAAAATAGCCGGGTTTTCGCAAGCAGGGCGTTTTCCCCTGGCCGATCCTGGCCAGGCCGAGAGGGGCCAGCGTCAAGCGTCCGAAAAAACAGCAATCAGCGCCGGGCGTAATGGTCGTTATGTTGCCTTTGGTTTTGGGGCGTAGCACGCGGCCGGTTTTGAGGGGTCCGCCCCGGCGGATTAATCTGGATTAATTTTTGAGTGGGCAGAGGCCGCGACCACCGCAACCGGTTCCGGCTACACTGGCCAGACCCCCCCGTTGCCCCGGGACCGTTCGAGGCGTCAAAGAACGGGGATAGACCGCAAATTGCGACTTGCGCTTGACCTGGCCAACACTACACACGAACCAAGGCGATCTGGACGGACGGGCGGTGGTCAACTTTCCCGGCGAAGGCATCGAGGCCGTACATGGTCCAAAGACACGACAACGGCCAAAGGGCGAGTACTTTTTACCCACTGGTTATAAATTACCCGCCATGTCCCAGAACGTCGGGCTATCAGCCCTCGACTGCATCAAGGGGGTCTCCTTGGTCTTTGCCTTCCCCCGAGAGCCCTCCGGGGCGGAGGGGGGAGGGCGGGGCCTCTTCGCAATTCGAGAGGCCCGCACTCGCCCCGCCCCCCGGAGGGCTCCCGCGAAATCCGCTAGTGCCGGGGTTTGCCCCGCAAAACGGCAAGGGCCGTGCCAGGTTCTTTCCCTGGCGCGGCCCTTGCGAAGTGGAGCGAGGCATGCCGTCCCCGGCCGACCTCAAAGCGGTTCTACTCTGGTTTTCGCCTTTGTGGATGCTTTTTACATTCAGCAAGGAATTCATCAACATTGGTAGTCTTGTCAGCGCGAATAAATTCCCACTCGTATTCCGGTTTACCTTTGATAAAATTGTATCTATTTAAGTCTTCATCGGGAAAATGCGGAACGCCATTGAAATAAATTTCCATAGTTCTGCCTGACATGAAGTCAAGAAAATCCGCCCTGTCCTCTTCTGGAATATCATCAAGTGTTTTCATGCTTACTCCGGACAGCGGCCAGCCCGCCAAAGTCCAGCTTTAACAGTCTCAATTTGTTCAGCCGTGGGGCTCAATTTGCAGAACCGATGCCCGGCCGCCAGTTCCGCCAGGATGCCAAACCGGGTAGCCAGATCGAGGCCACGGCCACGGCACCAGGGGCAGGCCTCCCCGGCGTCCATCGTGAGGAAATACCCCTGATAGCCGCAGGGGCAGCTTTGGGCCTCGGTTCGCCCGGCGCTCAAATCCAAGTCATAACCAAGCATCGCGGCCAGGTGCTTTTGCAGGTTCCCGGCTTCGCCCTGGTTAAACTTGTACGGCAGCGCCAGGTAATACTCCGGTCCAAGGGGCAATTCTCCGGCATCGGCCAGGATATGCAGCCTTGCCGCCTCCCTGGCCTCGGGGCCAAAGATGAGCCCGGCCAGTTCGACGCCGAGCCGGTGATGCAAGATGATCCGATGCGGCATGCCCCAATAGACTCGGAAAAATTGGTCAAGCCAGACGTGGACTTTCGTAAATGGCTGGCCGAGCTTTTCAAGGCATTCCGCCGCATGTTCGCGTTCGTCGGGCATATCCGTCTAATCCCCCGTCTTGCGCTTGCCGATGATCCGCGAAAATTGCGTATTTTTTCCCAGGACCGTGCGAACCCTGGCAAGCTCGCCGTCGTCCACATCGGGATCGCCACAACCAAGCTCCGGACAAAAACGAGCAATCGGCACCCACCAAGGCTTTTGGGCATCAAGGACATAATCGGGGTTGTCGTCCACAAGCAGGACTTGGCCGAGCGGCGCGATCCGGGCCAGGTCTTTCTTTTCTTCGACCAGGTTAAAAACCGGCACGGCGGCGAACCAGGCCGGGGCCTCCCCTTGCTCGACAAGATCATGGGCAATTTGACCGGCGACCGTGACCGGCACAGCAGTAAAAAGCACGGTTTTTGGGAAGTTTTTCCCCACCCATTCAAGGAAATCAAACAAGCCCGGCCGGGGCCAGCAGATCGTGGCCGAAGAGATGAGCGTACCTTCCAGGTCGAGGGCGAGAATCATAATACCCCCTACTGCATCCCGCCATCCGTGGGCAGGGCAAGAAATTCCTCGGTTTCCCTGGCGTGGTCCTCTTCGGCCGAGCCAGGCCAATTAAAGGCAAAATCCAAATCCTCGGGTTCTACTTCTTCACCGATGATGCAGTCGTAAAGATCATCGTTACTCATTGTCGCCCCCTTTTGAGATATTTACCAAATAAAGCGTCTTTTTTCGACAAAAGCATGCGTAAAAATCTATAAAATATGTAAAGATTTAAAAGTTTTTCTCTTGGCTTGAGGTCCCCCCCTTGCCCACTTAGGGACGGGGGGCGTTTTAATCAGGAGCCGTGGTGGAGCTGCAAGGAAGTGACAGGGGGCAGGCCTGGCGCGATCTTGCATGCGGATTTTGCGACGCTCCTACCATTTATTCACTTTGATATAATCGATCCATGAAAAAAATCTTTCCTTCTCATCAGCATCAAAACTTGCATAATCAAACTTGTGATCTTTCAACAACTTTATTAGTTCCCGTGCTGCCCGGCCGTCATTTGATACAGCCCATTTTGTTGACTCGCCTAAGCTCTTGATTTTTTGTTGTAATGACGCTTGTGCATCCTCTTGTATTGTCTTCTGTGCGGATTCGAGTTTCATTTTATATTCAAGTTCCCGACCTTGGCCACCACACCAGAAGGCACACCAGAGGCTGATTGTTATCAAAATACAAAAAGAGAATGTAAGCGATAGGGCAAAAGACCATGAAACCTTGTTATGCCCTTGCGCTATCTTTGCGGCGGCAGGCTCTAAATTATTTCGTGCCTGTTTAACTTCGTCAGCATTTCGTTTCGATTCGGCGTTTATGCTACGAAGCTCTTCTAAAATTGATTCGCCTTCCTTTTGAAACTTTTGGAGGACTTCAAGCTGCACCGCCAAGACCGTCTTACAGGCCTCAATTATTTCATCAGCACCCATGGCTAAACTCCTTCTTCGGGCAACCACTTGGTGAACTTGGCCTTATCCTTCTCCCAACACCACCAAAACTTGGGCTTTGCCCAATCATCGAAAAAAGCACCGAGGGTCCGCGCGGCGGAAATCTCTATCCTGTTCTCGTCATAAGGCACGTTGAGCGCCAGGCCGCCTGTCTCCGGGAACGGCTTGTAGTGCGGAGGCTTGCCCGTAGGCTTCTGGCCGGCCGAGGCCTCTGCCTGGCCGGGATCGGCAGCCGGGGATGTCGGCGTAGTCGCCTGTGCTTCCTTTGCCTCTTTGGCAGCCTTTGTGGCCTTTGCCCTGGTATCCAGCGCCTTTTGTCCCGCAGCTTTCCAGCCCGCAAAGTTTTCGGCAGACCCATGGGTACCGGCCGCGAGCAACACGCCTAACAAGGTCGGCTCATCCCACGGGGGGGCATAGGCCACCGTCTTGGCCTCCCGATCAACCTTGATGACCCCGGACATCACCACGAGGCCACCGGCCATTATCTTGGCCCGGCCTTCCTCGCGGCGAAACTTTGGCGCACCGAGCCCATCAAGAGCCTTTGCAACGGCCTTCTTGGCGTTCTGAGCGGCGGCCAGGCGTTTTTGGGCGGCTTCGATCTTAAGCTCTACGATCTGAGCACGAGCTAGAAGATCCGCCTTGGCTTGTGTTATATCCTGGTCCTGGGCCTTGATCTTTGCAGCCAGTTCCTTGACCGAAAGCGATGCCGCCTTTGGTGTGGTCTCATTGCTCATAATTCTATCCTCTTAAAGCTTTTGTAATTTACGGCACTATGCTAGTGGAAAAAAAGCTTGTCAAGATGCCGAAGGCGCTTTAAATCATGGGCGAAGAATGAGTACATGCGCACTTCCGACATTTCTCTTCGAGAAATGTCGTGCGCCAAGGGGCTTCACCCCCTGGACCCCATCGGGAAAAGGCGCAAGACATGGCTATATACCACCTAAACGTAGGATCAATAAAACGCAGCCAGGGCGGCAAGACTTACTCGGCTGCTTTGAAATTTGACTACATCAGCCGTGAGGGCATCTACGCGGAGCGTGGTGGCCTGGAATATTCGGCCTCCGAGAATATGCCAGCTTGGGCGCATGACGATCCACGCGCTTTCTGGGACGCGGCAGACGCAACCGCAAGGGCGAATGGGAGGCTACTCACGGAGGTGGAATACGCCCTGCCCCATGAGCTAAACAGAGAGGAACAAATCGCCCTGGCCCGCCAATTCGCCGACAAGATTGCAAAGGTGGAGGGCGGGAAGCTCCCCTACACCCTCGCGCTACACACTGGCGACCACGCCAACCCCAACGATCATGTCCACGCAGCTTTCGCCGAGACGATCAACGACGGTTTGGACCGGGACGCTGAAACCTGGTTCAAGCGGCACAATTCCGCTGATCCCGCCCACAGCGGGGCGGAAAAAACCCGCGAGTTGTTGCACAAAGATTTCGTCAGCAAGGCTCGCGAGACGTGGGCCGACGAGTGCAACCGCGCCTTGGCCCAGGCCCAGGTGCAAGCCCGCGTGGATCACCGGTCGCTCAAAGCCCAAGGTATCGACAGGCTCCCCGAGATCCACGTCGGCTACCGCGACCCGAACCGGCTCGAGATCCACGCGGAGCGGGCCGCCCGGAACCAAGAAATCAAGGCGTTCAATCCGCTGTTGGACGAGGTCAAACGCGAGATCAACCGCGAGATCGAGGCGGCCACGGTGGACCTGGGCCAAGCCCAGGCAGAATTTCAAGCAATTCAGACGATAAAATTGCAGTTGCAGCAAGCGGAGGTCATAGAAAATGAACACCGAAGAATTACAGAAAGTCTTGAACGACATGGAGCAAAACTTTCTAGGCACCTTGAAAACGAGCTTGGCAACATTACAAGCGGATCACGAAAATCAATTGAAATCACTGGTAACGAACTTTCGCACGCATCTATCGAGCATTCAAGCAACCAATTCGCAGACAATCAACAGCTTAAGCGAGGAAGTCACGAGCTTAAGGACGGAATTGGGGACATCAAAGACGCAAATTCAAGCGCTATTGAAGGAGTTTCTTGGCTTAAAGAACTTTATGGAAAATGCGTTAAACTCTATGAATTCGGAATTGAACTCATCAAAGAGTTCAGAGAACGCAGAGAGCTTGAGAAGTGCAGTCAAGAGCTTGACGGGCAGGTTCGAGGCTTTGAGCAGCGACTTCCGGACATTCGAGGAAAGATACGAGATCAAGAGTTTCAGCTTAACCAATCAAGTGAAGGCATTACAGACGCAAAGCGGCGGGTTGCAGACGTTAGCCAACAACTTGCAGACACTGGCAACCGACTTACAGAAACAAGTCAAGAGCTTGACCAATTAATTCGGCAGCGGGAAGTGGCCAAGGCGCGTACAACGGCAGAGATTGGCTTCGGCCAAAATCCGCCCCCCCATGAAGGACTTGAATTGCCCCCAGAATCGCTTGGGCCGAAAAAAGAGCCCTATGCCCATGAGGTGTCCCATACGTCGTGGGGGGCCACGCTGAAACCGCAGGAGGGCAGGCAAAATCAGCCGGAACCGGAGGCCGTCAAGGCGGTTGATGAGCAGTTCACTCTCGCAGACCCGCAGTGGGCAAGAGAAAACCTCATAGCCAAGGCTCAAAGCTACGTCAGGGCCGAACAGGATTTGGCCCAAACCATGGCCAGGGTGGACAAAATGACCGGCGTTGACCAGCTTTTCGGCAAACAAAGCGTGAAGAAGTTAAGCGCAGCCCGCGATCTGGCCAAGGAGGTCTTGGAGACGACGGGTAATGAGACCGTCCAGCGCTACGGCAAGGACAGAGTCAGGACGGCCGTAGAAGCCGCGCTACCTGGCCCCCAGGCGAAAGCCGTGGTGGAGGCAATCGGGATCGCTAAAGAGTTGACCCAAACGCGAAACCAGACCAAGACCAAGATCAGAAGTGGTCCGGAACGGTAAGCAGCCGGCAGTTTCCCTTTGAGCATTGAGCCGTCGAAAGGATCGAGTCGTATTCCTTAGAGGTACGCAGGCAGTCTTCACACCGGAAGCGTTTAAGCCAGCATTGTCTCGACCAGCGGCGGAGCCGTTCGGAGCCGCAATGCGGACACTCCCTGGCTCGCTAACGGTTCATTCTAAGGCACGATTGGCCTATCCCGCAGCCTTTTTCCATAAGAGCAAGTATGAATGGAGATTGGGTTATTTTTGGGAAAAGTCGGCACTAATCGACACAAAACGATTGATTTTGGCAATCCTCCAAGGTATTTATGGAAATGAAACGGCGATACTGTGCCTGGATTTCGGGCTTCCCGGAGACCTTCGGGTTCTTACCGAAAACATGATGAACGAAGGACGAAGGCTATGGACGAGAGATGGCTGACAGTCGATGACATTTGCAAATATCTGAATGTAAGCAACGAGACGGTCTACAAGTGGATCGAACAACGGGCCATGCCCGGTCATCGCGTCGGCCGTCGTTGGATGTTCAAGCAAGATGAGGTGGATGCATGGGTCCGCTCCGGCGGTGCGGCTGACAAAACCGATAAGCCGGATACCGAGCAGTAAGGAGCGACCATGGCCGAACCGATACACGACAAAATAAAACGATCACTCCAAGCAGCCGAAGGACTGTATCACCGACTGGTACTACTGGTGGGTGAGACCGGCTCCGGCAAGACCGGCGTTCTTCGAGATGTTGCCGAAGATTTCGGGTCATCCGTCATCAACGTCAATCTGACGCTTTCAGGCGAACTGCTTGAGCTAACGGCAAAGCAGCGGTCGCTTCGGTTGCCGGGCATCATCGACCAAATCGTGAACCAAGCTCAATCACCCGTGGTACTGGATAATCTCGAGATCCTTTTCGACAAGGACCTCAAGCAGGACCCCTTGCGCCTGCTCCAGGGCATTTCGAGAAACCGAGCCGTGGTGGCTTCGTGGAACGGAACCATGAATTCCGGGAGACTTTTGTATGCCGAAACCGGCCATCCCGAGTACCGCCGCTATGACTCGGTCGATGCGCTGATTGTGGGCATGGATGGCACGGCTACGGTCGACTCGGCAACAAACAATAGAGGGGCAGGACAAGCGTGAAATACGGAGATCTTATCCAATTCGATCCGATTGAGTCGGTCGTTCAGTTGCGTGACGCGGACAAATCAAGCGCCGCGCGTCACCTAGTGAACACCTATGTCATTTCCGAGGAAATGGCGGAGCGGCTCACGCAGCTTGTCATTCCTCAGATGCAATTCGACCAACCGGTCGACAACAAGGGGCTGCTAGTCGTCGGTAACTACGGAACTGGTAAGTCGCACTTGATGTCGGTGCTCTCCAGTCTTGCGGCAGACGCATCCTTACTGGAAGAAGTTAAACATCCAGATGTAAAAGAAGCAGCAACTCGCATAGCAGGAAAGTTCAAGGTCGTTATACGTGCCGAGATTGGAGCGACGACCATGTCGCTTCGAGATATCTTTATTTCCGAATTGGAAGAACATCTGGATCAAATGGGGGTTAAATACGTTTTCCCAAATGCTGAGGATATAACAAACCACAAGAGAGCCTTCGAAGACATGATGGAGAAATTCGGGGAGGTTTTCCCCGAGCATGGCCTACTACTTGTGGTTGATGAACTATTGGACTACCTGCGCACCCGAAAGGATCAGGAGCTGATCCTCGACCTCAACTTCCTCCGAGAGGTCGGAGAAGTATGCAAAGATCTGCGGTTTCGCTTTATTGCGGGTGTGCAGGAAGCCATCTTCGACAGTCCGCGCTTCGCCTTTGTCTCCGAAAGTATCAGGCGGGTGAAAGATCGCTTCGAGCAGATTCTCATTGCTCGCAATGACGTCAAATTCGTTGTGGCCCAGCGCCTGCTCAAAAAAACTGCTGAGCAGCAAGCCAAGATCCGCGATCACCTAATGCCCTTCGCTAAATACTATGGTGGCCTCAATGAGCGGATGGATGAATTCGTCCGACTCTTTCCAGTGCATCCTGATTACATTGACACCTTCGAGCGGGTCACCGTGGTAGAAAAGCGCGAGGTTCTCAAGACATTATCCATGGGCATGAAGAAGATCCTAGGGAATGCCGTTCCGCAGGACGATCCTGGCCTGATTGCCTTTGACAGCTACTGGAACACGCTCAAGGAGAACGCATCTTTCCGCGCCATTCCTGAGATCCGGGCGGTCATCGACTGCAGCCAAGTGCTCGAATCTCGTATTGAGAATGCTATCACCCGCAAGCAGTATAAGCCAATGGCGCTACGCCTGATCCATGCGTTGTCGGTCCACCGCCTCACCACTGGCGACATCTATGCGCCCATGGGTGCATCCGCTGAGGAGCTACGCGACCGTCTCTGCCTCTTTGACCCACTGATCGCGGAGTTGGGCAGTGACGAACCCGATAAAGACCTGCAGACCCATGTAGAAACAGTCCTGAGGGAGATCCATAAAACGGTAAGTGGTCAGTTTATCTCTTTCAACGCCGACAACCTCCAATTTTACCTCGACCTAAAGAAGACCGACGATTTCGACGCTCTCATTGACAAGCGAGCCGAAAGTCTGGGCCAAGCACAACTCGACCGATTCTATTACGAAGCCCTTAAACGCGTCATGGAGTGCCAGGATGCCACCTACGTCACGGGCTACAAAATATGGCAACATGAACTGTTGTGGCATGAACGTAAGGCTGCTCGAACCGGATACCTCTTTTTTGGTGCCCCCAACGAGCGCTCCACTGCAGTTCCTCAGCGTGACTTTTACCTCTATTTCATCCAGCCGAACGATCCGCCTCGTTTCAAGGACGACAAAGTCAATGACGAGGTCTTCTTCCGTTTGAAGGGGGCGGACGAAGAATTTCAGGCTGCGCTGAAGAACTATGCAGCGGCTCTGGACCTAGCGGGCACCTCATCGGGCCATGCCAAGGGCACCTACGAATCAAAGGCAAACGGCTTCCTGAAGAATCTGGTCCAGTGGTTGCAAAAGCATATGACGTACGCTTTCGAGGTAACCTACCAGGGCCGTTCCAAGTCCATGACCGAGTGGGCTAAAGGCAAAACCATCCGCGACTTGTCGGGTCTCTTGCCCCATGAGACCATCAATTTCCGCGACTTAGTCAACACCATCGCTGGGGTCTGTCTCGCTCCGAACTTTGAAAACCAAGCGCCGGATTACCCGTTTTTCTCGGTGCTGATCACCGGTAGCAATCGTGCCCAAGCCGCACAAGACGCTCTACGGGCACTCGCCGGGCAGAACCGTACGAAGCAGGCAACGGCCGTACTGGACGCTTTGGAGTTGCTCGACGGCGACAAGATCGCCCCATATAAATCGAAATACACCAAGTTCATACTTGATGTAGTCAGGGCCAAGGGGCACGGCCAAGTTGTGAACCGCAGTGAGGTTGTCCAGGATGACCACGGCCTCGAATACATGGATCCCAGTGGTTCACGGCTCGAACCGGAATGGTTGACCGTCATTGTGGCTGCATTGGTTTACTCTGGAGACATCGTGCTCTCCATACCGGGCAAGAAATTCGATGCCACCGGACTTCAGCAGCTTGCTGCCACCGGCATGGACGAATTGGTCCGCTTCAAGCATCTGGAGCAGCCCAAAGAGTGGAACCTGCCTGCGCTCAAGGCAATGTTTGAATTGCTTGGTATGGCACCAGGCATGGCTCAGCTTGTTACCCAGGGCAATGATGAGCCTGTCCAAAACCTGCAGCAGGCTGTGGGCAAGTTGGTCAAGCGTATTGTCATGACCCAACAGACTCTGCGGGAAGGGCTTTCCTTCTGGGGGCTAGATCTGCTCACGGGGACCGATCTCGCCGGGCAGGCCAGCGAGCTTGACGAAGCCAAAACCTTCTTTGAATCGCTCCAGACCTACTCGTCGCCCGGCAAACTGAAGAACTTCCGGTACGGCGCTCCAGAGGTGATGTCACACAAAAAGGCCTTGCGGGGTCTGGATGAACTGGATGCCCTACGCGAGTTCATCATGGATCACAGTCCAATAGCTTCCTGGCTCTCCACCGCTGAGGCGGTACTGCCCGTTGAGCATGAGTGGGTGGACCGTATCAAGACCACCCGACTGGACGTTTTGGATGCGCTGAAGCAGGTTGACCTGGCTGAGTTGGCCTCGCTGTCCAGAAATATCGGGGCGAAGCTGCAGAAGCTGAAAAAAGATTACACCATCGCCTACATCAGCTTGCATACTAAGGCTCGACTGGGGGTGAACGACGATAAGCGTAAAGCAAAGCTGCTTAATGATCAGCGACTGCAAACCTTGCTCAAGCTGGCAGGGATCGACCTGATGCCTCGGCAGCAGCTCACCGATTACCAGAACCGCCTGGCCGGACTGAAGAGCTGCTTCGCCCTGACCGAGCAAAACCTCGAAGCCTCGCCCATCTGTCCGCATTGTGGGTTCCGACCTTCAGTGGAAACCGGTGCGGCGGCAGGCTTGCAGATGATCGACCAGATGGACGCCCAACTCGACACCATGGTGGCTGCATGGACTTCGAGCATCCTCGGCAACCTGGAGGACCCGATCACCCAGGCCAACATGGATCTGCTGAAGATCGACGACCGCGAATCGCTGGAAGCCTTCATAAAGTCGAAGGAACTGCCTGTACCGCTGGACAGCAACTTTGTTCACGCTTTGAAGGAAGTGCTTTCCGGCCTGGTCAAGGTCACTGTAAAGCCCCAGGAACTGCAACATGCCCTGCAAGTCACCGATGGCCCGGCCACGCCGGGGGAGATGAAGAAACGCTTTGAGGAGTACATCGATCAGCTCACCAAGGGCAAGGATCCAGCCAAGGTTCGGATAGTCATGGAGTGAAAATAAGGTGAACCAGGATGATCTCATCAAGTTACTAAGTGCGCACGAGTGGACAGATGTCGAGTTTAAGGAAGCTCGGCAGGCTGTTCCCAAGAATGCATATGAGACGGTATCGGCATTTTCAAACACCGCAGGTGGCCATCTGATATTTGGGGTTAAAAAGGATGGCACCCGGTTTGAAGTGGTCGGTGTTGTTGATGTTGATAAGGTGCAGAACGAATTTGTCTCAACCCTGCGGCAGAAAGAGAAAATCAGCCTGTTCATCAATGTTGAGGAACATCTCCATAACATTGGTGGCAATGATCTCCTCGTTTTCTATGTGCCAGAGGCAACACGGGCCGCGAAACCCGTTTTCCTCAATAAGGACATTCGCAAGACCTTCATCCGCAAGGGCGGTGCCGATGTCCGTTGCAGCCAAGAGGAAATTCAAAGGCTGATTAACGATGCCTCAGCGGACCGATACGATGGACAGATCATTGAATTTGACCTGCAGACTTGTTTCGATTCTTCCTCAATATCTTGGTATCGCAACGTTTACGAGCGGAAGCCTGGGAATCGTTCTTACGAAGATAAGAATGACATCGAATTCCTTTTTGAGCTTGGCCTGATCAGAGAAACCCAACAGGGCTGGAAAGCATCGCGTGCCGCCATTCTTTTGTTCGGCCGCGATGGATCATTTCGAGATATCATGCCCCGTCCGGTTGTCGACTGTCAGCGGTTCGGATCTGCATTTGGAGAATATACACCCGGCTCAAGGTGGGTTGATAGGATTGTATTGGACTTCAACCTTATCCGCTCTTGGCAGTCTCTGCTCGATTGGTATCAAAAGGTGGCGATGACCCCCTTCCAGGTTGATCCGGCCACAATGCAGCGCACGGATATGCCGCCCGACTATATCGCCTTTCGAGAGTCGGTCATCAATGTGCTCATTCATCAAGAATATGCGGATCACAATCGCAAACCTGAAATACGGCACTTCACCGACCGAACCATCTTCTGGAACCCTGGTGATGCCTTTGCATCTTTTGCCGATCTTCTTGAGCCAGGGGAAAAAGAGGTTCGTAATCCACGAATTGTTACAGCCTTTCGCAGAATTGGTCTGAGTGAAAATGCCGGTTGGGGTTTGCGGGATGTGTTCACAAACTGGCAGCAGCTGGGGAATGTTCCACCTGTCATTCAGAATGACAAGGCCAATAAGACATTTCAGCTCATCTTGCCTAAGGAACTGCTCCTCTCAGAAGAACAGATCATGTTTCAGGCGCAACTTGGAGTTCATCTCGACCACGAGGCAGCCAGGTTGTTTGCCTATATCTGCAGGGAAAAGGAAATCACCTTGGCCAACGCCAAGGCCGTTCTTGCCCAATCCAAGGTGCAGACACTGGTGAAGATCCAATACCTGGTAAATCAAGCACTTATCCGAGAAGTCGAGCCTGAAAGGCTTTACGGATTGGCCGAGCACCTTCTATCCAGATTTCCGAGCGATCAACCTAGTGACCAAGTAGGCGGGAAGTTAGTCACTCCGCCGACTGACCAACCTCAAGTTTCTATTCCTGATACAACCCAGCCGAAATGGGAGTTTTCAGAACACCATCGGGAAGTCATTCGGTTATGCGAGATCCCTCGATCCGCTAGTGACCTGATGGGCGAACTGGGTCTGAGTCATCGGACATTTTTTAGAAACACAGTACTGGAGCCGCTGCTAGCCGGAGGCTTGATACAGCAGACGCATCCTGAGCTGCCAAATCACCCCAAGCAGGCCTACGTTCTGACCGAAGCCGGATTGCGTTTGCTCGAGCTTATGAAAACGCAGAGCCAGACTCAGATTGGTGATTAACCAAAGGATTTAGATATGAACGACCGCATGCTTTTTGACCCCGAGGAAAAGAAAACCGGACCTGTAAAGTGCCTTGGACGTGAGTTCGAAAATGACGAGGCTCGCCGCGCACACTTTACAGAGGAATTGCGTAAAAAGCTGCAGGATGCTGAGTTCCGGAAAATCGAAGGGTTCCCGATTGGTAATGATGAGGACATTCTCGCCTTAAGTGATCCGCCTTATTACACCGCTTGTCCGAATCCATGGTTATCAGATTTCGTCGAACTCTCGAGGAAGCCTGAACATGAATCCAATGGGCAAATAAGCTATCACCGGGAACCCTTCGCAGCAGATGTAAGTGAAGGGAAGTATGATCCGCTATATAAAATTCATTCTTATCCTACAAAGGTCCCGTTTAGGGCCATTATGAGATATATCTTTCATTTTACAAATCCAGGGGACATCGTTTACGATGGATTTTGTGGAACTGGGATGACTGGTGTTGCGGCATTAATGTGTGGAAGTGCTTCAGAATTTGCTCAAATGGAAGGCAAGGAGTCTTTTTATAAACAGGGAATCCGAAAGGCAATCCTCTGTGATCTTTCTATTAATGCTACGCATATCTCAGCAAATTATTCAAGACATATGGGGTCGTCATCTTTTCAAAAGCATTTTTTGGAGTTTTTAAAAAAATGTGAAACCGCAGTGGGGTGGGTATATAAATCAAATGACCCGTTAATAAATCTGCCTTGTGACATAAATTATACAGTTTGGAGTGAAGTTTTTATATGTGACCATTGTTCAGAAGAGTACTCGTATTGGGATTCTTCGGTTCAATATAAACCTGGGGATAAGCTTGGAGTTGTAGATTCTTCTCAAACATGCCCGCACTGCGGCTCGGAAGCTACACGTAGGATTTTGACTAACGCAACTGAGACTGTATTCGATCCTGTACTGGGGAGAACAATACAAGTCAAAAAGCATATTCCCGTTCTATTAAACTGTATATCTGGGAAGCGCAGGTTCGAAAAATTCCCCGAGCGCACTGATCTGAATTTGCTTACAAAAGTTCATAGTGAGCTTAGCAGACTCGCTTCGCATGTCAAAACTGCACCTTTGATGCTTCAAGATTCAGATATTTGGGGCGACCTCCAAAGGGAGTACCACCTTGGCATTACCCATGCGCATCATTTTTTTACGGTAAGAAATTTATTGGTTGTCACCGTAATGAGGATGGAATTAGAGAAAATCCCGACTCCGTATAGAGATACAATAAGGTTTTTAGTAACTGCAAGCTTTAACAGAATAACAAATCTTGTCCGATATATGCCGCAATATAAAGAGCGTAATGTTGGACCTCTCTCTGGAACATTATATAAGCCCATGCTATTTGGTGAGATAAATATTTTTTCCGTATTAAAGGCAAAAGTGAAGAGAGCATCAGAAGGCCTGTCAAGCTTGCCAGATGCCAGGGCTTGCATCATCACAACCCAGTCGTCAGCTGGAATTAATAGCCAAATCCCATCAGATTCAATTGATTATATATTCACCGACCCACCTTTTGGTGACAATCTGCCGTATTCAGAGCTTAACTTTAATGAGGAATCATGGCTTGGTGTACATACAAACAGCCACCGGGAAGCCATTGTAAGTGACTTTCAAAAAAAAGATATCAGGGAATATCAACAATTAATAACATTTGCATTTAGAGAGAATTTTCGTCTTTTAAAGTCTGGAAGATGGATGACAGTTGTATTTCACAATTCACAGAATCGAGTTTGGAATTCAATTCAGGAAGCACTTTTTGAAGCCGGATTTGTTGTGGCTGATGTTCGAACATTAGACAAGAAGCGCGGGACTACGAAGCAGCAGGTATATACGTCTGGAGCAGTTAAGCAAGATCTTGTTATTTCTGCATATAAACCAAATGGAGGGTTAGAAGGCCGATTCACGTTATCTGCTGGAACCGAAGATGGCGCTTGGGATTTTGTAAATACCCACTTGTATCAACTACCAGTTTTTGTGTCAAAAGATGGAAGAGCGGAGGTAGTTGCGGAGAGGCAAAACTTCTTACTCTTTGATCGCATGGTTGCTTTTCATGTTCAGCGGGGAGTTGCAGTACCACTATCGGCCTCAGAATTTTATATTGGATTGTCGAATCGATTTGCTGAGCGTGACGGGATGTTTTTTCTGCCTGATCAGGTGGTTGAATATGACCAAAAGCGCGTCACTGTAGACTCTATTGAACAGCTTTCATTGTTCGTAGCGGATGAAGCCTCCGCGATTCAGTGGCTTAGGCAAATCCTTAAAGAAAAACCCCTGTCATTTCAGGATATTCATCCCCAGTTTTTGCAGGAAATTAGTGGCTGGAGTAAAAACGAGAAGCCGCTCGAATTATCCACATTGTTAGAACAGAATTTCTTACGATACGATGGAAAGGGTGAAGTGCCAAGCCAGATAAACAGCTATTTATTAGCAAATTGGCCTGAGATGAGGAACCGTCCCCATGATGATATTTTGCTGATGACCAAGGCTAAGGGGCGTTGGTACGTTCCAGATCCAAATGTAGCTGGCGATTTAGAAAAACGGCGCGAGCGGTCATTGCTAAATGAATTTGAAGAGTACAAAGAGTTTAAAAAGAAGCTCAAAATCTTCCGCATAGAAGCTGTCCGCGCCGGATTCAAGAAAGCCTGGCAGGAACGCGACTACGACGTCATCATCGCCGTTGCCGACAAGATCCCCAACAGCGTCCTCGAAGAAGATCCCAAGTTACTCATGTGGTATGATCAGGCAGTAACGAGAATGGGAGGGCAATAACCATGTCTGCCGCTTGGGACTGGGCCAGCGCCAAATGGTGGAAATTCGACTTTCACAATCACACACCGGCATCGGACGATTACGGGAAAGGCCCTGACCAAGCCCAGCACAAGCAAATATCCCATAAAGATTGGCTGCTTAACTACATGCAGCAAGGCATTGATTGCGTGGCGGTGACGGATCACAATTCTGGTGCCTGGATTGATCCACTCAAGAAAGCGCTTCAAGAGTTGGCATCTGAAGGTAACCCTGACTACCGACCTCTCTACCTATTTCCCGGTGTTGAGATTACCGTTCAGGGGAACATCCACATCCTGGCCATTTTCGGTGCCGACAAGACAACATCGGATATTGATTCCATGCTCGGCGGTGTGAGGTATCGTGCTACCAAGGGGAAAAGCGACGGTTGCTCTGAATGCTCAGTCGTTGAGGTGATTGATGAAATAGCAAGGTCTGGCGGACTGGCGATTCCCGCTCATGTCGACCAGGCCAACGGTCTCTTCACCCTTTGTACTGGCAATACGCTCGAGCAAGTTCTCGACAACAAGAATGTATTTGCCATGGAGGTGACGGACCTTGCACAGGCAAAGCCTCAACTCTACGCCAGCAAACATTTGAATTGGGCCGAGGTTCTTGGAACCGATTCCCATCATCCGTCCGGAGCCGCAGGTCAACGCTATCCGAGTAGTCATTTTACCTGGGCAAAGATGTCGGAACCGTCCTATGACGGTTTGCGATTGGCACTTATTGACGGCGCTCTTTCACTGAAGCGTTCGGACCTTTTCACAGATGACCCTAATACCCATGGGCAACTCGCCATCGAAAGTATCGTGGTTGATGACGCGAAGTACCTGGGCAGAGGACAATCCTTTTCCTGTCAACTCAACCCCTGGCTCAACACGATCATTGGTGGACGAGGCACTGGAAAGTCGACCTCGTTGGAGTTCCTGCGGATTGCTCTCAAACGGAAGGGAGAGATACCCAAAAGCCTTGAGAAGGAATTCACCAAATACAGTCAGACATCGAACAACCGCCAGGATGATGGTCTGTTAACGGATTCCACGGTCATCACGGTCGGTTTTCGAAAAGACGGTGGCCGCTTTCGAATCGCTTGGTCTAACGCTGACAACAAGTACGCAATAGCGGAAGAGACCGCGCCTGGAACATGGAGTGCATCAGAAGGAGACATTGCTCAACGGTTCCCGGTCAGGATTTATAGCCAAAAACAGATTTTCGAGTTGGCGAAGCATCCCCAAGCGCTATTGCATGTCGTCGATGATGCCCCAGCGGTCAATCATCGTGATTGGCAGCTTGAATGGGAAGAACTGGTTTCCAAGTATCTCTCAATTCGCGCCCAAGAGCGTGAAGTCCAGTCTGGCCTTCTGGAAGAATCGGTAATCAATGGCCAACTCGAGGATGTCAAACGCAAGCTCGAGGTTTTTGAAAAGGCTGGCCATGCTGACGTTCTTAAGGCTTATCAGCTTAGACAGAACCAGAGCAATGCCATCGATTCCTGGGAAAAGACTTGGAAAGATTCCGCCGAAAAAGTCCGGGATATTTCAAGAAGCCTGTTGCCGCCTGAATTGGATTCACAGCATTTCGATCCCGAGAATACGGATGATAAAGAGCTGATCGAAGCTGCAACGGGCATCCGTTCGGCGTTTGAGAAACTCCAGAAAGAGATGAATTCAACCGCGCAGCTGATTGATGATGCGAAGAGCGCATGGTTTCAAGCACGGCCCGGCCTGGAAATATCAAAAAAGATCACATCGGCGAACCAAGAGTACACCGACCTCCTCGGTCAACTCAACGCCGCAGGTGCTGGTGATCCTTCTGCATATGCTGCTCTCGTTAAACAGAGACAGGATCTCGAGGAAAAGCTCAAGGGGTTCAACAAAAAGAGGGAAACCCTTGCTCAGCATCAGAAGAGCGCGGAAGGCTGCTTGAACAAGCTTCATGAGCATCGGGCCAATATAACCAAACTTCGGAAAGACTTTCTTAAGGATACCCTCGTCGGCAATTCTTATGTACAGATAAATGTCATTCCCTTTGGAAACAAGGTCACGATCGAAGAAGAGTTTCGCAAGCTAATCGACAGAAGCAATGGCGGATTTGATCGCGACATTGGTTTGATCGACGGGGAGGAGGGACTTCTGGCTACTCTGACGCAGAACCCCGACAAAACCATGGAAGAGAAGATTGCAACGCTGAAATCTTCGCTGCTTGCAATCCATGCGAACGATACAACAGCAGTAGCAGCGGCCAAAGATCGACGCTTTGTCTCCCACATCCAAGGCTTGACACCTGAGCAAATAGATAGAATCCACTGCTGGCTCCCCGATGACTCTCTGGATGTTAGGTACAGCCTCAAGGACGGCGAGAGCTTCAAACCTGTAGAGCAAGGATCACCAGGGCAAAAGACTGCTGCGCTTCTGGCCTTCATCCTTTCGTATGGCAATGAACCTCTCGTGCTTGACCAACCGGAAGACGACCTCGACAACCACTTGATCTATGACTTGATCGTAACCCAACTGCGAGAGATCAAGCAGAAACGACAAGTTCTGGTCGTCACGCACAACGCCAACATTGTCGTTAATGGTGATGCGGAAAATGTCATTGCCCTTGATGTGAGGTCTGGGCAAACCCGAATCGTAACACAGGGTGGACTTCAAGAGTCTTCCATAAGGAATGAAATATGCCGAGTGATGGAGGGCGGCAGAGAGGCTTTCGACCAGAGATATAAACGAATCAACGCAGGACGATAAGGAATCTGGCTGGAATGGCATCAAGCGAAAACATATGGCAATACAGCACTGTTCATAACAGCGCCTGCAAGGTCATCGAGGAACAGACCTTATGGGGGCAAACGGTTTGCCGTGTCTGGTTGCCGAACCATGATGCGGTGGTGCGCGTGCCTCGCTCCGCATTGCGACCGCTGAATACCGATCTGCAGCCGGAAATCGAGGCAGGACGGATTGCCTATGTGGCCGCCGCAGCTAAAGTGGCCGAGGTGCTCGAAGGCTCCTCCAGCGCATCCGATGGACATGTTCTGCTGGCTCCCATGGAGTCAAATGTCATTCCACTGCCACACCAAATCAATGCCCTATCCAGAGCCATCTCCGGTGACCGTGTTCGCTACCTACTGGCCGACGAGGTGGGCCTCGGCAAGACCATCGAAGCCGGGCTGATTATGCGCGAGCTCAAGTTGCGCGGTCTGGTGCGCCGAACTCTGGTCGTCTCCCCCAAGGGTATCGCCACCCAGTGGGTTGCGGAAATGCAGACTCACTTCAACGAGCAGTTTCAGCTCGTACTGGGAGACGATATCAGCGCAATGCAACGCCTGTGTACAGGGGGGGACCGCAGAAACTCGGTATGGTCGATGTTTGACCAGGTGATCGTTTCCTTCGATTCGGTCAAACCGCTAGACAAACGGCGCGGATGGACAGTTGAGCGGGTGGCAGAATACAATAATATCCGGTTCGAAGGACTGATTAGCGCAGGCTGGGATCTGGTGATCGTAGATGAGGCGCATCGCCTGGGCGGAAGCACAGACCAAGTGGCCCGCTACAGACTCGGCCAAGGTCTCGCGGAGGCAGCGCCTTATGTGCTGCTTCTTTCGGCTACCCCCCATCAGGGCAAAACCGATGCCTTTCATCGCCTGATCAGTCTGCTGGATGACAATGCCTTTCCGGATATGGACAGTGTCTCCCGAGACCGAGTCGCCCCATACGTCATCCGAACCGAGAAGCGAAAATCCATCGATGCCGATGGTAAGCCGCTCTTCAAGCCTCGACGCACACAGATGGTCCCAGTAATATGGGAAAGCCGTCACTACCTGCAGCAACTCCTGTACGAAGCAGTTACCGACTATGTGCGCGAAGGGTACAACCAAGCTCTAAAGGAAAAGAAGCGGCACGTTGGTTTCTTAATGATCCTGATGCAACGCCTCGTGGTCTCCAGCACACGGGCAATCCGCACCACGTTAGAAAGGCGACTAGCTGCGCTCAAGGAAGGTGAGCAACTAGCCAGCCTACGCCTAACGGAGCTTGAGAATGATTCGGAGGGGGCGGAGACCTTCGACGATCTTTACGACATGGACGGACAGGAACTGCTCGATGAGCTGCTTAACTCTCATGTGTCAGCCTTGAAAAGCGAAGTCAGCCATGTGGAGACCCTGCTTGAAGCTGCTATTAGATGCGAACAGGCTGGTCAGGACGCCAAGGCCGAGGCACTAATTGAGCGTTTCTATGCTCTGCAGGCCGAAGAAAATGAGCAAGACCTAAAAGTTCTAATCTTTACCGAATTCGTGTCCACGCAGGACATGCTCAAGGAGTTTCTGGAAACCAGAGGAATCTCAGTGGTTACCTTGAACGGCTCCATGGACATGAATGAGCGCAAGCAGGCGCAGGATGCCTTCCGCAAATCTCACCGCGTGTTGGTCTCGACCGATGCGGGCGGTGAAGGTTTGAATCTACAATTCGCACATGTGATCATCAACTTCGACATGCCATGGAACCCCATGCGGCTGGAGCAGCGGATCGGTCGCGTAGATCGTATCGGCCAGCCCAAGGTGGTGCGGGCGATCAATTTCGTCTTGGAAGACTCGGTCGAGTTTCGCGTTCGTGAAGTGCTGGAACAGAAGCTTGCAGTTATCTTCGAAGAATTCGGTATTGACAAAACAGGGGACGTGCTCGACTCGGCCCAGGCTGACGAGCTATTTGAAGATGTCTTCGCCTCGGCCATTCTTAATCCTGACGGCATAGAAACTTCCGTCGATCATACAGTGGCTCGGATTCGCGATGAGATTCAGCAGGTGCAGGAGTCCTCCGCCATCTATGGCATTTCCGAAGAACCGGATGTGCAGGCGGCTAAGTGGCTGCGCTCCCATCCGCTGCCCCACTGGGTGGAGCGGATGACGGTGGGCTACCTCAATTCTCACGGCGGCGCGGCCAGCCGTAAACGCTCCTGGTGGGATCTGAATTGGCCGGACGGCCAGGAGCATCGCAAAGCCGTGTTCAACGCCCGGGAAGCGGATCGTCTGACCGATGCAACTCTGCTCAATCTCCAAAACAGCCGCGTCCGTGGGCTGGCCTTGAACTTGCCGCAGATCGCGGCTGGCCAACCTTTGCCTTGCGTAACCGTGAGCGGACTGCCAGCTAGCATCTCCGGGCTCTGGGGGCTGTTTGAGATCCGACTGCAGGCCGGAATGCACCAGAAGACACAACTTCTGCGCATTCCCATGGTGCGGCGTGGTTATGTCAGCGTGTTCTTGAGCGAGGAAGGTAAACTGTTTCTGCCTACGGCCCGGCATATCTGGGATGCGTTGCAGACAGCGGAAGCCCAAGTGCAGGCAACCCTCGGTCAGGATGAATCCATTGCCGCTCATGCGCGGTTGCAGGAAGTGGCCGAACAGGCCGGCCAGGAGCTGTTCGACGCCCTGCAGCAGGCGCACCTCGCCTCTGTAGCTCGCGAGGAGGAACGAGGAATTGTTTCTTTTGCCTCGCGCCGCAAGGCCATCGAACGGGTTGGGCTGCCGGAGGTGCGGCAATTCAGACTCTCCCGTTGCATTGCTGACGAATCCGAATGGCGACATGAACTGCAATCGGCGCGGCAGATCGTGCCGGAGATCAGGCCGCTGCTGATGCTGCGGATTATCAAGGGAGGCGCTCAATGAGTAGTTGGCGAGACGCCATCCTGGACGACTTTGTACCCAACGTCAGCAAACTGACCTTGGTCGCAGACCCGGATTGTCTGCTTACCGAGGAAAAGCTGGCATTGGAGCTTCGCGGGCGCGGGTTCGACCTGATTGAGTTCAGTGACCCGGTCGAATTCCGATACGCCTATGAGTCCAAGTACCGTTCAATCTGGGACCGGGGTGAGCACACCGATCTGGTGGTGGTCCTCCGCTTGCAGGATGCGGAGCTGGAATCCTTGCCTTACGACCTGCTCCAGGCGGGCCGGAAGCTGTCGTTCAACCTAGGGGAGCTCTTTCCCAACCTGAGCTATCCGGTCATTGAAAAGCTCGACAGGAGCCTGCTGGACGCGCTTTTTGACGCCCAGCGCAAGTCGCCGCCGGATCGCATGGGCGACAACGCCACCAAGGATTTCATTCTCCGTCATGTATTCGGCATTGCGGCAGAACTGATTGCCAACGACGTGGAGTTGCTTCGCGCTTTGCTCCGTCTGCACTATGGCAAGCTCCAACTCTCGCTGATGCTGGCCGAGCGGCTCATCCAGGTCCTCGAAGGCCATGATGGCTTCAAGACCTGGCCGCTCTCCGAAATCGTTCCGGACGATGAGGCCTTCTTCGCCTTTTTGCAGGAACGCTGGCCGCTATTTCTTTCCAGGCTCGGCAGCGTCAATCAGGTACGGGAAGATTCTCCGGAATACGCCCTCAAGTATCCCGGCCCTGATCGCCTGCCGTTCGAGCATCAGGACATCAAGGTCTACATCGACAACCTCTTCCTGGAGGGAAAACTCACCCCTGTCGAAGCCAAAGGCATTGAAGTGGATGCCGGGGCCTGGGTCCGGAGCGGCATCGTCACGTCCGGCGTGGAAGATGACGGGCTGCGGGTCTCTCGTTTGTTTGCCCTTGTCGAAGAGGAGCTGCCCACTGCGGAAGCGCGTTACTCAGACTGGACCGCCTTTGCATTGAAATGGGCCGAACTGTCGTCGCTGGTTCATAACGGCAACAGCACCGAGTATCAGACCCGGCTCAGGGAAATCGGCGATGCACTAAATAAGATCTTTGCCGGTTGGCTGACCGACCATTACTCCAGTCTGATCAACTTGCCGCCGACCAATCCGGCCATGTTGCACCATGTGCCGCGCCGTCTGGCTCGGGATATCGAGGACTCCGTTAGCAGCCGTTCGGCGTTGATTGTTGTTGATGGTCTGGCCTTGGATCAGTGGGTGACCATCCGCCAGCTTCTGCAAAAGCAGGATGCCAATCTGGTCATGCGCGAATCCGCGACCTTCGCCTGGATTCCGACGCTGACCTCGGTATCGCGACAATCAATCTTTTCGGGCAAGCCGCCGCTCTATTTCCCGTCATCCATCTACTCGACCAACAGCGAAGAGAAACTCTGGAAGCAGTTCTGGGAAGGACATGGCCTATCTCGGCTGGATGTCGTTTACCAGCGCGGCCTTGGCGACGGCGATGCTTCCAGTATACTCGACGCCGCAATCGACCCAGGGAAGACCAAGGTGGTGGGGCTGGTCGTGGACAAGGTCGACAAGATCATGCACGGCATGCAACTCGGCTCGGCCGGGATGCACAACCAGATCAAGCAATGGTGTCAGGGAGGGTTCCTGGCCAATCTGGTCGGTCAACTGTTGGAATACGGCTATGAGGTCTGGCTGACGGCCGATCATGGCAACATCCAATGCGACGGCAAAGGTCATCCATCTGAAGGTGTGACTGCCGAAACTCGCGGCGAGCGTGTTCGTGTGTACCCTACGCCTGAACTACGCGCTCAGGTTGCTGGGGCCTTCCCGTTTGCTCACGAGTGGCAGCCGGTTGGATTGCCTGCGGACTATTTCCCTCTGGTAGCCAGTGGCCATGACGCGTTTGTCAGCCCAGGAGAGGCCATCGTAGGTCATGGTGGCGTAGCCATCGAAGAAGTCATCGTGCCCCTGGTGAAGTTTGAAAGGAGGACACGGTGATGGGCAAAAGGCACGAAGCCATTGGCATCAAGCAGGCGATTCGTTTCGAGTGGATGCAGAAAGCACCCAATCTATTGCTGGCGGGACTCGATGCCAAAGCCATCCGTCAGGAGCTGCATGAGTTCCTCTCGGACAGAAAAGACAACGGCCCCGACGGCGAACGAAGTGACCAGACCCGAACCTTTGTCGTCAACAACCTGATGAAGATCTGGGTCTCTCCTGACCCCGAGTTGATTCCATTCCGGGATGCCTCGCTGGCGTTTCTGCGGGAAAATGCGTCCATGGCCCTGGCGATTCACTGGGGGATGATCTCGGCGGTCTATCCGTTCTGGTTCAACGTAGCCCGCCAGACCGGCCGCTTGTTGGCCTTGCAGGATCAAGTGACCCAGACACAGATCATCAACCGCCTCAAAGAACAGTATGGCGACCGGCAAACCGTGAGCCGCTATGCCCGGTTCGTCATCCGCTCCTTTGTCGCCTGGGGAGCTCTGAAGGATTCTGATGCCAAAGGCTGCTATGAAAAAACTTCTCCGGTAAGCATTGCCGAGCCAAACCTGGCAATCCTGATGTCCGAGTCCGCACTCCTGGCCATACCGGAGGCCAAGTGCGCATTGGGACTGCTCCTGAATAATCCGGCATTCTTCCCATTTCAGCTTCCCGTGATGACCGGAGACTTTGTATCCCAACGCAGCGAGCGCATCGACGTAGTTCGTTATGGTCTGAACGATGAGCTGTTGAAATTGAAAGGCAACTAAATCAGGGAGGGAACTGTCATTCTGGCGCGGTCCAAGACAGTGGTGACCTGCTCGGGCTAGAAGTAATGGATCGGGTCCAGCGCCCAGTTCTGCAATCCGGTTTCCGCAACATTTTAATAACCATAAATGCCCCTATTGAATTGCTCAGCCTAAGCACGGGTTGAGCTTGGCCTGGAATAATGAAGTGGGATATGGCGCTTTGTGGAATGACAATGTCTGGTTAGTAGTAATGAATCTGCGCGATCCCCAAAAAGAATCTCGAAATCGGCGCGCGTTTCGGCGTCCATTGCCGACCAGTCCAGTTCGTCGCGCTTGACCTCAAAGCCGCCTTCAGCAGCCGTTTTGACGGTCTTAGCCTTGTAAATCTGATATGGGGCTAGGTAGCCTTCGCGGATTGCATCTTTGAGTTTGTAAACGAAAGTCGGTTTGTCGACTTCAAAGAAGCGCAACGTATCACGCACAAAAAGCTTGTCTTCTTCGTCAGGTGAGTTGTCTCCAGACACACAGGGCGTCGCCGTAAGGCCGATTTGAATCCCGTCGAAGTGTTTTAGAACGCCGCTCCATTTACCGTAAATGCTCCGGTGGCATTCGTCGCTAATAATCAGATCGAAATATCCCGCCGAATATTCGCCATAAATGTTCACCATGCTTTGCAGCGTGGTGATGGTGATTTGTTTTTCATCCTGGAAGCGCCGACCGGCGCGCAGCACATAGCAAGGATAATCCGGCAAGTGTTCGGCAAAGGCGTCTTCGGCTTGCTTGGCAAGCGGAATCCTATCCACCAGAAACAGCACGCGGGTAATCGCGTTCGCTTGAAACAGCCGCTTGATGAAGGCCGCCGCCATGCGGGTTTTGCCGGTGCCGGTCGCCATTTCAACGAGAAGCTTACGGCGGCCATGGGCAATCTCTCGACACAGGGTGTCGATACACGCCATTTGATAATCACGCCCCGCGATGCGCTTATCAATAGGGATTGCAAGCGGGTCTTGGCGCAACTGGCGCGTCGCAAAGCGTCTTTCGAGGTCGTCTTGTTTGAAAAATGTCTTTACCGGGCGGGGAAACGCTTCGGTCTGCCATTCCCAGAACAAGATTTCTTTGCCGTTGGCGAGGAAGATATAGGGCACGTTCAACTGTTGAGCGTATCCTTGCGCCTGTCCTGCCGCATCGCCTGGACTCACAGAAAACCGTTTTGCCTCGATGACCGCAATCGAACGCCCATGCCGGTCGCACAGCACATAATCGGCCCAAGTGCCATCCGGCAGCATGTATTCATAACGAACACAACTCAAATCGCGCGTGTTCCAGCCTTGATCGGCAAGCTGGGCGTCTATCACGACGCGCGAAAAGGCTTCGTTCTCAGCGGTCATGGCCACGCGATTTACCCTATATCGTTGCGAAAATCTTCCCCTGTTTTAGCACCAAGCCCGCGGCCACGTCATCGTTGCTTTTTCTCCGGTGTTCACCTTCGGCTGACTTCGGCTAATCGTGGCCTGGCCTGGCTATCCTTTGCGCCAAGTGCGGCGCGGCCTTTTGCCCGGGGTAGACGATCCCGGCCGCCGGCGAGATCCACGGCAGTAAAAACGGCTACCTTGGCCAGGTCCGCCGGCATAAACCGATTAGTTGGAAATATGATTATATAAAAGTATAAAAATATTTTAATAGTTAAATATAATGCCTTGACAATCTCTGAGTATACTGGGTATATGGTCATTGCGAACACTGATTATATAAGAATATAAAAATATGGAGGACGGAATGTTTGTCATCGCCATAGCCAATCAGAAAGGGGGCGTGGGCAAGACCACGACCGCGATAAACCTGGCCGCCGGGATTCATCGCATAAGCGGCAAAAAACCCTTGCTTGTGGACCTGGACCCGCAAGGCAACTTGACCCGGGCTTGCGCCGTGGACGCCCAAGGCCCGAGCGTTTTTGAACTCTTGGCTAGCCAGGCGAGCTTTGAGGACGTAGCCAGCCCCGGCGATGCTTGGGATTTGATACCGGCAAATGACAAAATGGCCAGGGCAGACCTTACTTTTGGCGGGGAGATCGGCCGGGAAAAACTTTTGGCGAGGGCCATGACCAGCGCCGCCGGGTACGGCTACGATTTTGCCTTGCTCGACTGCCCGCCCAACCTTGGGCTTGTCACCGTCAACGCCTTGGCCGCCGCTTCGCACGTTGTCATTGTTTGCCAGACAGAGTTTTTCGCCCTGGACGGGCTCAAGCTCATGGCCAAGACCGTGCGCCAGGTAAAAGAGGCCATCAACCACACCCTTGAGGTTCTAGGCGTCCTTCCGAGCCTATACGACCGTCGCAAAGTGCTTAACCGGGACGCCCTCAAAGCGATCCGGGCGGCTTACCCTGGCCAGGTGTTTGAGCCGATCCGGGACAACGTAGCCTTGGCCGAGGCTCCAAGCCACGGCAAAGACATTTTCGCCTATTCCCCTACCTCGACCGGAGCCCATGACTACCAAACGCTTTCCGGCGCAATCATAAAGGCTTTGGGAGGGAAATAGCCATGAAGAAAGGTCTTGGAAACAACCCCCTTCAAAGCGGCGACCCGGATATTTTGATACGCAGCACGGAAGGGCAGCAAGCCCCGACCGAGGCAAAGCCGGTCCAGACGGCCACGGTCAAGCCTGGCCAGCTTGTGCCCAAAAGTATCCAGCTTGATAGCCTGTTAAACGAGCGTTTGCGGCGCTACGCCTTTGAGAGCCGCAAGAAAGAGACGCAAATTATCCGTGAGGCATTGCACAAATATCTTTCAGAGCAGGGGGTTTGACCCAATGTTTCGCATGATACGCCATTATTTACAGCGTGGTTAATCACTTCCTATTTCATGGCCATTTGTGGGCCAAACTCACGACGCTTGCGGCCTTTGCAGCCGCAAAACACTAGGAGTAAGTACAATGAAAACAGAAAAAAAACTAATAGAACTCAAAGAATCATTAGTTGAATTAATAAATGGGTATATTAAAGCACAAAATGAGACAATAAAGACTGAAAAATACAAAATAAAATATAAAAATAAGCAGCTTGAACAAGCAAATGAAGATATGCTAAAAGCTGGAGAGGTTTATAGTGAAGCGGTGAGGGAGTACGCGCGAGAAAATCCAGATGAAAAATTGGATTGTTTCTTGATAAAAGGAGCAATACTATGAAAAAAATCATAGTCGCCCTTGCCCTCGCCGCGATCCTGGCCGGCGGCGCTGGCCAGGCCGAGGCCGCCAACCTCGTTTTGAACAACACGCCTTGTCAGGTCTATTTTTCGCCGCGCGGTGGATGTACCGCCGCCATCGTCCGCGAGATCGGCCAGGCAAAGGCCGAAATCCTGATTCAAGCCTACAGCTTCACGAGCAAGGACATTGCCGAGGCCGTTGTTAAAGCCCACGTCCGAGGCGTCAAAGTCTTTGCCGTGCTGGACAAGTCGCAACTCAAAGAGCAGTACAGCGCCGCAAATTTCCTTGCAAACTCCGGCATCCCAACTTACATCGACTTTGAACCGGCCATCGCCCACAACAAAATTATCATCATCGACGGCGAAACCGTGATAGGCGGAAGCTTCAACTACTCGAAAGCCGCCGAAGAGAGCAACGCGGAAAATGTGACGATCATTAAGAACAGGGACTTTGCCCGGCTTTTTGTGGAGAACTGGAAACAACGTCAACAGGTATCGCGGCCCGTGGGCGCGAAATACTAAAGGAGCGAACAAATGGAAGATCATTTGAAAGAAGCTTTGGAGATCGTGAAGGCCCAGGCGGGATTTCGGCCCATGACCGCTGACGAGATCGTGGGCATGGTCACGGGCCTGGCCGCCAAGCTTTGTTGCATGACCGGCCCGGCCGAGGCCGAGGAAGAGCCAGGCTTGGGCCTGGACCCCAAGAAGGCCGTGAAAGAAAAGTCCGTGACGTGCCTTGAGTGCGGCAAGGGCTTTAAGATCATCACCAAGAAGCACCTGGCCACCCACGAACTGGATAAGGCGGGCTACCTGGAAAAGCACGGGCTCAAGAAGGGAACCAAGCTCATAGCCAAGGAGTTGCAGCGCAACCGGCGCAAGAAGATGACGGACATGAAGCTTTGGGAACGACGCACCAAGAAGGCTGACAAGCCGGCCAAGATCAAGAAGGGAGTCTAGTGCGAAAATGAATGAGGTGCATCGTTAAAAATAGCTCACGAGGAAGGCCAAAAATTAAGCGGTCGCAATTAGGCAAAAGACGAAATTGAATTGGTCAAAATGGACAAGGTAGATTGAAGCTAAATTAGTATGTAACACACTGATATGGAAATGTTTAACCGAGTTTGTCTCGAAGGGTGTTTTTGCTGTTTTTGGGTTTCCAAAAAACAGGTGTCGAAAAGAGCAAAAAAACGAAAAGTGATTGTTGGAAAATTTAGGGTCTGAGACCCAATATTGTTTCAACGTGTTAATTTTCAAGAAAATTTAAACCGACCCAGGGAGGGTTTGACTCCTCGATTGCCAACTAGGGGAAGAAGGGATAACCCTTAAATATCAACAAAAAGGGCCGGGGGGTGCCACCCCCGGCCCGCCCGGCAAGCCGGGGCCAAACACAGGAGGGTCTAGCTCCCATGTCCGACAAGCGAAACAGTATGCGGGCCAAGAAGCCAAAGCAAGCCCCGGCCTCCAAAAGTCTTAATCCTACCGCACAGCAGCTTGCGTTTTGGCAAATCCCTGAAAAAGGCTTTTCACGCACCGCCGATCTTTATGATTTTGTGCCTCGTTTTGTTTTCGGGAAGCTCGGCAAAGATGATTACGACAAAAATAACATACCAAAGCCCATTGATCGAAAATTTAGCTATGATAATCAAAATTATAGCGTCTACATTGGTGTAGCGCAACTCAAGAATGAAGAAAATTCAGGCGAGTTTGTCTATAGGCTTCCTGGGAAAAGAGAAAGAATAATCGAAGATGTCTTGAGAAAGTTTGCCGTAAATGGCAAGACATACAGTATTGACAATAGGCTTGGCGTAATTTTCACCGAAGCCGATTTGTATAACGAACTTAAAGAACGAGGACATACCTTCAAGTATTCCGAAATAAGGGAAGCATTGCAAGTCCTCACCAATACCGTAATAAATTTGAAAAGAATAATAGGCCCGAAGCATGAACAGCTTTTAAGCGAACCATTCATGACAGGTGCGGCAGAGACATTGGAAGAATGGAAAGGAAGTGGAGAAAAAACAGCGCACTTGATGTTTTTTAATTCACAGGTAAAAGAGTCAATTATAAAATTGACATATCGTAAATACAATTATGAACTGTGTATGAGCTATAAGAATGAACTTTGCGTATATCTGCACAAACGTCTTTCGCAAAATTTCATTCAGGCATCTTGGGATACTTGTTACGAAATAAATTTAAGTACCCTATATGCCGGCTGCGGATTGAAAACACAAAAATATTTATGTTGGGACAACAAAAAAGTTGTTATGGCGCTTGATGAAATGAAAGAGAAAGAAGTTGTAAGGGAGTGGTCAGTAAAGAAATTAGACAATGACTATCAATATAAAATTTTCGCACACAGAAAATTCTGCAACGAAATGAAAGGCTCGAACGCCGAGCAATTAAAGCTAAAATAAATCAGTCGGTTGTCTTGTCGGGTTAGGGTCTGAGACCCAGTGGTTAGGGTCTGAGACCCAAAAGATGAAAAGACGTAGGGTCTGAGACCCAACTTAGGGTCTGAGACCCAAAATTCTAGGGTCTGAGACCCAGTCTAAAACGGGGATAACCAAAAAAATTAAGTGGTTACCCCAGTTTTTTTGGTTGTTACTCTTTTCTTTTATCCAAAGAGAAGAAAAGAAAGAGTCTTATAAGCTACATAGTCTCATACTTGGAAAAGCGAACGCAAAAAATCCCCCCTCGCGCTCCCCCTATAAAGATTGAAGGATGGGATAGCCGGAAGCCGGCTCCCATACCCAAGATTAAAGATTCTTTAAAGCCAGCTAGAATTTAAGATTAAAGGACGTTGATCGAAACACGAGCGGGCGCAACACATCGTGGAGTGGAGGTACTAAGCCCATTGCCTCGATACTCCCAAAAGGCAGGCCTTAAATCAAAGATCGCAGATTTCGCACCGGCCGGGCGTCTAGCGAAGATTTCAGGCCTGAAAACGGACCTCTGGGGAGCAAGAGGGAGAGAGGATCAAAAAATACCTGGCCAGGGAGGGCAGGTTTTGGCCAGGACGCGAGAAAAGGGCACGGCGCGGCAGATTATGCGCGAAAAGCGTTAGAAACGATCCTGGGCCAATTTTGGGCCTTGTTTTTTTGGCTCTGTCCTTCTGTTGCGAACGATACAGAGCGAGCCCGCCCAGGTCTGCCCCGCGATCCTAACGACGGCAACGGCGGCCCTCGAAAATCCCGGTCGTGCCCAAAGGGGTTTTGAGGTCAAATAGGTGGGGAACCGTTGGTATTGATTGATTTCTTGCTTAGCGTGCATAAATTTCCTTCCGGTGACGTGACCCCCACCTGGCCAAGCTCCGGAGCGATCCGGAGCCAGGCCAGATTCACCTTCAAAAGTTATAGTTTAGTCGGCTGTTTATCTAAATTACTACATAAGTTCTTAAAAATTAATCCAGCGTCAATATAATCTTGTCCAGGATCAATCTTAAAAAAAGTGCAAACTTGTTCTACAGCAAAAATAATTGTTATACATAAAACAATAATATTTGATTCAATACTTTTTAAATCAAAATCCGGATAGCAATTTATATTTGTAAAATATGAAAAAATACCATGCCTTCCCTCTAATTCCAATAAACTATTATGTACAGCCGTACAGCAATTAAAAGCCTCAATTTTACATTCCCTTGGGATTCCTGAATCATGTATTTTTAATGCCCAAGGTTCTCTAGCTTTTATATTGTTGTCCTTGTGCTCTTTAATTTCTTTTTTAAGTTGTATTATTCGTTCATTACAGGAAATTTCATCTGGTTCTATTTCAAATTTTAAAATATTTTCAAGGAAACGCTTTTGAGTTACTTTAGCTTCTAAAAATAAACTTTTATACCCTTCTTCATTCCTGCAAACATAATCAATATCAATAAAAGCTTCAATCATTGACCGTAAAAGAATTGGAATTTGTGAACACCGTTCAGCTTTAATAAGATCAATGCAGGCTAAATAGCCATTCAATACAGAGCATAAAGAAGAAATTATGATTTTATCCCTATAAATATTCCCATCATATTTTAATTCGCTCAATACATTATCAAAATGGTCGAAAATTTTTCTCAATTGTGAACATAAATGGTCTTTTTCCATATTTTTATCCCTTACACCAAGGTTTCAACACCTTTTCTATCAAACAAGTCAAGCAATATTGCGGCCGTGGCCACGTCGGAAAAAACCAGCCTTCCAGGGCGCGAGGTTCGACAGGTCCGTCCAGGTTGCCAGAGGTTCGCGGATCGTGAGCATGTCTTGGCCAGGTCACACCCAAGAGAGCCTTTACGCAGGGCCTTGCCCACGAACCCCGCTACCTGGCCAAGACCCTGGATCGCTCCGGGGCCTGGCCAGAAAAATAGTAAAGTAAAAACAAAATTTGACAAAACACCATTAAGGTGTATTCTTCTGGTATGGATAAATTCACCCGACTTATGGCCTTGAGGCGATAAAAGCCGATGCAGCCCAAGGGCAAATGGAAATCACCCATTCCGCTTCGGTTAATGCTTTTGCCTTGGGTCTTGGCACCAAAGAAATGCTTGAAATAGTCCAAACGATCCAAAGAGGCCACTTTATTAAATCTATGACAGCGAAGGCGGATCATACCTTATGGCAAGACGTTTACAACGTACTTTCGCAGGTTGGCTTACTTTATATTAAATTCACGCTAGGAATAATTCACCAATTTAAATTGCTTTCCTTCAAGGAGTCATTACATGACTAACAATAAATGTCCGAATGACTGCGCACCAATGGAATATGGAACAAGAATGATTGAATATAAGTATAAGGAATTTTCTCGTACAATAGAAGTTCCAGGCTTATATTGTACAAAATGCAATGATGGAGTTCATGCAGTAAAAGATTTAAAAGTGGTTGATAGACTATTAAATGAGTTCAAAGCGAGGGAAGAAAACCTATTGTTGCCAGATGAAATCAAAAGAATTAGAAAAAAATTACATCTTACACAAGAGCTTGCCGGGTTGATAATTGGAGGCGGGCCTAGAGCCTTCCAAAAGTATGAATGCGGCGATCTGTTACCAAGTAGGGCAATAAGCAGCGCATTACGGTTGCTTGATGATAACCCTAAGGCTGTTGAAATATTAAAGGTGAAAGGCGATGGAATAGATGAAAAGCAAGATGTTAAGAAAAAACGAAAAGTAGAAATTGCGACAGCGTAGGTTTGGTTTGCGAGGGTTGCGATGAGTAGGCATTTAAAAGATGCACTTGAATTGGCTACTGACCTTCACGATACAGGAGGTATGGATGATAAAACATTCCAAAAAATCGAAGGACTTTGTTTGTCTGAAAAGCCGAGTTTTGGTGAATCCCTTATCCAAAGTATGCGCGAGGCTTTAGCCTACGCTAAAGGCGAGCCAGGCACGGAAAATTATAGGGTACATAAGGCCCGACGCAATCGCCATCCAAAGGCCTGCCGTGATAAGCGACGGGACAGCCATCATTGCGGCATTTGTGGTAGTCCAAACCTGGCATTTCAAGGTGTTATTTCGTGCGATGTCTGCGGTGGTGAATGGGAATATCTTGAAACTAAAAGTTTTAGGTATGCGATGTCCTTTGCCTTCGAGAAATTTGATCTGTGTCATTGCCACGACAACGACAGTCTTGTTTTTCCCTTTGATGTTTGGGAAGTTGTTGTGTGCTTGGATTGCCGGGCCTTAGGATCAACGTCTTGTCCCGTCTGCGATCACGATTCCAAAACGCCCCTGGTGCTTGGCCGGAACTGCTGGACCGGCCGAGACGGGCAGAAATCCTGCCAGAGTTGTGGCTTCCGGCGAGGCCCCCAGAAATAAAAAACCCGGTCCTAAAGAGGACCGGGGCCGTTGACGCCGAAGCCTCAACGGGATGTGCTGGCAAGCTAGGGCTAACATTTCGTTGTGTCAACCAATCCGCCCTGGATGCGCTACGCGGCTCCCTGGCGGTAAAAACCGGCCATGAGGGCGCAACGCAGGGGGGAGCCACCCGAGGGGCGGCAAGCCGCACCCCTCGACCCCCATACCTGGCCAAGCTCCGGAGTGATCCGGAGCTTGGCCAGAAAAACTATTAACCCCAAGCAACAGGTAGGACGCAACCATAGGTGCTGTACCGAAAGGTTTTGTCGTCACTATAAGATTGATAACCAAGAAGCATATCATCGGGAAACTGACTATAAAATGCTATCATAAATGCCCTGTCCAATTCATTTATTACTTTATGAGTTGGTTGACCGGCAGGCCCTTGGATGAGCATTGTTTGTTCATGGAGTTGAAGCGCACCACCATTTTTGCAAACAGAAAAAACAAACACAAAATTTACCTTTGAAGTCGTGTCATTAGGCATGTTGTCCTCGTTTTTACTGTTAAATGTTGATTCCGTACGATGCGAGAGCGGGAGCAAGTAAAGGTAAGAAATGAGCCAAGGTAGGTACAGCGGAAATTGCCTTAAATAAAAATCCGCCACATTCCATTAATTTTGAAGTATCAGGGTGTTCTTTAATTAGTTCAAGTTTAATGTTTTCCGCATTACAAATTATATTATCATGACCAACAACTTGATTATGATTAACTTTTGTGGACTCAATTATATTATCAAGCAGTTTAAATAGTTCTTCATTGTTATTTACAATCACGGTATTGTCAATTTTTGCGGTGGAATTATTGCCAGAAGCAACAGCAATATTGGCATTAGGGCCATGAACATGAACATTCGTAGCATTTGACATATTTTTACCTACTTTCTTTTTAGCTTTAAAAAGAAATAAGTCAATGCGGTTATATGCGCCACATAAAATTAACCCGTATTGGTGTTGAAAAGGCACTTTTAGCTTGTTTAAATTGCCACCACGGTCAAGGTGTGCAAACTTAAATTTCATATGACCATCAAAATTAGTGTCACAATCTAAAATAAATTTATCTACTACAATTTTTATATCATCGTGTTCAACGTCTAAAGGATTTACATAATGATTATCCATATATTCTTTAAAAACATCAAAAATAATATCGACTGATTTTCTACAATGGTTGGCGTAGCCATCTAAAAGAGTTTGAAGAAATCCACCGGAGAAGATTGCGCCTCTTGCCGCAAAAATCGCTTGAGATTTTAGTTCCTGTTCAGCCAGCGTATTTTTTTCGTCGTGAATACGCATTAAAATATCTTTTTCAAGCATATCCTTGGTTGCTTGTTCTATCATAGCATATTATCCTTACAATGTAACTATGAAAAAAATTTACACCAATGCTTCAACACCTTTTCTGTCAAGCAAATCAAGCAATTTTGCGGCCGGGGCGCTTGGTTTCTTATGCCCCATTTCCCATTGTTGTACCGTTGAAGGACCAACAGAAAGCAAAGCAGCTAAAACACGTTGGCTTAAATGCTTTGTCTCGCGCAAATTCTTGATTTCAAGAGCGGTAAAAGTGCGCTTTTTCGGAATACAAAGGGCCTCGATTTCACGAAAGGTAATTTTGTCCATCACCCCGGATTCATAAAGGTCTGTAGCCGTTTCGTGAACAGCTTTTAGAATGTCGCTCATTTATTCACCCCGCAATAATTTCAATTAGTTTTAAGTCTTTTAGCAAAATGCCTATTTCATCATCGGAAGCGTTGAGTAATGTTTCAGCAAGTTTGCCTAAAGCCTCTTTTTCAATGATAGAGATATTCGATTGAACACTTTTTGGAAAACCAAAAGCAAATACAATGCGATCTTGGTTTGGAATTTTATAG